>Ga0210388_10004238_pt1 | contig 11237 bp, 9 predicted proteins | sample IncBWC19OmetaG_FD_155485 | JGI IMG/M metagenome (GOLD analysis project Ga0210388, IMG submission 155485) | Forest soil microbial communities from Barre Woods Harvard Forest LTER site, Petersham, Massachusetts, United States - Inc-BW-C-19-O ...
CATCCCTCATTGATGAGCCCCGATCAGGGGACACCCGGCAACGGCCTCCTGTTGTTTCCGTGTTGATGATTTCGACTCGTCGCTTCAAAGGGCACGCGCTCTGGTCACTCGGCTCGAAGACGAGCCACACGTGAACCCGAACACTCAAACCAAGGAGTTCTCGCTCCGGGATCCGGACGGATACCACGTTACGATCAGTGCGCTCTAGGCGGCTGAAGAGGGGTCTTCTGCGGTCCTCTGGGATCCTTTCCGCGGAGCTTTTTCACGCGATCCGAATTAGAATGGTGGTCGAAGCCATATGAGCGTAGCGCTCGATCCCATCAGGCCGCCGTCGTACAACGTGGCCGACCAGGCGCGCATGGCGGCGGCTGTCAACTACTTCGCCTGGCAGGCGCGGCTGGTGAAGCCCGAGTTGGGACAACGCGTGGTGGAAATCGGATGCGGCTCAGGCAATTTCACGGGGATGCTGCTTGATCGCGACGCCGTGTTCGCGCTGGATGTCGACCCCGACTGTATCGAGCGGATTAACCAGCGCTTTCGCGATCGCGGCAACTTACAAACAGCGGTCTGCAACGCCTCCGAACTCCTGGTTGAGCAAATGCCGCTGGATGAACTCCGGCAATTTCAGCCCGATTCATTGGTGTGCCTCAATGTGCTCGAACACATCCCAGACGATCGAGGTGCGCTTCGCGGCATGGCAGCCATTCTGCCGGCTGGCGGGATTATCGTCTTAATCGCGCCGGCCTTCGAATTTCTCTACGGTCCCATTGACCTCAATCTGGGTCATCATCGCCGTTACAGCCGGGCCTCCATGATGAAGCTGGCGCAGGACTGCGGCCTGGCCATCAAGAAGCTGCGCTACATGAATTGCGCGGGATTTTTCGGATGGTGGTGGAACGCCAGGGCGTTCAAGCGCGAAGCGCAATCCGAGCGGCAAATCGCGTTCTTCGACCGATGCGTCGTTCCGATTATTTCGCGCGTCGAAGCGTGGGTACGTCCGCCCTTCGGGCAGTCCCTGTTTGTGGTCCTCAAAAAGCCGTGAAAGTTTCGATCATCATTCCGGTCTACAATGAACACCGCACGTTTCATCAGGTGATGGACCGCGTGAGACTCGCCGCGCTCCCGCCAGGGTGCTCGAAGGAAATTATCGTGGTGGACGACGGCTCGACGGACGGGACCGGCCAGATGATCAGTGAATATATGCGCACCGGCGAGGTTGCGGGATGCCGGTCGGCGTCGAACGCGGGCAAGGGCGCGGCGATTCGCAAGGGAATCGAGTTGGCGTCGGGCGACGTGGTATTGATTCAGGACGGCGATCTCGAATACGATCCGAACGATTACGCGCGGCTCATCGACCCCATCCTCAGCGGGCAGGCCGAGATCGTATACGGGTCGCGTTTCCTGGGGCACGGCGAGCGCGGACATTTTTCGAGGCGGCAAGACGGAATGGCGCTCAGGAATCAAATCGCGAACTGGATTCTCACCATCACCTCGAACTTACTGTATTCCGCGGGGATCACCGATGAAGCCACAGCGTATAAAGCGTTCCGCACATCGATACTTCGCGGCCTGCCGCTCTCTTGTCGCCGATTCGAATTCTGCCCCGAAGTGACCGCGAAACTGAGACGCCTTGGCTATCGGATTCATGAAGTGCCCATCAGTTATAACGCTCGAGGAATTGCGGACGGAAAAAAGATTCGTGCCCGCGATGGATTTCAAGCCTGGTGGACGCTGGTTAAGTATCGCTTCACGCCCCGGCACACGCTGATTCGCGAAGGAACCGACGTCGCCGTCCAGCCGCTGCCGGACCCGCGCGGATAGCGCGCAACATCTAGCCTTTGCCAGATCAAAAGTTTCGTGAAGACAACGCGATATCCGAGATGTGTTCCACTCGCACCGGATCGTTGGTAAACAATCCGGCCGCGAATTCGACGCCGATGGTCAGCCCCAGCAGCCGGGCTCCGGTCTTTTGCAGATCGATGTAGTTCTTCTGCGAGGTCTGGCTGCCATGGCAGCGCATCACCGCCTCCCAAACGCCAGCCACGTCGCTGATATCGATCACGACGTCCGGCAGGGCGCCGATGTGCTGGGTGATGTTGTAGAAGTATAGGTTCTCTATTTTGTGAACTGGTGCGGGCCGTAACGCATCCAGGCCTCCATATCGCGCCAGGCGGCATGCGTCGCGAACCAGTTTGCCGGCGGCGGCATGATCCGGATGCTGGTTCTCGGAAATACTCGGCGCGAGGACGATAGCGGGGCGCAGCTTGCGAATCTCGGCGGCCATCCGGAAACGATTCTCGATGGTGGATTCGATGCGGCAGTCGCCCCCAAAGTCTAGGAATTCGATTTCGGCGCCCATCATTCGGGCTGCTTCACGCGATTCCTGCTCGCGCAGTTCAGGCGTTCCGCCCGTGCCGGCTTCGCCGCGCGAGAGCACCAGCAGTTTTACGCGATTCCCTTTCGTGATCTCCTTGATCAGGATCGCGGCGCAGCCGAATTCCACGTCGTCGGGATGCGCGCCGATGGCGAGGATTTGCGTCATATTCGCGATCCTCCCGCGCAAACTTCCTCGTAGTAGCGCTCGTATTGCGGAATAATCATGGTGGTGGAATAGCGCGTTTCAGCCGTGTGGCGCGCCGCGGCCGACATGCGGCGATGCAGCTTTTCATCAGTCACCAGCGACACCACGCGCGCCGCCTGCGCGGCGACATCGCCGACCGGTTCCACAAATCCGTCCACTTCGTGCGTGATCAGCTCGGTGACTCCGCCCGTGCGCGTACCCACGGGAGGAACGCCGCAGGCCATGGCTTCCAGCGCAGCGAGCCCGAAGGATTCCATTTCACTCGGCATCAGGAGCACGTGCGCTTTCGGGATCAGCCGTTCGACGTGATCCTGTTTGCCCAAAAAATCCACAAATTGGCCGATGCCCAGCTCATGGGCCAGCGTTTCCGCGGGGCTGCGATCGGGACCGTCGCCGACCATCAGGAGCCGGGCGGGGGTCACGCGGCGAACTTCTTTCAAAATACGGATGCAATCGAGTACGCGCTTGACGGGGCGAAAGTTGGACAGGTGGATCAACAATTTTTCTTTCGGCCGATCGGGATCGGGGCGATAAACATCGCAATTCACGAAGTTGTGAATCACGCGGATGTCGTTGGCCACGCCGAAAACCTCGACGGTCTGCTCCTGCAAGTAATCGCTGATGGCAGTGATGCCATCGGATTCCTCGATGGAAAATTTTGTGATCGAAAAGTAGGAGCGATCCATTCCTACCAGCGTGATATCGGTTCCATGCAGCGTGGTGACGAAAGGCAGGCGGCGGTTTGCGGTCATCTGCTGTGCGAGCAGCGCCGAAATAGAGTGGGGTATCGCATAATGAACGTGCAGCAAATCAAGATTGTACGCAGCCGCGACATTCGCCATGCGCGAGGCCAGAGCCAGGCAATATGGCGGATATTGAAACAGGGGGTAATTCGAAACTTCGACTTCGTGATAGTGGATGCGCGGAATGCCGGGGTCGAGGCGAATGGGATTGGAGTAAGTGATGAAGTGGATTTCGTGGCCGCGGGCGGCGAGCTCGACGCCGAGTTCGGTCGCTACGATTCCGCTGCCTCCATAGGTCGGGTAGCAGGTGATGCCGATGTTCACATGCGCAGCGTAGCAGAACGCACTCCCCGACGGTCGCGCGTCTTAACCGCTCATTTTAGTCGCGGGTCGTAGGACACAATTCGTCACGATTAGGTTTTGTATGATGAAAGCCATGCGGCGAGCCCTTGCATTCGTTGCGGTGATCCTCGGCCTCTGCGCCTGGCGGACCTTCAGTTTCGCGCAACAGAAAGCGCCCGAGACGTACGCATCGCCGATCTATCCGGATCGCGGCGCCGCCGGCATGTCGCGGCTGCTGCGCGAACTGCAGACCCGCGCGAGCCTGATTCTGTTTACCGCGCATCCCGATGACGAAGACGGAGGAATGCTCGCGTATGAAAGCCGGGGCCAGGGCGCGCGCGCGGCATTGATGACGCTGAACCGCGGCGAAGGCGGGCAGAACGTCATGTCGATGGACTTGTATGACGCTTTGGGCCTGGTCCGCACGCAGGAGCTGTTGTTTGCGGATCGCTACATGGGCGTCGACCAATATTTTTCGAGCGTGGTGGATTACGGATTTTCGAAAACGCGCGAAGAGGCGCTGGAAAAGTGGAATCACGATCGCGTCTTATCGGACTCCGTCCGCGTGATTCGAATGGTGCGGCCGCTGGTGATCACTTCCGTGTTCGTGGGCGCGGCGAGCGATGGCCATGGGAATCATCAGGTCGCTGGGCAGATGGCGCAGGAGGCTTTCGTCGCGGCGGGCGACCCCACCAAATTCCCCGAACAGATTCGTGAGGGGCTGCGGCCATGGGCGCCGCTGAAGGTGTACGCGCGCGCGGCGAATCCGCAGATCACGCCAGAGGGCATGTTCGACAGCGCCATCGACAAATTCGTGCCGGTGAAGTTTTTCGACTACGTGAATCAGAAAATGTCCGACACCAAGCCGTCTGTGACCGTGCAGATTCCGGAAGGGACGCCCGCGCCGGCCGCGGGATTGACGTTCGTGCAAATCGCGCGCGAAGGGCTGGGGTATCAGAAAACGCAAAACGGCGGCGGAACGCTCCCGCAGGCCGCGCCGGTGAACAGCTCCTATCATCGATATGGATCGCGAGTGCCGGCGAAGGAGACCGAGGCGTCGTTCTTCGATGGAATCGATGTGAGCGTGAACGGGATTGCGTCGCTCGCGACAGGCGATACGCAGATTCTAAAAGTTGGGCTCGCCGAGATCGCCCAGGCATCGAGCGATGCATTGAAGCGTTACGACGTCGATCGTCCGGCCGCGATAGCGCCGAATCTTTCGAACGGGCTGAAAGCCACGCGCGCGTTGATCGACCGCGTAAGCGCGAGCTCCATCGCTGACCCCGGCAAGAGCGACGTACTGTTCGAATTGCGCGTGAAGGAGCATCAGTTTGAAGAGACGCTGGCGGCTTCGCTGGAACTTTCTTTCGAGACCACCGTGTCGGAGGCTCCTACTGGCGAAGGGCGTGGCGGTGGACGCGGCGGGCGAGGCGGTCGTGGCGGCCGTGGCGATACAGCAAGTGCGGTGGCTCCGGCGGCTCCCGCTCCTACCCCGGCGGAAGCGGCATTAGCAGCGCAGCAAGCCGGACGAGGAGGCCGCGGCGGCGGACCGACGTTCACCATCGCGATTCCCGGACAGGTTTTCGCGGTCAGTGCGTCGCTGTTCAACCAGAGCCCCGAGAATCTGGGCGTCGAATCCGTCGACGTGATCGCCGCCGATGGGAAGAACTGGAACGTTCGGCCGGAGGGCGATGCGGTGCACGACGCCGCTGCGGGAAAGCAGGTGCAGTGGCGATTCGCGGTCTCCGTGCCCGCCGACGCGCCGTTCACCCGTCCCTATTACACGCGGCCCGACGAGGAACAGCCGTATTACGACGTGGTGGACGCGCGCTATCGCGACCTTCCCCTGGCGCCTTATCCATTGTCTGTTCATGCACGGCTCTCCTATCGAGGCGTGCCTTTCGAAATCGCGCAGGTGGTGCAGTCGAGCGAACGCATTCCCGGAATCGGGACCATTCAGAATCCGCTGCTGGTAGGCCCGGCGATTTCGGTAACGCTTTCGCCATCGGCGGGCGCGGTGCCGATGGGATCGAAGTCGTTCAACTTCCACTGCACCGTCCACAGCAACGTCAAGGGCGCCGCCCAGGGCGTGCTGCGGTTGAAGCTGCCGCCCGGTTGGCGATCCGCTCCGGCGGAATCGCCGTTCTCCTTCACGCGCGATGGCGAGGATCAAACCGTGGTCTTTTCCGTGACGCCGGACATCGTCAAACCAGCTGAATACACCGTCACGGCCATCGCCGATTACAACGGGCGCTCCTATACGGAGGGCTATCATCTCACCGGTTATCCCGGATTGCGGCCGTATCCGTTTTACCGCCCGGCCACTTATCGCGCGGTGGGCGTAAACGTGATCACCGCACCCAATTTGACCATCGGATTCTTGCCTGGCACCGGCGACGATGTGCCGAAAGCGCTGGACAATCTTAGTCAGAACGTGCGAATTCTCGACAGCAGCGATGTAACGCATGGCGATTTGAGCGGATACAACGCCATCATTCTTGGCACGCGGGCCTATGCCGTTCGCGCCGATCTCAAATCGGCGAATGCGCGCCTGCTGGAGTATGTGAAGAACGGCGGCGTATTGATCGTCCAGTACAATCTTCAGGATTTCGACCACAACTACGGACCGTATCCGTTCACGCTGGGCGCGAATCCGCAAAAAGTGGTGGATGAAAACTCGCCGGTCCAGATCCTGGACCCATCGACGCCGGCGTTCCGCTGGCCGAATCGCATCACCGCGGACGACTTCAAGGGGTGGGTGGAAGAACGCGGCCACGGTTTTCTGCGAAGCTGGGATGAGCACTATCAGCCGCTGGTGGAAACCCACGATCCCGATCAGGATCCGCAGAAGGGCGGGTTGTTGCTCGCGCGCTACGGCAAGGGATTTTATGTGTATGACGCGTTTGCGCTGTATCGTCAGTTGCCGTCGGGAGTGCCGGGAGCGTTCCGGCTGCTTGCAAATCTGGTGAGTTTAGGAAAGAATCCGGAATGGAAGTGAACAGAATGGGGTTGAAATTGCCAATTTTCCGGCGCATCGTTCTCGCCGCTTTTACGATGGCGCTGTGCCTGGCGCAGGGCGGGTGGCAAACCGCGATCAATCTGCCAGGCGTGGATTTTACGGGCATGTCGAAAGCGTCGCGCGACGCCGCGCTCGAAGTGCTGCGATCCGACAAATGCAACTGCGGCTGCGAAATGAAAATCGCCGAGTGCCGCGTGGGCGACCCTGGGTGCGGCGTCAGCCGCCGCTTCGCGCAGTTTGTCGTGCGCGAGGCATCCGCCGGTAAGAAAGCCGCCGCGATCCGCGAGGATCTGAACAAATACAAGAGCACGCCGCCGCCCCTGCTCGACGAACAGGCGGCCAAGCTGTCGATCGAAGGAGATCCGATGCGCGGCCCGGCTAATGCCCGGGTGACGATCGTCGAATTCTCGGATTTCCAGTGCCCGTTCTGTGCCGAAGCGGCCGGGCAGGCGAAATTGCTGCTCGAAAAGTACCCGAAGGACGTACGCCTGGTCTTCAAACAGTTTCCCCTCGAATCTCATTCGCAGGCGGCTCTGGCCGCCGAGGCGTCGCTCGCGGCGCAGGCGCAGGGTAAGTTCTGGGAGCTGCATGACAAGATGTACGCGAACTTCCGGAGTCTTTCACGTGTGCGGATTCTGGCTCTCGCGAAGGAGATTGGTCTGGATCTGCCTCGCTTCACCGCGGATCTGGATAGCCACAAGTATGCGTCGAGAGTCGCCTCGGAAGAGAAACAAGGCGAGGTGGCAGGCGTGGAGGGCACGCCCACGTTTTTCATCGACGGACGTCGGCTCAACACGGTTTTAGACGTTGAGACGGTGGCTCCGCTGATCGCCAAGAAGTGACGGGACGATACATCCCGGTCGAGCAGTATCTCCACACCAGCTTCGACAATCCAGATCCAGAGTATCGCGACGGCGAACTCGTCGATCGGTCACCGGCCGATACGGTTCACGGGAGTGCGCATGCAACCGTCGGAGCGTTCTTCGTTTTACGCTCTCGCGGCCTCCACTTGTTTGCCTGCTCATCGGTACGATTGAAAGTGCGGGAAGAGCTTTACCTCGTTCCCGATATCTCGGTCTTCTGGCCGGATGAACCCGTCTTGGCTTTCCCGGACCAACCTCCTCTGGTCGTGATCGAGATCTTGTCAGAATATGATCGATTAGCGGCCGTCAGGTCCAAGCTGACGAATACCGAACTTGGGGCGTTCCCCACGTCTGGCTGGTCGATCCGTACCTGCGTAAGCTCTACACCTGCGACGCCGGATTGACCGAAGTCACCACCCTCCGGATCCCTGAACTCGATCTGGAACTCCGGCCCGAACACATTTTCGAGTAGTCTCCGTGAGCACCTCGCGGCGCTATACTGGTATTTCAAGCGGGAGGTGGCGCGCGATGAACAATTATTGGAAGTTTGGACTCCTGATGGCGGCTATCGTCGGTACGCTGGCGTGGCTCGCCATTGGCGGCATCGTTCAGACGTCGACTTACTACAAAACCGTCAAGGAATTGAACGCGATGAGCGACCAGGGCAAAGAAATGAGGCTCCGCGTGGGGGGCGACATCGCGCCGAATTCCATTTCGCGCGACGGCCGCCTGGTCAGATTCACGCTGGTGCAAGATGACGCGCGCATCAACGTAGTCTATGACGGCATCGATCCACTCCCGGATACGTTCAAGGATGGCGCGCTGGCGCTGGCGGACGGCAAGCTTCAGAACGGGACTTTCCACGCCAATAAAATTCAGGCAAAATGCGCGTCCAAGTACGAACAAAAACCCACGACCGCCAAGCCGGTCGGCGCGCACACGACATAAAGTAATTCGTTAAACGACCTAAAGAGTTCAATCGCCATGGAAAATATCGGCTCGCTCGCGATCCTTCTTGCTTTCTGCTTCGCGGTTTACTCGGTCCTCGGATCGCTGGCCGGGAAATGGGCGCGGCGGCCCTTCCTGATTCTGAGCGCGGAGCGCGCCGTCTATTGCATCTGGGCCTTGCTCACCACAGCCGCGGGCATTCTGGTTTATTCGCTCATTACCGGCGATTTCCGGCTGGCGTATGTCGCTTCGCACAGCAATCGCGCGATGCCGGCCGTCTACAAGTTCACTTCGTGGTGGGGCGGGCAGGAAGGCTCGCTGCTGCTGTGGGCCTGGGTGCTGTCATCGTACTCGATGGTGGTGGTGTATCAGAATCGCCGCAAGTTTCGCGACATGATGCCGTACGTCACCTCGGTCCTGATGGGAACGCTGACGTTCTTCCTGATCCTGATTGCATTCGTAGCCAAGCCCTTCAACGTAATCATGGCGGGGAAGGGGATTGTCGATGCCGGCGACGGCCAGGGGCTGAATCCGCTGCTCCAATACTGGACCATGGTGATCCACCCGCCCATGCTGTACATGGGCTACGTCGGGTTCGTGGTGCCGTTCGCATTCGCCATGGCGTCGCTGATCACGCGGCAACCGGGCGAGGAATGGATCAGGACGACGCGTCGCTGGACCCTGGTCACCTGGATGTTCCAGACCACTGGCGTGCTGCTCGGCGCGGGCTGGGCGTACGCGGTGCTCGGCTGGGGCGGCTATTGGGCCTGGGACCCGGTGGAAAACGCGTCCTTGCTTCCGTGGATCACGGCGACCGCGTTCCTGCACTCCGTGATGATGCAGGAAAAGAAGGGAATGATGAAGGTGTGGAACATGGTGCTGGTTTCCGCCACGTTCTTCTTGTGCATCTTCGGCACTTTCCTCACGCGTAGCGGCATCGTCCAATCTGTGCATGCGTTCGCGCAATCCTCGATAGGCACTTATTTCGTCGGCTTCCTGGCGATCGGAATTTCAGGCACGGTGTTTCTGATCCTCAGCCGCCTCGATTTTCTGAAGAGCGAAGCCCAGCTTGAAAGCGTCCTCTCTCGCGAATCCAGCTTCCTGTTCAATAATTTGGTCCTCCTGGCGAGCTGCTTCGCGGTGCTGTGGGGCACGCTGTTCCCGGTGATTTCGGAAAAGCTGACGGGCGAAAAGATCAGTGTCGACGCTCCGTTTTTCAACCGCATCGAAGTGCCCATCGCGATGTTCCTGATGCTGCTCACCGGCGTCGGGCCGTTAATCGCGTGGCGCCGCAGTTCCTTCGAAAGTTTGAAGCGGTCGTTTATGTGGCCGTTAGCCGGCGGCGCGTTCGTTGCGGCGGGGCTCGCGATTTTCGGCGTGCACAATATCTACGCCCTGATTTCGTTCATGCTGTGTACTTTCGTCACCGTGACGGTCGCCATCGAATTCTTCAAGGGCGCGGGAGCGATCCAGACGAAAGACGGCGGCAGTCTGATCGGCGCCATGGTCGCGCTGACGCATCGCAACACGCGGCGCTATGGCGGATACCTGGTGCACATGGGAGTGGTGTTGATGTTCGTCGGCTTCACCGGCAACGCATTCAACCAGAACACTACCGTCGAAGTCGCGCCCGATGAGTCTTTCCAGTTGGGCCGGTACGAATTGCGCGCGGGCGCTCTTGAATCCGGGCAGAACGACAACTACACTTGGCGGCGGCTGCCGATCCACGCCTCCAAAGACGGCCAGAGCATTGGCACGCTGGTGCCTGAAAATCGCTTGTATATCGCCGAAAGGCAGCCGATGTCCGAGGTGGAGATCCGGCGCCGTCTGAACGAGGATTTGTACGTCAACTTCGCCGGCATGTCGGCCGACGGGCAGAAAGCCGTGATCCAGGCGTACGTGTTTCCGCTGGTGTCGTGGATCTGGATCGGATACTGGGTGGTGCTGTTCGGAACGATCATTTGCCTGACCCCCAGCAAAACGAGATTGATCTTCCCGCGGACTGAAGTAGTTGGGATGGCGGAAAAGCATGCGCGCGTCGAAGACTAGTCTCCTGTTTCTGATTTTCGCGGCCGCGAGTTTTGGGCAAACCGCGCCCCAACTCGACTCCCCCGCCGTGCTTCAAGTCGCCGACAAGTTCAAATGCAGTTGCGGCTGCAACCTCACCATGGCGTGCAAGATGGAAGGTGGTTGCCACGTTTGCAGGCAGGCGAAAGGCGAGATTTTCGCGATGCAGTCCGCCGGGAAATCGGATGACCAGATTGTCGATGCTTTCGTCCAGGAAAACGGAAAAGATGTTCTCGCGATCCGGCCGGGCCCGATGGGGGTGATCGGTCCGTGGGGGGCGTTGGCACTGGGTGCGATTCTGGTAGTCTTCCTGATCCGCCGATTTTCCGCGCGGAAGCCCGCGCTTGCGCCGGCCGAAGCCGCGATCGATTCCGAAGTGCTCGACCGCTACCATGAGCGTATTGAAAAGGACTTGGCAAAACTTGAATAGGAAGTCCAACGGGGCGGATACTTCCGGCGCAGACGTAAAGGATCGCCGGTCCCTTCGATTTTCCCCGATCCGATAATGCCACTCGTCGCCGTGGTCGTCCTGGTCGTCGCCCTTACGACGCTGTTCACCCTATTCGTGCGCCCCAAAGATATTCCCGCCCCGGAGCCCGTCTCGCCCGCGCGGCATCTGGAGGATCGCAAAGCCGTCATCTACGAAAATCTGCGCGACTTGCAGTTCGAATATC
>Ga0210388_10004239_pt1 | contig 11236 bp, 3 predicted proteins | sample IncBWC19OmetaG_FD_155485 | JGI IMG/M metagenome (GOLD analysis project Ga0210388, IMG submission 155485) | Forest soil microbial communities from Barre Woods Harvard Forest LTER site, Petersham, Massachusetts, United States - Inc-BW-C-19-O ...
CGGAAGAAGTTCGAAGGAATCGCGACCATCGAAATCAAGTAGTTGCATTCCAGCTGGCAAAAACCCTGGGAGCCATCCGCACTGTCGGCGTGGTTCCCAAGGGAGTGGCCAAGGCGGGCTTGCAAGCAAGCCCGGGACGCGTTATGATGTTCGTTGCGCGTCTTTCCGGCTCATTCCCTAATTCTGGAGGAATGTAGCGGGGCTGGACGACGCGTTTTTGGAACAATTGGAATGGCACGCAAGCGACCGTGAGCCGGGGGCCCAAGCCAAGCACTCTGGCGGCGGTTGGCGTGTGGTTTTAAGTGCCTTAGTGTCAACGACATGCCTTGGAGAGCGAGAGGCTCAGGTTGACGATTGGCGAGCGAGCGGCAGAAGCGAGTATTGGGATCGGCGAGTGGAGTGATACAGAATTCGGATGGGAGCACAGGCAAACGGCCGCGCTCGTGAGGCATTGCGTCCTTACGAGCTATTCGTGTCTCCTACCTGCGGCGAGCTGAGCAATTTTGCTCATACTTCGCCCGAAGCGCAGAAATGTTTTTCACGGGCTTGCCCGCTGCGCTCACTTCTCTCGATTGTGCGAAGTCTAGCGCAGTTGCCGAATAAACGGCAATGCCCAATTCGTTATTTTACCGTGACACTCCCGTAACACGCTTGGCATGTGACGTCGCCCGAGTGACGTCCTAGCCTGCCCTAAGGATGTTGCAGAGGGCGGGCGGGTGTCGCGCGGGCAGGGACTGGGTTGAACGACATTTTCCAGTCTGAATTGTTGGAGTTCTTCTACCGTAAGCAGCCGTCGCTCCGAGACTCAGGCAGCGGCCCGGATTTGGCTTCGAGGTTCGATGCCGATTCGGAGTGATGAGTTTCAGGAGTGAACATGCCTAACGAGAAACGCGCGATTCGCAGCCGGCTCGATTTTTCAAAGATCCCTACAGCAACTCAAATCCCCAACCTGATTGAAGTGCAGCGGCGCTCCTATGAGCGGTTCTTGCAGATGGACAAGCTGCCCAACGAGCGTGACGACTCGGGACTGCAGTCTGTCTTTGTATCGGTATTTCCGATCACCGACTTTAGAGGTATTTCGCAGCTGGACTTTGTCGACTTCTCGATCGGCAACTGGGAATGCAAGTGCGGCCACTTGAAAGGCCTGCATCACCTGCGCACCGCCTGCGTGCATTGCGGGGCGATGGTGATCACGGATCCGTTCCTTCCCGGCGATGTGCTCTGCCAGAAGTGCGGCACGTACAACAAGAACACGCCCGACTTCTGCAACAAGTGCGGCGACCCGGTGAGCCTGCAGCTCAAATACGACCAGCAGGAGTGCGAAGAGCGCGGCATGACCTTCTCTGCACCACTCAAGGTGACGGTGCGCCTGACTATATATGAGAAGGATGCGGAGACCGGCACCAAGACTATTCGCGACATCAAGGAGCAGGAAGTCTTCTTCGGCGACATTCCGTTGATGACGCCGAACGGGACCTTCATCGTAAACGGAACCGAGCGCGTCATTGTCTCCCAGCTCCATCGCTCGCCGGGCGTCTTCTTTGAGACGGCGAACAACCGCACCTACTTCCTGGGCAAGATCATTCCCTATCGCGGATCGTGGGTGGAGTTCGAGTACGACCAGAAGAACACGCTCTACGTGCGCATCGACCGCAAGCGCAAGTTCCTGGGCACCATCTTCCTGCGCGCGCTGGGTTTGCGTTCGGACGAAGAGATTCTCAAGACGTTCTATACCGTAGATCGCATCCACATTGCGGACGGCAAGCTGCACTGGGCCGTGGCGCCGGAAGCGGGCGTGTCGACCCATCTGCAGGGCGCCAAGCCGGCGCATGCGGTGCTGCACAACGGCGACGAGATCGCCCATTCCGGCCGCAAAATTACAGCACACACGCTGAAGGCAATTCGCGCAGCAGCTATCGACCGCGTTGAGGTAGAAGCCGCCGAGTTGGATGGCGCGCTCACTGCTGCCGACGTGATCGACCTCAACACCGGCGAAGTAGTGGTGGAAGCCAACGTCGAGCTGACGGCTGACCGGCTGCACAAGGTGCTGTCGAGTGGCGCGGCGAGCTTCGAGGTCTTCTTCCCTGAACGCGACGACGTGGGCAACATCATCACCAACACGCTGAAGCGCGACTCGGTGCGCAAGCCTGAAGAGGCGCTCATCGAAATCTACCGCAAGCTGCGTCCCGGCGACCCGCCGACGCTGGACACGGCGACTGCGCTCTTTGAAGGTATGTTCTTCGACGCGCGCAAGTACGATTTCTCGCGCGTGGGCCGGCTGAAGTTCAACATCAAGCTCTATGAGAACCAGGACGCCACCGGCCTCGATCATCGCACGCTGACGCCGGAAGATTTTTACGCGACCATTCGCTACCTGCTCAAGCTGCGCCGCAACATCGGCATGGTGGACGACATCGATCACCTGGGCAACCGCCGCGTGCGCGCTGTGGGCGAGTTGATGGAGAACCAGTTCCGTATCGGCCTGGTGCGCATGGAGCGCGCCATCAAGGAAAAGATGAGCGTGTATCAGGAGCTTTCGACGGCCATGCCGCACGACCTGATCAACGCCAAGCCGGTGATGGCTGCTATTCGCGAATTCTTCGGGTCGTCGCAGCTTTCGCAGTTCATGGATCAGACCAATCCGCTCTCAGAAATCACGCACAAGCGCCGCCTGTCGGCTCTTGGGCCGGGCGGCTTGTCGCGTGAGCGCGCAGGCTTCGAGGTCCGCGACGTGCACACCACGCACTACGGGCGCATTTGTCCGATCGAAACGCCGGAAGGTCCGAACATCGGCCTGATCAGCTCGCTGAGCTGCTTTGCGCGTATCAATGAATACGGATTCATTGAGTCGCCATACCGCAAGGTGAAGGATTCGCGCATTCTCGACTACGTTGAAATCGTCAACGCCGGCGAGAGCGGCCTGCGCGTCGGTGATCACATTGAGAAGGAAGAAGCGGCGCGCCTCAATGCCAGCTTGAAGAAAGCGGGCAAGCGACAGATCGATCAGATGCCGTTTAGCTTCTACCTGTCGGCATGGGAAGAGGATAAGCACACCATCGCGCAGGCCAACATCGAGTTCAACGAAGAGGGCGTAATCACCGAGGACCTGGTGAATGCGCGCCGGCAGGGGAACTTTGTGCTGGTGAACCGCGCCGATGTGGATTACATCGACGTTTCACCGAAGCAGCTTGTTTCGGTGGCCGCATCGCTGGTGCCGTTCCTCGAACACGACGACGCCAACCGCGCGCTGATGGGCGCCAACATGCAGCGGCAGTCCGTGCCACTGCTTGTGGCTGAGGCTCCTCTCGTCGGTACGGGCATGGAAGGCGTTACTGCGCGCGACTCCGGCGCCGTGATTCTGGCCAAGCGCAACGGCATCGTGGATTCGGTCGACTCCGAGCGCATCATCGTGCGCGTCGAAGGCGAGCATCATCCCACGCAGTTGTCGCGTGAAGTCGGTTCGGACATCTATCAGCTGATCAAGTTCAAGCGCTCGAACCAGAACACCTGCATCAATCAGAAGCCGGTGGTTCGCGAGGGCGATCGCGTGATCAAGGGCCAGGTGATCGCCGACGGGCCTTGCACCGAGCAGGGCGAGTTGGCGCTGGGACGTAATGTTCTGGTGGCCTTCATGCCCTGGCGCGGATACAACTTCGAGGACGCGATTCTGATCAGCGAAAAGCTGGTGCGCGAGGATTACTACACCTCGGTACACATCGAGGAATTCGAAATCGAAGCGCGCGACACCAAGCTGGGACCGGAAGAAATTACGCGCGACATTCCCAACGTGAGTGAGCACGCTCTGCGCGATCTGGACGAGAGCGGAGTCATCCGCATCGGCGCACAGATCAAGCATGGCGACATTCTGGTCGGCAAGGTTACGCCCAAGGGCGAAACGCAGTTGACGCCGGAAGAGAAGCTGCTGCGCGCTATCTTCGGCGAAAAGGCCGGCGATGTACGCGACGCTTCGCTCACCTGCCCTCCGGGCATCGAGGGCACGGTAGTCGATGTGCGAATCTTCAGCCGCAAGGGGCAGGAGAAGGATGAACGCGCCAAGCTGATCGAAGGCGAGTATGTGGCCAAGCTCGAAAAGAACCTGGGCGACGAAATCCGCATTCTCACCGACGAGCGGTTGAAGCGCCTCGACAGCATTCTTGGCCAGAAGGAAGTGCTCGCCGACTTGCACGACGAGCGGACCAACAAGCGCCTGTTGACCAAGGGCGCGCTGCTGGACCGCGAGACCATCGAGCGCATCTCCACCAAGAACCTGAAGCGCATCCGCTACAACGACAAGGACCCGCGGGTGAACGAGCAGATCGACGAGATCGAGGAGATGACTTCGCGTCAGATCGAAGTGCTTCGCAAGATCACCAACGAGAAGATCCTCAAGCTGCAGAAGGGCGACGAACTGCCGCCGGGCGTCATCAAGCTGGTGAAGGTATACGTGGCGATGAAGCGCAAGCTTTCAGTCGGCGACAAGATGGCCGGCCGTCACGGCAACAAGGGCGTGATTGCGCGCATTTTGCCGGAAGAGGATATGCCGTATCTGCCCGATGGAACTCCGGTGGAGATTGTTCTCAATCCGCTCGGCGTGCCTTCGCGTATGAACGTCGGTCAGATTCTTGAAACGCATCTTGGCTGGGCCGCGCATGCGCTGGGCAAGAAGATTGCCGATCTGATCAAAGCCAACACCGATGCCGACTACACGCGCGAATTGTTCAAGAAAGAATTCGCGGGTACAGCAACACTGCGCCAATTGCTGGAACTCGACGACGAAATGCTGTTGCGCGTCGGAGCCGGCATGGAGCGCGGCATCTGGTTCGGCACCGCGGTCTTCGACGGAGCGAAGGAGGACGAAATCAAGGCGCTGCTGGCTTCGGCCGGTCTGCCTTCATCGGGCAAGACGCCTCTCTTCGATGGCATGACGGGCGAGCAGTTTGAACAGCCGGTAACGGTGGGCTACATCTACATGCTCAAGCTGTCGCACCTGGTGGACGACAAGATTCACGCGCGCTCCATCGGGCCGTATTCGCTCATCACGCAACAGCCGCTGGGCGGCAAGGCGCAGTTCGGCGGACAGCGTTTCGGCGAAATGGAAGTGTGGGCTCTGGAAGCGTACGGCGCCGCATACATTCTGCAGGAGCTGCTGACGGCGAAGTCGGACGACGTGTATGGCCGCACCAAGATTTACGAGGCCATCGTCAAAGGCGAGGCGGCAATTGAGCCGGGCGTGCCCGAGTCGTTCAACGTGTTGATTCGTGAATTGCAGTCGCTATGCCTGGATGTGGAGTTGATCAAGCGCGCGGATCTGATCAAGAAGCTTCCCGCGCCGGATCTGGCAGCGGTGGCTGATTGAAGCAAGTTATCAGATGTCAGTTGTTAGTTTTCAGTTTCGCCGAGTCGAACTGAAAACTGACAACTGATCTCTGACCACTGTACTTAGGGTCCTTCTTGAAAGCGGCAAACACCGCTTCCCGGGAAGGAAGGATCCTTAAAGAATCCCGGGAACAGCCGCGGCAGGCGCCAAAAACACCCGCCAAGGAGGGTCACCTTGTTCCGTTCAAACCCGTTTGAACTTTCCAGCCCCATCACTGACTTTGACGCTATCCGCATCATGCTTGCATCACCGGAGAAGATCCGGAGTTGGTCGCATGGCGAGGTAACCAAGCCGGAGACCATCAACTATCGCACCTTCAAGCCGGAGCGCGACGGCCTTTTCTGCGCGCGCATCTTTGGGCCGGTCACCGATTGGGAATGCCTGTGCGGCAAGTACAAGCGCATGAAGCACCGCGGCGTGATCTGCGACAAGTGCGGCGTTGAAGTGACGGTGAGCAAGGTGCGCCGCGAGCGCATGGGCCACATCGAGCTTGCATCCCCTTGTTCACACGTCTGGTTCTTCAAGGGACTCCCCTCGCGCATCGGCCACCTGCTCGACATTTCTCTGCGCGATCTGGAAAGCATTCTCTACTTCGAGTCTTACGTCGTTGTCGATCCGGGCGATGCGCCGGTGAAGGAACGCGAGATCATCAAGGACGAAACGAAATTCCGTGAACTCGATCAGCAGTTCCGTCCCTCGGGATTCAAGGCCATGATGGGCGCTGAAGCCATCAAGGAATTGCTCAAGCGCGTGCAGATCGAGGAGCTGGGCATCGAGCTGCGCGAGCGCATGAAGACCGAAACATCGGTGCAGAAGAAGATCAAGTACGCCAAGCGGCTCAAAGTTGTCGAAGCATTCCGCAAGAGCGACAACAAGCCGCAGTGGATGATTCTCGACGTGCTGCCGGTGATTCCACCCGAGCTGCGCCCACTGGTGCCGCTGGATGGCGGACGCTTTGCCACGTCCGATCTGAACGATCTCTATCGCCGCGTTATCAACCGCAACAACCGGTTGAAGAAGCTGATGGACCTGCACGCTCCTGAAGTGATTGTGCGCAACGAAAAGCGCATGCTGCAGGAAGCCGTAGACGCGCTATTCGACAACGGCCGCCGTGGCCGCGTGCTGCGCGGAGCCAACAATCGTCCGCTCAAGTCGCTTTCTGACACGCTCAAGGGCAAGCAGGGCCGCTTCCGCCAGAACCTGCTCGGCAAGCGCGTGGATTACTCGGGCCGCTCGGTGATCGTCGTTGGTCCTGAACTCAAGCTGCACCAGTGCGGCTTGCCGAAGAAGATGGCTCTTGAGCTGTTCAAGCCGTTCATCTATCACAGGCTTGAACAGACAGGACACTGCACCACCATCAAGCAGGCTAAGGAAATGGTGGAGATGCAGGAGCCGGTAGTGTGGGACATCCTTGAAGAAGTCATCAAGGATCACCCCGTGCTGCTGAATCGCGCACCCACGCTCCATCGCCTGGGTATTCAGGCATTCGAGCCGGTACTGGTTGAAGGCAAGGCGATCAAGATTCACCCGCTGGTCTGTACCGCGTTCAACGCGGACTTCGACGGCGATCAGATGGCCGTGCACATTCCGCTGTCGCCTGAAGCGCAGATTGAAGCCAGCGTGCTGATGCTTGCTTCGCACAACATTCTTTCGCCCGCTTCCGGACAGCCCATCACTGTGCCTACGCAGGACATGGTGCTTGGTCTCTACTACCTGACCAAGGCCAAGAAGGGCGCCAAAGGCGAAGGACGTGTGTTCGCCAACACGGAAGAGATTCTGATGGCTCTGGAAGCCAAGGAAGTCGAAACGCTGTCGCCGATCCGCCTGCGCTACACCGGCAAGGTGCTGGATATGACGACCGCCTACGACGACCAGGATCTGACGCACACCGAAGCCGTCGACTTCAACAAGGAGTACATCTCCACCACCGTCGGCCGCGTGATTCTGAACGACTCGCTGCCTCAGGGAATGCCGTATGTCAACGGCCTGCTGAAGAAGAAGGGCATCGGGCAACTGGTGAACTATTGCAACCAGAACCTGGGCCTTGAAGTCACGGTCGGCATGCTGGACCGCATCAAGTCGCTCGGTTTCACCTACGCGACCAAGTCGGGTCTGTCTGTTGGCCTCGACGACATGGTCATTCCAGACTCGAAGTACACCACGGTCGACGCCGCGGACAAGAAGGTGATCGAAGTCCAGAAGCAGTATATGGACGGCGCCATCACCAACGGCGAGCGCTCCAACAAGGTTATCCAGATGTGGTCGGCTGTTACGGATCAGGTTGCGGACGAGATGTTCGGCAACATGAAGCGTGCTGACGACGAAGGGGCCATGAACCCGATCTACATCATGGCCGATTCCGGCGCTCGCGGTTCGAAGCAGCAGATTCGCCAGCTCTCGGGCATGCGCGGATTGATGGCCAAGCCTTCAGGCGAAGTCATCGAGACGCCGATCACTGCGAACTTCCGTGAAGGCCTCACCGTACTCGAATACTTCATCTCGACCCACGGCGCACGTAAGGGATTAGCCGATACCGCTCTGAAGACAGCCGACTCGGGCTACCTGACGCGGCGTCTTGTTGACGTGGCGCAGGACGTCATCGTCACCGAGTACGATTGCGGAACTGTTGAAGGCATTTACGTAGGCGCGATCGTCGAGTCGGGCGAAATCATTGAGCCTCTTCGCGATCGCATCATTGGTCGCGTGACTCTCGAGCGCATCAAGGACTACGACGGCAACATTGTTGTCGACGTGAACCAGGGCATCGACGAAGACATCGCTTCGGCCATTCAGGGCGCGGGCGTTGAGCGTGTGAAGATTCGTTCCGTGCTTACCTGCGAATCGCGGCGCGGCGTTTGCGCGCTGTGCTACGGCCGCAACCTGGGTTCCGGCCGCATGGTGGAACTCGGCGAGACTTGCGGCGTCATTGCCGCACAGTCCATCGGCGAGCCAGGCACGCAGTTGACCATGCGTACCTTCCACGTGGGCGGCACGGCCAGCCGCGTGCAGGACAAGTCGCGCCTCGACGCCAAGAACAACGGCTTTGTTCGCTTCATCAACCTCAGCACCGTCGAAAGCAAAGACGGCTCGTTGGTCGCCATGAATCGCTCCGGCTCACTCGCCATTCAGGACGAGCGCGGCCGCGAGAAGGAGCGCTACGTGGTGGTTTACGGCGCGCGCCTCAAGGTCAAGGACAACGAGCACGTCAAGCTTGGCCAGCAGTTGGCTGAGTGGGATCCTTACACGTACTCGATCCTGACTGAAATCGGCGGCACGGTGCAGTTCAAAGACCTGCAGGAAGGCATTACCCTCAACGAGGAAGTCGATGAAGTCACCGGCCTCTCGCGTTGGGTGGTCGCTGACTCGCCCGACGAAAAGCGCCAGCCGGCCTTCATCATCAAGAACGCCAAGGGCACCAAGCGTTATCTGTTGCCCCGCGGCTCGCACTTGATGATTCAGGATGGCGACGAAGTGGGACCGGGCGATGTGCTCGCGAAGATTCCCAAGGAGTCCACGCGTACCAAGGACATCACCGGCGGTCTGCCGCGCGTGGTGGAGCTGTTCGAAGCGCGCAAGCCGCGTGAGACAGCCATCATCAGCGAGATTGACGGTGTGGTTCGCTTTGGTGAAGTTGCCAAAGGTCAGCGCAAGATTTATGTGACTGCCGACAATGGCGACGAGAAGGAATACTCGGTGCCCCGGGGCATTCACGTCAACGTGCAGGAAGGCGAGCGTCTGCGTGCAGGCGATCCGCTGATGGACGGCCCCTTGAACCCGCACGACATTCTTGCCGTGCTGGGCGAAAAGGAACTGCAGGCTTACCTGGTGAACGAAATCCAGGAAGTCTATCGCCTGCAGGGCGTGGCCATCAGCGACAAGCACATCGAAGTGATTGTCCGGCAGATGCTTCGCTGGGTGCGCATCGATGAAGTGGGTGACACCAACTTCCTGCTCGAGCAACAGGTTGACCGCTTCCGCTTCCGCGAAGAGAACGACCGCGTGCTCTCGAACGGAGGCCGTCCGGCCATTGGACGTCCGCTGCTTCTGGGAATCACCAAGGCATCGCTCTCGACCGACAGCTTTATCTCGGCCGCCAGCTTCCAGGAAACGACGCGCGTACTTACCGAGGCCAGCATCAACGGGGCTGTCGATAATCTGCGCGGCTTGAAGGAGAACGTGATCGTGGGACGCTTGATTCCCGCGGGCACGGGCTTGGAATACTACCGCAACGTGCAGCTCTCTCCGGAACTCGAAGAAGCGGCGGCACGCGTGCAGCAGGAAGTATCCGCGGAGATTGAAGCGGCGGAGCGCGAACTGGAGCTGATGCGCCAGGAAGGCGAAGCCGAGGAGATGGCGGCAGAGTAGTTCCGCTTCTCCCAACAAACCTGTCGACAACAAAGGCCCGGCGCAAGCCGGGCCTTTGCGTTGATTACGAAGCGTCAGTTAGTTACTTGCCGATGACAAGGATCTTGAACGACCCGGGAATCATTGGCGGACGCGGCCCGCGCATCCACGCCGGAGAACCGGCAGGCGGAGCCGTTGCAGACGCCGGCGGCGCGGCCGGCACAGGCCCATATTCAGCGGTGATTGTAAGAATGTGGCCGGTGGCAGCGTCCAATGTCAGCACCTTGGCCCGCGCAGGTGTGGCTACGGTCTGCTCCACGGAAAAACTAGTGGGCGAATTCTCCTTGATTACCGTTAACGTACCATCGCCCTGCGAACTGAAGGCCTCCATCGTAGCCGGGTTGAACGTGGCTCCATCGCATCCGTTGCCGATGGGCAGATCGGTAATGATGCGGCCGTCCGTCGCCGAGAGAATAATCATGTTCTTTTTGTCCCGGCAAGCGGCGAAGAGGATGTTGTTCTTCGCGTCGAGAGCCAAGCCGGCGCATCCGCCGCCCTTGCTCGATACATCGTACTTGCCGGCCATCTTCATGGTGTTCGCATCGATGACCGCAATGGCGTCTTTGTCTTCAATGTCGACATAGATTTTGCCGCGCCCATCGGTCACGGCCTGCTCCGGCGCGCCGCCAATGTCGATGGTGCCAAGGATCGAGCCATCCTTGTCGTCGAGCACCGTAATGTTCGGTGCCGAATGACTCAGCACGTAGAAGCGATGGTTGTACGCGTCGTTCAGATATCCGTCCGGATTGCCCTGCACATCGATCTTTTTCAAAATCGCAAAGGTCTTCGCATCGAACATCGTCACCGGTTTTGAGGTTGCGAATCCATGTCCTGTCGCCGCATCCACGGCTCCGCCATGCGCACTCGTTCCGGGAATGTCTCCCACTTGGGCGAGCGTATCGAGATTGAACACGCCGATATGCCCCGCCGGTCCGGAGCGCGCGACATACAGGTTGCGTCCGTCGGGGTCAGCGGTCACATAATCGAATCCGCCGTCGCCCCCGACAACTTGAATCTTGAGCACTTTGTACGGGCCGCTATCCTGCGCGGTGGCGACCCCTATGCACAAAGCAAGCCCCGCAATGGTTGCCACGATGACATTTCTCGAATTCACAGCGTTTCTCCCGATGAAGCCGGTTGGCCGATTCGTTTTATTTGGGTTGTGGATTGGGTTCTGTTTCATCCCGGCATTGAGAATACATGCTGCAGCCTGAATCCGAAACAGAAGCCACGCCGCGCAACTCCGCGGTTCGCTGATCGGAATACTACACCCGGCTAACGAACGGAGGCGTGGGCGGGCGTTTGCTCTACCGGATGGCGGGAATTCTTCACCGAGTACATGGCGGCGTCGGCAATTTCGAACAGCGTGTCTTTGTTGGCGCCGTCTTCAGGGTAGACAGCGATTCCGACGCTGGCTGCGCCGTAGACGGTGTACCCCTCAATCATGAAGGGCAG
>Ga0210388_10004240_pt1 | contig 11234 bp, 10 predicted proteins | sample IncBWC19OmetaG_FD_155485 | JGI IMG/M metagenome (GOLD analysis project Ga0210388, IMG submission 155485) | Forest soil microbial communities from Barre Woods Harvard Forest LTER site, Petersham, Massachusetts, United States - Inc-BW-C-19-O ...
CATTGAAGAGGACGCCAGCGGTGTGAACTATAGGATTCTTGGTCGTGGAGCGCCACGAAGTGACTGGGAATCTGGAGTATTTTCGCCGCCACCGCCCATCTTGCCCGCGCCTATAACGGTCCCACCGATGTTTCCTCCCAGGCAGCCTGATAATCGCTAGGGCGAACTGAACCGGTCAGTTGCCGGGCGCTTCAAATTCCACCACATCGACGTCGGCGAACGGACCCACGCGGCGCTGGCGCCAACCGGCGAATTCGGCGCGCCTGCTGAACCAATCGCGCCAGTAGTGGACCTGCGGTTCCCAGCCGTAAATCAGGAAGCGGCGCGACGGCCCGAGCGTGCTATGTGACAGCGCCAGAGCGAAAGCCTCGGCCTCCGGAGAATTATCGAAAGGGAGAAGAGAGACCGGCGCGTGAATTGGATAAACACTCAAATGTGCGTAGAGAAATCCTGGCAACGGGTAATCGGAACGCCAGACGGGCGGTCGCGCCTCGATGAATGGACTGGGGCAAATCACCGGAATTTCCCCGGCGGATTCCAGATTGTTCACGGCCAGCGCCGCCGCACGCCAGTCCGAGTTGTGGTGTCTCGGCCAAAGCTCGCGCCAGTGTCCCAGGAAGATCAACACGGCCACGGCGGCCACCGTTGCTATCGGTTTCCACTGCCGGGAAGGAATGAAGCGCGCCGTTAGCGCAGTGGCCATCAGCGCGGCGCCGGGAAGCGCCAATTGCAGGTAACGCGGAACAAAAACACCCTCGCCGGTCACCCACGAATAGCCGAACAGAAGCACGGGCTGGCACAACCACCAGCTTGCAATCAGGACCATCGCCGGCGCGCATTGTAATGGATCCGGCGGCCATCTCAGCAAGCGCCCGACAATCCACCCTCCAACCACGCAGCCGACAACAAGAGTGAGTTCTAGTGAGCGCAGGAATTGCGCGGGGGAGGGAAGCGGTGCGATCACATGCAAGCGCGCTTCGGGCAATAACCTGAGCATCTGCGCTGCTACCGGCAAGATGGCGCAGGCCAGAAGCGCGAAGACCACGACCGCCTGTTTCCAGCTGACCGAAGTTTGGTGCAACGCGATCCGCACGGCCGCGTAGAGAAGGAAGACCAGGCACGAAGGCCAGAACAACAAGTGGATGTACAAAACTGACCCGGCGCAGGCGAGGAACAGCAATGCATCCAGCATTGAAGCGGAATCGAGCCACCGGACCAGGAACAGCAGGCCGGCCGCAAAAACGCACATCCCCAGAGCGTAAGGGCGCGCATTGGCGGCTTGATAGTTGATGCCAGGCAGAGCGAGACACGCGATCACCACGAACCATCCTGATTCCGGATGAATCAGCCGCTTCGATAGCCGCGCCAGCAGAGCCAGACAGCCGGCCATCGCCAGAATCGACGGGATGCGAGCGGCCAGTTCCGAATAGCCGAAGAGCGTCGCCCACAGCCGGACCCCAGGATAATACCAGGAGCGCCAGGCCTGCGGCGCCGCGGCGGCGAGAGAAGGATGATTCGAGCCGTGCTGAGCCACGAAGACTGTTGCTATTTCATCCAGCCAGAAACTCGAAGGCAGAGGCATCAGCCACAGCCGGATCACCAGTAGCGCCAGCAAGAACGGCAGCAGCGTGCGCGGCATCTTACACGCCGCGCCGGTTGCCCCAAAGGTCGATGTGCAGCCGGGGACTGAAGCGATAGCCTTCACGCTTGCAGATTTCGATCAGCCAGCGGCCTCGCTCTGCCAGGACGGATGCGTCTACACCCTCGGGCATCAGCATCACGCGGCTTTTTGCGGCGCCGGTTGCTTCCACAATGGCGTGGACTTCCGTCAGGTCGCTGGGATCGGCAATTACGAATTTCAACTGATGTGGGTAGAGCTGCGTCAGGCGTTTCAATATCTCCGGTTGATAGCGGAGCCGCTCGTGTTGCGCGGCCCAGCGGCCGTCTTCGCGCTGGTGTGGCGTTGAATTAGCCAATTTGGGGCTGATGCTCATTAAATCGCAGCGCACCTGCGCATCCGCGGTGCCCGCGGTTTCGATGGTGATGTGCTGCTTGAGACGATGCGTGAGTTCGTCGATTTGCGGAGCGATCATCGGCTCTCCGCCGGTTACTACCACATGGGATGCGCCGTAGCTGTCCACTTCCGCGGTGATGGATTGGACATCCCGCTCCTGGCCTTCCGGCTGCCAGGAAGTGTAGGGCGTGTCGCACCAGGCGCAGCGCAGGTTGCAGCCGCTGGTGCGCACAAAAACGGACGGAACACCAGCCAGCATGCCCTCGCCTTGAATGGAATAAAAAATTTCAGCTATTTTCATGAATATAATCGAGTGGATCCTGGAGCCCCGCTTCGCGGAATCCTTTGAGGCGCAGCCGGCACGAATCGCACAGGCCGCACGGACGGCCATCTTCATCGGGATCGTAGCAACTGTGGGTGAGGCTGAAGTTCACTCCCAGTTTTTGCGCCAAGCCTATGATTTCGGCTTTGGAAAGGTGCGACAACGGCGTATGAATCCGGACGCGCGCGCGGCCTTCCACTTGAGCCTTGGTGGCTAGTTGCGCCATCTGCTCAAAAGCTTGAATGAATTCGGGCCGGCAGTCGGGATATCCCGAATAATCCACGGCGTTGACGCCGATGAAAATGTCGGAGCTCGAGAGCACTTCGGACCACGCCAGTGCCAGGGAGAGAAAAACAGTATTGCGCGCCGGAACGTATGTCACGGGAATGCCTGGCGCTACGCCGGACCTTGGCACTTCCAGGTTATCGGTGAGCGCGGAGCCGCCGAATAATCGCAAATCAATAGGCACAATCAAATGTCTCTCGACGCCCAGGCTGGCGGCAACTTTGGCCGCGGCGTCCAGTTCCGCGCGATGGCGTTGGCCGTAATCGAAGGTCAGCGCGTAGCAGGCGAACCCGTCGCGGCGCGCTAGCGCCAGGCAGGTTGCCGAGTCCAGTCCGCCGCTGAGAAGACAGACGGCCGGCTTCATTTCGGCAACTTTAGCGCCAGGAAGAATCCAATTACGGGAAACAAGTTGAGCGCGGCCAGGGCATGATGCAATGTAAAGTGATCGCCCGCCCAGCCGGTGAGTGGAATAAAGATGAGGCCGGCCATACCCCATGCGAAACCCATCATTAGAGCCGACACTGTTCCCGCCTGAGTGGGTACCAGTTCCTGGGCCATCACGACATTGACAGGGATGGTGAACAACAGAATCAAGCCGGTAAGCCCGAGCCCGATCATGGAAGCAACGCCAGTGGTGAGGAAAAACAAGGCCGCGAACGGAAGGCAGCCGGCCATCGAAATCAGGATGATGCGCCGTCCGCCGAAGCGATCGGCCATGCGGCCTCCCAGAAATCCTCCAATTGCGCCGGCCGCCAAATAGAGAGTTAGGGAGTAAGCCGCATTCGTGAATGCGAATCCGCGCTCGCGATTCAGATACAGCGGCAGAAACTGGCCGAAGACCACTTGGATGGTCGAACGGATGAAGACCAGGAAATATAAGACGGTGAGCGGCTTCCAGACTGCGCGAAGGGGCTGCCAATCGAAATGTTTGCGCAGATGCGGCGCGGGGCGGGGATGCTCCGGTAACAGGGCCACCAGCAATACCGTGATGATCACGCCGGGCAATGCGGCCCAATAGGTGCGCTGCAATCCTAACCAGGTTACGAATGCCGAGAAATACAGCGGACCCGCGGCTAGGCCCAGCGTTCCGGCACTGATAAAGATGGCCATCCAATGCCCGCGATTTCGTGTTAATCCGTGCGTGGCTCTAGCCGATGCTTGCGGATGAAAGGAAGCCACGCCGCAACCACCCAGCAGCACCAAGGCGATCAGCCAACCGAAAGTTGGCGCCAATCCGATCGCCGAAATAAAAATGCCGGCCACGGCCGGCGCCAGCGCGGAAAATAACCGGGTGTGGAAGCGGTCCGAAAGATAGCCATAAACGGGCTGCATGACGGACGCGGAGAACACCAGCAGGCCACCCAGGATTCCCGCGCGTGTCAAACTGAGGCCTAGCTTGGGGCCCAGTAAAGGCTGGAATGTGCCCAGCGCAGCCGAATAGAGGTCGATGAAAAAATGCCCCAATGAAAACAGGATTAGGCCCAGGAATCCCGCACGTACCATGCGTTCGCGGTCGATCAGCGGGATTGTCGAGGCTTGGGACGCCATGCAGGGAACCTTTATTATAGATGGGTCCGTCGAAGCAGAGCCGCGACCGCAAGGGAGCGTAAGGAACGGTCGTGGTAGCTCTCCCTCGCGGTCGCGGCTCGGCTAGCCTTTGGCGTGGCTCGACAGCGAGCGATGCGACGCCGCGGAACTGCCTTCGCGCTTTAAAGCCGCCTCCACGGATCGCGACCGTTTGGCCGACGGCTTGGTCTTGCTTCCGCTCTGTCCCTTGGCGTAATCGCGCGCGCTTTCGCGCGAGTCCGTGGCGAGGCCTTTCCTTTTCGAGGCGGTTTCAGCTTAACCCCTGCTCTTCGCGCTTTCGATAAGCCAATGGCGATGGCCTGTTCTGGAGAACGCGCGCCATGCTTGCCTTCGCGGATGTGATCCATCTCTTCGCGTACGAATTCTCCAGCTTGCGTGCTGGGGGCTTTTCCCTGGCGCGCGTCTTCGCGTGCACGTTCTATTGTTCGTTGTTCCGGCATGGGACCTCCGTAAGAAATGTTGGCGGGCGGAAGCGCCTGCCGCAGAGAACCCGTTGCAATTCTTTTTCCCCTTGTCACCGTTTCTCGCGATCAAGGACGGTCCACGCTGCCGTCGACGTCACCCGAATTGCGGCAGGTGTTCGAGTCGCGTCTCGACGAAACCCGAGGCCACGCTACGAGCGAAGCCCAAGTGCCAGACTTGCGACGCCAGGAAGGGATCGATCGAAGGAGGCGAGGAACCTGATCAGCAATACGGAGCAATCCCCGCTGCGCGACGCGGGCTTGATCTCCGCTTACGGTACGGTTCGCACTTTAGCGAAAGCGCTGGGCGTGAATGAAGTGGCCAGCTTGCTAAACGCTACGTTGACCAAGGAGAAAAAGGCCGAGACTTCCGTGAATCGGCAAGCTCTGCGTAGCGCTCCAGTGTCGCGGTGATATCGGTAGAGTTTTCCAGAATGCTCCATACAATGCTCGTAGCCTGGGCCGACGAATCCGTGCATCTATTTGATTGCAATCGATTCTTCGGATGGCAGTTAATATGCATATATTGCGGGCGGAAGGAGGATGCGCAAATGCTCTACTATGCGTTGGTGTTCTTTTTGATCGCCCTGGTGGCGGCCATCATGGGGTTTGGTGGCGTCGCTATCGCTTTCGCGGGAATTGCCAAGATACTGTTCTTTTTGTTCCTGGTTCTGTTCCTGGTGAGCCTGGTGATGCATGTCGGTAGACGAGTTTAACGGGACGGCGAGGCCGTCCCTGGTTTCTCTGTTTTGACAGCTACAACGCGGAGCCGAAAATCGCGCCACCGGCTCCGCCGTTTTTTTTCCATTCTAGGTCCAGGCCTCACCAGCGGCGCGGCAGATGACGATCCCTCCGGAATTTCCACTTATTCAATCGCCGGCGCGCAGTTCGGACTAACTACTCTTTGGACGGCGTTGCTCACGATTCCGCTTATGATCGCAGTGCAACTGATGTGCGCGCGGCTGGGCATGGTGAGCGGGCGAGGTCTTGCGGGTGTTCTTCGGGTCCGTTACCCCAAAGGAGTGCTGTGGTTTGCCTGCCTTTTATTGGTAATCGCGAACGTCGTTAACATCGGCGCGGACCTGGCGGGTATGGCGGAGACCACCTCATTGATCACCGGCGTCAGTGCCTACGTTTTCACTCCGCTCTATACTCTGCTGATGGTCGCGCTTCTGTTCTGGTCTTCCTATCGCCGCATTGCGAACGTCTTCAAGTGGCTGGCCTTGGTTCTATTTGCTTACGTGCTGGCCGGGTTTCTGTCTCATCCAAACTGGGGGATGGTGCTTCGCGGCACCGTACTGCCGCACATCACCTGGTCAAGCGGGTATCTCGCCACGTTGGTGGCAATCTTCGGCACCACCATCTCGCCCTATCTGTTTTTCTGGCAGTCCGCGCAGGAAGTAGAAGAAGACAAAGAAAAGGGTCGATCTACCCTCAGGCGGCGCCGCGGAGCCACGGACAAAGAGTTGAGCAACTCGCAAACGGATGTTATCAGCGGCATGCTTCTTTCAAATCTGATCATGTATTTCATTATTCTGACGACGGCCACCACGTTGAACGTCCACGGCCAGACATCCATCGTGAGCGCCAGGCAAGCTGCCGAGGCTTTGCGGCCCTTGGCGGGTGACGGTGCGTACTGGTTATTCGCGCTGGGCATCATCGGAACTGGGCTGTTAAGCGTGCCGGTGCTGGCGGGGTCCACCGCCTACGCGATTGCGGAAGGCGCCGGCTGGCGTCACTCGCTTCAAAGCAAGCCTCTCTCCGCGCCCCGGTTTTATGGCGTGCTCGGTTGCGCAATGGTGTTAGGCCTGTTGATGAACTACTTGCATTTCCAGGCCGTTGCCATGTTGTTCTGGTCGGCGGTGGTCAACGGAGTACTCGCGCCTCCGTTGATTGTCCTGGTGGTACTGGCGTCTTCGGACCGAAAGGTGATGGGCGATCGCGTGAGTTCAAGAATGCTTCGTACGCTTGGCTGGGCAACAGCCGGGGTGATGGCGCTGGCCGCAGTGGCGATGTTCGCGACGATGGGTTCATAGTTCCTCTGTGGGGCAGGATGTCATCCTGCGGCGGGTTGTTAACCCGCCTGTTCCAGCACGCGAACCTCAGCCTACGCCCGCGCGGGCTTCCGGCGAACCTGCCTCGAGACCTGCGCGGCGGGCTTCTTCGCCGCCAGGCTCTGCTTCAAGGCCGGCATAAGATCGATCACCGGCGCTTTTCGCCTGGCAGGTTCGCCCTTCAATTGTTTCCCTGCACTTCACTTTGACTTTGGCTGCTTGCCATACTCCGGAAGCGCGTGGATCTCGTTGGAGTAATACATGGTGTGCAACGTCAGGCCGTTTTCTCGGGGCCGGATCAACCACGTACTCCCGGCAATGCGTGCCGACTTTCGCCAAGGCCGCGTCGCCCGATCTCTCCAGCGTGTCGATCAGCAGCTGATAAGATTTTGCTCCGGCCTTTTCGGGAACCGCGTAGTATTCGCGTCGAAATAGAGCGGATCGATCTTGCGGACCTCCGCGTCGGTGACGGTGACAAAAATGGTCCTTCCTCACTTCATAGCCTTTTACCAGCTCGGATCGCTCCACCACGCGATTACAAGTCGGGCAGAAGAGCTGTTGCTTGATACGCGTTCCACAGACAGCGTGGACCTCGTGGAAAAGCGACGTGCTCCGGGCGCGCGGCGGCATAGAGTGGATGGGGATCGGGACCAGTGCGAACGAGATATAACCCTTCCAAACGGTAGAAGCCGTTCTGATCGAGAGACTCGACTATTGAAACCTAGTTTCCCAACGGCGTTTCGCACGGGAAAAACTGCCCGGTCCGTGGTTTGTCACTGTGCCATTTTTACAAACATAGTAAAGGGTTATGTTTGTAACATCGAACCCGGCCGGGGAACGGGTGGCATGGAACCAAACGTGCCACCAGAAAAGTGCCGGGCCGAATGCCGGCGGAAAGGAACGAGCATGTTATTTCTGATTTTGTTGATCGTCCTGCTGCTGGCAGCTGTCCCAGCGTGGCCGTATAGCAGAGGGTGGGGATATTATCCCAGCGGCGCGTTGGGCACAATCTTACTGATCCTGATCGTGCTGATGCTGATTGGGTACATCCCGTTTTAATGGCGTCCCCTTACTTACGTGCGGGGCTACCATCGAAGGCAAACCCGCCGGTTCACTGCAGGCGATCGTCGGCTCACTACGGCGGATCGCTGGCTCACCGTGGCCGACCGCCTGCTCACCGTGGCGGATCGTCGGCTTACGGTGGCAGATCGCTGGCTCACCGTAGCCCCGCGCGTGAGCGAGGGGACAAGGATCAACACTCTGGAGCGTTAACGTCCCGTGAGAATTGCACAGGTTGCGCCGCTGTATGAGAGCACTCCGCCGCGCTTGTATGGAGGGACCGAGCGTGTAGTTTCGTACCTGACGGAAGAGCTGGTTCGGCAAGGCCATCAGGTTACTCTGTTCGCTAGCGGCGATTCCATCACCGCGGCGGAACTGATTGCGCCCTGCGTCCGCGCCTTGCGGTTCAATCCCGATTGCCGCGATCCTTTGGCATATCACATGATCATGCTGGACGAAGTGTTCCGGCGCGCGGAAGATTTTGACATTATCCATTTCCACGTGGATTATCTGCATCTCCCGATCTCAACCAGAATGCGGACCGCCCATCTGACCACACTGCACGGACGGCTGGATCTCCCGGAGCTGTCTGACGTCTACCGCCAATTTCCCGAGGTGCCACTGGTGTCCATTTCGGATGCGCAGCGCCGCCCGCTTTGGTGGGCGAACTGGCGCGCGACAATTTTTCATGGACTTCCAGAACAGCTGTACTCGCCGGAGACCAATCCGGGAAGCTATCTCGCATTTGTCGGCCGCATCTCACCGGAAAAAGGCGTCGACCGCGCCATTGAGATTTCCGAACGTGTTGACATACCCATCCGCATTGCCGCTAAAGTGGACAAAGTGGACGTTGAATATTTCGAGAGGAAGATAAAGCCATTGCTGGACCATCCGCGGGTGGAATTCGTTGGTGAGATCGGAGAGCGTGAGAAGCAGGAGCTGCTGCGTGGCGCCTGCGCGCTGTTGTTCCCCATTGATTGGCCTGAGCCGTTTGGCCTGGTGATGATTGAGGCCCTGGCTTGTGGCACTCCTATAATCGCCTTTCGGAACGGATCCGTTCCCGAGATCATCGAGGATGGTACAACTGGTTTCGTGGTGACTTCTGTGGAGCAGGCGGTGGACGCGGTTCGGCGAGTAGAATCCCTGCGCCGCGTGGATTGCCGGAGATCGTTTGAGAAACGGTTCACGGCCTCCCGCATGGCCGGGAACTACGTTGCCGAATACGCGCAGCTGCAGGTCCCTCATGACGATGCTGTCGCGATAGAGGCGCGATGAGCGGATCGGAAAACATAGAGGCGCGATGAGCGGATCGGAAAACATAGAGGCGCGATGAGCGGATTGGACCATCGGGCGTTTGCCGCCGAGAAAAACTACTACATCCAGGCGACATCCGCTCCTTCTACCGAGCGCGCGCTGGTGCTGAAGCAGGATGAAACGTTTGGAGTATTCGATTACTATGGCGACATAGATTCAGCCGAGCGGGCGGAGGAAGGTATCTATCATCGGGGAACCCGCTTTCTTTCGTGCCTGAAGCTAAGGCTGATCGAGAGCCGGCCCCTGCTGCTGAGTTCCACTGTGCGCCGCGACAATGTGTTGCTCGCGGTGGACCTAACCAATCCGGACATTTATAGCAATGGAACGCTGCTGCTGCCGCGCGGGACGGTGCACATCTATCGATCTCAATTCCTATGGCGCGACACGTTCTACATGTCTCTGAGAATGCGGAATTTCGCTCTCGCCGCGGTGGAGATCAGTTTCACTCTCGACTTCGCGGCGGATTATGCGGACATCTTTGAGGTGCGCGGCCAGAAACGCGAGCATCGCGGAGTACTGCGCGAACCGAGACTTCGGAATCGGAGCCGCGAGGTGGTGCTGGAATACGAAGGGTTGGACGGCGTGGCCCGGCGCACCGTGCTGCGATCGTCTCCAGTGGCGCAAGTGATGTTGCCTTCTTCGTTGCACTTTACCTTGCGCCTTCCACCTAAGGAAGAACGTGTTCTGGAATTTAACTTCGGCTTCGAGTTGAATAACCAGATCACCACACCATCGGACTATGTTCATGCCCTGGCTTCGGCCAGCGCCGGTGAAGGTCCGGATAACGTTCCAGCGCTGATCGGCAGCTCGAATGAGCAGTTCGATAGCTGGGTAGACCGCTCGCGCGCGGATCTCAATATGCTGCTGACCGAGGGCAAGTATGGCGTCTATCCTTATGCGGGCGTTCCGTGGTACAGCTCGCCGTTCGGCCGTGACGCCATTATCACCGCGCTGGAGTGTCTGTGGATCGCTCCATCCATGGCGCGCGGAGTGCTATCTTATCTGGCCGCCACGCAAGCCCAGGAAGCTTCACGGGAGCAGGACGCGGAACCCGGCAAGATTCTGCATGAAGCGCGCGACGGGGAGATGGCCGCAACGGGAGAGATTCCATTCGCCAGATACTACGGCAGCGTGGATTCCACGCCCCTGTTTCTGATGCTGGCCGGCGCCTACTATCGCCGAACGGCGGATCTGGCTTACATCGAATCGATATGGCCGAACATTGAACTCGCCGCCCACTGGATGGATCAATACGGCGATGCCGATGGCGACGGATTTATCGAGTATCTCCACCAAACCACCAAGGGATTGACGAACCAGGGTTGGAAGGACTCGCAGGAATCCATTTTCCACGCCGACGGAAGGCTCGCGGAAGGTTCCATTGCGCTGGCCGAGGTGCAGGGCTACGCGTACCGGGCCAAACTGTGCGTTGCGGAAATGGCCGATGCGTTGGGGCGCCACGATACGGCCGAGCGCAAGCGCGCGCAGGCTCAGAAGTTGAAGGAGAATTTCGCGCGTGTGTTCTGGTGTGAACCGATTGGGAGCTACGCGCTGGCCCTCGATGGCCAGAAGCGGCAGTGCGCGGTGCGAACTTCGAACGCGGGGCAATGCCTGTTCAGTGGAATCGCCGGCGAGAAACACGCCTCCGCTATTGCGGAGCAATTGAACTCAGAGAAGTTCTTCACCGGATGGGGCATCCGGACGGTGGCTGCGACGGAGGTGCGCTACAATCCGATGTCCTACCACAACGGCTCGGTTTGGCCGCACGACAATGCGCTAATCGCCGCTGGGTTCGCTCGCTACCGGCTCACGCAATTGGCTGCCAAGATCTTGACCGGTTTTTTTGAAGCATCGGCTCTGTTCGATCTCAACCGCCTCCCGGAACTCTTCTGCGGGTTTCCCAGGCGCGCCGGTAAGGGGCCGACGTTGTATCCGGTGGCCTGTTCCCCTCAAGCGTGGGCGGCCGGTTCGGTATATCTGTTGCTGCAATCGTCGATGGGCCTGGCCATCGATGCCATCAAGAACCGCATTGTTTTGAAACATCCCGTTCTGCCAGATTTCCTGGAGCACGTCCGAGTTCGCAACATCCGGGTGGGCGCCGCCTCCGTAGACCTGATGCTGTTCCGCTCCGGTAACAC
>Ga0210388_10004245_pt1 | contig 11230 bp, 14 predicted proteins | sample IncBWC19OmetaG_FD_155485 | JGI IMG/M metagenome (GOLD analysis project Ga0210388, IMG submission 155485) | Forest soil microbial communities from Barre Woods Harvard Forest LTER site, Petersham, Massachusetts, United States - Inc-BW-C-19-O ...
GGGAAACGGTCCATCGGTGACTTTCGACTTTCCGTCTTTGAAGGTGACGCGCGCGCTCATCGTCGCGGGCGGCGTCAGCCCGTCCAGCGCGAGCAGCACCCCGGCTTTCCCCAGTTCCTCGTTGTACGCGCCCATTTTCTCCATGTCTTTCATATTGGGTACAAAGCCGGCTTTGGCGGTTTCGTATTCTTTCGGAAACATGATCATCATGAAACGCATTGGGTTCTCCTTGAGTGTCGCGCGGACGCCGTATTAGGGCGGCTACTATATAGGACCTTGGACCACGCTGGGCCTGGAAAGTTGCGAGGCGCCAGGTGCGCGGTGCGGCTCCACTTACTAGTCGAACGGGGCGATGAGAATCGACACGCGATTTGCGAATTTTTCGAGTAGCGCATCGCCCCGGAAACACTTTCTGGCGGCCCGGTTGCCCGGCCTTCACCATATAATCGAACGGCCGGACCGCAATTCGACAATTCGTCCAAGAAATTTTTGCTTCTTCCGCGCTTTCTAGGCGTGAAGAGCTAAGGTTTCCTTCGGATCCACAATAAGGTTCGGAGAATCATTATGGAGAAGATGGCGGCGACGGTAAGCCAACCCCAAAACTCATTCATGCCCCGGATTCTAACACCGTGGCCCAATCTTGCGAGCAAACTGGACGCTGGATTTCAGAACTAAGCTTTGTCCCTGGCCATCTCAATATCCGGCGGTAGGTCTGTATTCGATTGCGGCATTTCCCAGGACCTAGAAGTTTACTGCTGACGATGATCCCAAGCTTGTTGCATTGAATTCTCTAAGCCCTCAGGATCCTTGCGAACAGAATCCCAGGTTTCTTCGGCTCGCTTGTCCGCGCGCACGTGGTGGACGCCGTCTCTGATTCCTTGTAGCGTTCGGTCAGCAACCTGGCGGGGAGGCGTCTTCGGTTTATCCCCACCTGCCAGTTCGGAGGCCATATCCGTATCGATGAAGCCTGCATACACGCCCAGAACTTGTGTGCCTTGCGCCTTGAGTTGAATCCGTGCAGCATCTGTAACCGCCAGGGCGGCGTGTTTGGAGGCACAGTAAGTTGCGTTGAATGGGTATGTGAACCAACTTACGACTGAGAGCATATTTGCAATCGCGCCTCCTCCGTTTTTTGCGAGGATGGGAGCAAACGCCTGGATCATCGCAAGCGTTCCGAATACGTTGACGTCCATTTCTCGGCGCATGGATTCGGCCGCTTGTTCGGAGAGCATCGTTGTTTGCAGCATGACGCCGGCATTATTGATGAGGATGTTGACGTCGCCGCACCTTTGCCTCGCTGCTTCGATTTCCGCGGACAACGTTACATCAAGTTTCAGCGGTATCACACAAGGGTCAGCCGCACCCGCCGGTTGTCGAGCTCCTGCGTATATTTTCTTGGCTCCTGCTGCAAGCAACGCTTCGACATAGGCCTTTCCAAGTCCACGGTTTGCCCCAGTCACAAGAGCAACGCTGCCCTCAATGTGCATACGCACCTCCTGACTCTTTGATGTCAATCCAGTATCAGAAGGTTACAGGTCGCCTGATAACTTCTGATTTGTCGCATAACCGGAAACTGAACCGCTACCCAATATTCGCGTCGGCGTTTGACGAGTCGTTTTTTATTTCAACTGCCGAATGCGATCTTGCAAGAATTGCCGCTCGGGTTCCTGATGGGTCAGCGCCAGAGCCTTCTCATAAGAGGACCGAGCCTCAGATGTCCTGCCGAGCCTGCGGCACATATCTGCACGCGCTGAATGCGCCAGATAATAATCGGCTAATTCGCCGTGTTCCAACACCGCGTCGATCTGCGCCAGTCCGGCCTCGGGACCATCGCGCATCGCAATTGCCACGGCACGATTCAGCTGTACAACCGGCGAAGGCTGAATTCGTGCCAATTGGTCGTAAAGCGCGACAATCTGCCGCCAGTCCGTCGCCGCGACCGATTCCGCTTCTGCGTGCACAGCCGCAATCCCAGCCTGCAATGTGTAGGCGCCAAAGCGGCGCGACCGCAGCGCTTTCTCCAGCAATGCCACTCCCTCCGCGATCTGCTCGCGGTTCCAGAGCGAGCGATCCTGGTTCTCCAGCAGAATCAGCTCTCCGGTCGGCGATGTTCTCGCGGCGCGGCGGGATTCGTGTAGCAACATCAGGGAAAGCAGCCCGATGACTTCCGGCTCTGGCTGGAGTTCGGCCAGCAGCCGGCCCAGTCGAATTGCCTCGCCAGTTAGCTCGGCGCGCGTTACTTCCGCTCCCGCCGCGGCAGAGTAGCCCTCATTAAATACGAGATAGACGACCTGAAGCACCGCTCCCAGTCGCTCCGGCAATTCCTGCGGCGTCGGCACTTCGTACGGAATCCGTGTGTCTCGAATCTTTGCCTTGGCGCGCACAATACGCTGCGCCAGCGTGCGCGGCGTGGTGAGGAAGGCCTTGGCTATCTCCTCGGTCGTCAGCCCGCACACCTCACGCAAGGTGAGCGCGACGTGCGCTTCCGGCGCGAGAGATGGATGACAGCAGGTAAAAATCAGGCGCAGCCGATCGTCCTCAAGGCTATCCTCTTCATCGGAGCTCTCCGTCGAACTCGATTGCGTTTCGAGATATCGCACCAGCTCGTCTTGCGACGCATCAAATCTTGCCCGTCGCCGCAGAGTATCAATGGCTTTGAATCGGGCCGTCGAAATCAACCATGGCCGCGGGTTGCCGGGTACTCCACTCGTGGGCCACACGCTCAGCGCAGTCGCAAAGGCCTCGTGCATCGCCTCCTCGGCAAGATCAAAATCACCGAGCAAGCGGATTAGAGTTGCCAGAATTCGCCCCGAATCCACGCGATAGAGGGAGTCGAGCAATTCGCGGATCTGCTCGGTGGACGGTTCGGACATGACGACGACCTTAGCAAACCAGCTGCTCCCGAGTCACGCGCAACCCGGAAGTAATCCTCAAGTCCTGACGAACGCATTTACCCGAAAAGTGCAATCGGCCAAAACCATTTCCGCGGCAACGCGACGAGCCGGGCCGTGGTTGCGTTTTAGGGCGACGATAAGCCAAACGCTTGTCCCCATAAACACAGCCCCATCCGCTCTTTTGTGACTTAGCTGGCCGCACGAACTCCCCCATAGACGGGATTGCCGGTAACACTAGTTTTGTACCGCGTGTGTAGCTTCCTTCTCCGGCCACAGGACGCTGAAGAGCAGCGCCACCACGATTCCTATCGACACTTCGGCGAATCGATAAAACGCGATCTGCCACGCAGGAGCCTCGAGTGGTCTCAACAGGACGATCGCCAAAGTTACGCCGCCGAATCGATATGCGGGTTGGTCTGAACCCGCTATGGCGCACAGACAGCCCAGAAGAAACACACTTGCGCCAAACACCAGCACCCCTTCTCCAAGGAAGCTCGCCGCGATTGCTCCAACCACGGCTCCAAGCGCCGCTCCAACGAATCGCTGCAAGGAAACCGGAAGAGCTGCTCCCAGCGACGATTGCGTAATCACGATCGTGGTGATCGGAGCCCAGTATGCGTCTGGCAGCCGGAATAGTCGCGCCATGAATAAGGAGATTACCGCCACGCAGGCCGTTCGCGCCGAATGGATCAAAACCGGCCAGATGTCCCTCTTCCTAATTTGTATCGGCCATCGATTAGCCAGGCCCATCGACACCCTTGTCGCCACGCCCGGCTGCAGCGCCCGGACCGCTCTGAACGGCAGTATGCCAGACCGACGGATTTACCGGAGCAGGGAATTCCCAGTTTCCGGCCACGCGAGACAAGGCAAGGTGCTCCGCCTCAGTTCAGTACGAGGTTTACCGTCACCGCGTAAGTCGCATTTCCGTTTTCCGCCAACGAGAAAGTCACCGTCGTCCCGGGCGAGCATAGCAGCAAAGTGTCGAGCCGCACGTTCGCGCCCGTCGTCGCGAAGGGAGTGGCCGAACAGGAAGTCTTCGTCTGCACGGTGCCGGACACATCCGTATGGCTCGTGCTGAGCTGCATCGTGGCATCGGCAGCCCCCGCCGTAGCGACTGCGTATGCTTCGGTTTATATCGGTCAGACGGACCGTATCCGGATGCCGGGCAAGTCCACAATGTCACTGGACCGATGCTGGAAGAATGTCCCGCCGAATTCCCTGAGGTGCAAACCGTGTGGCAGAGACCGTGCCCCGCAGTCTGCGCCAGGCCTTTAGAGCTCGACAGTACGCTTCGCCCCACGCCGCTGCTGGAGTCGAACCCCGCACCTCGACAAACGACCGTTGACGCTGTGGGCGCATAACCCAAACACACCTTGCTGTCTTTTGTGATGCCGAAGCTGTTTCCGAGAAACGGGATGATCGATTGAATCTGGCCGTTCGTATCCAGAACTTCCTCCGAATTGATAGCTCCGCCATGCAAAGCGAAGATCGAAAATTGATCATCGTAATTCACCATGAATTGCACCGCATCGCCCGCGCTCGCGACAGCATTGGTGAGCGAGAGAGCAGGGGCCCATTGTCCGATGGCGTTCGCGTACGGGCCGCCCGACGCAACTCAGTTCGAGCTGAGAAAGCTAGCGGTGTTTCCCGATACCGCGGAGATGGTGTGCGGTCCCTCGCAGTTTGTGGCCACCGCCAGCGCTTCACCCAATTCAATCTGGCTGCCCACCGTCAGACCACAAGCGAAGACCGAGCAATTCATCACGCTCGTGGAGCCATCGTTCGTGATTGAAATAATAGTCGCCGCGCTCAAAACCGGAACAGCGTCCACAATGAAGTTCCCAGGCGCCGTGCCGACCGGTCCCGGCTGATTCTGCGCCGCCATCCGCGTGGAAGTCTGTCGGGAGGCCTGCGAAGGGGATTCTTGCGCCGGAACTGTACTCCCCGAACCGAACAAAGCGAGCGCCAAATAAATTAAGTGGCCGATCTTGATCGCTTTCCCTCGAATGAAATGGATTGGAATTCGCAGCGTTGCTTTTCGTGTGCTGTCTCTTCGCACGCGAACACTTCTTCCGTGTTGGCGCCGTCAATGGACGCGGAGATATTCGCCGCTACGGCCGCTGCGTTGATTAAAGCAATGCAAATTTTCCAAGACTTCTGCGCTAGCGCTTCGAGGAACAGCATTGGCGGCACTGGTCGGATTGACACGTCATACACACGCAACGCAAAATTCTAGGCCCTTATTTGTTGCTCTGCAGCGGTGCTGCGGCTTTCGTCGCCCTTAACGATGAGTTGCGACCCCATAAATCAACATCACGATGAAGGCGATTGCACCCAGCAGAACAATTGAGAAAATAATTGCGAGAGGCCAGAAAACCCAAGACCACGATTGCTTTTTCCTGATGTTCTGTATGGCATTTTGTAATGAGAAAGCGGTGGCTAGCGCGCCAAACGGCGTAAGAAAGAAGGCGGGCATAAAAGCATCGCCCTCAGGTCCTCTGCATCCATGCCGGAGACAATAATCGGCGGGGAAAATAATCATTAAGATGTAAACAGTCGAAACGAAATACGAAATCGCGAGGCCCACTCGGCGTAATATAAGGTCTACCCTCAAGTCTTATTGTCCTTGGCACACGGCCAACCACGTTACCACGCGCCCGTAGCAGTTCTGTCAAGCTCGGAACGCGACGCCGTGCGTGGTGTCCGAATTTGGACATCGGAATTGCCGAAAACGACCATTTCCCTACAGCGCAACCCGCGGATTCGGCAGTTGAAATAAGAAAAGACCCGTGCTAAACCGATCCGGATGTTGAGCTGGCGAGGCGCAGCGCATCTTCTACACCGCGGAAGCAGCAAAATTTCGAAGACTATTTGTCGAATTCCTATCCGGCCATTCGTCTATCTAGTGACGGCAGGCCAGCCGCCCAGCCGGAAGGCCGTTACGGGAAATGGTAGCTGATTTACAATATGGGTCTTTACTATTGGCCCACAGATTGCTCTGACGAGGCTAACAGCAATGGAGCAGCTGTCGATTTTCGGTTTCCCGAACGACTATCTAATAACAGCACGACGAGCTTCGGAGCGAGGCGCTGATAGACGCCGCTAGGAGAAGAAAAATGTCATTCTTCCGCGATCTGAAAGTTGCGTTCCATTCGCTGATGCGCAGCAAAGGGCTGGCGGCGATTGTGATTCTCACCCTGGCGCTGGGCATCGGTGCGAACGCAGCCATCTTCACGCTGGTGCGCGGAGTCCTGCTGAAGCCACTCGTCAACCGTGACGAGAACCGGCTGATATACATCCGCCAGAGCGCCCCCGGCCTGGGAGCTGACAACACAACGTTTTCCGTTCCCGAAATAAAGGACATCGAAACCAGTGTCCATTCCGTGAGCGAGTTCGGCGATTTCTCGCAGATGAGTTTTACGATGGTCGGACTCGGTGAACCTCGCGTGGTGCAAGGTGGCGTCGTGAGCGGCAACTACTTTGAAGTAATGGGCCTGCGGCCTGTACTCGGCCGCCTCGTCGGACCTCAAGACGACGGTGCCGACTCCCCTGGCGTCATCGTGCTGACATATCGTTTCTGGTCCACCGTCTACAAGAAAGACCCCAACGTACTCGGCAAGACAGTTCGCCTCAGTAGCGTTGGCGATCGTTCCGCTACAGTCATCGGCGTCCTCGAACCCTCAGTCCCATATCCCGCGGAGACGGAAATCATCGGCAACCTGGTCACCAGCCCGCATCATCTTTCGGCCACCATGGTCACCGGCCGTGTCCATCGCATGACCGAACTCTTCGGTAAGCTTGCTCCCGGCGCCACAATCGACCAGGCTCGCGCAGAGTTGGGCACGGTTTACGCCACGATGAAGAAAGATCACCAGGACGCTTATCCCGACGATGGCGCGTTCCGCATCGAGTCGCGGATGCTCCGCGACGAGATTACTTCCGGCGCACGCACCGTTCTGCTCGTCCTGCTCGTAGCCTCGGGCCTAGTCTTCATCATCGCGTGCTCCAACGTTGCCAACCTGATCTTGGCGCGGACGGTTCGCCGCGAGGGCGAGTTGGCCGTCCGTGCCGCGCTCGGCGCAAGCACTGGCGCGCTGCGGCGCATGTTGTTAGCTGAAAGCCTGCTGCTGTGCGGCGCGGGCGCGGCGATTGGCGTATTGATCGCGCAGCCATTGGTCACGATCCTTGCTCGATACGCCTCGCGCTTCTCGGTCCGCGCGCTGGATTTAACGGTTGATTGGAGCATGCTCTGGGTGGGAGTGGCGCTGGCCGTAATCGCCGCCGTGATTTTGGCGTTTGTGCCGCGCCTGCCGTCGCCCAATGCCTCGAACGGCATGAACCTCGCCAGCGGCGGCGTCCGCATCACCAGCAGCACTGGCCGCCGCCAGCGTGCCTTTGCAGTCACGCAAATCGCAGCGTCTTTCGTGCTGCTGGCTGGCGCATGTATGTTGATCACCACGCTGCTCGCGCTGCAAAGGACCCAGAACGGCATGGATACGCGTCACGTCCTGGCCATTGATGTTCCGTGGCCTTCGAACGGAAGAACGCCGCAGCAAGTTATCGATTTTTATAAGGAATCGGTGCGTCAAATCGATGCGCTACCCGGCGTCACCGAGACGGCTGTTGGGATGATCGCTCCCTGGCGTGATGCCGGCGGCGGCTTCGATATCGGTTTGCAATACTCTGGTGATGGTCACGTCCATGGCAAAGACGACCCTCGCGCGCTGTGGCGTAGCATCTCTCCCGGCTTTTTCAGCGCACTGGGCGTTCCCATTATTGCCGGGCGCGATTTCAACGCGCTCGATGACCAGACTCACGAGCCGGTTGTGATCGTCAGCGCGACTCTCGCAAGGCAAATGTTTCCCGGCCAGGATCCGGTCAATCGCCATGTCTACTGGACCGATCCCGTGCTCGAGTTCTCTTCAGGCACTCCGGAAGAAAAGGCGCGGATCACTGCCCCGCACCGCATCATCGGTGTCGCCGCTGATATGGACGACGAACACATCGTCCCGGTGCCCACCTCCACCATTTACAACTCCTACGCCGACGGCGGAATGTTCGGCGGTCATCTGTTCATTCACACCACCGCAAATCCTTATGCGTTGGTAACGCCGGTAACGAAAATTATTCGCCAGCTGGCCGCCGACGAGCCCGTTGAGCACGCCGCCACTCTGGAAGACATCCGCGCAAAAGTGCTTGCGCCAGACCGCTTGAACTCCCTGGTCTTTGGCGTGTTCGCAGCGGTCGCGCTATTGATCGCTGTCGTTGGCGTCGCCGGCGTGCTGGCGTTTTCCGTCAGCGCGCGCACACGCGAATTCGGCATCCGCTTGGCGCTCGGGGCACAGCCGGAAAATCTCCTCAGACGCGTTGTAACGGAAGGCGTCGCGATGGCCGCCCTGGGCGTTGTGGCCGGCGCGGTGTTCGGAATCGTCGTCGCGCGCGTGGCAGGCAGTTACTTCGGCGACTTGAAAATGCCAGGCGCATTGCCTGTGATAGTTTCTGCGTTTGTGCTGTTAGGCGCGGCGGTACTCGCTTCGATGCTCCCAGCGGCACGCGCCGCTCGCGTGGACGTTATCCAAGCGCTTCACTCGGAATAATTTCGCCGGCGCGTCCAAGTTTCCCAAACGCGAGAACGCAACCGTGACAAAACGCAAAAGTACTGGAGTAGAAGAATACATAGCAAGATGTCCGAAGGAGGCGCAAGGCGATCTCGCGAAGCTCAGAGCGGCCATACGCGCGGCAGCGCCCGGTGCCACTGGACGCACCGATTATTTCCAAATGCCCGGATATTCGAATCCAGGAATTGATTTTTATGACGGGATGTTTGCCTGGTTCAGCTTCAAGAAACCACACCTGCGCCTGCATGTGCCTCCTTCAGTGATACAAGAACATCGGAAGGAACTCGCAGGTTACGCTACGACGAAAGCCATCGTTAGCTTCCCAAAAGGGAAGCCGGTACCAATGACGTTGGTGAAAAAACTGGTGAGAGCAAATCTAAAGGCAATGAAGGATAAGTCTAAATAGACCTCGCCATCAGCAGTCCACCGCAAAAATCGGATCAAGGTCGTCCCGAGTCGGCGTGGGCATAGCGCACATCGATTGTATCCTTCCACCTATGATATTCAACCCGCCTACGGGTGCCATAAAAAGGAGGGATTGACCAGTCCAGAATCTGCCGCTCGAGCCCAAATTTCCACTATCCGGTTTCGCGATTGATAAGGCGCTAGACCGAGAATGCGATAAAAGTTCGTCATTGCGGTGTCGCGCGTGAGCCAATCGTTGCACGAATTCATCAGGAAACTGTGGACAACTCCTGAACGTACGGAGTGGACTCCTGGAACCGACGCAGCGATGATCAGCGACGATCAGGGGTGGACGGCAAGCGGTGATATTAGGATGCTCGATTTCACGCGTGCTCTTCTGGAAGGAGCCCAAAAATGAAGCGGAGTTCCGGGTGGGTTTTGGTTTTTGCCGCGAGCGCGGCGGTTTTGGTGGAGGGCTGCGGGACCGGAGCCCCGAAGGACACGCGCGCCCAAGATGAGGCGACGATTCGCGCCTACTCCGCGGCCGCAAGCGAAGCTGCCCACGCGAAGGACGCTGACAAGGTCGCCTCGTTCTATGCCGACGATGCCCTTGCTTTCAGCAACTACAGCGCTACGACGACGACGAAAGAAGCGATGCGAGCCGATACGAGGAAATCGTTTTTGGATCCGGGCACGATCAGTTGGAAAACCTCTGTTATCGAAGTGGCGCGCTCGGGCGATCTGGCCTACGAACACGGCCGCTACACGTTCACGACCCCGGAAAAAGGCGGGAAGAGCAAAATACAAACGGGGAACTACCTGTTGGTATGGCGAAAGCCGCCCGGCGGCGATTGGAAGATCGCGGTCGATACGGACACCGAGGATCCGCCGCCCGCGCCGCCTACGCCGCTTCCGCCATCTACCAAATAATCCACGCGATTAAATTTAGAGTGCGAACCTGATCGGCTCAGGCATTTGGCCGTCAGTATAACGATCGCATCTGAATCGGACTACTCCCTTTTGATGGAACGATTGGCCCTAGGGTGATTCAGTTGCGATTCAATAGGCGCGTCGGTTTTAAGCTTGGTTAGTACATCGGCAATGTGTCCAGCAGTTCCCTGAATGTTAAGCACGGTGAGACCAGCTTGGTGCGGAGTTATGAACACCTCAGGCAAAGTTAGGAGCGGATCGTCAAGCGGAATAGGCTCGTGTTCCTCGACGTCCAGGCCCGCACCGCCCAGATGGCCTCTTTTGATCGCTTGGTAGAGAGCTTTTTCGTCCACCAATGAACCGCGAGCGATATTGATCAGGATCGCTCCTTTCTTCATAGCTTCCATGACGGCGGCGTCGATCATGTGGGTGTTTTCTGCCGTGGCGCGAACGCTGAGCACCACGAAATCTGCATTGGCCACAGCCTGCTTCAACCGATCCGGGGTGGTCATCGGAATATACTTCGGTGCGTGCGCTGGAGAAAGGTCTACGGCGTTGAGATTCACGCCGAAGGTCAGCAATCGAAGAGCGATTTTGGAACCGATGCTGCCCATGCCAACGATGCAGACGTTTGCGCCGACGAGCGCGTGACCGCGGCCGGGAATTTTTGCGGAATGATCGCGAATGGCTGCGAGTGCAACGGAGAGACGACGTGCCGTCGCTAGCATCAGCAGCACGGCGTACTCTGCAACAGAGTCGGAGTTGCCGGTTACGTCAGCCGGCGCGTAAGAGACGCGAATTCCCAACTCCGCGGCGGCGTTCACATCCACTCCTTCGTAGCCGTCAGACAGAGTCTGAATCAGCGCAAGGGCAGGCAGTTGCTCCATGAGATCGCGAGTGACCGGTCCCAGCGCCAGCAGCACTTCTATATCTGAAGTCGGCGGCGGCGTGCCAGGCTGCCACCGTGTCCAAATGTCGTTCACGAATTTAGCTTTTAATTCGCCAAGTATGGCGTTGGCGAATTCGACTTCGGGGGCGTAGAAACCAATTCTCATCAAATTCTCTCCGAGCCTTTAGTCTTGAATGAAACAGTGTCGTGGATGAGCATTGGCGCCATCAATTCCTTGCTCAAGAATTAACTTCAAAGCGGTCTTGAGGATCTCTTCGTCGATTCGCAAGGTCGCGACGTTGACTCGGGACTACGCCTTGCCCGCTATTGTCGCTTTGCATCTCCATCCTCGTTCAAGTCATTGCGCAGCATTTGATCACTTGAACTGCGCCCAGACGCTGCCGGCGTCGAGATACTGCCTCATCACATCGATTCGGCCGTCGTCATCCAAGTGATAAACAAAACATTGAGCCACTCTGTACTTCTGCCCGATC
>Ga0210388_10004246_pt1 | contig 11230 bp, 11 predicted proteins | sample IncBWC19OmetaG_FD_155485 | JGI IMG/M metagenome (GOLD analysis project Ga0210388, IMG submission 155485) | Forest soil microbial communities from Barre Woods Harvard Forest LTER site, Petersham, Massachusetts, United States - Inc-BW-C-19-O ...
GGTATTCAAAAATGGGTGAATATTTCCGATGCCGATTTCTTTAAGCATGCCAAAGAAGAGATTGTTACCAATATTGAGGCTCCGCTGCATTTAACCTCGTTATTTGTGCATTTAAAATCATTGAAGACCGTAATGAACGTTACATCTGGACTTGCATTTGCGCCACTGGCCAAGGTGTCTGTTTATTCTGCTACCAAAGCATTCTTTCGTTCCTTCACACTTTCACTGTGTCATTTGTTAAAGTCGAAAAATATTGAAGTAATAGAAATTATACCTCCTGCCTTAAATACCGACTTAGGTGGAAAGGGCCTGCACGACGCGGCTCCGCCTGTAAGCGAGTTTATTACCACAATATTCGAACAACTGAAAGAGGGAAAAACAGAACTTACCTTTGCTTCAAGCGGAACAAGGGCGAATGCAAGCGCCGAAGAGTTAAAGAAATACTTTGACATGATGAACCAGTAATCCGGTCAACCCCACTGCCCTCTCCTGTCCTCTCCCAAGCGGGAGAGGCATTATTAGGCAGGTATTTATGCGTTCAAAAATGGCAGGCGTGTAAAGTGTTATGAAGACAAGGCGGAATAACACGGTCTTGGCGATTGAGCTAAGATTACGTTCGGCTGTCTTGACCTTTTGGTTCTTTTATGTCAAGATAAAAGAACATAGAACAGTAATTTCGAATACACGCTCCACTGAACTAAATTTCTCCTCTCCCAAAAAGAAGGCTTCCCCAATAAAGATAAGTTTTAGGTAGCTAAATCGTTTTTAGTAAAGGTTTCAGGAAATAAAATACTTCCTTTTTTATTTGGTTTTCAATAAACCATTCTATAGGTTTGTTAACTAACATTCATCCAAAAACCTGATAAAATGAAAAAGAATTTTCTCTTAACTCTTACCCTGGTTGCATTGTCGCTGATTGCCTGTTTAGGTGCCAGCGCTCAAAAACCCAAAATGGTATTGCTTGAGGAATTTATGCAAGCCTCTTGCGACCCATGTTTAAATGCAGCGCCTAACCTCGATTCGGTGCTTACCAACAATATGAACAATTGCATACCCATTCGGTTTCACGTTGACTGGCCGGGTACCGACTATATGGATGATGAAACCGATGCATCGTTTGTAACACCCCGCGTTAACTTCTATAGTATAAACGGAGTACCTGATGCAAGAATGGATGGTGTATTTGACCAGGATCCTTCTGCCATCAACTCAGATACAATACAACACGAGAAAGCAAAAACATCTCCTTTTACCATTACCATTACTTCATGTACCTATAATACTACAACCAACACCTATGCATTGGCAGCAAGCATAAAAGCATATGCGGCTGTAAGCAGTACACACCTGGTTGCACAAACTGTGCTTACTATTGATACTATTAAGTATGCACAGGACCAGAGCACTGAAGATCCTCCTTCTTATTTTGGCCCGAGTGGTTACTACCCGCTTTCATGGTACCAGTATGTACTTAACTTCCCGCAGGTGGCTGAAGATATGCTACCTACCTCTAATGGCACTACTCTTACTGCATTTACTTCAGGCCAAACACAAAATATAAGCGTAAGCTGGAAGAAGAACCACCCCTGGGGTTCAAGTCCGAAAACATATAAGTACGATTCAGTAGGAGCGCATATGGTTGTGTTTGTTCAGGATAACAGTACCCAATACGTTTACCAGGCTAATATGGCAGTACCATCTGTTATTACCGGGGTAGATGAAGTATCGGCTACAGCGGGCCCAATTGAAATATATCCTAACCCATCGAATGGCCTTACCCATATTATGTACAACCTCGACAATGATAGGAATACAACTATTGAGGTATGGAACATGGTAGGACAAAAAGTGATGGATGTGAATAACGGAATGCAAAGCGCAGGTAGGCATGAAGTGCTTATTAACAAAGGCAACTTACAACCGGGCATGTATTTTATCCGCCTGGTTACGGACGATGGCGTTACTGTTCAGAAACTGGAAATTCAATAGTAAAACATTTTTCATAGAATCCCACCTTGTAATTTGCAGGGTGGGATTTTTTGTTTGTACTTTAGTAATATATAAATTGATCAATGTTAATTCCCGAAGCAACAACTTAATGTAGCTTTGCTCTGTAATTCTAAACAACCCCATTATGAATACAACAGAAGACCACGACACCATTTTCACCAAAGGTGAAAGAACATCACCCGATTATTTTACAGGCATAGCATGGCTGAATACATTGGTACCGAAAGATGAAACAGGCACTTACGCTATTGGCAGCGTTACGTTTGAACCCGGAGGCAAAACCAACTGGCACACACATCCTGCAGGGCAAATATTGTTAGTGACTGCAGGCGATGGTTTTTACCAGGAAAAAGGCAAACATGCACGGGAGATTACAAAAGGCGATGTAGTGGTTATACCTTCGCATATAGAACACTGGCATGGCGCTGCTAAAGATAGCGGCTTAACGCATATAGCTATAACCAATAATATAAATGGTGTGGCAGTTGATTGGCTGGCTCCGGTAACCGACAAAGAATATAACAGTGTTCATGAGTCCAATAATTAATATTCTATCAACTAACAATAATCATGAAATTCAATAAAACATTCAATATAGGTGGGTCAATGGAAGTTAATCGCCTGGGCTTTGGCGCCATGCGTATTACGGGTAAAGGAATATGGGGCCCGCCGGAAAATAAAAGCGAAGCACTGCAGGTTTTAAAAAGAGCGATAGAACTCGGGGTTAACTTTATAGACACTGCCGATTCATACGGCCCTTATGTTTCAGAAGAGCTGATTGCCGAGGCGCTTTACCCCTATCCTAAAGAATTAGTGATTGGAACCAAAGCTGGCTTGGTGCGTTCGGGCCCCGATAAATGGTCGCCTGATGCTAGCCCTGCACATTTAAAAATATCACTAGAAGGCAGCCTTAAAAGATTGAAGCTGGATGCAATAGACCTTTACCAGTTACACCGTATCGACACAAAAGTTCCTGCAGAAGATACCTTTACCTTTTTACAAAAAGCACAGCAAGAAGGAAAAGTGAAGCATATCGGCTTATCGGAAGTAAGTGTTGATGATATTAAAAAGGCGCAAAAATTCTTCAAAGTAGTATCGGTACAGAATATGTATAGTATAGATAATCGCAAATGGGAATCTGTGTTGGAATATTGCAATGCCAATAACATAGCCTTTATACCATGGTTCCCTATGGGTGGTGGTAAAACAAATAACTTAGAACCACTGGTTAAAAAAATAGCAACAAAACATAATGCCACTATTCACCAGATAGCATTAAGCTGGTTATTGCATCACTCCAATAATATTCTACTTATTCCCGGTACATCAAGTGTAAGCCATTTAGAAGAAAACATGAAGAGTGCAACCATCGAGCTTACCGATGCCGACATGAAAGAGCTTGATTCTTTTTCCGGGAATAATAAGTCATGGCTTGGTAAACTGTTGGGAAAGAAGTAAGTACACAGCATTTCATTTGCCCTCTCCTGCCCCTCTCCCATGCGGGAGAGGCATTACAATGCGCTAAACATTTCTCATGTATTCAAAAGGCAGGCGGTGTAAAGTGTTATGAAGACAAGGCTGAATAACACGGTCTTGGCGATTGAGCCAAGATTACGTTCGGCTGTCTTGATTTTTTGGTTCTTTTGTATCAATTATAAAACAGCCTTATAAATTGGCTTAGTCTTATAATCGCGAACTCAATTGAAAAACCAAAAGCATAGTGAGCAACATAAAAGAACAGAAGAATACTGAGACTGCCACGCTACGCTCGCAGTGACGATACTCAAATACTTTCCTCTATTCGGAGGGCATATTTAAAGCAATTCCATCTGCCCCTCTAAATACCCGGTGCGTCATTGCGAGGAACGAAGTGACGCGGCAATCCCAGTATTTATTTAAAACTGAGACTGCCACGCTACGCTCGCAGTGACGACACTCAAATACTTTTCTTAATCAGTAAAGCATATTTAAAGCATTTCCTCTTTACCTTCGTCTTCCTTCATTATACTCCAAAGAAATATGCCCTTATTAAAAGCAATGGGTAAAAACCCATCTGGTGAAAGGTTAAGAAAAGTGCAGCAATCACCTAACTACCGTGATGGTATTTTCCAGAACCTGAGTGTTACTGAGGTAATGACCGAGAAAGGAAGTTTCTTCAAAACCTTTATAAAGTTCCTGAATAAGCCAAAGACCGTTATACCACCATTTACGTTGCCTTCTGTTAAAACCGACTTAAAGAATTTACCCAATGGAAATCCTGTATTGGTTTGGTTCGGACATTCATCGTATTTAATTAAGATTGACGGAAAGCATATTCTTGTCGACCCGGTATTTAGTGGTTATGCATCACCTATTAAAATGAAATCGGCTAAAAACTTCGATGGCAGCAATGTGTATAGTGTAGAAGATATGCCCGAAATAGATATCCTGCTTATTACCCACGACCATTACGACCATTGCGATTACAAGACCATATTAAAATTGCTTCCCAAGACAAAAAAGATAATTACTTCATTAGGTGTTGGCTCACATTTTGAATATTGGGGCATTGATAAGAATAAGTTTATTGAATTAGATTGGTTCGAGAAAACAGAAGTTGATGGCTTTCAATTTATAGCGGCACCAGCAAGGCATTTTTCAGGTAGAAGTTTTGCACGTGCAAAAACACTTTGGTCATCTTTCATACTTAAAACACCCACCCACTCTATTTACCTGGGTGCTGATAGTGGTTATGATACTCACTTTAAAAACATAGGTGAGAAATTTGGCCCCTTTGATCTGGCTATTTTAGAATGTGGCCAATACAACGAGGCATGGCATGCCATACACATGATGCCCGAAGAAACAGTTGAAGCTAGCAGAGAATTAAAGGCTAAGATGCTATTGCCGGTGCATTGGGGTAAGTTCTCGTTATCTCTCCACCCCTGGAATGAACCTATTGAAAGGTTTGTAAAAAAAGCAGATGAGTTAAATGTACCTTATACCACACCTATGATTGGCGAACTAATTGTGGTTGGTGAGAAGTATCCGAATAGTAAATGGTGGAGGAGCCAGAAGCCTGAATTATTTATTTAGCATTCTTTACCGAATGAAAGACTTTTAAAGGCCCATAAACTCGCCTTCAACATCTTTAATCCGGAATTCAAACTGCATATTTTCCCCGCTAATTATTTCAAGGTAAAAGAATGTGTAGTCACTTATGCTTTCCTCAAGGTTAGTTTGCAGCAGAAAGGAATAACCGCCTCTCTGGTCAAATAGTACGGGAGTAGTAAATATTTCCCCAGCATTATTTCTCAGTTTAAGCATAATGGTTTTACCCAGCAGTGAATCTGGGTATGCAAAATGCAATTCAGTATTACTATAATCTATTCCCTCTTTTGCGTTTATTCTGTATGGCTCGTTTGCTTTCAGTTTAATAAGAATACGCTGATCCTTTAAGAATATTGGAGCTAATGTCCAGGCAAAATCTATAATATCAAGTTTAATTAAGCCCCATTTCTTGTTTCTTAAACAAACCGGATCAAGGTCTCCATCAGCTTTTGAAAATTCCTCCATGTTTTTTTTTATTAATTCAGCGTCGTGGGTGTATGGATGCCCTTCCTTATGTAGTTCAAGCATCTGGGTTAACGAAAAGTCATCTTTTACTTCATGAATATCCCAAAAATCCTTTTTTCTTCCGGTTCTTTGTATCACATCTATTTTCATAGATACTATTTCTTCTGTTGTAGCCATACGAATACCATCTACTACTAATGGCTCTCGAATAAACTCATCATTTGTATAGAAAACATCCAGCTTAATACTTTCCATTTTACTATTACCTATAAAATACGATTTGCCCATACCCACATCCATATTATCATCGTGCGAATCAACATAGGTAAATTTGCTGCGTAAAAAAGTATCAATACGGCCAAAATCTATTGACCGATAAGAGGCATCGGTAAACATATCAATATCAATAGACTCCCTGTGTCCTCTTTGTAAACTTAATGCAGTTCCTCCAACCAGCCGGAATAACTCAAACTCGGGTGAAGCCATTATAACCATTAGCGCCTCACGTAAAATAGGTGTAATAGTATTATAATGAAGTTTCTTCTTTTTCATGCCTTATTTTGTCAACAACACTTGTGCCATAAAACCTGGTAATTTCTTCTCTCTCTTCCTCATTACCTCTTTCAAATACTCTTTTAATAATAGCGCCCTTTTGTTTATCCCAATCTATCTTTTCAATATTGGTATCCCAAAATAATACTGGCCTTATTTTTTTTAAATCAGGATGAAGTTTTTTCTGCTTCTCTTTCAATTTATCAATATCATAATATGTTTGCAAAATCATTAAATAACCCTCTTCAAGCCTGAGTGCTTTTTCAATTTTTAATGCCAGCTTGGTATTCATACTACGTTTACCTAAGGTAATAGCGCTAAATGTTTGAGGGTATTCCTGCAAGGAAATGGCAAATTGCGACTTGCCTATATTACGTTTTTTAAGCTCCCGATCAAGTATTAAACCCGGATGGATGCCTTTCAGCACTGAGTCATTATTTTTCATAATACAAATATAAACAAAATTGTTTACACAAATAAATTCACACTATAAAATTAGCACTGAATAAGACACAATACATTGATAATCAATAAATAATATAGACTCGTAAACCCATGGTAATAAGCCCAACATATCCCAATAATCTTGACTTTCGCAAGACTTTGTCTTGTGAGTAGAAACAATATCAGTTTAAAACTGCTTTAACACACTCCCACGAGTTATAAACTTGCGGGAGCGGAGGTATCCGAATAGTAAATGGTGGAGAGAAAAAAGTATTGAATTGTCTATTTAAATTGCGCTTTACAAGACACCAATAGTTTTCTCAAAGTCAATATCTCCCCCTTTAGAAATAATCCCCACGCAAAAAGTCACATCATTAATATTCAGAAAATAGCCATAAGCAAATTCTTTGTAAGATCCGTAATAAGTTTCTGTATACCAATATGTATACTTATTTTTATATTTCCCAATTCCTGCTTTAATTAATTTCATTGTATCACCTCTATGGTTAGATTTATTTATGTTGTCTTTCAACGAATCTACAGCAGCATTATAGGTTTCATCATTCATAGAAAAATGCCACTGCCTAATTGAAATAATTTCTGAAATAAGATTATTTCTAATGTAAATATTTGTTCCTGTATCAATTTGCTTATATGCATTCTGTAGAAAAGACATCCTTTTCTTATCATCACCGGTATTTGTATTTAGCAAGAGCCCCATTTTACTATTATCCTTTTGATTTTTTTTAAATGAATCTATTTCAGCAGATATATTAGCCTTTGTAAGGCGCTTATAATCAGAATTTATCACAACAACTTTAGGGGTATATAATGACGGATCCTGATGAGTATAATTATAATGACCAGCTTTACTCATTAAATGCAAAGCAATCAGTTGTTCCTTAGGAGTAGAAATTAGTCCAATACATATCAATAGCAGAATCATACTCCGAATAACCATATTGCGGTTAGCCTTTACAAAATCGCTTTGTATTTTCACCACCAGGTAAAGTGTTACCCCAGCAAGGGTTATTGTACCAATAGCAAGCATCGTCTCTGCCCTCTCGTAATTCTGAATGCAGAATAATATGCCGGTAACCGCAACTGAACCACCCCAGAAAGTCAATTTGGTAATAAAAGCCTCTAATTTGGTTGCGCTTGATGAAGGTGTAATTCCTATCATATAATATACTATTATTATTGCACTGCATGATATAAGCAATACTGGTAAATATGCAGATACCCCCATTACTTTCAATCCTACTCCAGTTAGTATAGCTAATACAAATATTATTTCTAAAGGCTTGAATATAGATTTCAGTTTTTCACCAATAATAGTTGTCTTCTTATTATCGCTAGCTATCATTAAATTATGTGAATTAGTGGTTAATTTCTATAATAAAACAAATCCGGCTCAAGCCTTCTCACCCGTGCGGCTGGAAAGCATATATAAGCCCCGCTAAGGAAGCAATACATAGTGCAATTACCAAAGTAGTTGCAACTCCATTACCAATATCATTCCAGTTTACTTTAGATTTTGAAACAGTAACGCTTACATCGGTAATATCTGCTTTTTTTATTGTAACAGTTCCGGTGCTGTCTTTTAGCGCAATTTTAGTAAACAGGTTTAAATCGTGTTTGTGTCTCTTTATTTCTCCTGGCGTACTTGGGTTTCGTATTTCTTTGGCCTTATCGGGGTCTGTTACAGGGCTTAGCGTTCCGGTTATACCATCTTTACCCATTGAAGGCTTATCCATTTGGTAAATACTGCCCTTGTTGTGTAGGTAAACTTTATAGTCGGAAATATTACCCACCTTGTCAAGCTCATTATTCTTGTAATGCATTACTTCAAATGTAGCACATGAGGTAAGCGTTGATGCTGCTATAACAAAAAATAAAATTATCCTTAAAGTGTTTCTCATAAATACCTTACCCTTTTATAACGGTAAAGATGGATTAAATAGTATGGTGAAAATACAAAAAAACAACCTACTTAATTTCTTTGCCGCTTTCATCGTAGTTTTTTGATGCACCTTCCTTACCATTACAATAATTGATCACCTTATAAAGTTTCCCGGATCCCTTAAAGAATTTCTTATTACCATTAATAGAGTCGTTGGTATATGGTGTTTCCTGAAGCAGTTGTCCATTCTCTAAATAATCCTTCTCCACTCCATTCCTTTTTCCATCAATAAATGGCCGTTCTATGGCCAATTGTCCGTTTTTATAATATTGCTTTTGAATTCCATTTATTTCCCCGTTTGTGTAAGGAGTTTCAAACCATAGCTGACCTGTATCATAAAACTGCTTTTTCACCTCTGTTCTTTGACATCCCGCAATAAGCAGGCCAATTATAAGAATACAACTGTTCAATTGTTTTTGGCGCATATACCAAAGATAAGAAATTGATATAATGGGCTATCTTTGTTCAGATACAAAACTTCTTAAATACTTAAATCAAATGAAAGCAGTGCGAGTAACTTATATAGCCAAGGCAGAATACGTTGAACAAAACCAAAAGAACATTCAACAGGTAATGGCCGACCTGCAAAAGATAAACAACCCGAATATTAATTACCACGCTTGTCTTGGTGCCGATGGCAAGACATTCACACACACCGCTTTTTTCAACACTGAGGGTGATGAGAAAGTACTTTTCGATCTGCCTGCATTCAAGCATTTTCAGGAACAACTGAAAGCAAAAGGATTAGATAATCCGCCTAAGTCAGAGCAACTTAGTTTGGTGGGTTCGTCGAAAGAATTATTTAATTAATTTCCCCTCACCCCTGCCCCTCTCCCCAAAAGGAGAGGGAAAATCAAGTGGGTGCTACTATATACCCCGAGTTAAAACTCGGGGCTACAAATATTTAATCCCTACAGGATAAAAAATGCTTTCCGCAACTAAACAATCATTTCTTAACGACATCTTAGAAATGTGGGAATCAAAACAAGTAAGCAGTAGCGCCCGAACTAAACGCTGTGTGAGGCCCCGAATCCTCGGGGCGCGAGTTCGGTTAGTTCAGCGAATGCGAACGTGGTTTTGTCCACATTTATAAGCAGTCTTGATTTTTCTTGGTTCTTACTTTGTATCAAGACAAAGAAGAACATAAAGAATACCTGTTCAGTAAATAAACGGAACTATCCTTTTGGTCTTGCTCATATAGTCAATATACTTCTCACCGAATTGATCCTTTAATACCTTTTCTTCTACATTCATTCTATGGATAAAAGAGAATAACACCGGTATAAATACAATAGCAAGGCTAAGCCAGCTATTCAATGAAAACCCAAATCCGAAGAACGACAGTAGTGAAGCTGCATAAGAAGGATGCCTAAGGTATTGGTAAAAACCACTCTGCATAAGTTGATGGTCTTGTCTTATGGTAACATCTACCGTAAAAAACCTGCCCAATTGCTTTATGGCCCAAAACCGGAAACCTATACCTATTAGAATTAGAGCAATCCCTATAAAGGCAAACATTCCATTGGAATAAATAGGAACATCATATACATGAGAAAGATAGACACCGGTGTATGCCGATACGCCTATTACCAGCCATATAAACAGTTCGCTATTCTTATCGGCTCCTTTCTTATCGCTTTTACCTGAGCGCAGAAAGCGATTGAGAAAAATCTCTGAAAGGATCCAGATTGCAGAAACAATGTAAAAGATAGTTATATACATGCTGCTTAGGTTAAATGGTGAATACCAAATATAATAAAAAGTCAATGGCAATTGGCTGTTAGCTATAAGCAATTCATCTTGCACTGTTTTATGATATATTTGTGCAACCCTGTTTAAGGCACACCCATGGATAAAAGCAAGCCGGTATATCAAAAGCTAGTCGACCAGCAGATAGCTGTGCTGAGGGTTGTCAGCTATATTATAGTTGTATTCATGTCTTTGCTATTGCTAATGGTATATAGCGTATTCGGCATAAAGCAAAACTTGCCGGCTATTATGTCGCTTTATATTATTGGGGTGTTTTTCAATATTGTGTTGTTGTTCGTTCATAAAAAAGCCTACCTCACATACATAATACTAATCAGCATAACATTTGTAGAATTAAGTGCGCTTATACTGGCCACCGGCGGAATACTGAGCCCGATAGTATTAGTACTTATAACCCTGCCCTGGTTTGCATTTTATACCAGCCGCAAGCAAGGCAGAATATGGTTTGTTATATGCTTCCTGGCCATTATTGTAATATATCGCGCCAGTTATTTTGGCCTTCCGGTAACCAATTTTGTTGCTGAAAACTACCGAACTATTTTCCTTCTCATAATAGTATTGTTTGTACTTGTACTCACTTCCGTTTATATGCTGTTGGTAAAGCAAGACATATCGAACTCGCACAAAGCCATAAGCTTTAAAAAGAAAGAACTGGAAGAACAGACCGAACGTATGGATAACCTTATAATGCTGTTTAACTATACCGACGAACTGATGTGCGTGGTGAATATTGAAACCATGGTGTTTGTTGAAGTGAACCCAATGTTCAAGCTTTTATTGGGCTACGAATTATCTGAACTGAGAGGGGAATCGGTAAAAAAAGTATTAAAGGATAGCTCATTACCTACCCTATCTGCATTAAAAGACGGAGAAAAGACATCATTCGATAGCCCTGTTCTTTGTAAAAACGGCGAACAAAAAATCGTTAACTGGCTG
>Ga0210388_10004247_pt1 | contig 11229 bp, 9 predicted proteins | sample IncBWC19OmetaG_FD_155485 | JGI IMG/M metagenome (GOLD analysis project Ga0210388, IMG submission 155485) | Forest soil microbial communities from Barre Woods Harvard Forest LTER site, Petersham, Massachusetts, United States - Inc-BW-C-19-O ...
CCCGGTTGCGAGAGATACGGATACATTGCGCCCAACGTGAGGGCGTGTTGGTTCGTGCAGTCGAGCACCCCCGCGTCCACCTGGCCAAATGCTCCCGGCGGGCTCAAAATGGCGGCCACCCCGCGGACCCAAGCAGTTGTATTGATCGCCAAAGTCGTCGGGTCAAACGGCTCGCAGGTGGGAATATGGCCCTCGCTCTCGCCATTATACATTATCCATGCGGTCTGTAGCTGCTTCAGATGGTTCATGCATTCGATCTTTTGCGCCTTCAGCTTCGCCGATGACAATACTGGTAGCAGCATCGCCGCCAGAATGGCGATGATGGCGATCACGACCAGGAGCTCGATCAATGTGAAACCGGCTGCGCGTTGATTGTTTACCGACGTATGCATAAAAATTGACGTTTGGACCGCTGCATCCCGACCTTTCGCGAACCGCCAAATTTTTGTCGCGTGCCAAAAAAAAGTCCGCCGGGATTTATTGCCAGCCGTGGATGGAGTCGTAGCGGAACGTCATGTCGTTCGTGTTGTAACCCTTGTACCACTGGGCGTGACCGTCGGCGAAGAGGATGTTTTGCCCGAGCGAGTGCACCTGCCAAAGATCGAACGGCGTGCCATTCGTGGGGCCGCCAACGCAGTTCTGGGTGTAGTCGTCCTTGTCGGCATCCAGCGGATTGAAGCTGCCCCCGCCCGACACGCCCGGAATGCCGCAGGTATCGCCGGACAAAACGTATGCCGTCGGGTATAAAATGGAGCTGTTTTTGACGGACACATCCGTCTGGACCAAGACATAGGCCGCGCGGTCGCCATTGAAATAATTGAACGGACCCTGCATGTTCTGCGGCAACTGGACGTTCCCCGGACAATTATAAATATTGGTCGACCCGGCGTAGGAAACGATCTGCTCCATCCAGCTCGGTTTTAGCGTGACCACGTCGGTCGTTCCCCAGTAGATCACATTGCCGGATTCGGGGTACAGGTCATTATTATCATCCGCGAACATTTTCATCGCGAGAGAAACCTGGTGCAGATTCGAGGTGCAAGTTGTCTTCCACGCCTTCTGTTTGGCCGCCGCGAGCGCGGGCAACAGCATCGCCGCCAAAATCGCGATGATGGCAATGACGACCAGCAACTCGATCAACGTGAAGCCGGCAGCATGTTCTTTGTTTGCAAACTTGCGCATAAAAAATGGCGGACGGACCGCTACATCCCGACCTTATGCCACCCGCGTACTTTTGTCGAGTGGAAGAAACGTCCGCCGGTTTATCACCAGCAGGAAATGTGGTCGTAGCGAAACGTCATTTCATTCGTGTCGTAACCGTTGTACCACCTGGCATGACCGTCCGTAAAAAGAATGTTCTGGCCGCCGGTGTGCGCCTGCCATTCTTGCCATAAATAGTTCACGCCCATGGCGGTTTCGTAGGTAAATCCATTGTCCGGACCGCCGACGCAGTTCTGCGAGTAATCGTCCTTGTCGGAATCTACCGGTTGGAAATCCAGAGTGTCCCCCGACAAGACCTGCTGGGTCGGGAACTGGATTTTTCTGGAGTCCACCGACGCATCGTTTGTGACCGTGACATACGCTGCGCGCGCGCCGTTGAAATAGTTGAACCACGACTGGTTGGCCTCGAGCTGCAATTTGTTCGACGGACAGTGATAAATATTCGTCGATGAAGTGTAGGTATAAATCTGCTGCATCCAGCTCGCCGCGTGCGTTTGCGAGTCGGTGGAACCCCACGAGATGGTGCCACCGGACTCGGGATACAATCCCTGGCTCTCATCCGCATACATCGTCATGCCGAGGCTGATCTGGTGCAGGTTGGAATTGCACGCGATGGTCCAGGCGCGCTGCTTCGCCGCCGCGAGCGCAGGCATCAGCATCGCCGCCAAAATAGCGATGATGGCTATGACGACCAGCAGTTCGATCAACGTGAAACCGGCCGCGCATACCTTGTTTGAATTTTTGCGCATTCGAAAGACATCAGACGCGCGGAAAAATGTTGAGTTACAAAAAGTTTTGGCCGTGACTTGATTCATTGCAGCGGCGCTCATAGAGCGCCGCTAAAATTTTCCATCGGGCCGGCCTTCAAAACGACTCCGGCATCGTGCCGGTGCTGTCGGCGGAAGTCCGTTCACGCAACCAGAGCCAGTCCTGTTTGTCCGCGGCGTTGGTGATGACGAAGCCGTTACCTTGTTTCGGTCCGGCCATCTGCCATCGGTGCGCCTCGGAATGACCGTCGGCAAAGGCAAAGCCGCAGCCGGAATTATGATACGTGCCGGGAACGTCAAACCATTGCGGCTCCTGCATACCAAAAGCAAAAGCCGCATCGTTGATATTCACCGGGTCTTCGTCCAGCAACACCCAGGTCGAGGCCGGCCCCGGGCTGGTCATGCTGGAAAATTTTCCATAGGTCCACCACGGCGCATTGTGATGATGGTTATACTGATTGTTCAGCCAGGGGCCATTGACCGGCAGGGTGGGACTGCCGCTGTGTGAATTGGCGGAGTGCGCCCCCGGGCCGGACGCTTCATACCCGGGATCAATCGTGCCCACCGCCTGGTTCATTGAAAACGTCCGCGACGCCGGCACGATCTGACCTTTCAAAGTCGGATTTATTCCCGTGTATAAGCCGGTGCGCAAATCACCGGGGCAATGAAACAGCGAAGTGTTTCCAGACAAATAGGAAGTCAGCATGCTGCGGCTGGGATCCTTCAAAATATCAGGGTTGAATTCGTAAGCCCCGCCGATGGAAGCGTCGCCACTGCACCAGTTGTAGCCCGGCATGGTGTTGCCGTCATCGGGATTGGGCGGAAAGAAATCGTTGTTGTCGTTCCCATACGCGATCATGGCGAGCATGATCTGCTTGCCGCCGTTCAAGCACAGCACACCCTGCGCCCTTTGTTTGGCCCGCGACAGCACCGGAAATAACATCGCCGCAAGGATCGCAATAATGGCGATGACCACCAACAATTCAAGCAACGTAAGACCCCGGCGTGCTTTCATACCAACGAGAACACCACCGCCACCGGTTCGTTGCAAGAATTAAAGGGAATCATTCTCATCCTCGTCCTCATCGTCATCCTCAATTTTTGATGCATGAGGATGAGGATGACGATGAGGATGATTTTCTATGGCGGAAAACCGATGGCCATTTTCACCGCGGAATATTCCGGATGAATCTTCCCGTCATGCGTACGGATGACCAGAGCCGGTTCCACCCACGTTGCACCGCGAAACCAGTCCGGCAAATCTTCCGCGCGCATCATCCCGAACAATGCCACCAGCGGCGCATCGTCCTCGCGAAAGACCACCGGACGCTTGCGCACGATGACCAGGCCCGAATCTTTGGCCGCCGCCTCCACCCGCGCCAGCTGTGCCGGTTCATGCGGAAAAACGCATGCGAAGAATCCGCCGGTCGCGAGATATTTTGCCGCGGTCGAACAATAGTCCGCGATCGAACCGCGCAGCTCAAAACGGCACGCGACCTTTTGCGGATGGTCGCCCTGCACGCCGTCCGACAACGGCCAATACGGCGGGCTGCCCGTGACGAGATCAAATTTTTCCTCCGCCCGCAAAAGCTGCGCGTCGCGAAAATCCCCTTCGCGGATTTCATAGCGGTCCTCCAGTCCATTGTACCGCGCGGATTTGCGGGCGAGCGCCACGCTTTCGTTTTGCGCCTCGACGGTCACAATTTTCGCCCCCTGCAATCTCCACGCGCAAATCATGCCGACCGTGCCAATGCCGCTGCCGAGGTCCAGCACCGTGCGCGCGCTCGGGCACCAGGTCGTGCCATACCACGCCGTCAGGATGTCGTCGGTGGAAAAGCGATGACCATCGCGCAATTGAAACAGGCGAAAATGTCCGCTGATGGCATCGAGTGTTTCCGTGGCAGTGACGCCCTCACCTGCCGGCGGCACCGGTCCCGGCTTGGCCCAGCCCTTGAAATGCGTTCCGGTGTTCACGGTTTTTTTGCCGGGATGCCGAGCGGTTCGATGTGTACCAGCACGTCGTGCACGGTGGAAAACTTTTTCTGCACGGCATCCTTCACGCCATGGGCGATCTCGTGCGACCGCAGCACCGTCATCTGCGGGTCCACCTCCACGTGCATGTCCACGAGCAACTGCCAGCCGCTCTTGCGGACGAAACATTTTTCCACGCGCGCGACCCCGGCCACGCCCTCGGCGATTTTTTTAATCTCCGCGATGATCTGGGGCGCGGCCGTCTTGTCCATCAAATCATCCAGCGCGGGCAAAAGCAGTTTCCAGCCGCTGACGCCGATGATGAGCGCCGCGAACACCGCCGCAAAATCGTCCGCGCATACAAATTTCGGCCCGCCGATGAGCGCAATGATAATGCCGATGGCGGCGGCGACGGAAGTGATGGCATCGGCCTTGTGATGCCAGGCATCGGTTTTCACCGCGGCATTGTCCGTGGCATCGCCCTCATGCGCCACGAAGCGGGACAAGGCAAATTTCACCACGACCACCGTGGCGAGGATGATGAGCGTGAACCAGCGCGGCTGTTCGCGGGTAAAGCCGGGGGAATGCAGCCACGAGTTCAAATCATTCATGCCCTTGAGCGCGATCCATAATGACGCGAGCAGCAGCGTGGCCGCGCCGAACGCAGCGGCGAGCGACTCCGCCTTGCCGTGACCGTAAGGATGATCCTCGTCCGCCGGCTTGGCGGCCACCACGAGTCCGCGCCAGACCACGAGCGAATTGAAGATGTCCGCGAACGATTCGATGGCGTCCGCGATCAGCGCGTGCGAATAACCGAAGACGCCCGCGAGCAACTTCGCCGTGCCGAGGACGAAATTGACCGCGATACCCGCAAAGGTCGCGCGCAAACCGCGTTTAAGACGATCAGAAGCCATTTATGATTTACGATTGATGATTGATGATTTCCGAATGCGCTGCGCGGGACAAATCATAAATCAAAAATCCTAAATCATAAATTAAATAAGGTGGCAGAACATGGCGTCGCGCAGCTTCGGCTCGAACCACGTGCTCTTGGGCGGCATGATGCCGCCGGCATCGGCGATCTGCATCAGATCCTCGATGCTTGTCGGAAACATGCTGAAGGCGCAAGCGTATTCGCCGCTGTTCACGAGTTTTTCCAGTTCCGCCGTGCCCCGGATGCCGCCCACGAAATTGATGCGCTTGCTGGTGCGCGGGTCGTCGATGCCGAAAATCGGCGCCAGCACATTCTTTTGCAACAACGTCACGTCGAGCTTTTCAACCGGATCGTTCCCGGTCGTCAGCTTCGGCTTGAACGTGAGCGTGAGCCAGCGTTTGTTGATATACAAACCGAGTTCATGCTTGTGCGTGGGATTGGGCACGCCCATGCGGACGATGTTGAAGGATGTCTCCAGTTGTTTGATCAAATCCTGCGGCGTGAGGCCGTTCAAATCCTTCAGCACGCGGTTGTACGGCAGAATCTGCATCTGGTTGTGCGGAAAAATCACGGCGAGAAACTGCGCGCTGTGCCCCGCGCCGTTGCGCGATTTGAAGATGCGCCCCGCCGCCGCGCTGCGATGATGTCCGTCCGCGATGTAAAGTGCCGGGATGGCCGCGAACTGGTTTTCAACATACGAAATCTCCTCCGGTGCGGAAATGGTCCACGAGGTATGACGCACGCCGTCCTTGGCGGTGAAGTCCACGGCCGGCGTATCGGAAGTCTTCTTCGCGATAAAATCATCAAACCCCGGGGCCGCGCGATACGTGAGAAACACCGGGCCGGTTTGTGAGTTCAGCGCCTCGATGTGGCGCACGCGGTCGTCTTCCTTGTCCGGGCGCGTGAGCTCGTGCTTCTTGATGATGTTCGCCAGATATTCCTCGCAGCTCGCGGCGGCAACGAGACCGACCTGCGTATGCGCGCCCATGTTCTGGCGGTACAAGTAGAAATTCGGCTTGTCGTCCTGCTTCAGCGCGCCCTGGGCGATGAGGGCGGCGAAGTTTTCTTTACCCTTGGCATAAACTGCCGGTGAATAAATGTCCGTGTCCGCCGGCAGGTCGATTTCCGGCTTGCTGACATGGAGGAAACTGAGCTGGTTGCCGGCGGCAAGCGCGCGGGCCTCATCCGACGACATCACATCGTAGGGAAGTTCACAGATTTGCGAGGCGAGTTCGGGTTTTGGTCGGAGTGCGGCAAAGGGTTTTAGCGTGGCCATAAAAAATGAACGCTGAATGTACGGCAAAACGGGGACAACGCACGAACATTTTTACGGTTGCCGCTAAAAATCAGAGGAAACATGCAAGAAATCGCGCCCATTTTGGACCAGGATTACGTTCTCCCTCTCCGCGTCGTAGTGCCCCCGTCCTCGGGCGCTACAATGAGATAATGACAGGAGCCTCTCAAGTATTTTAGGCCTGCGTGAATTGAACGTGCAGTGGCCGGGGACGGCCACACTCCGGTGTCGGCCGTCGTAGCGGCGCTTTGGCGCGTCCCGCATGCGGGATGGAGGCGAGGTGTGCGTCCCACCATCATTGGGTTCATGGAAAGGGGAAACGCGACAGAACAGCCGCGTCAGATCTTCACCTTGAATTTTTCACCGCGCTTGATGGACTGCACAAACGCCGTCATCAATTGCGGGATCATTTCCAGGTCGCGCAGACTCACCACTTCCACCGGCGAGTGCATGTACCGGTTCGGCAGGCTGATCAGTGCGCTCGCGATGCCGCCGCGCGTCCAAAAAATTACATCCGTGTCCGTGCCGCTCGAGGCGGACATGGCCTCGTGTTGCAACGGAATCTTTTTCCGCGCCGCGACCTCTTCGAGCCGCTTCACCACCTCCGGATGATTGCAGCCGCCGTGCGTGATGGCCGGGCCCTTGCCGAGCCTCGTGTCGCCGTACTGCGTCTTGCTCACGGTCGGATAATCCGTGGCGTGCGTCACGTCCACCACCAGCGCGATTTCGGGATGCAGCGAATATGCGATCTGCCGCGCACCCAGCAAACCGACTTCTTCCTGCACGTTCGAGACGGCGCAGACTTCGCAATGCAACTTGGTCTTTGATTCCGCCAGCAGGCGCAACGCTTCCGCCACGGCAAACGTCCCGATGCGGTTGTCGAACGCCCGCGCCACGGCGAGGTCGCCCCGTAAAACATCGAATTCGCCCGCCATTGTGATCGGGTCGCCGATACGGACGATCTGCTCCGCCTCCTTGCGGCTGCTCACACCGATGTCGATGAAGATCTCGTGGATCTTCGGCGGTTTGGGGTCACCCTCCTGCTTCGTGAGGTGCGGTGCCACGTTGCCGACCACGCCCTTGACCGCGCCGTTCCGCGTGTGAATGATGACGCGCTGTGCTTTGGTGATGGCGGCGTCCACCCCGCCCAGGCGGAGGACGTAGATGTAGCCGTTGTCATTGATGTAATTCACCGCCATCGCGATCTCATCCGCGTGCCCGGCCAGCATCACGCGCGGACCGCCGCCCTTGTTCAACACGGCGACGCAATTACCGTAGGCGTCGGAAAAGGTTTCGTCGGCGTATTGTTTGACATAATCCAGCCAGACACGCTGGCCGCGCGTTTCATGGCCCACCGGGCTGGGCGTATTGACGAGCGTACGAAGAAATTCAAGCGATGACTTTTGCATGGCGGGAGGCTAAAGCGCGTAAAAAAATCGGCAATTATATTCGTCCCGAAATTGGTGCCCCATTGCAGGAAATCATTCTCATTTTCGCCCTCATCGTCATCCTTATTTGCTGTATTTTTTTTGGACACACCTGTCTCAAAATCAGCTACTCGCAAAAAAAATCGTGCAGTGAATTCTAGGTTTTTTTCGCTGGCATAATTTTTGCGATAAGTTGGCCGTAATGGAGATGGCAATGAACAGCTCGGTTGGGTCGGCGGAACTCCGCCGTCAACATGAAGTAGCCGCCCGCCTGACAGAGGCAGCGCGCGAGAAGGAACGGGCGTCTTTTCGTGACCGCTTGACCGATGGCCGGCGTCTGGCCCTCAAAACGATTTTTTGGTTCGGCGTCTTCATTGTTACCTTCAACTATCGCAACCAGATCGCCGAATTCCTCACCCCCGCGGCCAAAAATGTTTTGATAAGTGTCCAACACCTCGGCGACCATAGCAAATTGCAGCAGGCCATCACCAAGCCGGACAGCGACTTGGCGGACATCACGCACTGAAGTTCGGCCCATCGCCATCGTTTTTTTCAATCGGCTCCGCAAAATTTTCGATTCACGCCGTTCCAAAAAATCCCACACGCTGGCGGCGTGAAACTTTTAAAACCCAAACCGCCGTCCGGTGCCCGTCGCTGGAAAATTGTCCTCGTCACCCTGTTCCCGCTCGTCTTCGCGTGGATCTGCCTGCCCGCGCGACCGTTCCGTCCTCTCCAGCCCGTTCCGGCGGATATCGTGGACATGCACTGCCACATCGCCGGGCTCGGCGCGGGCGGCAGCGGCTGCTTTGTCTCCCCACGTTTGCGGGACAACTGGCGGTTCGATATCTACCTGCGCGCCTTCGGCGTGACCAAAAAGGAGATCGCCGAACAGGGCGACTGGATCATCGGCGACAAAATTTCCGCGGCCCTCGCCCAAAGCCAATACGTCCACAAAGCCGTCCTGCTCGCCCTCGACGGCGTCATCGGTGCCGATGGACAACTCGATACCAACCGCACCGAAGTTTATTTCCCGGATGAATTCGTCGCCACCATGTGCGCTCGTCATACCAATCTCCTGTTCGGCGCCTCGGTCAATCCCTACCGCCCCGACGCCCTCGACCGCCTGGTCTGGGCCAAAAATCACGGCGCGGTCCTCGTGAAATGGATCCCGAACATCATGGCGATCAATCCCGATGACCCGAAACTGATTCCGTTCTACCAGAAGATGGCGGAACTGAAACTTCCCCTGCTCTGCCATACCGGTGCGGAAAAATCGTTCTCGCATGCCGACGATGACTTCGGCGACCCGGACAAATTGCGGCTGCCGTTGAGCCTCGGCGTGACCGTCATCGCCGCGCATACTGCGGCCGGCTGCAAATATCATGGCGAACGCGGCCCCGACCGGCTCGCGCGCCTGATGCCCGAATATCCCAACCTGCTCACCGACATCTCCGCGCTGACGAACGTGAACAAGCCCGGCTGCCTCCGCGAAGCGCTGACCAAACCGGAGTTCACTGGCCGTCTGGTGTATGGCACGGACTTTCCGCTCATCAACACCGCGCTCGAATCGCCGTGGTATTCCTTTCACCTCTCATGGCGGGAAAAATGGGAAATCGCCCGCACCAAAAACCCGTGGGACCGCGACGTATTGATCAAACATTACCTCGGCACACCAACGGACGTGTTTGCCAAACCGGCGAAGATGTTCGACATGCCGCATAACGGCTGAAGCGGTTCAAGAAAAACCGTGACCGTTTATTTTAAGCGCGCTTCGTTTGGCGAATTATGAGCGGTCAGCGGCTTGAATGGTTTTCACGAAAGGAGAAAGGTCCAACTGCTGTTCCTTCTCCCCGGGGGAGACTTTTGCTGCTTGGGAAACAGCAAAAGGAATCCGGCAACGCCGGAGGCCGCAAGGCCGAACGAGCGGGAGCGAGTGAGTCCACGTCAGGATGAGGGAGAACGCGGCGCGCATTTCAAATTATGCGGGCCTAAAATTTGGACGATTACTCCCCGGGGCGGAAAATGGTGCTCCCGCCCGGAATTGAACTGGGATCAACGGTTTAGGAAACAAAAGCTCGGGCTTGAATCTGCGGGCAAAAACAGGCCGAAACCCCTTATATTTGATACTTTCTCTGATACCTTTTTTTGCATTTATTGGTACGGTAGTTAGGTGAACAGGTGCTCTATTCAATGCGTTTTATTCCACGTTAATTCGATTTGCACGTCAGCGACCTCCGGCAAAGCCGGAAGCTTGGCAAAGGTGGAGCGGCTCAAAGCCGCACGGCCCTTCGGGCGATGCGCCATGCGTTTGTTCAAAAATCACACCCCAAATTTGGCACCACTGCCAGAGTCTCCGCCCCAACAGTGGCACAGCACGCCACCACCCACTCGTCCGGACAACCGTCCCACGCGTCGTCCATCTGCTCGGTGTCCAAACTCTTTTCATCCTCTGAACCTATCCCGATCCAATCCCGAAACCGTCAAACTCCGGGAGTCTCTCCAGCAGAGCTGGTGGATTTACACGGAATTAAAAAGCATCGTTTTTGGATGAATTTCAGGAGAAAATAGCCCTTGGAAACGGGCAGTTGGTCTCAATAAAAGCGCTAAATTTGATTTGATACCCCACAATCTGATACTTCATGATGGCTAAAGATATCTAGGGCGAAGAAATTACATCGTCTCGATTGGTTTGTCGGATGAAATGAAGGGGGCTATCGTTAGATCGCAGAAGTGCTCCCGGATCGCCGATGGCGGCATTTCCGATCCGAATTGCATTGACTTCAAGGCAGGCCTGGCAAAAAGTCATCCCGTTCGCCACGGAACACTCAACCTCGCCCATAATGGAAGGCAAACTGGTTTATATTATGCGTACCGCACTGTTGTGTGTTTTCGCCCTGCTTCAGGCTGTTTGTTTACGAACCGAAGGACAAGGTACGGCTTTCACTTATCAAGGTCGTTTGAACGCCGCAGGCCTGCCCGTTAATGGCAGCTTTGATTTGCAGTTCACCCTTTACACCAACGGTGCCGCCGGAAACGTCATCGCCGGACCGGTCACCAACATCGCTGTTTCCGTCACGAACGGCCTGTTCACTACCTTGGTGGACTTTGGATCAAACACTTTTGTGAATACGAGCGATTGGTTGCAACTCGCCGTTAGCACCAATGCCATGAACACTTTCACCACCCTTGCCCCGCGCCAGCCGATCGCGCCTGTACCGTATGCCATCACAGCGGCGAATGCGAATTCCGTTTCCTCTGCCAATATCAGTGGCGTACTCACCCCGACACAGTTGCCATCCGGTGTTTTGACCAATGGCGCGGGCGGCGTAAACCTTTCGGGCATTTTTAGCGGCAACGGAAGTGGACTGACCGCCCTGAATGCGACAAATGTATCCGGCATTCTCCCGCTTTCGAGCTTGGGCGCCACCAATTCCTACACCCCAACCATCGGCAACGGCTCCGCCAGCTTCACCACCAGCACCGCTTCCGGCTATTATGCGACCATTGGCAATCTCGTGTACTTCGAAGCGTGGGTTGTGTGGACCGACAAAGGGTCGGCCACCTCCGGCACACTGGTTGTTTCGCTGCCGCCAATATCGGTGGCCTCGCTTCGGG
>Ga0210388_10004250_pt1 | contig 11223 bp, 8 predicted proteins | sample IncBWC19OmetaG_FD_155485 | JGI IMG/M metagenome (GOLD analysis project Ga0210388, IMG submission 155485) | Forest soil microbial communities from Barre Woods Harvard Forest LTER site, Petersham, Massachusetts, United States - Inc-BW-C-19-O ...
AAAGTTTTAAAGAGCGAGATGTTTGTTTGAATTTCATACCTTTGTATCCTTAAATAAGGCTAATCGGCCCATCCGTATGAAAGCATATTCAAAGTTGCTGGTTTTATTTTTCATCCTCTTTGGGGTGTTTTCAACCGTTTCACTTTTTGCCGGTTCTAACAAATCTTCATCCAATCATATTTGTATAAAGTCTCACACTCAATCTATATTCGAATACAATTCTGCACAAATCCCTTCAGAAAGAAATCTGGTATCATTCAGGTTTCACCATGGAATAGATGAAGATGTTACTATTTCCACCCCAATACGATTATCTATCATTTTTTTATACTTGCCTGAACAAGTAGACGAGCTCACCAGTAAGTCAAGATATTTTTGTGATATACCAGACGAATTGCCTTTCCTTGGCGATTTTCTGAATTTATCTCTTTTACACGCACCTCCTTTTACCTGCTAGTTTAAAGGAGAGGAATTTATATTCCGGAATCCTTTCTTTGGGCTTGGTTCAAGCCTTCACTTTTCATTGTTAGCAACAATTCACTTTTAAATTAAGGGTTCCGTTTCCAAGTAGTAACACACTTTATAAACAATAGTTTATGTACTTAATCAAGTATCGCGTGGGGATTGTAACAAGTATTTTAGTGCTCAATATTTGTTCATTGGGCTTTGCTCAAATCGGCAATAAAATAGGCTTAAAGCAGGCAATAGATTCGGCAATTAAGAATTATCCTGAATTAAACGCAAAGCAACTTGAAACAGAAAGTGCTGATGCTGCTGTACGTGATGCTAAGGATCAAAGACTACCATCACTAAATATCAGTGATCAGGTTGATTTGGGTACGGCTAATTCCCTTGATGGTTCTTATTTTCCTATGGGAATAGTTCCATCTACATCCGGAGGAATAACTGTAGAGAATAATGCCAGTGCATTTTCAGGAAATATTGGTGTGGCTTATATGGAGCATGAACTTTATAATTTTGGTTTGAACCATGCACGCATTGCATCAGCTAAATCATTTGCCAGTAGCAGTAGGGCTGATTATAATGCCACTTCTTACACAGTACAACTTCAAATTTCACAATTATTCTTCGAACTGCTCAAGTATAGGTTATTGGCGAACATTCAGCAGAAGAATATTGAACGTTTTAGTGTTTTATACAACTACATTAAAGCATATACAGGAAGTGGGATTAAGGCAGGGGTAGACTCCTCGGTTGCAAATGCAGAAGTTTCAAAAGCCAAAATTCAATACATACAAACTCTCGAAATTTATAATAAGCTAAAATCTGAGTTTAGTTATTATACAGGCATAAGGAGTAAGGATTTTGAAATTGATACCGGTGCATACCATTTACCGAATGCATTAATGACCCAACTGCAATTAACAGTTTCTGCTGATTCGGTGAGCAGTAGCAACCCTATACTAGTTTATTATAACAGCCAATGGCAATATGCTGTATCACAGGAGGAGTTAATTAAGAAAAGCTATCTGCCTAAACTGTATTTAGTAGGAAGTCTTTGGATGCGTGGTTCTAGTATTTCTCCGACCGATGTTTATGGTGATTATTCAACCGGGTTAAACTATAGCCGGTATAATTATATGGCTGGCCTGGCTTTTGCTTACAACATTATTGACATAGTTCATCGGAGGGATAAAGTTGCTACTCAATACTTTCATGCTGAAGCGGTCCATGAAGAGATGAACCAGCAAAAATTGCTTTTAAATAATCAATTGCAAGAAGCGGATATTGCTGTTCAAGCGGTATTGGATAGGGCAAAAGAAATTCCTATTCAGCTCAGGGCAGCCCAAAATGCTTACGCTCAAAAGTCGGCACAATACAATGCTGGTATTGCCAATATTGCAGAATTAACCGATGCGTCCTACCTGCTTTACCGAGCCGAAACCGATGCAGTCGAGATCGAGTCAGATCTGTTGAACACATTACTACAAAAGGCAGCTGCCAATAATACATTGAACTCATTTTTAAGTAATTTCTAAAAAATAAAACTATGGTTGACTTTGCACTGAAGAGGCCTATTACGGTAATAGTAATATTCCTGGGAATATTACTATTTTCCATCATGGCAATCTTCACCATTCCGGTAGATATTTTCCCCAAATTAAACTCACCAACTATTTATGTTATTGAGCCTTACGGAGGAATGTCGCCCCAGCAAATGGAAGGTTTTTTTGCAACCCGATTGCAGGATCAGTTCCTTTACATTAATGGAATAAAAAATATTGAGAGTAAGAATATACAAGGCTTGACAATGCTCAAACTGACTTTTTATGAAAGTACAGATATGGCTGAAGCATCGGCACAGGTTGCATTACAGGTAAGCAGGGCTATGAATTTCTTTCCGCCGGGTGCGGTCCCTCCACAGGTAATACGTTTTGATGCTTCTTCTTTGCCTGTAGGAGATTTGGTATTCAGCAGTAAAACAAGGTCCTTAAAAGATGTCTACGATTTAGCCTTAACCCGAATAAGGCCTTTATTTGCCTCAGTGTCAGGTTTATCTGCACCGCCACCTATGGGTGCCAATGCGCGTACCCTGGTAATGAACATCGATCCTGAAAAACTTCGCAGCTATAATATCACTCCCGATGAAGTAGTGCAGGCAGTCGTGAAAAATAATGTAATAACACCTTCTGGGAATGTGCGGATTGGAAACACCATGTATATTGTTTCTAATAATTCTCTTGAAGAGAGGGCAAAAGAGTTTGAGGGAATACCAATAGTAACTAATGGTACTTCTACTGTTTTCCTGAGTGATGTAGCAACAGTATCCGATGCAGCAGATGTTACAGTTGGCTATGCATTGGTAAATGGCAAACGTTCTGTATATATCCCAGTAGTTAAAACAGCCGACGCTTCTACAATGGATGTTGTTAATGGGTTAAAGGGCAAACTTCCGGAAATGAAGGATCTTTTACCTGAAGATGTAAATGTTTCATATGAATTTGATCAAAGTGTATTTGTAATTAATGCGGTAAAAAGCGTTATAACTGAAGGTGCTTTGGGGGCATTGCTTACCGGGCTGATGGTCCTCCTGTTTTTAGGCGACTGGCGCAGTTCTTTGATCGTCATTATTACTATCCCTGTTTCAGTTATCAGTGCAGTAATGTTTCTAAAACTGGCAGGGCAAACTATCAATTTGATGACATTAAGTGGACTGTCTTTATCTATTGGAATTTTAGTCGATCAGGCAACGGTAACAATTGAAAACATTCACCAGCATTTGGAAATGGGTAAAAGCAAAAAGCTTGCCATCTATGATGCATGTAAAGAAATAGCCTTCCCCTTATTGCTTATTCTACTTTGTATTCTTGCTGTATTTGCTCCCTCGTTTGTAATGAACGGAGTACCAAAAGCAATGTTTTTACCTCTCTCTTTGTCCATTGGCTTTGCTATGATTCTTTCTTTTTTCGCGGCACAAATGCTTGTTCCGGTATTGTCTAATTGGATATTGAAAGCTGAGAGATACACTTTTAAGCATGGAGAAAGACATGCACACGCTGGGCTTGCATTAAATGAACTGGAAGTAGGTGAAGTAGGTGTTCATCTTGATGTGGAATTAAAGCATCCTGAAAAAAATGATTTGTTTCAGAAAGTAAAAATAGGCTTCATAAAGCGATTGGAAAAGTTACTACCAAAGAGAAAACTATGGGTAGTAGTTTATTTTACAGGCACATTGCTGGCAGTAGGATTCTGTTTTACCTTTATTGGTAAAGACATGCTGCCCAAAGTTAATTCCGGCCAGTTTCAATTACGAATACGTGAGCCTGATGGAACACGCTTAGAGCGAACAGAAGAAGCTGTGCATAAAGTATTGGCAGTTATTGACTCAACTACAGAAAATCATGTATCCATTAGTTCTGCTTACGTGGGTTTAATACCGAGTAGTTTTGGAACGAGCAATTTGTATGTTTTTAATAGTGGCACACAAGAAGCTGTAATTCAAGTAGGGTTAGATGAAAACTATAAGATTAACCTGGAAAATCTGAAGGAAAAGCTAAGAAGCAATATTCACCGATTATTACCTGAGGCCCGGATAAGTTTTGAACCAATAGAACTAACGGAGAAGATTATGAGTGGAGGTGCATCTACTCCAATAGAAATTAGGGTTGCCGGAAAAAATATGGATGATATTGAAAATTATGCAGGCAAACTTCAGCAGAAGCTTAGTGCTATTATTTATTTGCGTGATGTTCAGATACAACAGCCATTAAAGTTCCCAGTTATAAGGATTCACTTCGACAGATTTAAAATTGCACAAATGGGTTTAAACCTGCCCGATGTTGCCCGCTCAGTAACCGAGGCTACCTCTTCCAGCCGTTTTACTGACAAAAATCTTTGGTTAGACCAAAACAATTCATATACATACCAGACACAAATAGAAGTGCCGGAGTATATGATGAATGATATGAGTCAAATAAAATCTATTCCGCTGATAAAGGGAATGAATCGCCCGTTTCTTGCTGACATTGCAACTTTTTCTGTTGATTCTGTTCCCGGAGAGTATGATCGTTCTGGCCCAAGAAGATATGTTACCGTAAGTGCCAATATTAATAAATGTGATTTGGGAACGGCTACAGATGCGGTTCAAAAATCAATTACTGAAATTGGCGAACTACCAAAGGGTTTGCAAATGCAAGTAAAAGGAATGTCTAGCCTATTGATAGAGACTTTTTCAAGTTTGCAAAGTGGGTTATTGGTAGCGCTTGTTGTTATTTTATTGCTTTTAGCGGCTAATTATCAGTCTTTCAAACTATCACTGATCGTATTATCTACAACTCCTGCGGTTTTGTTGGGGGCATTGTTGTTTTTGCTCGCAACAGGTTCGACATTAAACCTGCAATCTTATATGGGAATTATTATGGCGATAGGAGTTTCGGTGGCAAATTCTATTTTGATAGTTACCAACGCAGAAATTTTACGACCAAAATACCGAAGTGCAATAGAAGCAGCTAAAATAAGTGCATCGGTGCGTTTACGACCAATATTAATGACCAGTTTGGCTATGATAGCTGGAATGATTCCTATGGCTGCCGGTTTTGGTGAAGCAGGCGATCAAACCGCTCCGCTTGGCAGGGCCGTAATTGGCGGATTGGCGGCATCTACGTTGGCAGCATTATTCATAGTGCCATTGGTTTATTCCATAACCCAGCAGAAAGCTTCATTCGATGACCCTTCTTTATTACCTAAAACAACACCTTTAAAAAACTCTTAAGCATGAAAAAGATATTTTATATACCCGCAACAATCATTTTGCTTTCTTTAGTAGGAACATCATGCTCAAGAAAGGAAAGCGACGCATCTGAGAAAAAAATAATCCCTGTCAATTACCCTTTATATACTGTTAAGATGCAGGCGCTTCCAACTACATTGCGCTTACCTGCGCAGCTTAATCCTTTTTACGAAGTAAGTATTTATCCAAGGGTAACAGGTTATATAAAAACTCTCCCAGTTGATATTGGAAGTGTTGTAAAACAAGGACAATTACTAATGGAAATGGAAGCGCCTGAGGTTGAGCAAAATAGTTTGGCAGCACAGGAGCGATACATTAAGGTGCAGGCAACCTATCGTGCAAGCAAGGATAATTATTACAGGTTGTTTAATACAGCTAAAACTGCAGGAGCAGTTTCACCAAACGATTTACAGGTGGCTCAATCTCAAATGCAATCTGATAGCGCGCTTTGTAACAGCGAAAAGGCAAACTGGATGGCAATGGAATCAATGAAGGACTATTTAATTGTAAGGGCACCTTTCGACGGAACTATAACTCAGAGAAATATTCACCCAGGTGCTTTAGTTACAGCCGGCAACAAAACAGAGATGACACCTTTATTGGAGTTGCAACAGATATCGAAATTGCGATTACAGGTAAAAGTACCTGAAGCGTTCGCTACGCAGTTAGAAGATGCTCAAAGCATTTCTTTTGTGGTGGATGCCCTTCCTGGAAAGACATTTACAGGAACTATTAGCCGGCAGGCAAATTCTCTGGATGATAAATACCGGAGTGAATCGTTTGAAATAGATGTAATTAATTCAAGCAATTTGCTAATGCCAGGGATGTATGCAGAGGTAATGCTTTCATTGAAAGGGCATTCTAACGCATGCATAGTTCCGCAATCGGCAGTAGTTATTTCAACGGAAAGAAAATATGTGATAAGAATTCAAAACAATAAAGCTGTATTAACGGATGTTACGACTGGTAATGAAGCAGATGGAATGATAGAAATATTTGGAGATGTCAAGGCAGGAGATTCGGTGATTGAGAAAGCAAGTGATGAAATTAAACAGGATCAAGTTATTAATTAATAGAGCTTCTTTTTTAGTAGAATTTGATTAACTTTCAATAGTGTTTTTGATTGTTTAAAAGCGAACCAGAACTATAACCCAATATTCATTTATCATGAATACTTCAAATGAAAACAACAGCAATGAGGAACCAGAGGTAAAGAAGCCCAAGTTTTGGGGTACTATTTACTTTATACTCGGAATTGTAGGCCTGATTTGCTCTATTTATATATTATGGAACTGCACCAATATGGTTCCTTTAGCAGGAGCTGCAACTGGGGGGATACTTCTTGGAGCCTTATCCATTCTACTGATTGTTTTCGGATATAGAGTAATAAATAAGGATTACTAACGGAATTAGTATATTATAAATCAAGAAAATTATAACAGCATGAAAAGTATAATCATCTATTTTTTAACTGGCGGTATTGTAACGGTTGCAATTGTGCTTCTCGAAAAAAGTGGATACCGGCTTCTATCGGGTATTGCAGCATTAATGCCCGTATTTACATTAGTGTCCTATATTTTTATCGGAGAGTCACAGGGTGGTATTGCTGTAAGTAAACATTCGCAGTTTGTTCTAGTAGGGACTTTGGTTACATGGGTTCCCTATATGTTAGCTATTAGCTACTTAGCGCCAAAAGTTGGAGCGTATAAGGCAATTGCCATAGGAATGGGCGTTTTTACTCTATTGGCTCTAATCTTCGTTTTGATTGTAAATAAGTACAATCTATTCAAGTGAATCTCGGCAGAGAGCCGGTTTGAAAATGAAATTTAGAACTCGAACTTATAACCTATTCCTTTCAGAGTCTTTATCTTTTCTTCACCTAGTTTCTGGCGTAGTTTGCGAATATGCACGTCAATTGTACGATCGCCAACTACAACATCGCCACCCCATATTTTGTGCAGAATGTCTTCCCTGCTAAATACCTTTCCGGGCTTAGAGGCAAGCAAATAAAGCAGTTCGAATTCCTTTTTTGGTAAGGATAATTCTTCAGCACCTACAGTAACTGTATAGCTTTCTTTATTAATAGATATTCCACCACCTACGTCCATAACATCAGTATGCTGGTCAGCAGGTGAGCTTCTGCGCAATAATGCCTTTATACGGCTTACCAACACCCTGGGTTTAATTGGTTTCGATACATAATCATCTGCACCGGCATCTAGTCCGGCTATTTGAGAATAGTCTTCAGTGCGTGCAGTAAGGAAGATGATGAATGAATTTTTAGTCTCTGGCATGTTTCTAAGCTCTTTACAAGCCTCAATACCATCCATTTCAGGCATCATCACATCCAATACTATTAGATTTGGTAATACCTTCTTTGCAGTTTGAATGGCATTTCTACCATCGCAGGCAGTATAAACTTCGTATCCTTCCTTTTTTAGATTAAAGGAAAGAAACTCAAGTACATCTGGTTCATCATCCACTAGTAAAATTCGTGCGTTTTCCATAGTAAATTGTATATATTTCCGTGAGCAAAGGTATGCTTATTGCCACAGTTAATGAGGACTTAACGATTTCTTAATGATTTGTTCGTTTGGGAATAACATAGGGCCATTTTTGCCAATATACAAAAAACCCAAACTGCCCATACTTAACAATTCCTTAACATTGGCATCATATGGACATAAGATAACACAGGCACTTTTGTGGCGTCCAAAAATGAGGACACAATCACATACCAAAACAATCAAACCTATGAGAACAAAGAAATCTACAAAAATTATGCTCGGCCTGGCAGCTTCCTTATTGGCTCTTGGCGGTGCAAAAGCTCAAACAACTACACCTCCTACAACTCCAATGACTGCTACAAACGCACAGTTGAGTTCAAACGCTATTTCTGAAATAACGAATGGTGCAGGTACTGCAGCTCCCGGTGGCAATTTATGGGGCTATGTATTCGGTGACTATGCTTATGCAGCACACGGAGATTCTGCTGGAAGAGGTACAAAAATGCAATATAAGGGTATAGATTCTAGGGTTGCAGGTAACCCAGGCCAAAATCAAAATGCTTTTGAAGTTAGACGTGCATACCTCGGATACAACTATAATATTAATAGTAAGTTTTCTGCTTATGCCTTATTAGCTTATGAAGGTGACTATGATGTAAACAATAACAGGACAGTATACTTAAAGTATATCTACTTCAAGTGGAAGAATATATTTAAGGGTAGCGATTTGAAAATTGGACAACAAGCTACCAACTCTTTCGCAAATGCATACAACACTGAGCCGCTTATGGGATATCGTTCATCTGAAAAAACCATAATGGATATGCACGGTGTCGATGGTTCATCTGATATGGGCCTTACATTAGAAGGTAAAGTAGTGAAATTTAAACCTGCCGATTCTACCAAGACCCCTTCATTTATTGGTTATAGTGTAATGGTTGGTGATAACTCAGGTAATACACCGGTGCCCGTATTTACAGGTGCAGGAACTGCAACAAATGCAACTTCTGATATTAATAAGAAGTACAGAGCTAATGTGTATTTCAATACCTTAAATGGTGCATTAACACTTGGCTTATATACTGACTATATAAACTATGGTGCAACTTACTACACCAAATCTTCTTTCTACCAAAACGCTACTCAAACCATGAAGGGATACCTAGTGTATAATTCACAATGGTTTGGAATTGGTGTTGAATACTTTATGCAAACTAATAAGAATGGTGAAATTGAGACCTTTGCGACAAAAGCTGAAGGAACCAATGATACTACCGATGCAAAACAAAATGGTATATCAATCTTTGCTCACGGAACCATTATTCAGAATAAGTTGAATATTTTTGCACGCTATGATATGTATACTCCTGATGCTGATTACAGCAATACTACAGGTGAAACATTCACTAGTCATATGACCAATGTTAGTAATGCTGGTAATGGCAATTCTTACAAAGAAACATTTATCAATGCAGGTTTAGATTGGAGCCCAACAATGGATAAAAGGGTTCACTTTATGCCAAATATCTGGTATTATGGAATTGCAAATGGTACTGGTTCTGGCGCACTTAAGAGTGACAATTACATGATATATCGTATAACCTTCCTTGCAGCATTCTAATAACATTAAAAAGCAGGGTTGAAAAGCCCTGCTTTTTTAATATTATGCTTTAACAAATTAACAGTTAATAAATAAAAAAATGAAAAACAGAATCTTTAGGCAATTAGCAGTTGGTGGCGTAATTATGGCCTTCAACTTTGCTGCTTGTTCTTCCGGAGGCGATGGTAAATCAGCCGACAATGCTGCCGATAAGCAGTTACTGGGAGCAGGTGCCACATTCCCTTATCCTTTGTATTCAAAAATGTTTAGCGATTACGGCACAACCAGCGGTATGCAAACCAATTACCAATCTATTGGTTCGGGTGGCGGTATCAAGCAAATCATGAGCAAAACAGTTGACTTTGGTGCTTCTGATGCTTTTTTAAGTGATGACGATATCAGTAAAGCTCCGGCTCCTGTAGTAGAATTTCCTACATGTATTGGTGCTGTTGTAATCAGTTACAATTTACCAGACGTAACTGGTGATTTGAAATTAACCCCAGAAATTGTTGCAGGCATATTTTTAGGTGATATCAAGAAATGGAACGATGCTAAGATCAAAGCTGAAAACCCTGATGCTAAGCTTCCTGATATGGACATTTCTGTAGTTCACCGTTCTGATGGTAGTGGTACAACTTTTGTATTCACTGATTACCTTTCAAAAGTTAGCGCTGACTGGAAATCTAAAGTTGGTGTTGGGAAGTCTCCAAACTGGCCAGCAGGTGTGGGTGGCAAAGGTAACGAAGGTGTTGCAGGTGTTGTTAAGCAGACTCCGGGTTCAATCGGATACGTAGAACTTGCTTATGCTATGCAAAACAGTATGTCATTCGCTTCTCTTAAAAATGCAGCCGGAAATTATGTAAAGGCTTCTTTAGAATCTGCAAGCCTTTGTGCTAATGGCGATATTCCTGCTGATACACGTATAAGTATTACCAATTCAACGGTTGACCAGGCTTATCCTATCAGTAGTTTTACCTGGATAATTATTTATAAAGAACAGAAATATGGTGACAGGAGCAAGGATAAGGCAACTAACCTTGTAAAAGAATTATGGTGGATGATTCACGACGGGCAAAAAGATTGCCAGCCTTTGAATTATGCTCCACTTCCTCCTAAGGCTATTGCAGCTGCTGAAGCAGTATTGAAATCGGTTACTTACGATAATCAACCTATTCAGCAATAAGCGGATAGATGCTTAATCATCTCACCGCCCGCTAATAGTTCTTTTTTGTGTGAGGTTGTGTTTTGGTAAAAGGGAGAGCCAGCGGGCACTCCCTTTTGTACTTTGATTAATTGTAATTTTACAGGATAGTATGCAAGGGGTTAAGAGCAGAGTATTTCAGAATAACATCTTTTTAAAGTGGATAAAAATATCTGCTATTATAATGATTGTGCTTTTGTTAGGCTTTCTGCTTACTCTTTTGGTTGGTTCACTTCCTGCCATAAAAGCCAATGGTATTTCATTTCTTTGGGGTAAAACCTGGGATCCAATAAATGATCATTATGGCATGTTGCCTTTTTTAATAGGCACATTATTAACATCTTTTCTTGCTTTAATAATTTCAGCTCCGTTCTCAATTTCTGCTGCACTTTTCCTTGGTGAATATTATCCAAAAGGAATAATTCCCAATATTTTCAGAAACATTATAGATCTTCTGGCTGCCATCCCATCTGTAGTTTATGGCTTCTGGGGTTTGTTTACTATAGTTCCAATTGTTCGAGCCATTGAAATTAAGTTAGGTATACCGGCAATGGGCCTTGGTATATTTTCTGCATCACTTGTTCTTTCAATCATGCTTATTCCTTATTCTGTTTCCCTGATAAGGCAAGTAATAAGTATGACACCTTTGCAACTAAAAGAGGCC
>Ga0210388_10004251_pt1 | contig 11221 bp, 11 predicted proteins | sample IncBWC19OmetaG_FD_155485 | JGI IMG/M metagenome (GOLD analysis project Ga0210388, IMG submission 155485) | Forest soil microbial communities from Barre Woods Harvard Forest LTER site, Petersham, Massachusetts, United States - Inc-BW-C-19-O ...
GGATCCCCGCTCGCGGTCCGGGGGACCCCCGCCGGTCAGCTGGCCGGGCGGACCGCGCCGATGGGGGTGCCGGGCTGGTAGATGCTGTCGATGCGGACCAGCGCCCCGGTGAAGGGGGCGTCGACCATCATCCCGTTGCCGATGTAGATCCCGACGTGGTGAATGGTGTCCGGGTCTGAGTTGTTGGTCGCGTAGAACAGCAGGTCACCGCGCTGCAACTGGTCCAGCGGCACGTGCGGGCCCTCGTCCCACTGGTACCCGGTGTAGTGCAGCAGCGAGACGCCCGCGTGGGCCCAGGCCACCATGGTCAAGCCGGAGCAGTCGTAGGTCTGCGGCCCGGCCGCGCCCCACTGGTACGGCTTGCCCAGCTGGCTGAGCGCCCAGTTGGCCGCGACGTCGCCCTGGGTGGCCGACGCGCCCGAACTCGACGCCCAGGACGGTGCCGCGGTGGAACCCTGCGTGCTGCCCGCCGAGGCCTGTGCCGCGGCCTTGGCGGCGGCGGCCGACGCGGCGGCGGCCAGGGCGGCCTGCCGGGCCGACTTCAGCGCGGCCACGTGAGCCTGGGCGCTGGCCACCTGCTTGGCCAGCGAGTTCCGCTTGGCCTGGCTGGCCTGTACGAACGCCTGCTGCCTGGTCACGGCGGCCTGGACGGCCAGCTTGAGGTGGTTAGCCGCCGCCAGGTCCGATTGCTCGGCCACCAGCAGGTCGTGGGCCTGCTTGCGGAACGCGCCGGCCACCACGTCGTTCGCCTGAGCCTGGGCCACCGTGTCGGTGCCGTTCTGGGCCAGGACCTGGCCCAGTCCCACCCCGTTCAGGTAGCCCTGCGGGCCGCCGGCGTTGCCGAGCATCGAGGTCATCGGGCCGAAGCCGCCGCCGGACTCGAATTCGCTGGCCGCCAGGCGCGCCAGCCGCTGCTGGCTCGCGTCCTGAGCGTGCTGGGCGTACTTGAGCCGGGCCTCGGTCACCTGGTACGCGGTCGCGGCCCGCTGCTCGTCCACCAGCGTCTGGTCGTACCGCTGGGTCAGCACCTCGGCCTGGACCTGGAGCGAGGCCAGCTGGGCGTTCGCCGAGGACAGCTTCCCCTGCTGCGCGCCCAGGGCCGCCTGCTGCTGCTTGGCCTTGTTTTCCGCCGCGTTGATCTGGGCCTGGCTCGGCGGCTTGGGATTGCCGTCCAGTTGCCAGCGCGGCAGGGCCACCGGAATGCCCAAGGCCGCCAGCACGCCGCAGGCGATGACCATTCGCAGCCGGGAACGGCGGGAGAGTTTATCCCTCAGCCTGCGCGGCCCGCGCGAATTCCTCAAAGCTCCAGCACCCCAGTGACCCTGCGCCTTTCGCGTTCCGGTGGAACAGACGGCTCCGTGACGGAGTTACCGTAATGCTTGAATGTGGTGTTAGTCACAGTGCCGCGCGGTGATGGCTTAGTGTGATCCCGAGCACATTGCACTCTGGCCGATGATCCACACTTGAACGAGCAAGGTTAGAAGCTATCGCTGGCCAGGCCCGTCGGCCGACGTGACCGCGGCGCGCGGGCCAGCAAGGAGGTTCGGTGGAGGACGCCGAAGTTGTGCTCAGGCGGGCACCGCTTTTCGATGGGCTCGACGAAGAAAACGCACGGGCGCTCCGGCGGCAGATGGCGGACGTCAAGCTGTCCCGCGGCGAGCACCTCTTCCTTGAGGGGCAGGACGGAGACCGGCTGTACGTCGTGCTCGACGGCAAGATCAAACTCACCCGGGCCGCGGCCGACGGCCGGGAGAACCTGCTGACCGTGCTCGGGCCGGGCGAGATGTTCGGCGAGCTGTCGCTGTTCGACCCGCGGCCGCGGACCTCATCGGCCAGTGCCGTCACCGACGCCACGGTCGCCGCGCTGGGCCACGACGCGCTCCGCCCCTGGCTGCTGGAACAGCCCGAAGTCTCCATGCACATGCTGCAGGCCCTGGCCCGGCGGCTGAGGCGGGCCAACGACGTGACCGCCGACCTGGTCTTCACCGACGTCCCCGGGCGGGTGGCCAAGAACCTGCTGGACCTAGCCGACCGGTTCGGCGAGCAGGACCGCGACGGGCTGCACGTCCATCACGACCTGACCCAGGAGGAGCTGGCCCAGCTGGTCGGGGCGTCCCGGGAGACGGTCAACAAGGCCCTGGCCGACTTCGCGGCCCGCGGCTGGCTGCAGATCTCCGCGCGCTCGGTGCTCATCCTGGACATCGAGCGCCTCCGCCGCCGCGCCCGCTAGCTGCCCCTTTCATGATCGTGCACAGTTTCGGGCAGTATTTGTCCCTTTCTGTACATGATCATGGTTCTGCGTCGGCCAGGTAGTCGAGCTGAGCTTGGACGGACCATTCGGCGGCGGGCCAGACGCTGCGGTCCACGTCGGTATAGATCATGGCCACGATCTCGGCGGGCGTCGTCGCGCCCGCCGCCAGCGCCGACCGGACCTGGTCCAGCCGTTCCGCCCGGTGCGCGAGGTAGTAGTCCAGGATCCCGATAGGGTTGGCCAGCGTCGGCCCGTGTCCGGGGAGCAGTAGCCGCAGCTCCGCGGCCTCGGCCAGCGCCCGCAGCTGATCCAGCGAGCGCAGGTAGTCGCCCAGGTTGCCGTCTCGCGCGATGACCGTGGTCCCGCGGCCGAGCACGGTGTCCCCGGTGAACAGTGCGCCGTCCGCGGGCAGCAGCAGGCTCACCGAGTCCGCGGAATGGCCGGGGGTGGCCACGACCCTCAGCTCGCAGCCGGCCGCCGTGATCACCTCCCCGTCGGCCAGGCCCTCGGTGCCGAGCCGGCCCGCCGGGTCGGCGGCCTGGATCGTCGCCCCGCTCAGCTCGGCGAAGCGGCCCGCCCCGGCCGAGTGATCGGGGTGCCCGTGGGTCAGCAGGATGCGCGCCACCCGGCGATCGCCCGCCTCCGCCTCGGCCAGCACCCGGTGCAGGTGACCCTCGTCCTGCGGCCCAGGATCCACCACCACTACCGACGGCGAGCGTGGCTCGGCGATGATCCAGGTGTTGGTGCCGTCCAGGGTCATCGGCGAGGGATTGGGCGCCAGCAGGCACGTGGCCCGCGGGGTGCGGAAGCCGTCGATGGTCATAGCGGGTACTCGATGGCGTGGGGCATGGCCAGCCAGGCCCGCTCGTCCTCGACGACCACCTTGGGCAGCAGCGGGGTGATCATCCGGCGCTCGCCCAGGATGCCCGCCACGTCCTGGTAGGCCGCCAGCTCGGCCAGCGTCACCGCGGTCGGCGGCAGCAGCGTGATCTGCCCCGCCCGGGCCGCCTCCAGGGCCGCGGCCGGCCGCCACCACGTGCCCGAGTCCGACTCGCCCGGTCCGGCGGCGGCCGGCCCGGCGGGCTGGTCGGCGGGGGCCAGCCCGGCCAGCTGCCCGGCGGGCAGCGCGGCGGCGAAGAACCAGGTGTCGAAGCGGCGGGGCGAGACCTCGGGCGTGATCCAGCGGGCCCACGGGGTCAGCAGGTCGGCCCGCAGCAGCAGGCCCCGCCGGCTGAGCAGCTCGCTCAGCGACAGCGACCCGTCGAGCAGCGCCCGCCGGTCCTGGGCCAGGTCCGCGCTGTCCGGCACCAGCTCGGCCGGCGAGGGCCCGGCCAGCAGCACCCCGGACTCCTCGAACGTCTCCCGGACGGCCGCGCAGACCAGGGCGCGGGCGCGGTCGGCCGGGACGCCGAGCAGGTGACCGAAATCGGCCGGGGCCGGGCCGGTCCAGCCGGTTTCGGCGATGCTGGGGTCGGCGTCGCGCGCGTCTACCGATCCGCCGGGAAACACGCAGGCCCCGGGCGCGAACTCCAGCGCCTGGGTGCGCAGCAGGAGGTACACCTCGACCCCGGCGGTGTCGATTCCCGGCGCGGTTTCCAGCGCGGTCTCCGGCGCGGTCTCCTGGCCGGTTTCCGGCCGGACCAGGATCACCGTGGCGGCGTCGCGCGGCACGGCGGGCCGCAATCCGGCCGCGGCGAACTCACGCGCCCGGTCGGCCATTCCGCGCGGCACGCGGACCCGGGAGCGTCCCCGGCCTTCGTCCATCGGCACCGCTCAGTGTCGCATTTCAGGCGCGGACTTCGGCGATCAGCTCGACCTCGACCGGCGCGTCCAGCGGCAGCTCGGCCACGCCGACCGCGCTGCGGGCGTGCCGCCCGGCCTCACCGAACACCTCGATGAGCAGCTCGCTGGCCCCGTTCACCACCTGCGGCTGGCCGTTGAACCCCGGCGCGCTGGCCACGAAGCCGAGAACCTTCACGATGCGGACGATGGCGTCCAGGCCGCCGGCCGCCTCCGCGGCCGCGGCCAGGGCGTTCAGTGCGCAGGTACGGGCCAGGCCCGCCGCGTCCTGGGCGCTGACCGCGTCGCCCACCTTGCCGGTGGCGGGCAGTTTCCCGTCCACCACCGGCAGCTGACCCGAGACGTACACGTAGGAGCCGGTCCGCACGGCGGGTACGTAGGCGGCCAGCGGGGCCGTTACCGGCGGCAGCGTCAGCCCGAGTGCGGCCAGTTGCTCGGCCGCGCTGCTCACGGCTTCTCCCGCTTCATGTAGGCGACCAGCTGCTCGGAGTTGGGCCCGGGGATCACCGCGACCAGCTCCCATCCGTCGTCACCCCAGTTGTCGAGGATCTGCTTGGTCGCATGCACGAGCAACGGCACCGTCGAGTACTCCCACTTTGGCATGGACCGACCTTACGCCTGCTCCTTGGTGGCCATGTCAGGGGCCGTGACTTGGCTGATCTCGGGCGTTACGGCCTCGGTCACCTCCGGAACCGGCGGGATCGACGACTCCGTGAGCTCGGGCACGTGGACGTTGGAGATGGCCGCCTCGGCCGCCGCCACCTCGGCGTCGCCGAGGTCGTCGAGGTCCGCGACCGGCTCGGCCGCCGGCGCGGCCGGCCCGGGGGCCATCTTCTCGAAGAACCGGAGCAGCTCGACCGGGACGGGCATGACCAGCGTGCTGTTCCGCTCGCCGGCGACCTCGACCACGGTCTGCAGCAGGCGCAGCTGCAGCGCAGCCGGGTCGCGCGCCATCACGTTGGCCGCCGCAGCGAGCCGCTTGGAGGCCTGGTACTCACCGTCGGCGGTGATGATCCGGGCCCGGCGCTCCCGTTCCGCTTCGGCCTGCCGCGACATGGACCGCTTCATGGCATCGGGCAGCGACACGTCCTTGATCTCGACCCGCTCGACCCTGATGCCCCACGGGCCTTCGGTCGGCTCGTCGATTATCCGGCGCAGCTCCCGGTTCACCGTCTCCCGCTCGGCCAGCAGCTGGTCCATCTCGGACTGGCCGATGATCGACCGCAGCGAGGTCTGCGCCTGCTGGGAGATGGCGAACATGTAATTCTGCACGTTCACGGTGGCCTTGATCGGGTCCACCACGCGGAAGTACACCACCGCGTCGACCCTGACGCTCACGTTGTCCCGGGTGATGCCTTCCTGAGCAGGCACCGCCATGGCCACGATCTGCATGTTGACCTTCTGCATCCGGTCCCCGACCGGCCGGATGAGGGCCAGCCCGGGGCCGCGGATCTCCGGCAGGACGCGCCCGAACCGGTAGATGATGCCTTTCTCGTATTGCTGAACCACCCTGAAGGAGCGTGCGGCAGCGATCAGCCCGAGCAGGGCGACGATCACGATGACAGCCACTACTACACCCACCGGGATCACCTCTCTTCCTAGAGCCAAGAGTAGTGACTAACTGAACACGCGCTAGTTCTCGGCACGCAAAAGCGGCGAGCAACACCGAACCATAAGGTATCCGGGCGGAGATAGCCTCCGAAGGAGGAGAACTAGCGGAGGCAGCATCGGGATGACCACCAGGGATACCGACTGGGACGGCGTGCGGCTGCACGTGGTCACGGGCAAGGGCGGCACGGGCAAGACCACGGTGTCGGCGGCCTTGGCGCTGGCCCTGGCCAGGGCCGGCCGCCGAGTCCTGCTCATCGAGGTCGAGGGCAGGCAGGGCATTGCGCGGCTGTTCGATTGCCCGCCCCTGCCGTACGCGGAACGCAAGGTCGCGCTCGGCCTCGGCACTTCGGGGGGTGAGGGCGGGGATGTGTACGCGCTCGCGGTGGACCCGGAGGGCGCCCTGCTGGACTACCTGGAGATGTTCTACAACATGCGCCGGGCCGGGCGGACCCTGTCCCGGATGGGCGTGGTCGACTTCGCGACCACGATCGCGCCCGGCCTGGCCGACGTGCTGGTCACCGGGAAGGCCACCGAGGCCGCCCGGCGGCGGGTCGACGGCCGGAGCAGCAGCCACCTGTATCACGCGGTGGTCATGGACGCCCCGCCGACCGGCCGGATCGGCCGGTTCCTCGACGTGAGCACGGAGGTCTCCGGCCTGGCCAAGGTGGGTCCGATAAAGACGCACGCGGACACCGTGGCCAAGGTGATCCGCTCGCCGCAGACCGTGGTGCACTTCGTCACCACACTGGAGGAGATGCCGGTCCAGGAGACCCTGGACGGCATCGCGGAGCTGCAGGAACTGACCGAGGGCACCATCCGGCCCGGCGGCATCATCATCAACATGGCCCGCCCGGCCATGCTCGACGCCGCCGACCTGGCCGCGGCGGCCAGCGGAACCCTGGACGTGTCCGAGCTCGTCGTCGGGCTGAAGGCCGCCGGGATCAGCGACAACCACGGCGTGGCCGCCGACCTCATGATCGAGCTGAGAGAGCACGCCCTGCAGGTGGCCCTGCAGAACCGCGAGCGGGGCGAGGTGCTGACCGCGGGCCTGCCACACTACGAACTGCCGATGATCCCGGACGGGATCGACCTGGCCGGCCTGTACCAGCTGGCCGCCGAACTCAGGGAGCAGGGGGCGGCCTGACCATGGCACCGGTGAAGCTCGACATGGACCGGCTCATCGATGACCGGCGCACGCGGATCGTGGTCTGCTGCGGGTCCGGAGGCGTGGGCAAGACCACCGCCGCGGCCGCGATCGGCCTGCGCGCCGCCGAGCGCGGCCGGCAGGCCTGCGTGCTGACCGTCGACCCGGCCCGGCGGCTGGCTCAGTCGATGGGCCTGACCTCCCTGGACAACACCCCGCGGCGGGTGGACGGCGTCGAGGGCGCCGGCGGCGGCAGCCTGCACGCGATGATGCTGGACATGAAGCGGACGTTCGACGAGATCGTTGAGGCGCATGCCGACCCGGACCGCGCTGCGCAGATCCTGGCCAACCCGTTCTACCAGTCGCTGTCCTCGAGCTTCGCGGGGACGCAGGAGTACATGGCCATGGAGAAGCTCGGCCAGCTCCGGCACGCCGACGAGTGGGACCTCATCGTGGTGGATACCCCGCCCAGCCGGTCCGCGCTGGATTTCCTGGACGCGCCGCAGCGCCTCGGCCGGTTCCTTGACGGCCGGCTGATCCGGCTGCTGACCGTCCCGGCCAGGACCGGAATGTCGTACATGAAGGTGCTGAACGCCGGGTTCGCCATAATGACCAGCGCGCTGACCAAGATCCTGGGCGCGCAGGTGCTCAAGGACGCGCAGACGTTCATCACCGCGTTTGACACCATGTTCGGCGGCTTCCGCGAGCGCGCCGAGGCGACCTACCGGTTGCTGCAGACGCCGGGCACGGCGTTCCTGGTGGTGGCCGCGCCGGAACCGGACGCGCTGCGCGAGGCCTCGTACTTCGTCGAGCGCCTCGACGCCGAGCGCATGCCGCTGGCCGGGCTCATCCTGAACCGGGTGCATGTCTCGCCCGCGGCCCGGCTGAGCGCCGCCCGGAGCCTGGCCGCCGCCGAGGCCCTGGACGTGCACGACCAAGGCGACGGCTCGGGGCCGCGCTACGGCCTGGCGGCGGGGGTCCTGCGGATGCACGCCGAGCGGATGAACCTTGGCAAACGGGAACGGCGGCTGGCCGAGCACTTCACCTCGGCCCATCCGGCCATCCCCGTCGCCGAGGTTGTCGCGCAACCAGAAGACGTCCACGACCTCGACGGGCTCCGGGTGATCGGGACGATTTTGTCCCAGCAGAGTCCGTGAGACCGGGGGTCTAGCTGGTCTTAACGTCTCGACGGCTGGCCGCGGGCGGCCAGCCGGTTAGCCAGCCGTGTTGATCAGCTGGCCACGAGCTCGTCGATGGACTGCCGCTCGTACTCGTCGCGCGCCCGCTCAAGCAGCTCGCGCCACGAGGTCACTTCGGGCCGCCGACGCAGGAGCGCACGCCGCTCCCGCTCGGTCATCCCACCCCAGACACCGAACTCGATTCCGTTGTCGAGCGCATCCGCAAGGCACTCCGTGCGAACCGGGCAGCCCCGGCAGATCAGCTTGGCGCGATTCTGCGCCGCGCCCTGGACGAACAGCTCGTCAGGGTCGGTTCCCTTGCATGCGGCGCGTGTGGTCCAGTCAGTGATCCACATGTGCCCACTCCTCTTGATCGTCGAGCACGAGTGCCCAGACGGTCGTCTCGATAGGTTGCGATCCCGGGCTTGCGTGTGCGGCCGCGCAGCCACGGTTATCTGTTCGTGATCCAGCAACTTACGGAAGTCCGGGCGCTATGCCAAGACCCCGGCATGGCCATTTCCCAAATAGTTCTGATGGACTATATGCAACCGGGCCGAGTCACAGTCCGGGTGCGGACATGTTCCGCTGGTAACTCCGCGCCTTCGGCAGCATTTCATACGTTGTGTGATCCTTGCTGCAGAAATTCCGATTTACACATGATTTGGCGTAACTATACGGGTCTAGGCACCTGTAGGTGCCGTATGTCCGGTACGAACGCACCCGCTGGTGCCAAACGCGCGTACCCTAAGTCCCGTGCAGCGCGGAGAGACGTTTTTCACCCGGACGAGCGTACTAGGGCGCCTGATCGTGCTCGCCGCCGTGGGCGGGGTTCTCGCCGCGGCCATGATCATGCCGATCGTCGCCGCCACGGGAGTGCTGGTCAGGAACGAAGCCGACAAGTTCACCACGTTGTCGCTGACGGCTGCCGCCCTGCCGCAGCGATCGGAGGTCCTGGACCGGAACGGCCACCTGCTCGCGTACGTGTACGGCGTGGACGTGCCCTATTCCACCAGCCCCAGCAACGCCGCCGTGCTCCAGTTCTACGGCTGGGACCGGCAACCGGTGACCTACAGCCAGATCGACCAGAACATGGTCAACTCCATCGTGGCCATCGAGGACTACCGGTACTGGGTGCACGGGGCGATCGACCTGCGAGGCACCATCCGCGCGGCGCTGAACGACATCGAGCACAAGCCGGTCCAGGGCGGCTCCACCATCGCCCAGCAGTACGTGAAGAACGTCCTCCTGCTGTCCGCGGAGGAGGCCGGTGACACCGGGGCCGAGCGGGCCGCGTACGCGGAGACGCTCAGCCGCAAGCTGAACGAGCTGCGCCTGGCGGTGGGCGTCGAGCACGAGTTCACCAAGCAGCAGATCCTGGCCGGGTACCTGAACGACGCGTACTTCGGCAACAACGCCTACGGGATCGAGACCGCGGCCGAGACCTACTTCGGTACCACGGTGGACAAGCTGACCGTGACCCAGGCCGCCACGCTGGCGGGCATCGTGGAGAACCCGTCCGAGTACGACCCGATCACGGATCCGACGACGGCCTTGGCCCGGCGCAACACCGTGCTGGCCCGGATGGCGCAGACCAACACCGGGCTCACCGCGGCGCAGGCCACGGCGGCCGAGGCCGCGCCGCTCGGGCTGCACGTATCGGTGCCCGAGAGCGGCTGCACGGCGGCTTCGGTCGGCACGGCCGGCTTCTTCTGCGAGTACGTGGAAGAGGCCTTCCTGCACGATCCGGCCTACGGCAAGACGCCCCTGGACCGGGCCAAACTGCTGTCCACCGGGGGCCTGCAGATCTACACCACCCTGGACCCGCAGGACCAGCAGGCGGCCAACAACGCGGTGAACCACGTGGAGCCGGGCCACAGCAGCTCCTACAACCCGGGCCACAACGCCGACACCGAGGCTCTGATCCAGCCGGGCACCGGGCAGATCCGGGCCCTGGCCGAGAACGCGCCGTACGGCACGGGCAAGGGCCAGACCGAGATCGACTACGCGGTGAACACCGCCTACGGGGGAAGCGCCCAGGGCGTCCAGACCGGTTCCTCGTCGAAGCTGTTCACCCTGATCACCGCGCTGAAGCAGAATTACTCCTTCGGCTTCACCATGAGCGTGCCCGGCAGCACGACGATCAACGGCTATACCAACTGCCAGGGCGGCCCGGCCGGACAGTACAACGGCGTCAACGGCGCGTACAACGTGACGAACGCCGAAGGGCCGCAGTCGGCGTCCACCCAGTCGCTGTACACCGGGACCACCCAGTCGGTCAACGTCTTCTACGCCGAACTGGAGAAACGGGTGGGCCTGTGCAACGTGGTGCACACGGCCGCGGACCTGGGCATGACCCGGGTCGACGGCACGTCGCTGCTGAGCAGTGACAAGACCCCCGAGGGCACGCTGACCTCGGCGGACAACATCCCCTCGTTCACCCTCGGCTCGGTCGGCGTCTCGCCGCTGTCGATGGCCGCGGCCTACGCCACGGTCGCGGACCGGGGCACCTACTGCGCGCCCGTCGCCCTCCAAAGCATCGTCACCGACACCGGCAGCAAGCTGCCGGTCCCGTCGGCGGGCTGTCACCAGGTGCTCTCCACCGACGTGGCTGACGCGGTCAACTACATCCTGCAGGGCGTCCTGACCACCGGTACGGCGGCGAACGTGGGCGGCCTGAATGGCCGCGAGTCGGCCGGCAAGACGGGCACGTCCAACGTGGCGAACGGCTTCGGCACCCCGTACGCCGCGTTCGCCGGCTACACCCCCAGCCTGGTCGGCTACGTCTCGGTGTTCAACCCGATCTCCCCGACCGTGCATGACACGATGGGCGGGTCGGCCAGCTGCTACCAGCTGGAGTTCGGCGGCCTGTCCTGCCCGGGTGAGATGTTCGGGGCCGACGCGCCCGCGTCAACCTGGCACATGACGTTCGACCACGCCAGCCTGGGACCAGTCACCTACTTCGTGCCCGTCGCCGCCGACAGCCCGTTCAACAGCAAGGGCAACGGCCAGGTCGTCGTGCAGCCGAAGCAGGGCGGCGGCGGCAAGGGCGGCAAGGGCGGCGGCGGCAAGGGCGGCGGCGGGGGCGGCGGTGGAGGCGGCGGCGGAGGCGGGGGCGGCGGCGGTCGCTAGCTAGACAGCCGGCGGCGCACTTCGGCGGCGACGCGCGCCCCGTCGGCCCGGCCCGCGATCCTGGGCGTCACCGTCTTCATAACCTGGCCCAGGCCGGACACGCCGCTG
>Ga0210388_10004253_pt1 | contig 11220 bp, 9 predicted proteins | sample IncBWC19OmetaG_FD_155485 | JGI IMG/M metagenome (GOLD analysis project Ga0210388, IMG submission 155485) | Forest soil microbial communities from Barre Woods Harvard Forest LTER site, Petersham, Massachusetts, United States - Inc-BW-C-19-O ...
GCGTGCGCAGATGACCATCGAGGGCGCGGTTCTTCCAGCCGACTTCGTAGTTCGTCAACTTCTCAGCGTTGAACGCCTCCGGAGTACCTAAACCCACCGGAACGTTCAGGCCGCCCGGACGAAACCCGGTGGAAACGAATGTATACAGAAAGTTGTTCGGATCGAGGGTCCAGTTCAAGGAGACTTTGCCCGACGTATTCGTATATTTCTGCGACTGCTGATCCTGCAGCGGAAGACCGTACTGCAGCACTTGCACATAGTTGGTAGTCTTGGCATCGGTGTAGCGGGCGCCGATTTGAAGCTGCAGGCCGCTCGTCAATTGAAAGCTCACCTGACCGAAGCCGGCGACTGCCGTCGTCGGGTTGGTGCCCTGCAGGCGGTATTCGGTGAGCGGGTTGCCCGGCGGAGTACCAATCAGAAAATAATAGTTAGGAACGAAAGTGAGATTGTCGTAGTCGGCGTACGCTCCGAATATCCATGTAAAAAAACCGTGGTCGGGCGAGATGACGTTGAACTCCTCCGACCAGAGCGTTTCCCAGACATTGTCGGCAAAATAGCTGTTTCCGACGTTGGTGCCGTCCAAATCGGCTTGATATTGCGTATCGCCTTTCTGGTAGCCCGTTACGGATCGCAAGGTGATGCCATCCGGCAGCACATAATCCGCTTTCAAGATCGTGCGTCCAAAGCGGTCGAGCCCTTGTTGCGGAGAATTCACACCGATGTTGAAAAGATCCTCGGTGGAATTGAATGGACTGGCGGGGTATGCGCCGAAATTCAAGTAGTCGAAATCAGTCTTGAGAGAAATCGTCAGCGCATCGTCGGGTTTGAACAATAAGCTGATTCGGCCGCTGCCAATACGCACATTGCCGGGATTGCCGTTGTAAGCACCGCCGTTCGGACCGGTGACGTTGTAAAAGGTGTCGCGACTCTCGCTGTAGAACGCGATGCGCGCCGCCAACGTGCTGCTGATGGGCAGGTTGACCGCGCCCTGCAGGCCAAAGTCGGTGTAGTTACCGACCTGAGCTTGCACGTAACCGTCCACATTGCCGCCGATGACAGGATCGTTCGTGTTCACCAATACGGCGCCGCCGGTGGCATTTTGGCCGCCGAATGTGCCTTGAGGGCCACGCAGGATTTCGACGCTGGAAACGTCGTAGTACGGTTCTCCCTGGAAATAGCCTGGGAAGGTTGCGACGCCGTCGCGATAGGTAACCACGCCTACCGTCGTCTGAGAATTGTGTTCGCCTTTACCGACGCCACGAATGTTGAAGTCATTACCCTGGCCAAAGTTATCGATCACCGCACCAGGTGTCGCGAACTGCAGCGAATCGACCATCGTAACGCCAAGGTTGGCGAGATCACCGCCGCTGATGACCGTGGCGGAGATTGGTGTTGTCTGTAGATCCGTGTGCCGGCGTTCTGCGGTGACGACGACTTCGGAGATGGTGTCGCTGGAACCGGCGCCCGGCGCCGACGTCACACTCTGGGCGACAGCGGTACCGCACCACCCGAGCGTGACCGCAGAAACACTCAAGCACAATTCTTGGATCTTCATGGCTCCCCCTTGCGTTGCAGGTGCGCTCTTGCGGCGCGTGGCGGGATAGTTACATTAACTAATTGCGCAGTCAATATTCACTCTTGAGAGAGCGAATATGGAAACTCAGTCGCTTTTAACGGCAATCAGGGGGATCTACAACTACCCGCCTAGTGGATTATCCGTAGGGCATTCAACAGCTTGGCAGCTGCAAGGGACTCCCCGCGTAAGGGACCGCCATACCGGGGTGATTGCGCGAGTGGTGCCCCACCGGCAACGGGCTCGCGCGCCGCTGCCTGCGAGTAACGGCGCGCCGCTACGCCGCGTGGCGCCTCCTGGCTGGCACACAGTGACTGGCTCTCGCATCTCGAATCGGGGCAGTTGACGAGCCAACGATGCCGAACGATCATCGCGTGCACCTAAAAGGAGACCGCGGTGACGCTTCGCGTCGAGCCTTCCGGAGCGAGCTGTGGCGCGCTGATTTATGGCGCCGACCTCTCACAAGCGCATTCGCGGGCCGAAATCGACCTCATCCGCGAGGCTTGGCTCAAACATCAGGTCATCGGCATCTGCGGCCAAGAGCTGAAAATCACGGATTTGGAGCGGTTCGCCGCCGCACTCGGGCCGGATGGTGATGATCCTTTCATTGCATCGATCCCAGGTCATCCGCGGGTCGTCGAGGTGCGTCGCGAAGCAGATGAAACGACGCCGGTATTCGCCGAGGCGTGGCATTCCGACTGGAGTTTTCTCGAATCCTCGCCGGCCGGCACGCTGCTGTACGGTAAAGTCATTCCGCCCGTCGGAGGCGATACGCTCTTCGCCAATCAGTACGCCGCATACGACGCTCTCTCGGCGACCATGAAGGCCAAAATTGCGAATCTGCAGGGCATCCATTCGGCACGCCGCAGCTACTCTCCCGGCGGCGTCTATGGCGAGCGCGACAAAGGCCGCTCGATGGCCATCCGGTATTCGGAAAGGGCGATGGCGACACAACGTCATCCGTTGGTGAGAATTCATTCAGAAACCGGCCGCCCCGCCCTGTTTGTCAATTTGGGATACACCATCGGCATCGATGGGATGAGCGAGGCGGAAGCGACCGCACTGCTGTCGGAACTCTTCGCGCACCAGAGCCTTCCCAAGTTCATCTACCGGCATCGCTGGTCGCCCGGACTTTTGACCCTGTGGGACAATCGGTGCGTACTGCATACCGCGACCGGCGGTTATCAAGGCCATCAGCGCTTGTTATGGCGAATTACGATTGGCGAGCGGCGCGCGATGGTCCTCGCGGCTACTGCCGCTCACTCACATTCTTGAACGAGGAGGCGGGCGATGCCGAAGCGAGTTGATTTGAATAGCGTGCCCGTGGTTGTCGGTTCGGGATACCCGGCACCGTACGACAAGCCGTGCGCTGCACGCGCGCGGCAAAGGCTGGGAGAAACGTCCGGGCTGACAGACTTTGGAGTCAATCTGATGCGCCTGCCGCCGGGCACCTGGTCCAGTCAGCGGCATTGGCATGCGGCAGAGGATGAGTTTGTATTCGTCGTCGACGGCGAGGTGGTTCTGATCACCGATTCCGGGGAAGAAACCCTGCGCGCCGGCGATAGCGCTGGATTCAAAGCAGGCGTCAAAGACGGGCACCACTTGCAAAATCGATCGTCGCGCGACGCGGTCGTGCTCGAAGTGGGATCCCGTAAAGAGCAAGACGAAGGAGAGTATTCGGATATCGACATGCGCTTCGTACGCACAGGCGGCTTCGTACGCAAGGATGGAACGCCCTACCCGGATAAGTAGTGCACACGAAGTGTGCGGTCGACACTGCCGTGGAGCGATGCGGCTGTTCAGACACATCCCAGGATCCGAACTAGACGCTGTGACCAGTGAGCGGTGCGACTCAAGAAGTCATCTTTGAAGAACGAAGCGATAGATGAGAGTATTCGGTGCGCCGCCCGCCCCAAACCCTGTGACAGAACAAAAGGAGAACCTCGATGCGCCTTCAATTCCTGACCGTAGCGCTTGCCGTGAGCGGATTTTGCATCAGCCTTGCGGGCGAGGCGCAAACGCCGGCGCCGGCCGCGGTAAATCCGCTGGACGCCATCCCGGAAAACATGCCGTTCGACGTTCCCTATGGCGCACCGATATCGTTGGACCGGGCCGAGGCGGCCATTGCAGCCGCGGTCGCTGAAGCAAAGAAACATCACTGGAAACTAAATGTCGCGGTGGTGGACTCGGGCGCCAACTTGGTCGCCTTCCAGCGCATGGACGGCGCACAGCTCGCCTCGATCGCGGTTTCAGAACATAAGGCGCGGACCGCCGCGACCTTCCGGCGTGAAACCCGTGCATTCGAGGATGCCATCCAGTTGAAGCAGAATTATTACGCCCTCACCCTCGATGGCATCATCGCCTCACGCGGTGGAATTCCGCTCGTCGAAGGCGGGAAAATCATTGGCGCGATCGGCTGCTCTGGCGGTACCGGGTCGCAGGACGAAGCGGTTTGCAAAGTCGGTGCAGCCACGATTAAATAAATCAGCGGAACTGGATCAATGCGCGCGCGGATATCGGCGAGTTCATTTCGATGAAGCACGCAGGCGCGGCGGCATTGCAAGGGCTGAGCGAATTGCTGGAGCAAATCCGCGTCAAGGACGGCATCCAGGAAAAGAAGCTCGGGATTTTCTATCGAAAGTCGAAGGCATTCCTTCACTTTCATGAGGATCCTGCCGGGATGTTTGCCGACCTCAGGGACGCGGATTTCGCTCGATACCCGGTGAATACCAAGAAGGAATGGCGCGCGCTGCTGGCGGCAATCGATCAAGCCCTTGCCGTCTGATTTCCATATTGGACGAACCGCAGCGAAAATCACTCACCAACCGATGCCGTAGTCCTCGCCATGGTTGCTGGATCCGCCCCACATGGTTCCGTGTGCGCGGTCGAGCTCGATCGCGTTGATCGGACCCGAACTGCGCTCCACGAAATCGAGCTTGTAGCCCATGCCCACCAGTTGTTCGCGCACCCAGGGCGGCGTCGCGGTATTCACCGTGAGGCGGCCGGGTATGGACTCGTGCGCTCCGAATGAGTCGCGCATCTGGTAGCTGGTGATGTTGGCGGCCTCCGTGGCTTCCTGCGGAGTCATTCCGAACTCGACCACGTTGAGGAAAAACTGCAGCAGGTTTTGATCCTGTGTGTCCCCGCCCTGCACGGAGAACACGAGAAACGGCTTGCCATCTTTCAGCGCCAGAGTGGGCGTCAGCGTCGCACGCGGACGCTTGCCGGGTTCCAGAACATTGAAGGGATTCTCCGACGCATCGAGCACGAAACTCTGCATGCGCTGGCTCAAGCCGACGCCGGTGTGCCCTGCGATCACGGCGGGAGTCCAGCCGCCGCTCGGCGTGACCGACACGGCCCAGCCCTTTTCATCCGTGGCCTCGACGCTGGTCGTGCCGAGCCGGAACGTGCGGTCGAATTCCAGCAGCGCCGTCGGGTTCCACTCCGCTTTGGCGGCCGAAGATGGCATCTTGCTGTGCCACTTCTGCAGAATGGCCGTGAAGGGATTCTTGCCGCCTTGGTACGGATACGGATCGCCCGGGCGAACATCCGGATCGTTGTGATCGAATTGGATCGACTTGGCACGATCGCGCGCATAGTCCTTCGACAGCAGTCCTTGAATCGGCGACTGCGGCGGGAACGCGGGATCCCCGTAGTAGAAATCGCGATCGGCATAGGCCAGGTTCATGGCCTGATACAGCGTGTGGATGTAGCGGGCGCTGTCGTAGCCCATCGATTTGAGATCGAAATTCTCGAGAATGTTTAGAGTCTGCAGCATCACCGGACCTTGCTGCCAGGTGGTGAGCTTGTAGACCTCGATGCCCTTGTAGTTGGTGTGCACCGGCTCTTCAATATGGACTTTCCATCCGGCCAGGTCCGCCATGGTGAACAGACCGCCCTGCTCGCGCGTACCGCGCACCAGCTCCTGCGCAATATCGCCCTTGTAGAACCGATCGTACGCGGCATAGATGGCGGCCTTGCGATCCTTGCCGGCGGCTCGGGCTTTGTGCTCCGCCTCGACAAGCTTGCGCAGCGTGGCGGCCAGCTCTGCTTGGTGGAAAATCTCCCCGGGCTGCGGACCCTCGCGCGCCTCGCCCGGGTGAATGAGAATGGTGCGTTTGGAATAGGGCCACTGCGCAATCTTGTCCTTGTAATGCTCAATGGTGTTGGACAGTTCCGCCTCCATCGGATAGCCGTCGGCCATCTGGATGGCCGGGGCCAGCACCTGGGCAAGACTCATGGTGCCGTACTCAGCCAGCATGGTCATCAGACCCCCCGGTGTTCCCGGGGTGACGGCGGCAAGCGGGCCGAACTCCGGCGGAAAGCTCATGCCCTTCTGGTGAAAGAATTCCGGTGTTGCACCGGTGGGCGCGACACCGAGCGCATTGATACCGATGACCTTGCCGGTGTTCGGATTGTAGATCAGCGCCTGGGTCTCGCCGCCCCAGGAGAGCGTGTCCCACATGGTGGAGGTCGCCGCGATCATTGCGCATGCCGCATCCACCGCGTTCCCGCCTTGCTGAAAGATCATGGCTCCGGCCGTCGCGGCCAGCGGCTTGCCGGTGACCGCCATCCAGTGCTGGGCGTGCAGGGCCGGCTTTTGCGTTCGTGCTTCAGCGGCTTGCATGGAGCCGACCATGATCGCGGCAGCGCATAGGAGCGTTGTCAGCCGGGTAACCTTAGAGCCGGTTCTCATGCCTTGTCTTTCGCCCTCATGATTTTGAGAGAAGGTTGCGAGGACCGGTGAGCCGCGCGAAGAGCACGCCTGCAATCGCGCCCACCGCCATTTGCGCCGCGAGACCGGCCGGCCCCCGCGCGCCGAAAATACCCACCGTGCCCAGCACATTCCGCATGATGATGAACAATACGAAGAGCGCCAACGCGCCGCCGACGCCAAAGACGATCGTGCGAGAACCGGTGAATCGGGCCAGTGCGCCCGCAATCAAGAATGCGATAAACAAGGCGATCGAGGTCACGGCGGAGTAAGGCACGATCATGCCGACAAGATCATGGGCGGCCCAGGCGATGCGATCGGCGAATGGAATGCCGGCCGGTGCCGTGCCGTCGGCGTGACCCGCCGCACCGGACCAGGCTCGTTGGACGAAATAAGAGTGGGCCGCCGAACCCAACAGCACCATCGCGCAAGCAGCAACGACAAACGCGACCACCCGGCGTAGCATTCGACCTATCCACGGCTGTGTCATCGCTAAGTCCTGCCATGAGGGGGTGTCTATCATAAGTCGTTCTATCCATGGAATTGGCATATTTGTGTCAATTCTCATCGTCATGTCGGCCGCGTTTTGCGCAACCGCGACGGCCGACGCCGCCCCCGACCCCGTACGCCCCGTCCCGCCTCCGCCGCAGCCGGCCGAGGTGATCAAGACCGGTTACAAGGTGAGCGAGATCGCGAAGGGATTGGATCATCCGTGGTCGATGGCGTTTTTACCGGACGGGTCGATCCTGGTGACCGAGCGCGTCGGTCGATTGCGCCTCATCAAAGGCGGCTCGCTGCAAGCTGAGCCGATCGGCGGCGTACCTGCCGTGCATACGGGTAGCCAAGCGGGGCTGTTCGACATTGTTTTGCACCCGAATTTCGCGCAGAACAATATCGTCTTTCTGACCTATGCGGCCGGCACCAAGGCAGCCAATGGCACCCAAGTGGCGCGCGCCCGCTTCGACGGCAGCTCGCTGCAAGACTTGAAAGTGATCTTCAAGGCGATGCCTCTGAAGGATACCGACAACCACTACGGCGGGCGCCTGGCGTTCCTCCCCGACGGAACCTTCGCGCTCACCATCGGCGAGGGATTCGAATATCGCGAGAAGGCGCAGGACTTGACCTCCGATCTGGGGAAAATTGTCCGCTTGAACGAGGACGGCAGCGTGCCGCAGGACAATCCCTTCATCGGACAGGCGTCCGTCCGTCCGGAAATCTATACCTGGGGCCATCGCAACGAGCAAGGCCTGATCTTCGACATTCCGAGCGGGCGGCTGTACGAAACGGAGCATGGTCCGCGCGGCGGCGATGAACTGAACATTATCGTGGCGCGCAGGAACTACGGTTGGCCGGTGATCACGTATGGCATGGACTATTCGGGCGCGTATGTTTCTCCTTACACGCAGCGCCCCGGACTGGAGCAGCCGGTGATTTACTGGACACCATCGATCGCGCCGTCGGGACTGGCGATGTATCGCGGTGATAAGTTTCCGGCATGGCGGGGCGATCTTTTCGTGGGGGCTTTGGCATTCAAACATTTGCGCCGCGTGCATCTGGATGAGCACGGCAATGTCGTCGATCAAGAGCAATTGCTGAACGATCTTAACTGGCGAATTCGCGACGTCCGCGCGCCGGCGGATGGCTACCTGTATGTCTGCACGGATGAAAATGACGGGCACGTGCTGCGGCTTGAACCATCGAGCGGCTAGCGTACGCCGGGGTCTCCTTCAGGATCGCCCCATCGTCGCGTGCTTCAAGAGCATCCTCGGCGCAGCCTCGAGCACATTGTCGACCGCGCGACGGCGGTAGTCCCACATGGGATCTGAGCTCGGGGGGAACACCACCATGGTCGCGTTCGCTTCGAACAGCAGAATCGAACCGTCCGGGGCAAGTGCAAAATCGATACCCGCGTATTCGAGGTCCAAGGTCGTACAAATCTGCCGCAACACACTCATCGCGGTCGCGCCGAGGGCGGCCGGCATATCCTCGAGAAAGCGCCGCTCTTCCTCCCGGAACAAGGGGTATCGTGCCATCGCAGAGGAAAAGTAATGTATTTTCCAGTTGGGAGAAATGGCCAAATGCAGGGGATACATGACGCCATCGATGAACATCACGCGATACTTGTGCGACATACCATCCGCCCGGCGTGCATCCAGATAGGAGATCACGAGCAATTTTTCCGCAGCCGACAGCGAGTCAAGGGCGTTGGGCAGCTCATTGCGATTTTCGACGTAATGAAAATGCTCGCCGGTGTGAAAGCCGGGCCTTCGCAGCAGCAGCGGAAACTTCAGATTGCCGGCCTCGCGGATGGCAGCCGCCGTCAGAGTGTCGATCTTGGGCGCAATGACACCGGGAATTGCGCCGAGCCGGCGCGCGATTTCTGCGCGTCCGGTAGCCTGTACCCGCATCGGACGATTGATGACCGGCGCGCGGCTGTGGGCCAGCACATCCTGGCAACGCGACAAGGCTGCGGCGCAAAGATCCGCATCGCCGATCGCATTGACCACCAGAGCGTGCGGCGGCAGCGCGACGCGGGGGTCGTGAAACTCCGGGTATAGGGCGTGGATGGTGAAGCGCCGATCATGGATCCACAGGTCGGTCGGAATATTGCCGCCGCGCGCGCACACCAGCAGCAACAGCGGCATACCCTCGTGGGCGCCGCGATACGGTTTGGTGACCAAAGCGTGGCCGACAAATCCCATTTGCAAGTGTCTTTCGGCGGCGTCGGGGTCGACGTCCTTCAGCGCCCACGCCATTCCCTGATGAGCTTCGTGCAGCTGCGCATCAATTGCCAACGCCGCTTCATACTGCAATTTCGCGGCCGCCGAATCATTGTCGACGCGCAGCAAGTTGGCAAGATTCACCCGGGCGACCGGATTGGCCGGATGATGTTTTATCGCCTCGGCGTACGCGGTCTTCGCGGCGGAACGAAAGCCGCCCGCCAACGCCAGATTTCCAAGTTCAATGAGCGCATACGCATTGGTAGGATCATCGCGCAGCACGGCCATGTAGGCCTGCCGGGCGGCCACATCATCTCCAACCCGGCTCAGCTGCCGGGCGCGCTCCAATGCGTCGTCGGTCACGGCAGGTTATCCTCGTCATCGATCGATCGCAGCAAGAGAAGGTGAGGCATTTGGTCTCCACAATGCAGCAAGCGCAGATCTTACATCGCGAAGGCCGGCTTGATGATGCGGGTGCGCTGTGCGAGGCGTTGCTGCGAGAGACGCCGGGTCGCTTTGAGGCACTGGCGTTGCTGGCGCTCATCGCGGCTCAACGGGGCGAATTCGAACGCGCCATCGTCAGTTACGATCGAGTCATCGCCATTCAGCCGGGATTTGCCGATGGGTATTCGAATCGGGGCGCCTCGCTCGCCGCGTTGAACCGGTTGGACGAGGCACTGGCAAATTTCGATCGGGCGATTGCGATCGACCCGGCCCATGTCGAGGCGCACCTCGGGCGCGCCATCGTTTGGCTGTCGCAGGGCGATTTCGTCCGCGGCTGGCGGGAGTTCGAGTGGCGCTGGAAGACGCCGCAAGGTCGCGCCATGCAGGAGCGCAAAGGCATTTCGCAGCCGCTCTGGCTGGGTGCCGAAGATATTGCCGGCAAAACGATCTTGCTCCATTCAGAAAAGGGACTGGGCGACACGCTGCAGTTCTGCCGCTTGGCCAGAGGTGTGCGCGACCGGGGCGCCACCGTGCTGTTGCAGGTGCAAGCGGCGCTCGTCGAAATACTCGAGCCGCTCGACGGGGTGTCGCAGGTATTCGCCGACACGCAGCCGGCGCCGCCCTTCGAAGTGCACTGCCCGTTGCTGAGCTTGCCGTTGGCGCTCAGGATCGAACTCGCCTCCCTTGCGGCCGGAAAATATCTGCGCGCACCGCGCGCGAGCGTGGCGCGCTGGCGCGCGAAGTTGGGCGAGTCCTCGAAGCCCCGCATCGGCCTGGTGTGGCGCGGCGACCCCGACAACCCGATTGACCGCGCACGCAGCGTGGCGCTGGCGCAATTGCTCCCGCATCTTCCGCATTGCTATCAGTATGTGAGTCTGCAAAAGGACCTGAACGAATCGGAACAACGCCTGGTCGCGGCGCGATCCCTGCGCTTGAGCCTGTCGCAGGACTTGAATTTTACGGAGACCGCCGCGCTTTGCGAGGGGCTGGATCTCGTCATCAGCGTCGATACCAGCGTCGCCCACCTAAGTGCCGCGCTGGGACGGAAGACCTGGATTTTGTTGCCCTTCAACGCCGATTGCCGCTGGCTGTTGGAGCGGAGCGACAGCCCGTGGTATGCCTCAGCCACGCTCTACCGGCAAGTGACCCGCGGCGAGTGGCCCGACGTACTGAGGCGAGTTGCAGCGGACCTGAATCGAGCATTCGGCTGAGGATCTTTCTAGAACAGATTTCTGAGCCTGATGTCGACTTGCAATATCTGCTTGCCGCGCTGAACCGTTAGGTGATGTTCCGCGCCCACGCGCAGGAAAATATTTTGCACTTGGTGAAGGGTAAAGTGCTCCGAGGGCAGGCCATCAATCGATTGAATTAAATCCCCCTCGCGCAGCCCCGCTTCGCTCGCCGGCGAACCTTGCAGAACACTGTTAATCAAAATCTTCCCGGACTGCGGCGCGAGACGCAACGAAAGGAGGCCGCTCGCATCCCAAAGGAACGCATCCCCAAGGTGCTGATTGGGCTCCAAGATCAGGTGTTCGTGCGCATAGTCGAAAATGACGGTAAATCTCCTCAAGATTTCACCGCCAATCAGCGGCACCCCGCCCGCTCCGGCATAGACATTCTCGAACGACACCGCGCCGAGCCTTAGCTTGGACACCCTGGCCACCGTGCTCTTGAACTCTTTGCCGAGGCCGACGCCGCTGACGATCTCGCGCTGTGGCCCCGTGGACTTGGCCACGAAAGCGTCGTCAAGGGTGTCGTTGGAGCCGGTG
>Ga0210388_10004254_pt1 | contig 11220 bp, 14 predicted proteins | sample IncBWC19OmetaG_FD_155485 | JGI IMG/M metagenome (GOLD analysis project Ga0210388, IMG submission 155485) | Forest soil microbial communities from Barre Woods Harvard Forest LTER site, Petersham, Massachusetts, United States - Inc-BW-C-19-O ...
TAGACTAATTCGGTACGGGTGGGGAGGGTACTCGCTATCCCTGCAACGTGCTAAAATCGCAAGGTCGCAATCGGCACAAATCATCACCGAGGTAGTTCATGTCCGGCCATTCAAAATGGGCCACAATCAAGCATAAGAAGGGCGCGCTTGACGCCAAACGTGGCAAGATCTTCACCCGCCTGATCAAGGAAATCACCATCGCAGCCAAGACCGGCGGCGGCGGAGACCCAGACGGCAACCCGCGCCTCCGCACCGCCATCGCCGCTGCCAAGGCCGAGAACATGCCCGCCGACAACATCAAGCGAGCAATCCAGCGTGGTACTGGCGAACTCGAGGGCGTCTCCTACGAGGAGATCACCTACGAAGGCTACGGCCCCGGTGGCGTGGCCCTCATCGTAGAGGTCCTCACTGACAACAAAAACCGAGCCGTCAGCGAGATCCGCCACGCCTTCTCGAAGAACGGCGGGAACCTCGGTGCCGAGGGTGCCGTCTCCTGGATGTTCACGAAAAAAGGTGTCGTCACCATCGCCAAATCGGCCGCCAACGAGGACAAGCTTACCGAGATCGTCCTCGAAGCCGGAGCCGAAGACCTCAGCGACGAAGGCGAAAACTGGGAGATTCTCTGCGACCCCAAGGACTTCGAAGCCGTAACCGAAGCCCTCAAAGCCGCCAAGATCACCCCCGAGCACGCCGAAGTCACCAAGATCGCTTCGACCTACACCAAGCTCGAAGGCGCTCAGGCCAACGCCATGATCCGCCTCCTCGAAGCCATCGAAGACCTCGACGACACGCAAAACGTCTACTCGAACTTCGACATGGACGAAGCTCCCGTGGCAAGCTAACCCAAGCGGTCAACCTTCTGTAAAGGCCGCCATCCCCGGCGGCCTTTCTTCTGCATCATTTCAATTTGAACCAGGAGTCAAGCAGTGACCAAACCGATTCGGCACATTGGAAAGTTCTGCACCCTGGCTCTTATCGCATCCGCATCACTCGCCCTCGCGCAGGCGACTCCCGCAGCGCTGAATCCGATGCAGTCCAACACCGGCAATCGCCCCCTCGAAATCGGCGCTCTCGTTCAGGGAGGTTTCGGCGTCACTGAGAACCGCGGGGACTTCAAGTTCTTCATGGCTGGCGCGCAAGCTGGCAAGGTCCTCACAGGCAACCACGGTTCTGGCCTGGTCCGCGGCAACTTCGAGTACGGCGTCCAGCTCTTCCCCTTCTGGCAGTCCTACACGCCGACGCTCCAGCGTGAGGTCTGTCCTCCTTCCGGCGCCTGCTCGGGCCCATACACCGTGGGGGGCACCTTCACCGGCGTCTCCATCACACCAATCATCCTCCGCTGGAACTTTGCCGGCTCTAAACGCATCTCACCCTGGGTGCAGGGAGCTGGAGGCCTACTGTGGACCAACCACAAATACCCAGCCTTCGGTGGCCCCCCGTACAACCCCAACAACGATGGCCCCAACTCGGATACAAGTGTCTGGAACTTCACCCCGCAGTTCGGTGTGGGCATGCGGTACTTCCTCCGACCGCGGCGGTCGATCGACTTCGGCGCCAACGCTATCCATATATCCAGCGCCTCGCTCGGCGACAAAAACCCCGGCGTCAACGCAAGCGTACAATTCACAGTCGGCTACACCTGGTGGAAGTAAGATGAGCATCTTTTGCAACTGTCTGTACGCTGGCAACAACTTACTGCAGTGATGAACTCAGAATCCATTATCGAGTGCGTTCCAAACTTCTCTGAAGGTACCGATCCAGCCAAGGTGAGCAAGATCGTCGCAGCCATGCAGGTCGAGGGTGTACGTCTGCTCGACTGGTCGCTCGACACTGCACACAACCGCTCGGTCGTCACCATTGCGGGTTCGCCTGATGCTGTCGTCGAGGCCGCCGTCCGCGCCGCAGGAAAAGCCGCGGAGATCATCGACCTGACTCAGCAGCATGGCGTACATCCGCGCATCGGCGCCGCTGACGTCATCCCGTTCATTCCGGTGAGTGGAGCCTCTCTCGCGGACTGCGCCCTGCTCGCCCGCAACGCTGGCCTCCTGATCTGGCGCCGCTACGGCATTCCTGTGTACTTTTACGGGGCCGCTGCCGCACGCCCTGACCGGGTTCAACTCGAGGACGTCCGTAAAGGCCAGTTCGAAGGCCTTCGAGACGCTGCTCGTCGCGATGCTGCCAGAAGACCCGATGTTGGTGGACCTGAGCTTCACGAGACTGCAGGAGCCAGTGCGGTGGGAGCCCGCAGCTTTCTGATTGCGTATAACGTTCATCTGCGTGATGCTGACGTTACTGCGGCTCGCGCCATCGCTCGTGATATCCGTGCTTCGAACGGAGGTCTTCACGGTGTCAAAGCTCTGGGAGTGCTTGCCAACGGCCGTGCCCAGGTCACCATGAACATTACCGATCACCGTACGACGCCGATGCGTAAGGTCTATGAGCGCATTCTTGAATTGGCTAATCGCCACGGCGCAGTTATTGAGGATGGTGAGTTGATCGGCCTCATTCCTCAAGATGCCTATGAGTCTAATGCGGAGTGGGCGCGAAATATTCCGAACTTCGATCCGGAGTTGAAGGTGCTTGAACGCCGTCTCGAGCGGCCGCTCGATTGGCTTAGGGCATAAGTGGCGCAGGTTTGGGGAACGTTGAGTGTTTATTATCGGTCGCAAGTGCCTGATCGATGAGACTTTCACACAACATTCTTGTACTCCATACGTCCAAAGTGGCATAGGCAGACACTTGCCTGTAGCTGTTATTCACGGAAGAATAGAAGGGTTGATCCGCTAAAGCCTGGATCAAGGAGTTATTCATTGCGTATTCTTACCAAGTCGTTCCTCCCCGTTGTAACTCTTGCTCTCTCCGCAGCATTTTGTTCGGCTGCACAGCTCTCCGGCGACGCGAAGGCCGCCATACCGCGCGACATCCAGCAGATCATCGTGGTGGACTACCGGGCGATGCAGAACTCGTCAGCCGCCATGGAGCTCAAGGACCGTGTTCTGCCGCCTGAGTTGAAGCGGCTGGAGACTGCGCTGAAGACGTCGGGTCTGAAGGTCGATCAGGACACGGATCTGCTTGCCTTTGCTTCCTTCCGTGATGCTGCCGGACAGGGAACCCGCATTGTTGGTGTTGCGCAGGGACAGTTTCACACACGCGACATCCTTGCCAGTTTCGCCAAGTCGAAGACCAAACCGTCGCCGCTGCGTAACAACAGCATTTACCCGATGGGCTCGAATGGCATGAGCGTCGTCTTCGTCAACCAGACGACGATGGTCTTCGGCGACAAGGAAGCGGTGAAGGCTTCGCTCGATGCGCGGGATGGAATCACTAGCAGCTTCCTGACCAACAGCGACATGATGAACGACATGATTGCTGTGGATACGAAGGCTGTCTGGAGCTTGCTGGACCAGAAGGGAACGCAGACCATGATGCGCAGCGTTCTGGGTGATGCGGCGCAACTGGCTGACTATGACACGGTTCGCAATCGCATGAAGAGCAGCCGCTACACGATGGACTTCCAGAACGGCGTGAAGTTCGAGATGGCTGTGGTGATGTCGGACACGCTGACTGCGGCGACGGCTGCAACGCTGATGAAGGGTGTTTCGATTATGAGGAAGACGTCCGGAACTCCGCTCGAAAAGTCGGCTTTGGATCAGACGACGATCGATTCGAACTCCGGCACACTGACGGTTTCGTATTCCTCTTCGGATAGTCAGTTTGCGAGCTTGCTTACTTCGCCGCTGTTTCAGTCCGTTGTGAAGTAGTACCCCCGTGGGGCACTTTTCGCGCAAAGTCTTGCATCAACAGTGGTTACGGGTGGACTTATGTCGGGGGCGAGAAGAAAAGTCTCTGGATTCAATGGCTCGATGGATTATGTGTCTGTAAAGTATTGATTTCATGATTGTTGTTGAACGATTCTTCTTTCTGAAATGGATCGAAGACTAAAAAGGAAAGCCCCCGGCTCCGTGGCCCGGGGGCTTCCTTGTTTAATCCTGTAAATCTAGTTTAGCAAGCTGAGTGTAATTAATGCGCACGGCTATCTTGCTGATTAATAATGGGTTGTTTAGTTTGGGGGCTTGACAGGATTTTTGGGCGATAGCTTGTGGAAAAGTTGTGCTGAGGCGATGTGGAGCTTGGCTAGGAAATCAGAACGGTGGGTAAAGAACAGACAACAGCAACTACAGAAGCCAAGATAAAAAGCAGATCCTCCGCTTCGCAAAGGATGACAACCCAAAAAGCGAACGCAACTGCGGGGATTCTTCCCCTTCGCCCGTCGGCTGGCTCAGGGGCAGGGGGATAATGACGGATCTGGTTCTGACCACCAAAACAGGCCAAAGTAAGAAGAGCTCAACGCAATGTAAACGAGTTTGTGAGGTTCGATTTTCAGAGGCCCAGGACAATTCCGAAGACGTTGCCCTGGAAGGAGTAGGAGCGGTTGAAGGTTGTCGTGGTGTGGAGAGCGTCTTTGAATCTGGCGGAATCTGCGCGGGTGATGGTGGGGACGGAGATAAGGCAGACGGCTGCTGATGTGTCGAGTTTGCTCTTCCAGCCGCCGGCGATCATGTTGCACAGCTCGCCGATGGCGTCGTCGACCATTGGGTCGCGGGTATCGGAGACGGGGCCGAGGAGGGCCTCTGCGGTGAGTTGCGCCACTTGCGGTGTAGCGTAGACGACGCAGAGGCCCTCGATGGCTCCGGAGAATTGGATTTGAGCGGTGATGTGTTCGCCGGCGGCGTGTTGGGAGGTGACTGGGGCGCAGCTTCTCTCGAGCATGGTCTCGAAGACTTCGGAGACGGCTGAGTCGAGCCGCGATATCAGTTCTTCCGGTGCTGTATGGGGTTCAGCCGCCAGCATGTGTCCTCGCAGAGATTCCTAACTGGTTGGTGGTTATGCGGCGGCCAGCAATGGCAGGACTCGTGCTTTGACCTGGTCAGCGGTGAAGGGTTTACAGATGTACCCCTGGGCACCGGCTGCGATGGCGCGGAGGACGAAGGGCTCGCTACCTTCGGTAGTGATCATGATGGCGGGGACTCCGGGCGCGAGGTTCTCGCTGCGGCGGGCCTCAAGGAATTGGAGGCCGTCCATCACGGGCATGTTAATGTCGCTGACGATGAGGGAGAGCGGGCTGGATGCGCTGCTTTCGTTACGAAGTGCCTGAAGGGCCTCTTCGCCGTTGGAGGCTTGCAGGACCTCGGAGAGATCAAGGCCAGCCTGACGAAGCGCCCGTTCGATTACTTTTCTCATGACTGCCGAATCATCAATAATTAGAGCTCGCAACTCGTCCTCCGGGGTTTCGTGTGGTCTGTTGCCTGTATCGGCGATTGGTGGGGAAGCTTGAGGGCGCCAGGATTTCAAGCACAAGGCTTTTCCATCCTCTTTTGCACAAAAAGGAGGTCCCTCATTCGACTTCGCTCAGGGCAGGCTTTTCGGGGATGACAAACAAGATGAGCAGACAACGGCAACGGAATGAGAGATGACGATGTATGAGGAAGCTTCTTAGTGTCCTCTAACCAGATGATGGGATGATTTGGCCCGGCGGGTGCATAAGCCTCGTGCATGGACAGTGGACTCTATGCGGCTTATACAGGATTGATGGCGCGGACGCAGGCGCTGGATACTGCGGCTAATAATCTGGCTAACGTCGGGACTAGTGGTTTTCGCTCGCAGAAAGATTACTTCCGTGGTGTGTTTGCGGGAGGGCTCGATCGAGATGCGCCTGCTGACTCGCAGGTGGGGGAGTCGGTGAATGGCTTTGGCGTGCTGGGTGGAAACAGGCTCGATCTTGGGCAGGGACAACTTACTGCTACGGGCAATCCACTGGATCTGGCGCTTGAAGGGCAGGGTTTTTTTGCGCTGCAGACACCGAACGGATTGAGCTATACGAGAGATGGAGCGTTTACCCGCTCTGCGACGGGCGTGCTCGTGAGCAGTCTGGGCGAGCCGGTGATGGATGTGAACCAGAAGGCGATCACGATTCCAACTGGAACGGTTCATATCTCGAGCGATGGAAGTGTGTCGGTGGCAACGCCGGATGGCAGCGTTGTGGTGGGGCAGGTGGGAGTCTTTACTTTTGCTGACACGTCGATGTTGACGGCGGATGGAACGAATCGCTTCTCGGCGGGTGGGGCTACGCCGATTGCAGGCGATGCTTCGGTGCTCCAAGGGTCGATCGAGGGAGCTAACGAGGATGCGATTCACGGAACGATGCAACTCGTGTTGGTGCAGCGGCAGGCAGAGATGATGCAGAAGGCGTTGAGCGTCTTCAACAACGACTTCGATAAGACGGCGGCTGAAGAATTGCCGCGTGTTTGACATGGATTGAGATCAACGAGAGTTGTTTTGACGGACTTTGCAAGAGAGAGGAATTGAGATGATTCGAGCTTTATATACGGCAGCAAGCGGGATGAGCGCACAACAGGCCAATCTGGATACGGTGGCGAATAACCTGGCCAACTCGGCTACGGCTGGGTTCAGGGCGCGGCGGATGCAGTTTGAGGACATGATCTACCAGAACATGATCACGCCGGGGTCGGCGCAGAGCCAGCAGACCGTATCGGCGGGTTTGCAGATCGGTCTGGGAACGAAGTCGTCGTCGTCCGAGGTGATTATGACGCAGGGGGACTTCAACCAGACGGGCAATACGCTGGATCTGGCGATTCAGGGGTCGGGGTTCTTTCAGGTCTCGATGCCAGACGGATCGATTGCGTATACGCGGTCGGGCAACTTTCATATGAACAATCAGGGGACGATTGTGACGACGGACGGTAATACCGTGCTGCCGGCGATTACGATTCCTTCGAATGCGACGGCGGTGACGATCTCGCAGTATGGAGTGGTAACGGCGACGATTCCGGGACAGACGACGGCGGCGCAGTTGGGGACGATCCAACTGGCGACGTTTGTTAATCCCGGCGGATTGAACTCGGTGGGGAGCAACCTGTTTGTGCCGACGGGGTCGTCGGGGAATGCCATTACGGATCTTCCTGGTGGATCGAGTGGAATGGGAACGCTGCAGCAGGGGTATCTGGAGAACTCGAATGTAGACGTGGTGCAGGAGTTTGTGCAGATGATTCTGGCGCAGCGGGCGTATGAGAGCAATTCAAAGGTGGTGCATGTGGCCGATGACATGTACTCGCAGATCAACGGCATGATCCGGTAAGGACGAGCATGAGATGGAATTTATCCAATCGGGTTGTGGTGTTGGGTTCCGGTGTGGTGTTGGCGACTCCCATGGCGTCTGGGGTTTGCGCGAGTACTCCGGTTGCTGCGGTGAGTCTTAGCGAGACCGGTGGTGGACAGGCGATGCAGGGTGACGATGGATATCGGGTGACGTCGGTGCGCTGGGACCCGCTGCTGCGGCAGGCGTGGGCGATGGTGGCGCGGTGTGGGCATCCGGAGTGGCCGGAGGTTGCGTTGCCGACGCGTGTGTCGAACCTAGCGTTGAAGCGTGCGGAAGGGACGGCATTGATCGGAGTTGTGGATGTGCCCCTTGTCGTGTGGGCGGGCGATACGGTTCGGCTGTGGCGTCGGGAGAATGAGTTGCGGATTGAGGTTGCTGCTGTCGCGGAAGAGAGTGGAGGCTTGGGTAAGAGCATACGGGTGCGGTTGGGACGTGCGTGTATGGAGGGTCAGGTGGAACGGCAGATGGTCGGTGTTGTGCGCGGGCCAGCGGATGTGGAGATGGAGCGATGAAGAGCGTGACCGAGGGCAAGTACTGGGTTCGATTTTGCGGGTGGTTTACGGCTGGGTTGTTGCTGCTGGCGGCATCGGCGCTGTGGGCGCAGACCGGGACCGACACAGCGAGCCAGACGGGGCTTGAGGCAAAGCTGTTGGGGCAGGAACCGAATGTTGCGGCGACTTCGCTGAAGGCTTATCTGGAGCGGGTGCGGGCGGAGAACTCGAATGTGCAGGCTGCTCCGGGATCGATATGGACGGATAGTGGGCGGCTGACGCGGATGACGACGGATGTGCGGGCGATGCGTCCGCATGATTTGATTTCGGTCGTGGTGTCGGAAAGCCTGGCCGCGTCGACGGATGGGACGGTGAAGAACTCGCGGGCTTCGAATGCGAGCTCACAGATATCGGCTTTATTTGGGCTGCTGCACGCTGGTAATGCGATGCAGAATCTGATCAATCAGAACTCTTCGTCGGGATTGAATGCGCAAGGCACGAGTGCGACGAACTCGAGCTTGAGCACGACGTTTGGCGGGCAGGTGATCGAGGTGCTTGCGAACGGAACGCTGGTGATCGAGGCAGCGCGGCAGGTGGAATTCAGCCAGCAGACGCAGACGATTGTGTTGCGCGGATTGGTTCGGCCGGAGGATATCTCGCAGCAGAACCAGGTGCTTTCGACGGCGATATCGAGCCTGGAGCTCGAGGTGCGTGGGAAGGGAATTGTCTCGGATTACACGCGACGGCAGAATGCGCTAGTCAGGTTGTTGCAGAAGATTTTGATCTTTTAGCTGAGTATGTATGCGTTTTGGAATGAGAGCGAGGTTGCGATGGTGCGAGTAAAAGACGGGGTGGGGAGTTTGATTGAGAAAGCGTGTTTGATAGGGGTGTTGCTGCTTTGGGGCGTTCTGGGTTTTGCGTCGGACGCTGTGGGTTCGGCTCCGCATCAGGCGCGGATAAAAGATATTGCTTCGATTGAAGGGATTCGGGATAACCAGCTGGTTGGGTATGGGATTGTGGTGGGGCTGGCGGGGACGGGCGATAGTCAGCAGACAAACTTTCCGACGCAGACGCTGGCGGCGACGCTGTTGCGTATGGGTGTGAGTGTGCCGGCGTCTTCGATTCGGGTGCAGAATCTTGCGGCGGTGTTTGTTTCGGCTACGTTGCCACCGTTTGCACGGCCAGGTACAAAGCTGGATGTGACGGCGTCTTCGGCGGGGGATGCGAGGAGTCTTGAGGGTGGTTTGCTGCTGATGACTCCGTTGTACGGGGCGGATGGGAAGATCTATGCGCAGGCGCAGGGGCCACTGGTGGTGGGTGGGTATTCGGTGAGCGTGAATGGGAATGTGAAGCAGTTGAATCATCCAAATACGGCGCGGATTCCGTTTGGCGCGATGGTGGAAAAGGGCGTTCCACTGGATCTGGAGGGGAGAAATCGGTTCTCGCTCCTGCTGAACGATGCAGATTTTCGAAGTGCGGAGGCGATGGCCCAGGCGATCAATCAGGAGTTGGGGCGACCGGCGGCGCGGGTGCTCGATAGCCGGCGGATCGATCTGACGGTTGCTGGTGGCGAGGAGATTCCGGCGCTGCTGGCGCAGGTGGAGTCGATTGAGGTTCCGGTGTTTCCGCGGGCGAAGGTAATTGTGAATGAGCGTACGGGGACGGTTGTGATTGGTGGGACAGTTGTGCTGCAGCCGGTGTCGATTTTGCATGGCGGGCTGGCGGTGAATGTTGTGAGTGATTTTCTGGTGTCGCAGCCGAATGCGGTTTCTTCTGGCGGAACGACGCAGGTGACGCAGCAGACGCGGGTAAGTGCTCAGGATAAACCAGTGAACCGGATTGAGCTGAAGCAGGGGGCGACCGTGGATGACCTGGTGCGAAGCCTGCAGATGATTGGGGCTTCGGCTCGGGATGTGATTTCGATTTTGCAGGCGATGAAGTCGGCTGGTGCGCTTGAGGCGGAGATCGAGGTGCTATGAGGATTTTGGAAGAATCTTCGGTTCCAGTTTCGAATCTGACGGGGGGGCAGTCTGCGAGTGGGAGCGATGCGCAGAGCCGTGCGAAGTTAACCGATGCGGCCCAGCAGTTTGAGGCCATGATGCTGCAGGAGTTGCTGAAGCCGATGCGCACAGGGCAGACCAGCTGGAGTGGCGAGGAGAAGAACGACGACAGTGGCGAGGATACGATGAGCAGCTTCGGGACCGAGGCAGTGGCGAAGGCGATCTCCAAGGGAGGCGGGTTCGGGATTGCGAGGCAGATTATTCGCCAGGTCACGATGGAGCATGAGAAGAATTCCAAAAAATAATCGTGGGGGTACTAAAGTGCGGTGATGTGAGGCCGATAGATTCAAGTAACGGAGGATGTGGATGAGTTATTCAAATGAAATCGGCGGACTGCAACGGGGGTTGAATTCGATTGCGGCTACAGGTGCGACGCAGACGAATACGCCAGCGGCTGCAACAAAGACTAACGATGCGAGTACGGAGCAGATCGATCAGGCAAAGCTGAGTTCGATGGGAGGCCTGGTGTCGCAGGCGCTTGGGGGCTCGGATGTGCGGGTGGACAAGGTTGCAAGGCTGCAACAGGCGATTGTCAGTGGAAGCTACAGTGTCTTGTCATCGGATGTTGCAGAGAAGATGATCGATTCTTTGCTGGAGTAAGGATGACTGGAGCGACGATGACGACCGATCGTGTTTTGGCGGATTTACTGGATGAGACGATTGCGGCTCTCGCGATGATGGATGCCGAGAAGCTGGAGGCTTTGGGGGAAAGGGTTGAGCTGCTGACGCAAGTTAATATCGTCTGCGGTCGAGACAACGGGAAGAATGCGCTCGCTAAGAAGCGTGTGCTTGAGATTTTGCTTGAGAACAGCGAATCAAATCTGCGGTTGCGCGAGCGACTGTATGAGAGGGGAACAACTGTCCAATGGGAACACTGACATCATTAGTTGATATGTCGCGGTCGGCGATGCAGGCCGATCAGATGGCTCTAGATATCACTTCGACCAACGTGGCGAACCAGAACACTGTGGGGTATACGCGTGAGGTGGCGACGTGGCAGTCGAGCGACCTGGTGACGATTAACGGCAACACCTATAGTACGGATGGTGGAGTGACTGCTGTCTCGCAGCGGAACAGAGTTCTCGAGCAACAGGTGCAGCAGCAGACGCAGGTGCAGGCGCAGAGCGGGGCTTTGGAGACAGCACTGGAACAGGTGCAGAACATATTTGGATTAACGTCGACGTCGACCTCAGCGGTTACGACGGACATTGGATCGGCGATGGATTCGTTTTTCAGCTCGCTCTCGTCGCTGGAGAGCGACCCGTCGGATGCGTCGACCAGGCAGAGCGTTATTGCGGCGGCGCAGACTTTGGTGGGAGCGTTCAACTCGGCTTCCAGCCAGTTGGCGCAGGAGTCGTCGAGTCTCGATCAACAGGCAGGGAGCATCGTTGACCAGGTGAACACGCTGACGACAACGATTGCTTCCTTGAATCAGCAGATTACCAGCATCAGCCCGAACCAGGATGCGGGAGCTTTGGAGGACCAACGGCAG
>Ga0210388_10004255_pt1 | contig 11220 bp, 5 predicted proteins | sample IncBWC19OmetaG_FD_155485 | JGI IMG/M metagenome (GOLD analysis project Ga0210388, IMG submission 155485) | Forest soil microbial communities from Barre Woods Harvard Forest LTER site, Petersham, Massachusetts, United States - Inc-BW-C-19-O ...
TGGGAGCCGTACTGCTTTACCTTTGATCCTTACGGATGAACTCGACGCCGACTGGTCGAAAGTGAAGCTCGATCAAGCAATCGGCGATGCCCGGTTCGGCGAGCAAGACACCGACGGCTCGCATTCGGTCCGCAGCAACTTCGACTTGATGCGTCAGGTGGGCGCTGCCGGTCGCGCTATGCTCGTGACCGCTGCCGCTCAGCAGTGGAATGTCTCCCCGAAGGATTGCACGACCGAGCCGCACTTCGTGGTTCACCAGACAAGCGGCCGCAAGCTCGGTTACGGGGCCCTCGCCGCCTCTGCGGCCAAGCTTCCGGTTCCGAAGGTGGAAGACCTAAAGCTCAAAGATCGTTCCCAGTGGCGTTATATCGGAAGGGAAAGCAATGCCTTGTTTGATTTGCCCGAGATCGTCACGGGTAAAGCGATTTTCGGAATGGATGCCACCATGCCGGGCATGGTGTATGCCTCGATTGAGCACCCTCCGGTGCTCTGGCAAAAAATCAAGTCGTATGACGATAAAGAAACACTGAAAGTCCCGGGCGTACAAAAGACCCTGACGCTCGAAACTGTCTCGCCACCACATCTTTTCAAGCCGCTGGGCGGAGTCGCCGTAATCGGCGACAGCACATGGGCTACCTTCAAAGGGCGGAAAGCGCTCAAGATTGAATGGAGTTCAAGCGAAAACCAAAGCTACAACTCCACCGAATTCCGCAAAACGCTTGAAGAGACCTCGCGCAAACCGGGGAAGTTGGTGCGCAACGTAGGCGATGTGGATGCCGCTTTCGCCAAGGGTGGCAAGATCATGGAGGCGCAATATTACGCCCCGCACCTGGCACATGCCTCGATGGAACCGCCTGTCGCAGTGGCCGAGTACCGCGATGGCAAAGTGCTCGCCTGGGCTCCGACGCAGAATCCGCAAGCGGTGCAAGACACCTTGGCCACGGCCCTCGGCATTAAGAAAGAAGATGTCACCTGCCATGTCACCCTCTTAGGCGGTGGCTTCGGGCGTAAGTCCAAGCCGGATCAGGTCGCCGAAGCGGCTATCCTTTCTAAGCAACTTGGCAAGCCCGTGAAAGTTGTCTGGACGCGTGAAGACGACATCAAGTTCGACTTCTTCCACTCGGTTTCAGCCATGTATATGAAGGCCGCCATCGGCCCGAATGGGATGCCGTCCGCGTGGCTGATGCGCACGGTATACCCGCCGATCAATTCCACCTTCGACGCATCCGCGAAATATGCGGATGACGAGATGGGTCTCGGCTGGAACAACTTGCCTTTCGATATTCCGAACCAACGTTCTGAGAACGGCCCCGCCGATTATCATGTTCGCATCGGCTGGCTGCGCAGCGTAGCGAATATTTACCACGCCTTCGCCATCAACTCTTTCGCTGATGAACTGGCGCACCATGCGAATAAAGATTCGCTCGATTATCTGCTCGCGCTCATTGGGCCGCCCCGCATTGTGAAGCTTGACCTGAAGGGGGACGAAGCCGAAGACGACAAAACCTACCCGGTGGATACTGCCCGGTTGCGGCGCGTGGTTGAGATGGTTGCCGAGAAGTCAAATTGGGCGAAGCAGAAAAAAACTCCAGGCCACGCGTTCGGCATCGCCGCGCATCGTAGCTTCCTCACTTATGTAGCGACAGTCGTTGAAGTCGAAGTCGATAGCAAAGGCCAAGTCTCGATTCCCAATGTCTGGACGGCCGTCGATGCCGGAACGGTGGTCAGCCCTGACAATGTACGAAACCAGTTCGAGGGTGCAGCCGTATTCGGCACTAGCCTCGCGCTGTTCGGCGAAATCACCGCGACCAACGGCGCCATCAACCAGAGTAACTTCAACAACTATCAAGTGACTCGTATGAGTCGCGCCCCGCGCAACATTGATGTGCAGATCGTGAAGAGCGATGCGCCCCCGGCCGGTGTTGGCGAGCCCGGCGTACCGCCTTTTGCGCCGGCGTTATACAACGCAGTGTTCGCGGCCACCGGAAAGCGGGTGCGCGAGTTGCCGCTTGCGAAAACCAAGCTGGTATAGCGTCAATCGCAAGCGCTTTCACAAAAACGAGGCCTGGGCTGAACGTTCTGCCCGGGCTTCTTCTTTTCAAAATCGCCGGCTCGAGGGCGGGTACGAATTTCTCCCCCTCTAATCCAGCACGAAAATATTGTGCTGGGCACAGATCTTCTTCAACTCCTCAGGCCACACGGTCACGCTCACTTCGCCCAGGTGCGCCTTGCGGAGCAGCAGCATAAGCGTACGGGACTGGCCGATACCGCCGCCAATCGACAGCGGGATCTGGTTTTGCAGAATCGCGGCATGATACGGCAGTTTCAGAAAATCAAGCTGCTTCGAGAGTTCTAACTGCTTTCGCAGAGTCTCCGCCGTAACGCGAATACCCATTGACGTTAGCTCGTGACGTCGCTGGGTGACGTGATTCCAGACTAGGATGTCGCCATTGAGCCCGTGCGTGAGTTTCCCGGTCTCCTTGCCAGTGCTCGTGACCCAATCGTCGTAATCCGCAGCACGCATCTCATGCGGGTAGCCGTCTTTCAGCGGCCAGCCGATCCCGGTGATGAATACAGCGGGATAGTTCTGGAGCACTCGTGTCTCGCGCTGCTTGCGCGGCAGATCGGGATACATATCGAGGATTTCCTCTGCGTGCAGAAAGGTAAGTTCTTCAGGCAGTGCCGGGAAGCGCGGATCTTTCAGTTGGGGGAACATTTCAAATGCGAATTTCTCCGCGCCAACCAGCACCTTCCAGATCTTGCTCACCACACCTTTTAGAAATTCCAGGTTTCGTTGTTCAGCGGTGATCACGCGCTCCCAGTCCCACTGGTCGACGTAGGCCGAGTGGTCGTGGTCCAAGAAATAATCTTTACGTACCGCGCGCATGTCGGTGCAGATGCCTTCACCTACACGGCACTCGAACTGTTTCAGGGCGCACCGTTTCCATTTCGTGGCCGCCTGCACGACTTGCGCATCGACGGGGTGGAGATCGCGGTCGTTCGTAATGTGAAACTGGATGGGAGTGCGCGATCCATCGCGGTCGAGCATGTCGTTCAGCCCGCTCGTCGAGTCGACGATCAGCGGAACTTCGACCATCATGAGATTCAGTTCCTTGCAGAGGTTGTCTTCGATATAGCGCTTCAATCGGAAGATCGCCTGCTGTGTCTCCTTCTTCGTGAGCAACGACTTGTAATCCCGCGGAAGGATCTTCTCGAGCTCGCGGTAGTCCCCGATCCCGGGCCCCGCCAGATCCGCTTTCTTGTCCAGCACAACGGTTGTCATGAGCGCTCTCCTTGGCCGGCAAACTCTGCGCCGGCATACGACTCGCACCACCTTATTGGGCTCCGGGTTGTGGAGTGCCTGCAGTGCTCCGGGTCACACGGGAGTGTGCGAAAGAGCTCCGGATGGTCAGATACAATTCCGAACAGTGAAGAGGCGTGGCCAACTCGATTCGTTATGTGTGGTGCTGGTGGCGACCCGCAACCCGCTGAATCTCGGAGCGGCAGCGCGAGCCATGAGTAATTTCGGGGGTTCGACACTGCGCGTGGTTCGTCCGTACGAACCATCTTTTCGGGAAGCGCGCTCGGCGGTCGGAGCCAGCGAGTTGCTCGCGAAGGCGGAACAGTTTGACAGTGTCGCCTCTGCAGTTGCCGATTGCTCGCTGATCGTGGGCACAACCGCCGGAAGCGACCGGGTGCTTCAGCATCCGCTGAAGCCGCTTGAGAAGGCCGCCCCGCTGATTCGCCGCAAGCTCGCCGCCGGACGAGTTGCGTTGCTCTTCGGCTCAGAGAAGCGTGGGCTCTCCAATCAGGACATGAGTCATTGCCATTGGCTTCTGCGCATTCCGACCCGCGATGCGCACGCATCGATGAATCTAGGCCAGGCGGTTGCGGTGTGCGTTTACGAGCTGATTCGCTTGCCAGGAAGAGCCGGGAGTCTCCCCGAGCGCAAGCCGGCGTTAGCCGAGGATCTCGAACGCATCACGCGGATTCTTGCCGATGTACTCCGGGCTAGCGGCTATGTGAAGGGCAATTCCAATCAATCGTTTGACGAAGATCTTCGGCGGATGATTCTTCGCCTCGATTTGGATGAGAACGATTCACAACTCTGGCTGGGCATGCTACGCCAGGTCCTGTGGAAGGTCTGTTCTGCAGCCGAGGCCACCAAGCGCTGAGAGCTGCGTCAATGATTCAAGCGTGTCGCTGACTAAAAATTAGCCGTGATGGCTCTGCCTGCGTACTTCACTTCGCGGTCCGCCGCGGCTGGCTCAACTCCCGCTCCCCGATTGGTCCCGACAAGCACGACCCGAAATGTGCGATGGGCAAGCATGCCAGGAAACGAGCCGGGCCGTTCTCCGATGGTTAGACTGCGATGAGCGTCATCCCAGTGCAATGGAATTTCGGTGTAGGCGCCTTTCTCGTAATGATAGGTATCGCCTTCGTCCTCATAGAGAGTGAAGTCGCCATCGGCGCCAGCGTATATCCGCAGTTCAATCGGGTCGGCGGGCTTTTGTGTAGACCATTCCATCGACGGGCCAAGCGGCAGGATCGAGCCCGCACGCACATATAAAGGAATGCGATCGAGGGGCGCGGCCGCAACCAGCGTTCGTGGGCCGTCTATTGCAGAGCCTGTCCAAAAGTCGTACCAGCGCACTTTCGGCAGGTATAGTTCGCGCTGGTTAGCGCCGGGCGTTGTAACCGGGTTCACGAGCAGAGCAGGTCCGTACAGGAACTGGTCGCCGACATTCGCCGCCCGCACATCGGTGCGAAAGTCCATCGCCAGTGCACGCATCGGCGTGTAGCCGTGGGCCGTCGTCATCCAGGCGAGTGAGTAGATGTAGGGCAGCAAGCGATAACGGAGCGTATCAAACGAAACAAGAATCTTTTGCGCGTCAGGCCCGTATGACCAGAGTTCGTTCTGGTCGGTGCTGCGCGTGCCATGCACTCGGAGGATGGGATTGAAGGTGCCGAACTGAAACCAACGGATGAACAACTCGCGATAGGCGGGGTCATTGGGGTCGCCTGAGACGAAGCCACCAATATCCGTTGTCCAGTAAGGAAGGCCAGAAAGTGAGTAATTCAATCCGGCGGGGACCTGCTTCCGAAAGAAGACCCAGTCGGAGTTGATGTCGCCCGACCACACAGTGACTGCATTGCGCTGCGCGCCTGCGAACGCCGAGCGCGAGAGGATGAAAACGCGCTTTTGATCGCTCTCAGCGCGCTGACCTTCGTAAACAGCGGTCGCGGTCATCAGCGGAAAGGCATTGGCGACCCGGGCGCCGCTGCCGGCGCTGGTCTGGTTCGTAACCAGAATGTTAGTCTCGCGATCTTCAGTTTCAGGTTCGGTCGTATCGAGCCACCAGGCATCAGCCCCAATCTTGAAGAGCGCCTGATCCATCAGGTTCCAATAGTATTTGCGGGCTTCTGGATTGAACGCGTCGTACAACGCCTGGCCTGCAGGATGGAAGCCGGTCGTCTTCATCTTGTCGATGAAGAAGCCCCGCCGGTCCATGTCTTCGTAAGTCTTGCTGCCCGGACGGAAGAATGGCCAGACCGAGATCATCAGGTGGAAGTGTTCGTCGTGCAGTGTGTCGATCATCCCTTTCGGGTCGGGATAGTTGTCCTTGTTGAAGACCGGCTCGCCCATCGTGACCCACCAGAACCAGTCCTGCACAATGTTGTCGGCAGGGATGTGCTGTTCGCGGTACTTGCGCGCGACCGCCAAGAGCTCAGCTTGAGTCTTGTACCGGTTCTTGCATTGCCAGAATCCGTACGCCCACTTGCCGAACAGAGGCGCGGAGCCGGTGAGATCGCGGTAGCTGGCGATAATGTTGTCGAATTCCGGACCGTAGAGAAAATAGTAATCGACCGATTCGGCGACTTCCGAACTCAAATAGAGCGCGCTCAAGAAGCGATTGTTGAAGCGGCTCCGCGACATGTTGTTCCAGAAGATGCCGTAACCGTTGCTTGAGAGGAAAAATGGAATGCTGATATTGGTATTGTCCTGCGAAAGGTCGACGGCTTCGCCGCGGTAATTCCACACCCCTGCCTGGTGCTGGCCCAGCCCGTAGAAGGCCTCATACGATCCCCAGAGTTTCGAATAGAGTTCGGCGTGGTTGGTGCTCTCGCCATTCACAACGACTGGGGTGAGGCTGAGTTCTGTCTGTTCGAAGAGCTTCTTCCCGGTGCTGTCGTTAAAGGCGATCACTCCTGTCTTGCGATCGACCGCGACCTTAAGTGCGGATGTTTGCAGAGTTACTGCGTCAGTGGTTGAGTCGAAGGTCCAATCTGCTTTCGGCCAGCTTCTCTTGATCACAACCGGGTCCGGGCGCGTGGGAAACTCAGCGGACGGCACATACATGACGCGAATGATCGTGCTTGAGCAGACTTTGAGACGCATCGTCCCGCGCGCCATGGTCAACTGCACGCCGTCGTCGAGTTTGCTGGCTGCGGAGACCGAATTCAGCGCGTTCCATTGCGCGTGCGAACAGATTGAAAGAAATGGAAGAAGCACAGCAAGGCGTGCGACGTAGAATTTCGGCATCTGCATATATGCTCTTGAGTTGCACGATCCGGAAAGATGGTAGCGAGAAGGGCGCGAAGAAACAATCAATGTCTTTGGGCTGGCAAGGGAAGCGAGGCGTCCGCAACGGGAGCATCCTTGACTGGCCGTGCTTCTGGCTGCAAGTCTTCCACGCTGGCGCGCAATAATTCCGCAACGCTCCAGGCCTGCGCGATGCAACCGACGGGACCATGAGGCACGTCCCCTTCGAAGATCTCGTTCATCTGTCCGGTTCCCGGACCAAGCATGCGCACTCGCAACGGCTCGATCCATTCCTCGGCTTGCTGCAGCGCGGCTTCGCGATGGCCATTTACCTTCAGATAGGCGGTGAGAAATGGACCTAGCAGCCACGGCCACACCGTGCCTTGATGGTAGGCGCCATCGCGGCTCGCTTGGTCGCCGGTATAGCGTCCGCGATAGTTCGGGTCGGAAGGCGCGAGCGTTCGCAGGCCGTAAGGCGTAAGCAGATGGTTCTGCACGCTCTCGACGACCGACCTTGCGCGCTCGGGGGAAAGCATTGTGTGGCGCAGGCTCACGGCGAAGATTTGATTGGGGCGGATGCTTGCATCGTTCGATTTTCCATTCACTACGTCGTACAAACAGCCTGATGGAGCATTCCAGAAGAGCCGGTTGAAGCTCCAGCGGGCGAGCACGGCTTGGGTCGCATAGCGTTTTCGGTTGAGTTCGTCGCCGAACTTCGCGGCGAGATCTTGCATGACGCACAGCGCGTTGTACCAGAGCGCCTGAATCTCGACGGGCTTGCCACGGCGCGGAGTCACGACCCAATTGCCGACTTTTGCGTCCATCCATGTGAGCTGCACGCCCTCAGCGCCGGAGTTGAGCAGACCGTCGGAATCCACCTGGATGTTGTAACGCGTACCGCGAATGTGCCACGCGACGATGTCAACGAGGATGTTGTAAAGTTCGTCGCGAACGAAAGCGACATCGTTGGTGTGGGCAAGATAGGCGCGGATCGCCTCGAAGAACCACAGGGTTGCGTCGACCGTGTTGTATTCCGGTGTTTCTCCCGCGTCTGGAAAGCGATTCGGTAACATGCCGCGATCGACGCTTTGCGCGAAGGTGCGCAGGATGTCGCGGGCGATGGACCCTCGCCCTTTCGGAAGGCTCAGGCCAGCCAGCGAAATCATCGTATCGCGGCCCCAATCGGCGAACCAGGGATAGCCGGCGATTACGCTCTTATGCTCGCCACGGTTCACGAGGAACTGCTCGGAAGCGATGGTCAGTTGCTCGATGAATCGATCAGAAGTTGGCGATTGAGCCCGAATCGCGGTGCGGCGGGCGATCTCGCTGTTGCCGAGTTCAGGCACGCTCGCGATGTCGACCGGTTGCAGAGAAGCAATTACTGTGACTGGGTGTGCGAGGTCGAAGTTGAGAAGGCAAGGATTGAAGAGGTCTTCGCTGAAGTCGAGACCGCGCTCCTGTTCGCACGCATACTGGAAGCTGCGAAACCATTTGCCTGAGGGGGCAACTGACTGCGCGTTGTGCGCGAAATGCAGTGCGGGCAGATCGGGATAAGGCTTGACGGATGTGCGATGCGGCTGGATGTTGCAAACGCCGTGGAGTGCCGCATTTTCGTGAGCGAGGCTGTGGTAATCGCGAAAGGCGAGCAGCGGGCAAAGCTGTAAGGTTGCGGGACAGGCGATTGGTGAACGCAACTTGTACTCGATGACCACAATGTTCTCGCCATACACGAGAAAGATTGTTTTCTCGAGTTCGAGCTCTAGTTTCTGCTCGGCGGCGATGCCCTTCAGGTCCCCGGTGGGAAAGTCGCGAATCCGGTAGACGAAAGTCGGAAAGGGATCGAGGCGGAACTCTGCGAGATATTGATATCCCTGCGGATGAACCACGCCAGGATACCGATTGGTGCCGAGTTCGTACGAGCGCGCACCGACGGTCACAGTTTCTTCGAGCTTAGAGAGCAGAACGTAGCGGGCAACAGGCGGAGTCAGCGCGGCGACGAGCAAGCCGTGATAGCGGCGCGTGTTGAGACCGGTGATGGTGGATGAGGCGAAGCCGCCGATGCCATTGGTTTCGAGCCACTCGCGGCGCGATGCGAGATCGAGATTGCTGCAGACTTCTTTGCCGAGACGAATCATGCGCGAAGATTGGATTATGAGACAGCGAACTTATTCCGCCTGCACCAGCGCGAACGCGACGATTGTACGGCCTTTTAGGCCGCTAACGGATTCGACTTCGCCGAGCAGGGCGGGCTCAAGTCCGTCGGGATCGACTTGCATCTCGCAAGCGGCGATTTGCGCATCGGTTGCGCCGTGAAAACAGAGTTCGCAGATGCCGAGTCCAGATTCTTCAACGCTTCGTCCATTCCCGCCTTGGTTCTCACTGGGAACTTCGGTGCGAACGGGCGGCCCAAAGACGCGGCAAGTCATCGGGCGATGAGCGTACAGGTCGCAGGTCCCGATTGTCGGATCGAGCGCGGGGCACGGTTCGTCGTTCGCGAAGTCTTCGAACTTGCGCTGGGCGCGCTTGCTCTCGCAGAGAAGGCCGGTTGCGAGGTCGCCGGGAAAATCGGGCGAGATTTTGACGATGGATGCTTGGGCTCGCTGGCGAACTCGTGCGGCGCGAGCGGGATCGGCTTGGGTCAGGTTGGCGAGGCCTTCCTGCAGGCGAGAGGCGTCGAGCTGGTTGATGGCGAATACGCCGATGCAGCATTGAGTGCAACCGGGGCGACAGACCAGAAAGTGCCCACTGCGGCGGGTTGCATCGGCCAGCGCCGCGTCAAGGATCTGAACAAGATTTTGGTCGCGATCCGGGCGAGCATGGAGGAGTGAGGTCACGGTTTTGAGCTGCAAAAGGTAAGAAAGTTTACCAGTAAGTACCGGCCAGCCCCCCATCTCTTGGATCGTGGGGTTAGCGAATGTCAAATCCAGGTGCTGAAAAGCCTTGTATCTAAAATCTTCTGGAACAATGGGTTACGGCGTACGGGTATTGACCTTAATTATAGTGTCGGACGAAGCGGGCGCGGGAGTCAAGGACGATAGTCACGAATATGTGGCCTGGTTTTCATCGGCCGCGCGGACGCCCATAGCGACTCCTGAATTGTGGGGCATGCGGATTGCTGCCAGCGCGCCCCGGCATGGCTCATCGTTAAGTAGCCGTGTATGGTGGAAATGCCTTTCTAGGTGGTGGAGTGTTTCGCGGCGTATGGCTTTCGACTTCGCTCAGGATGACGTGTGTATCGCTAGTCTTTAATCTTCATTCGCAAGCCGCAATTTCCCGTGGCATGCGGCAACGTCTGCGGATTTTCCTCGTGTGTTTCGCGTCGTTTGATGCGTTTCGCAATCTAACGTACAAACATTCGCAGGCGGGAAACATCTTTGTTTGTTCGCATGTAAGGTTGTTCGACTGAGCCGCAGTCACTGAAGCCAACGGGAGCGACCGAGGATGGCAGACGACGTTAAGCCGGGGCAAGGGGTGAGTCCGGCGAAGAACCCGTGGTTGATTGCCGTGTCGGTGATGCTGGCGACCTTCATGGAGGTGCTGGACACCTCGATTGCCTCGGTGGCGCTGCCCTACATCGCAGGAAGCGTTTCGGCGACCAACGACGAAGCCACATGGGTATTGACGAGCTACCTGGTCGCGAATGCGATCGTGTTGCCGGCGAGTTCGTGGTTTTCGTTGAAGTTCGGGCGTAAGCGGTTTCTGATTACCTGCATCATTATTTTTACAGTTTCGTCCTTTGCGTGCGGGGCGGCGAGTAGCCTGGCGATTATCTTGATCGCGCGTGCAGTGCAGGGTGCTGGTGGCGGAGCCCTGCAGCCCCTGTCGCAGGCGATTTTGCTGGAAAGTTTTCCTCCCGAAAAGCGCGGACTGGCGATGGCGGTGTTTGCTTTGGGTGTGGTGGTGGCGCCGGTGTTGGGCCCCACCTTGGGTGGATGGCTCACCGATACGTATTCGTGGCGATGGGCGTTTTACATCAACATTCCGATTGGAATTTTCGCGATCTTCATGATCATGCGCGAGGTGGAAGACCCGCCTTACATCAAGAATGCGAAGCCAGGAAAGATCGATGGAATCGGGCTCGGGCTGCTGGCGGTGTGGCTCGGATGTCTACAGATCATCCTCGACAAGGGTCAGGAAGATGACTGGTTCGGGGCGCCCTGGATCCGATATGCGTCCCTGATCCTGGTGGTGTGCTTCGTCTTTTTTATCGTGCGCCAGTTTTTGCACGATCATCCGCTGGTAAATCTGCGAGTGTTCCGGCATCGCAATTTCACCCTGGGCTGCATTCTGATTGGACTCTTTGGCGCGGGCATTTATGGGCTGGTGACACTGCTGCCGCTGCTCTATCAGGAATTGCTCGGCTACAACGCCGTATCGGCGGGACTGGCGGTGAGCCCGCGCGGGCTCGGCGCAATTGTGGCGATGCCGATTATTGGCGTCTTGACGGCTAAGATCGACAACCGTTGGCTGATTGCCCTGGGCTTCGCGATGTTCGGGGTGAGCAGCCTCTGGTTTGGGAGAGTCTATCTCGGTATCTCGCAGTGGTCATTTATCTGGGCCATCATCATCAGCGGCTTTGGCAGTGGTTGCATTTTTGTGCCGCTCTCGACGACCACCATGGCGGGAATTCCGAATGAGGAGATCGGGAACGCGAGTGGTCTCTACAACCTGATGCT
>Ga0210388_10004256_pt1 | contig 11219 bp, 8 predicted proteins | sample IncBWC19OmetaG_FD_155485 | JGI IMG/M metagenome (GOLD analysis project Ga0210388, IMG submission 155485) | Forest soil microbial communities from Barre Woods Harvard Forest LTER site, Petersham, Massachusetts, United States - Inc-BW-C-19-O ...
AAATTATGCGAAGGTTTACGAATTCGCGTCGAAGGCTCTTGCGCTTGATCCGAGTAATCTTTCGGCGGCGGTGAGCATGGTTCACGCGGCGGAAGAACAAGGCGACGCGAAAAAGCTGTACGACGCGGGCGACAAGGTTGCAGAGGTTATCGCGCAATACAAAAATTCGCCTGCGCCGGAGGGGACTTCTCCGGAGCAATGGGCGCAACAGAAGACCGCGAATTTAAATAATGCGCAGGGTGATATCGGTTACGTTGAATACGCTCTGGTAAACGCGGCATACAAAACGACCAGCCCGGTGGCTCGCGCTGCACTTTTCGAACGCTACGTCACATCGTTTCCGGATTCTCCTTATACGACCACAGTGCGAGAGCAAACTGCCATCGCGTACCAGCAGGCTCAGGACACTGCGAAGATGCTGGACACGGCGCAACGAATTCTTGCCGCCGATCCCAACAACATTTCCATGCTATTACTGCTCTCCGACTACTGGACTGAAAACGGAAAGGAATTGGACAAAGCTGCGGCGGACGCCCAGCTGGCACTCGATCTTTTGGGGCAGGCGAAAAAGCCGGACAACTTGAGCGACGATCAATGGCAGCAGCAAGTATCGGTGGAAAAAGGGCTGGCGTATTCCGCCATCGGCGAAGTGAATGTGAATAAAGGGCGCAACCAGCCGGCGGTGGACGCGTTCAAGCAGGCCAGCCCATTACTTAAGTCAAACACAGTTCTTTACGCGCGCAATCTGTACCGGCTGGGATTCACGCTTGCGAAGATGCAACGGATTCCGGAAGCACGCACGGTGCTCACCGAAGCGGTTTCGATTAATAGTCCGTATAAATCGAAGGCGCAAGAGACGCTGAACAAGATTGGCGGGTCCACTGCGGGGAAAGGCACGCACAAGAGCTCTTAGATCGGGCGCGGCACGAAGCCTTTGCAGCAAACTGAAAACACGAGATCGAGCGTGGGCGTAAAACTCGTGTCCAATCGCGGGATTCCTTCTGCGAGTTTGGATTGCGCTCGGTTGGGCGCACGATTAACGATTTTTACGCCAGGAAATTTAATTTCGTCCGGTCGCAGCAGCGGACGTGGCCGCCGGCGGGGCCGGAGTAAAAGCCTTCAAATCGTCCACTTCTTTTAAGACCTTGGACCATTCCTTCTGGTCTTTCTTGGTGGCCGAGGTCTCGTTGGGATCCTTGTAATAATCGAGAAGAGCAGCGCGCAGCTCCGGCGTCATTTGCGAGAAGTGGTCTTTGTCTAGCTTGTCCAACAGTTCTGCATAGGTTTTATCCGCTAGCGGATACTGTCCGGGGCCGGTTACCGTGCCGGTGTCAAAATTGTCGTTCACGAGATCGATTTTGCCGGAATCCCTTTGCTCGTGAAGAAAATGTTCGTAGTCCGTTACAGAGCCGTTGAAGCTTGCTTCAAATAGTTTCTCAGCAGGCGGCGTGGGCGTCTTGAATCTGAAAACGCTGAACGGCCCGACCTTGGGCACCAGACGGAACAAAAAGGCCAGGAACTCGACTTTGAATCCCGGCTTCTGATATTTTTGGCCCCAATTTTTTTCATAACTCGACCGCGAAATGTGGTACAGGAACTTCTGTTTTGTGATACCCGGAATGTCCTTTTGGATCTGATCTTTATTGGTTTCCCATGCCACTTTTGTCGCGGTCGGAATAGCTTTGCTTATGCTATAGCGATAGGTTCCCACCGAAAGGTCGAAATCCGAGAACACCGATTTCAGCGACAGAGAATACGTTTCCTGAAACGCTTTTTCGAGAAGTGGTTTTGAGACTTCGAATCCGATGAATCCGCGATAGTTGTCCGGCGCGTAACGCCCCTTTGCTACTTCCAGGACGTCAAACCCGAATTCGGTTTTCAGGTGCGCGGGGGGATTTTGATCGTAGGTTATCGTGTCTCCATATTTTGCGCGCAATTTAGGGTAGAGCATCGGCACGGCGAGGTTCACGGCTACCCGGTGGCCTTGGTTGTCCGCGGCGTAATGTGCGAGTGCGCCGAGGGCGAACGCATACTCGTTCAAGTCCTGCGAATCCCGAATTAAGGCGTTCACGAAATCGCCTGTGCGGATGTAGTGGACCATGTCGCTGAACAAATGGCTGCCAAACGGATAGTAGCCGAGATCTTGAATCACGCATCCGCCGTAGGCGTAGGAGTGCGCCGTTTTCAGGTCGTCGGGAGTAGAGTCAGGAAATCTTTGCAGAAGGAGGGGCTTGATGCCATCGTCCCAGGCCGAATCGATGATGGCTTCATGCGTGAGGACGGAATAGCCCTGGCACACGGTGACAGCGCACAAAACCAAGACCAAAATCCACACGGCGGCGCGAAGAAGAAAAGGTCTGCTTTTCCCTGTTTCAAGGTGGGCAATCATAGGCTCATTTAACTATATCGTACGTGTTGGCATACCTCTTTAGTCCAAATCGCCTAACTCAGTACTCATAGGAAAGATGCACGGGAGGCGCACAAAGACACAGGCCGAATCGGGATGCGATGCAGTTTTCGGGAACGGTATACGGGGATTGCAAATCTGGCGGTCAATTTAGTGGCGGAGAGGGTGGGATTTGAACCCACGGTAGCGTTTCCGCTACACTCGCTTTCGAGGCGAGCTCTTTCAACCGCTCAGACACCTCTCCGCGGCTGGAGCGTCTTTAGCTTAACAAAGGCGCACTGTCCTCACAACCTCGGCTATCGGGCTTGTCCGCGAGAAGCCAGGGAGTTTTCAGTCCATCTCGAACGTGACGTACATATATTTGCTTTCGCGTTCAATTTGCAAAACTCCGGGGGCGCCGGTTGGCATCGCTTTCAGCGCTGCGCGGAGGGCAGCGATCGTTTCGATGTGTTTTCCGTTAAGCGCGTGGATTACGTCACCGGGTTGCAAATCCGCTTCCAGGCCCAGGAGATCGGCGGCCATGGCCGCAACAATTATTCCAGAGGGTTCACGCAGTTCGTCCAATTGCTGCGCGAGCTTGTCATCGATTTCTACGGCGAAGAATCCAAGTTTCGAGATCAGAGATTTTTCGGGATCGACGAGATCGGCGAGTTGATCTACGTCGTTCTTTTCTTCGGCGACCGGAATTTCCAACGTCATTTTCTTTTCGCCGCGCAATATTTCGGCTTCGACGACGGCACTGCCGGGTCGCGTTGAAATAATCATTTCGGCGAGCGGAACGCTGCCAATCGAGCGGCTGTCCAAGGTCAGGATGATGTCCTGAATCTTGAGGCCCGATTTTTGGGCTGGACCGTCAGGGTCCACGTCGGAAACGACTACTCCGCGCTGGCGAGTGAGTCCGAGGCCGGCGGCGAGATCGGGAGTGATGTCCTGCAGGCCGGCTCCGATCACGCTGCGATGCACGCGGCCGTATTTGCGAAGCTGTTCATAAACAAATTTCACCACGCTGCTGGGAATTGCAAAGCCCAGTCCCTGGCTGCCGCCGGACTCGGAAAGAATGAAAGTGTTGATCCCGACCAACTCGCCGTTCGTATCCACTAGCGGGCCACCGCTGTTTCCGGGATTGATAGGCGCGTCCGTTTGAATGAATACGGAAGGAACGCCGGGATTAGCCTGCCTCGCGACAGAGCTGACCACACCCATGGTCACGGAATTCTCGAGCCCTTCGGGATTGCCGAAAGCGAGAACGAGCTGGCCTTTCTTTAACTTCGTGTAGTCCGCGAAAGCAATAGCTTGCAGACCTTTTGCTTCAATTTTCAGCAGCGCGAGATCGATCGTTGGAGCGATGCCGACGACTTTTGCGTCCACAGGTGGAATATGTTCACCGAGACCGAGGCTTGCGCGTAGTTGAGAATCTCCGGATGGCCGTGTGGAGACAGCCACGCGAATCCGTTGCGCGCCCTTCACCACATGCGCATTTGTGATGATATAGCCTTCGGGATCGACGATCACACCGGAACCCAAGCTGCGTTCGCGCCCGATCAAACTGGTGGCACTTTCGTCTTTGGACTCGATCGAGCGATAGCCTGTGACCTGGACCTGAACGATGGAGGGCGACACACGCGAGGTGAGCTCTTCAAGAGAGTCGTTGAATTGCGAGAGAAGATTTTCGCGGCTGTTGGCGGTGGGCGAGGAAGGCTGAGTTGCAGAAGAGGTGGATGATTGCGCACAAAGAGAAGCGGCACTACACAGCCAGAGGAAAGTTATTCCCCAATACGCAAAGGCTCGCCAACGACGTTTTATTTCAAGGCTATTTCTAAGGCGACAGAGCATTAGATTCTCCGGCAGACAGTGTAATGCGAGTTGCAGATAGCAGTCCAATCTAGCGAAGAGCACAAAGCTATCCGGATTAACGCCGAGCCGAGAAGAAGGTTCTTAGCATCGCAGCGGAGTCTTCGGCGAGGACGCCGGAGGTGACCGCGACGCGGTGGTTGAGTTGCGGATGATCGAGAACGGAGAAGCACGAGCGGACCGCTCCGGCTTTAGCGTCGTCCGCGCCGTAAACGAGTCTGGCAATGCGCGCCTGGATGATGGCGCCGCAACACATGGCGCAAGGTTCGATGGTGACGTAAAGGGTTGTGCCGAGCAGGCGATAATTTCCAATTACTTTTGCGGCGGCGCGCAAGGCAATGATTTCAGCGTGCGCGGTGGGGTCGCAATCGGCAATCGTGCGATTACCCGCGCGCGCGACGATGCGATTATCGAGCGTGAGTACTGCTCCGATGGGAACTTCGCCTCGCTCGGCGGCATCGCGAGCCTCAGTGAGCGCGGCGCCCATGAATTCAGCGTCGAGTGCTGGATCTTCCGGCATGCCACACCAGAATAACATGACGCGGTAAGGCGAATGACTCGGATGGCTTGACTTTGTCCGGAGCGGAAGCCAAACTACACGGAATGAAAGAACTTTTGAAACGGGTCTTTATGTGGGACTTGGTGAAAGGCATGATGCTGACCTTTCGCTACCAAGCACCGAAAAACGTTACAACCGAGCAATATCCGCAGGAACGGCCGATGGTGGCGGAGCGGTATCGCGGCGCGCCGCGGCTGAACATGAATCCTGAGACGGGCGAATCGCTGTGCATTTCCTGCAATCTGTGCGCGCTGGCGTGCCCGGAAAATCTGATCGTGGTGGGATGGTTGCGAGACGACGCCACGCGGCGAAAAGTTTTGACCACGTTCACTTACGACACTTCGCGCTGCATGTTCTGCGGATTGTGCGAGGACGCTTGCCCCACGGATTGTCTCGAACTGACCCAGGATTTCGAGATGGCTCATTACAACCGTGAAGGCGCCATCTGGGATCGGCACCGCTTGGAAGTTGGGCCCACTCCGACACACTACACCCGATAATTTTTTTTTCGTTTTACGCCCGGACGTTACAACTCTGCGCCGCAATTGTTTACGGCAAACTTATTTAGATTTGCAAAGAAAGACACGCGCAGGCGTGCGGCGCTAGCGGGAAGGGAGGCGGTCGAGGAATTTCATGGCGCGAGCGTAGTCGCGGAATATTTTTTCTTCCTTGCGAAAGCTGCGTGAATGGGATTCACGGCGGCAGCGCGCGAACTTCATCGGATGCTTCAGATGCAGCATTTCGTGGTAAAGGACGTAGGCAACAACATATTCAGGGACGGTCTCGCGGTCCAATTTACAATTCAGCACAATTTGATTCAGCGCGGGATCGAAGCAGCCTAACAGCGAGAGCCATCTTCTTTTGCTCCAGCTAAGGCGCGGCAGTGGCAGCGCATTTTGAAAGTACTGCTCGTTCAAGCGAGCGAACAATTGTGCGAGATCGTGATGTGTGCCGGCGGGAGCGTGCTCGGCGGAACGCGCTCGATGCTTACGCAAGCGATGCAGCCGCTCGCGCGTGCCCCGCGCATAAGAAAATTGCCGATAAATTTCGAGCAGGTCCTTCGGCGGAGTGCGGCGGTACAAACGTCCTAGCAAAATCGCAGCGGCTGCCTCAAAGACGTGCGTGGGAGCGTCGTGCAGTGCATCGGAAAGCCGCACGTAAGCAGTATCTTCGCGGAGACGCACGGTGAGGGTAAGTCCAGTATAAGGATGAAATTCGACGACGAAGTATGGCGGGCGCCCCTGGCATCCCAGGCGAGTGTAAATGCGCTGAAAAATCCGCTCGCCGCCGGGGACGAGTTTGGATTTAAGCCGTGTTGAGCGACGAAGGGTGCCCACCGATCCCGGACGGAGCGAAGGTCGCATCATCAAGAAGGCTTTCTGCGCACGGGCGCGGGCGAGAGTTCTTTTTCGGCGTCGTCAATATCGGAGAGAGCGTCCTTCGTGCCTTCGATGGCATCCGCCAGCGTGTCCTTGTAGGAATCGAACTCCGGATCGTCCGCGCCAATTTTCTGAAGGGTCGCCAGGAAATCCTTTCCCTTGGATTTGAAGGTTTTAAGCGCTCCGCGAATGTCGGCTTGTTTCTCGCGCGCCAAGCCGATTTGATCCGTAGCGTCATCGACGCATCCCACGTACGCGTTCATCAAGCTATTCAGCATCTCGGAACGGCGCCGGTCGGCCGGCTTGCGGGCGGCTTCATATTGGAATTTTTTCAGGCGATCTTCGGCGAAAGATACGAAGAGCTTGATGCGGTCTCCCGGGTCCACGGCCTCGCGGATTTTGTCTGATTCCAAATCGGTGAGATATTCCTTTTTTTGCGGCGCGGAGTTTGCTGATCCCGCGAATGCAACAGAAGAAATCAGCGCCACTAATAGCGCCAAAGCTTTGAAGGAACCGAGTTTACGGGTCGGCATATACTCCACTCCTAATGTTTCGGTTCATCAGCTTGCGACTTCGATTGAGCCTCAGGCCTGCGCGGAAAAAGCTGGTGAATCAGCTTGAGGTCCATTTGCTCGAGGTCTTGACGCACGTCCCGAAACGATTTTTGTTCGTCGCCGGATAAATCCGCAATGATGTGGTCCAGCCGCCGCAAAGACTCGCGCAAAGAGATTTGAAGCTCTTTAAAACCGTTTGGATGCTTCTCCGGATCGCGGCCCGTGCCCTCCAGGCCTTTCTGGCATGCCTGCGCTTCGTCGCGATACTGGTGAAGGATCGCGAGCGCTCCCTCAGCATTATCCGAGCCAACTTGTATCTGGATGTCCTTAAATTCTGCATCGCCGAGCTGGATAAGAATGTGCGCCTTGTGGATCGGATCGCTCTCGTGCGTGAACTTCGTCCGAAATCCTTCGGTGGTGTTCTGCGGTTGCATTGCAGCTGAGACGAGCAAGGCGCACTGCGCTGAAGCGAAGTAGGCAAAAAACAGCAGCGCGATTCCCGTAGCGCGTAGCACGCGACGCGAACAGCTATTTCTTCTTGATCTCGCGAGTGAGTGTTCGGACGCGTGCGGAAGCTTCGAAGTACATGTCATTGTTCTGGTCTTTGTTCAGCTCGAGAAATTTCTTGTACGCCTCGAGCGCCTGAAGCTGTTGTCCCAGTTTATCGTAACAGGTGGCGCGAATAAACCAGCTCCCTATAGGCAGTGTTTCTCGTTGGGAAAGCACGTCCAAGCCCTGTAGGGTGGCGGGGTAATTCTTATTGAGATATTGCGCGGAGATTAAGTCGCCGAGGACGTCGTTGGAGCTCGGATTCATTTTGAAAGCTACGATCAGTTGATTTACGGCATGGGGATAATCTTTTTTCTCCAGATAGATGTGACCGAGTTGCGCGGCGAGGTCGGGATCATGCGGAGCGAGCGCAGCCGCTTTCTCCAGCGCAGGAAGCGCCGCGTCATAGTGCTTCGTTTGTGACGCGATCTGTATGCGAAGCTTCAGCGCGCGAAGACTCTCCGGTCCAGCGGTTGCAGCGCGATCGAGTTCCGCGAGTGCGTCGTCATACTTGCCGAGGTCCACGAGTGCGGCAGCGCGCTCTAATCGTGCTGAATTATCATTTGGTTGCGCCGCGAGATATGCGGCGTATTCCGCGGCTGCTTCCTCCTGCTTTTTCTGCGCGATGAGGCTTTTCGCCATACCCAAATGCGCAGTGGCCGAATCACTCTTCAGCGTAAGCGCTGCGCGAAATTCAACTTCTGCGGCAGACGCTTGATTGGAACTCAGCAAAGCGCGTCCGAGCGCAAAATGGATATCAAAATCGTTGCCGCCCTTTTTTTCGGCCGCTTGGTACTGCTCGATCGCGGGTGCAAGTTTGCCGGAAAGTTCGAGCGCCGAGCCAAGCAGGAATTTGGTACGGGCGTCCTCAGGCAATAATTCCGAAGCTTTCTGCAGCGGCGCAACCGCTGCGGCCGGATCGGTCGTGAGCAGAGTCAGCCCTAAGTTCTGGTAAGCGGCAGCCATCTTGGGGTCGAGTGAAATGGCTTTTTCGTACTCGGCCTTTGCGTCCGCCGGTTTCTGCAGCGCGGTGTAGGCGTATCCCAGGTCGTAATGCACGGTGGCATCGTCCGGCTTTTTAGCTAGAAATTCCTGATAAGACTCCACGGCCGCCTGGTAATCCTTGCGGTCCATTGCGGCCTGAGCCTGCGTCAGTAAATTATTCAGAGCAACGACGGCGGGGTCTTGTGGGATTTTTTTTCGAGAGGTGCTAACGGTTTGCGCGGAGGTGGCCGAAGTTGCAGCCAGGAAAAACAACAGCGCGCAACAGCCGAGCAGAGACCTCCGAAGAGATTTCATGCTCGCGGAGGCGGACTTTGCGCCGAGCCATTGGAGTTCGCCGCGGGATGACCGTTCACGTGATTGGAAGCTTCGCGCGGCTTCAGGGCGTGCGCCAAATATTTGCCAGTGTGAGATTGCGAATTTCGCGCGACTTGCTCGGGAGTTCCGGAAGCGACAACGCGGCCGCCCTGGTCGCCGCCTTCCGGTCCCAGGTCGATGACCCAATCGGACGATTTGATCACGTCAAGATTGTGCTCGATGATCAACACCGATGCGCCGCCTTCGATTAATTTACGGAATGCGGTCAAGAGTTTCTGAATATCGTCAAAATGCAACCCGGTAGTGGGCTCATCGAAAATATACAAGATGCCGGTATTTTCCTGTCGAGTGAGATGCGCCGCAAGTTTCAAGCGTTGCGCTTCGCCGCCTGAAAGCGTGGTGCCGGATTGACCAAGACGCAGATAGCCTAGGCCAACTTCTTCCAGCACGCGCAGGCGCGACGTAACCTTCGGATGCGCGGCGAAAAATGCCAGAGCTTCGCGCACCGTCATTTGCAAAACATCGTGAATGTTCTTTTCCTTGTAACGCACGTCAAGGACGGCGCTTTTGTAACGCGTGCCGCGGCAGTCTTCGCAAATCAGTTCTACGTCGGCGAGAAAACGCATCTCGACGGTTACAGTGCCGTCGCCCTGGCAAGCTTCGCAGCGGCCGCCGGGAATATTGAACGAAAAATGTCCCGGCGTGAACCCGCGTTTTTTGGCTTCCGGCGTGGAGGCGAAAACCTCGCGGATGGGATCGAACGCCTTTAGATAGGTGGCCGGATTCGAGCGCGGCGTACGGCCGATGGGAGATTGGTCAACCATCTCGACGGCGGTGACGGCGGCGTCGCCTTCGAGGCGATCGCAGCATTCGCGCCAGTTTCCGCCGGTACGCTTGAGCTGCAGCGCTTTGTAGAGGACGTCATAAACCAAAGTGGATTTTCCCGAGCCGGACACGCCGGTAACCGCGACGAGCATCCCGAGCGGGATCATGACATCAACATTTTTCAAGTTGTGGCTATGGGCGCCGAATATTTTCAGGAATTTGCCCTGTGTCTTGCGGCGCTTTGCGGGAACCGCAATTTTCAGTTCGCCACGAAGGTAGCGGCCGGTAAGGGAATGGGGATCGGCGAGCATTGCATCACGCGTGCCGGCGAAAATTAATTTGCCGCCGTGTTCGCCGGCGCCGGGACCGAGATCGAGAATGTAGTCGGCGGCCAGTATGGTGTCGGGATCATGTTCCACAACCAGCAGCGTATTTCCGAGATCGCGCAAGCCTTTCAGGATTTCGATCAGGCGGTTGGTGTCGCGGGGATGCAAACCGATGGAAGGCTCGTCCAACACATAGAGCGCGCCAACCAGATGAGAGCCGAGTGAAGTCGCAAGCTGAATGCGCTGCGCCTCGCCGCCCGAAAGCGTGGAGGTAAGCCGGTCGAGCGAGAGGTAGTCCAAACCAACTTCGTCGAGAAAGCGGAGGCGCAGCTGAATTTCCTCAAGAACTTTTTCGACGATGGTCGCCTCTCCCGGAGTGAGCACGAGGCTTTCAAAAAATGGACGCGCTTGCTTGACTGTCATCTGGCAGACTTCCGTGATCGAACGTCCGCCGATTCTCACAGCGCGAGCTTCCGCGCGAAGACGCGTGCCGCGGCAATCCGGGCAGGTGGCATAGCCCCGATAGCGGCTTAGAAATACCCGGACATGCAGCTTGTATTTTTTTCGTTCGAGCAGGCCGAAGAAACCTTGCACACCATCGTATTTTTCTTTCCGATCGCCATCGATGATCGCGTCGCGCTGGGCCGCAGTAAGCTCGCGAAAGGGAACTTCAACCGGAATGCCTTTGGAGCGGGCGAAGCGGCGCATGTCCAGCGCGAGCTGGCGGTAACGCGGTTTAGTCCAGGGATGGATCGCGCCGTCCGCAAGGGATTTGCTTTTGTCGGGGATGACGCGATCGATGTCGAAATCGATGGTGTTGCCGAAACCCTGGCAGCGCGGGCAAGCTCCGTAAGGGCTGTTGAACGAAAATAGGCGCGGTTCAGGCTCCTGATAGACCGCGCCACATTTTTTGCACTCGAAGCGTTCGTTGAACACCAAACGTTCCGGCGTTGCCCCTGGTGCGTCCGGCACAAATTCCAGGATGGCTTCGCCGCCACCTTCGCGGTAACAAATTTCGACCGAGTCCATCAGGCGCGACCGAATTTCAGGCGCAAGCGCGAGACGGTCCACCACCACGTAAACGGGCTGCGCGAAATTAACGTCCAGCAATTCTTCGGGAGCGGAAAATTCGAAGACACGTCCCGCCTGATACAGCCGATTGAAGCCACGCTTGCGCAGTCCGATCAGCGATTCTCGAACTGCTTCCTGCGTCACGCGGACCGGTTTGCGCGGGCGTGTTGCTTGTGGCGCGTTCGTTGCCGCCTCAGGAGTCAATTTCAATTCGTACAGAACGTAGAAACGGCGGCCGGCTGGCAGCGCGAGCACGCGCGCGGCGATTTCGTCGAGAGTGTCTCTGCGGACCTCTTCGCCACAGCGCAAACAAAACGTGTGGCCGATGCGGGCGAACAGCAGGCGCAGATAGTCATAAATTTCCGTGGCCGTCGCAAC
>Ga0210388_10004259_pt1 | contig 11218 bp, 9 predicted proteins | sample IncBWC19OmetaG_FD_155485 | JGI IMG/M metagenome (GOLD analysis project Ga0210388, IMG submission 155485) | Forest soil microbial communities from Barre Woods Harvard Forest LTER site, Petersham, Massachusetts, United States - Inc-BW-C-19-O ...
ATCGGAGCAACGCTCCGTTGAAGACGTATGTTCAGATTATTGATTCCACGCGACCGACGTTCCTCGCCAGTCCCCTCGCTGACGCGCGGGGCTACGATTCCGCGTCTTCATCACCTTTGGTGGGCCAGCAGGCCCATGGTCACTCCCTGCCGGTCGCGGCTCGGCTACACCCTCTGATGTCGTGCGCCGATGGCACCGTGAGCGAGCCGGTGAATTTGTTTCTCAGCGTGTTACGGCTGCAGGTTGAGAGTGGCCTTCCCTGCGGCCCCTTCGTAGATCAGCTCAATGGAATGGATACCCTGAGCCTTGCCGCGGTACTCGAAGAAAATCAATCCGGCCTGGGGAAGCGCGCGGTCACCTTCCGGAAGTGCGGCCCTTTGAACTTTTAACTCCATGGCGCGGCGCAAATCCATGGGCATCTTGGGGGGCGGAGGAGGAGAATCGTTCTGTTGTGACCCCTGGCCCCCGGTATTCAGGCTCGTTTTCGATTTCTCCAATATCGGCGGTTCCCATTCGGGATCTCTGAGCGAGTGGAAAGCCAGCTCATAATGCTGGTTGGGCAAAGTGTTTTTCTTTCCATTGATGCGGATTGAAAAATCATTGATCGATAGCTTGAGGCGCGCGTCGGGCGGGCCGAAAAATCCAGTTTCAACGACTACGTAATCGTCGGACTCGAAGATGGCTTGCGGCGTGGGGACCGAGTGTCCCAGAAACTCAGCGCCAATGTTTATAGAGCCTGCCTGCGCGTGGGCTTGATATTCGCTAGCCGCGGCCCGGGCCGGCATGCCCAGCGCTTCTTTCGCTTGCGCGTCAGTTGGAGTGTCCGGCTTTTGTGACCGCAGACCGGTGGCGGCGATCAAACCGGCGCCGATTAAGATGCCGGTTCTCAGAACGGCGGTGAGTCGCATCTTTTCACACGTTAACATAGTCGAAACCGTCGGTAGGTGCTCCATCTCGTGGGCCAATGAGGTGGATGGCGAAGTCAGTAGAAAGGATTTGCCGCAACGGGAAGGTGGAATTGTTGCAGCCGCTGGAGGAAGCCGAGGGTTCGCGCGTTATCGTGACATTGGTCCGCACCGCCGAGCCCGCGGCCGATCTGCGCCACCGGCTAGCCCAATTTGCCGAGGATTGGGATCGGCCAGAAATGGCGGCCTACGATGAGCTTCCGCCGCAGTGACAACGTCCTGGTGTTGTCCCTGACTCGAACCAACGAACTGCGAAGCGGCGCCCGGCGCGGGTCGTTCAAGCGGACGAGCTTGGCGCGGGACTTCCGCAGACGATAGTCGCGATGATTACTAGCAATATGGATCGCGGCCGGACACCGAGCAGAGTGGTCGTGCGCTGCTGACGGATTCCGTGATCAATCTAACGTCGCGACAATACACGAGTCGGAGATCGAAAGAATCATTGGACATTTCGCTAGGATGAACGAGCTTGATGAAGCGCTACGGGTTACCTTGGGGCTGGAACGCCCGGGACCCGTTAGCCGTGACCTTTAAGCCAACGCTTAGATGTGCTGTGCCTGCAGGGTAAACGTCAGTTCTCGCGCCAATACCCCAAAATCGATCCTCCATACGGCGCTCGTAGATCTGCCTGGCTGTATAGGACTCGGAGTCGCTCCTGTGCGGCGCTAGCGGTAAAGATCCAATAGTTCATCGCAGGATCATATCGCGGTTCGTTCACAAGTTACCGTAGTCGAAACAAGTCCGACAGTCGGCGACCGGGAGCCCGGCGGCGCATCCTAACCGCACCGGCACGAAAGCAGGCTGCCGCCAGGAATGCCCGCCCGGAAACCTCCCCTAGGAGTACAATCAAAACAGACTGGTCCCATCTCTAGGTTGAGAGGATGTGCGTGTGAAGCCCACGGACGTTCACAATCCGAATTATTACCACAAAGTTGTCGATTGCCAATGGGCCTGTCCGGCCCACACTAACGTTCCCGAATATATTCGACTGATCGCGCAAGGGCGCTATACCGACGCCTATATGCTGAACCGGGAATCGAACGTGTTTCCGGCGATTCTCGGGCGCACTTGCGATCGTCCGTGTGAGCCGGCCTGCCGCAGAGGACGCCTGGATGGTAAACCGGTTGCCATCTGCCGCCTGAAACGCGTGGCGGCCGATCTGCGCGACGACATTACGGACCGCCTTCCTAAAATTCCCAGCCAGAAAAATGGAAAACGCATAGCCTGTATCGGCGCCGGACCCGCTTCACTCACCGTGGCCAACGATCTGCTGCCACTGGGCTACGAAGTGGTGATGTTCGAAAAATACGACAAGCCCGGCGGGCTGATGCGCACCAATATCCCGGCTTTCCGATTGCCGTCCGAAGTCCTATACGACGAGATCAACCAGATTCTCAACATGGGGGTCGAAATCCGCTACAACACGCCCATTAATAGTATGAAGGCGCTGCTCGCGGAAAATTTTGATGCGGTCTTCGTGGGCACTGGCGCGCCGCGCGGCAAGGAACTCGAACTGCCGGGCCGTCACGATACCAATCGAATCCACATCGGCATCGATTGGCTGGAATCGATTGCGTTCGGCCACACAGATTCTGTCGGCGAAAAAGTGTTGATCATCGGCGTCGGCAATACCGCGATGGATTGCTGCCGCTCCTCCTGTAGACTCGGCGGCAAAGACATTAAAGTAATGGCGCGCCGTCCGCGCGGCTTCTTCAAAGCCTCGCCGTGGGAACTGGAGGACGCCGAAGAGGAAAATGTCGAAATCCTGGTGAACCACGCGCCCCTGCGCTTCGTTATCGAAAACGGCAAGCTCATCGGGATGGATTTCGAGCGTCTGGAATGGGACAAAGGCGCGAAAAAATCCACCACCATCGACACCGTCTTCCTTCCGGCCGACGACGTGATTCTCGCTATCGGGCAAGAGAACGCCTTTGAATGGATCGAGCGCGACATCGGCATCGAGTTCGACAAATGGGACATGCCCACGGTAGACGAAAAGACCATGCAGTGCACGCACGAGGGCATTTTCTTCGGCGGTGACGCGGCCTGGGGACCGAAAAATATCATCTGGGCGGCTGAGCACGGCCATCAGGCCGCCATCTCGATTCACAATTACTGCCAGGGCACTCCCGTAACCGAGCGCCTGCCGCAAGGCGCCAACCTCATCAGTCAGAAGATGGGATTGAGTGAATGGAGTTATCACAACGATTACAATCCGGCATCGCGGCAGAAGATGCGGCATGTCGACTTGGAAGAGCGCTTCAAGCGGATGAATATCGAGGTGGAGCTCGGTTTTTCGGCTGAGCAGACTGCCCGCGAAGTACAGCGCTGTCTCAACTGCGACATCGAAACCGACTTCACCGCCGCGCGCTGCATCGAGTGCGACGCCTGCATCGACGTGTGTCCGGTGCAGTGCCTCACTATCACGCGCGACGGAGAAGAAGACGATCTTCGCCACCGCCTTTCCGCCCCAGCTATCAATCTCACTCAGGATCTTTATGTCTCGGCTCCGTTGCCGCAGACCGCACGCATCATGGCCAAGGATGAAGACCTTTGCGTACACTGCGGCCTCTGCGCCGAACGCTGCCCCACGGCGGCCTGGGATATGCAAAAGTTTGAACTTCTTATTCCCTATGCAGGGAGGCCAGTAAACATCGAGTCATGCGTACCCGCGTAAACGATTTCGCAGTCAAACTCGCTAACGTCAATGGAACCGGATCGGCCAGCGCCAATGGTTTGCTCATGCAGGCCATCTTTCGGATGGGCATCCCGGTTTCCGGAAAAAATCTATTCCCTTCGAACATCCAGGGATTGCCAACATGGTATGAGATCCGGGTAAATCATCAAGGCTATACCGCCCGCGCCTTGGATTACGACTTAATGGTCGCCATGAACTCGCAGACTTATGCGAAGGATATTCGCGAAGTGCGCGAGGGCGGCTACGTACTTTACGACTCCACCTGGCCGCTCGATCCCGCGCTGGTCCGCGACGACGTCAATTTTCTGGGAGTTCCTTTGGCTCAGCTTTGCAACGAAAACTTCCGCGACCCGCGCGAGCGAATCCTCATGAAGAACATCGCTTACGCGGGGACGCTGGTGGCGGTGCTCGACGTCGACATGGATATCGTCGCTGCGCTGCTGGATCAGAAGTACGCCGCCAAGAAGAAGCTGAAGGAATCTAATCATCGCGCTCTACGCCTGGGTTACGACTACGCCAAGGACCATTTCACCTGCCCATTGCCGTTTCATCTGGAAACTATGGATGGCAACGCCGATAAAATCCTGATCGAAGGGAACATGGCCACCGCGCTGGGTTGCCTGTATGCGGGCGCAACTGTCGCGGCGTGGTATCCCATCACGCCTTCCACTTCCGTGTTGGACGCGTTCAAGGGGCTGTGCGAAAAATACCGGCGCGATCCGGAGACCGGAAAGAACAACTACATCATCATCCAGGCCGAGGATGAGCTGGCCGCCATTGGAATGGTGATCGGCGCTGCCTGGAATGGTGCGCGCACATTTACTTCCACGGCCGGCCCGGGCATCTCGCTGATGAACGAATTGCTGGGCTTGGCTTATTACGCCGAGATCCCGGCGGTGATCATTGATGTGCAGCGCGTGGGTCCGTCAACCGGAATGCCCACCCGCACCCAGCAGGGCGATGTCATGGAATGCGCCTATGCCTCGCACGGAGACACGCGCCACATTCTGCTGTTTCCCGCCAATCCGGGAGAATGTTTCGAGTTCGGCCCGAAGGCGTTCGACCTGGCGGAACGCTTCCAAACTCCAGTCTTCATGCTGACCGATCTCGATATCGGAATGAACGACTGGGTGGTGCCGCGTTTCAAATGGGACCCGGCGTACCAGCCGGACCGCGGCGCGGTCTGGGGTCCCGCGGAGCTAGAAAAAATCACCAAGTTCCAACGCTATTTCAACGAAGACGAAAACCACGTGCCGGCCCGCACGCTTCCCGGCGTCGATCCCAAGGGCGCCTTCTTCACGCGAGGATCCGGACACAATAAATTCGGCAACTATACCGAGACACCGGACGAATACCGGGAAGTGATGGACCGGCTGCTGCTGAAACATAAAGCGGCTGCCAAGTTCGTGCCAGAGCCGGTCGTCATTCGCCATCCCGACGCCCAGTTCGGCGTATTAACCATGGGCGGCTGCGACTTGGCGGTGCGAGAGGCGCTGGATTTATTGGCCACGCGCGGCGTAGTAGCGGATTTCATGCGCGTGCGTGGTTTCCCGTTCGATTCCAGCGTAGAAGCGTTTTTGGAAGAACACGATTTTTGCTTCGTGGTGGAGCAAAACAGAGACGCGCAGCTTCGTTCCCTGCTCACCCTCGAGACCAACGTGGCCAAGGACAAGCTGCGTTCCATTCTTGTTTACGGCGGGTTCCCGCTCAGCGCCAAACACGTCATCAACGGAATTATGAGCTCGCTCGGCATTCCAGAGCCGCCCGCCGCGGAATTGTTAGCCACTGGCTCCGGCCCCCAGGAGACTCAAATCGAGGACTAAGTATGCCATCCATCGCCAAGCCCATCGCCACGCACCCCAGCCTGCAGCGTAACGAACTGGGGCTCACCATTCGCGACTACGAAGGGGCCATGTCCACGCTGTGCGCCGGCTGCGGGCACGATTCCATCACCGCGGCCATCGTGCGCGCCTTCTGGGAACTTTCCACTCAGCCGCATATGATCGCCAAGCTCAGCGGAATCGGCTGTTCCTCCAAAACGCCCGCGTATTTCGTGAACGGCGCTCACGGATTCAACTCCGCGCACGGCCGGATGCCTCCAATCGCCACCGGCGCGAACGCGGCGAATCGTGAGCTGACCTATATCGGCGTATCCGGCGACGGCGATTCGCTCTCCATCGGTTTGGGCCACATGTGCCATGCTATTCGCCGCAATCTGCGGATGGTTTACATCATCGAGAACAACGGCGTGTACGGGCTGACCAAGGGCCAGTTCTCGGCTTCCGCCGACGTGGGCTCGAAGAGTAAAAAGGGCGAAGCTAACCGCATGGCTCCCATCGATCCAGTGATGCTGGGCTTGAGCATCGGCGCCACGTTCATCGCGCGGAGCTTCTCCGGCGACAAGGAACAATTGGTTCCCATATTGAAGGCGGCCATTGCGCATCGCGGCTTCGCGCTGATCGACGTAATTTCTCCCTGCGTCACTTTCAACGACCACGAAGGATCGACCAAGAGTTATTTGTACACGCGCCAGCACGAACTGAAAGCCACCGAGACCGATTTCGTCGCGCCCGCGAGCGAGATCCTGGCGCACATCGGCCAGAACGGCGCAGTCAACGTGACCATGCACGATGGAAGCGTGCTGCGGTTCAAAGGAGTTCCTGAAAACTACGACCCCACGGACCGCGCGAAGGTCCACGCCTACCTGGAGGAGCACCACGGCAAGGGCGAGGTGGTGACAGGATTATTGTTCGTGGACGAAACGGTGCCGGATTTGCACGAAATGAATGAGACCGTCGACGTCGCACTGACTAAGATCCCGTACGAGAAGCTTTGCCCCGGAGTGGAGGCATTGGATCGCTTCCAGGAAGATTTCCGCTAGTGGGGCAGACGCTTTCGTCTGCCAACCGAGCCGCGACCGTAAGGGAGTCGGTAAGCCCCGCTTCAGATGATCACTGAGTCCCATATTATCCAGTTCAATTCTATTTCGCTCGACAGTGGCACGACCCTTGCTCCGGTGGATGTCGCCTACGAAACTTATGGCGAATTGAACTCAGCCAAGAACAACGCGATCCTGGTTCTACATGCTTTCTCGGGCGACGCGCATGCCGCCGGCGATGGTGGCTGGTGGGACAGCATGATCGGCCCCGGCAAAGGCTTCGACACTGACAAGTACTTCGTGATCTGTTCTAACGTGCTGGGCGGTTGCCGCGGGACGTCGGGACCCGGCTCCATCAATCCGGCAACAGGGTGCCCCTACGGAATGTCCTTCCCGCCGGTCACCATTCCGGACATGGTGCGGCTGCAGAAAATGTTGATCGACCACCTGGGAATTCAGAAGCTGCTCTCGGTTTCAGGCGGATCCATGGGCGCCATGCAGGCATTGCAGTGGGCGGTGGCTTATCCGGATACAGTGGCGTCGGCCATTCCAATCGCGGGGACCGCGCGGCACAGCCCGCAGCAGATCGCGTTCAATGAAGTTGGACGGCAAGCCATCATGGCTGACCCGGATTGGAACGATGGCAATTACTACGGGCAACGTCCGCCGGCGCGTGGACTCTCTGTGGCGCGCATGGTGGGACACATCACCTACATGAGCGACGCGTCCATGCGCGAGAAATTCGGTCGGCGCCTTCGGGATGAAAACCAGTTTGAGGTAGAGAGCTATCTGCGCTATCGCGGGGGCCAGTTCGTCGACCGGTTCGACGCCAATTCATATATCTACATCACCAAGGCCATGGATTATTTCGATCTCACCAGCAGCGGCCATTCTTTAAGCGCGGCGTTCGAAAAGGTGAAGGCGCGGTTCCTGGTGATCAGCTTCACCTCAGATTGGCTGTATCCCAGCTACCAATCATTGGAAGTAGTGCGCGCGTTGCGCGGTCGCAATTGCGACGTGGCGTATTGCGAGCTACCTTCCAGCTACGGCCACGATGCGTTCCTGGTGAACGTAGCCGAACAAACGGAGCTGGTGCGTGGATTTCTGGCCAGCACTTACAGAGCCGCGACCGTAAGGGAGTCGGTGCCTTAGCGTGGCCGAAACTTTCGTACGCGAGCTGCTCGGCCGCAGCGACTACGCCATCATCGGCGAACTGATCGAACCCAACACCCGCGTGCTCGACCTCGGCTGCGGCGAAGGCGAACTTCTGGAATGGCTGGCGGCCAACAAACATGTGGATGCGCGCGGCGTGGAGATCTCCGGACCCAAGGCGCAACGCGCCATCGCGCGCGGCGTTTCGGTATTTCACAGCGATCTTGAAGAAGCCCTCGCCGACCTTCCCGATCAGGGTTTCGATTATGTGATCCTCAGCCAGACTCTGCAGGAAACACGAGCGCCGCTCAAGGTGCTTCAGGATATGTTGCGCGTGGGACGCCGCGCCATCGTCGCCTTTCCGAATTTTGGCCACTGGCGCGTTCGCCTGGCGCATCTGTTAACCGGCCGCGCTCCTAGAACAAAATTGTTCCCCTATGACTGGCATAATTCACCGAACATTCATTTTCTGACGGTCCACGATTTCGAAGCGATGATTGTCGCCGAGAAATGGAAGGTAGAGCGGCGGATCTTCCTGGAGGGCGCCCGCACCGTGAAGCTGCGACCAAATCTGATGGCCGAAGTTGCGGTGTTCCTGGTCAGAAAGTAGTCAATACAGGAAAAACCCTAGCTGAAAAGCTCCGGTACTTAGGTCATCCCAAAACGGTACCGTTTTCCTTTTGTGTCGCCACCTTCTCTCTGTTAGCTTAGTGAAGGGACATAACTAACGCATGAATGTATCTATCATTGGCACTGGCTACGTGGGACTGACCACAGGAACTTGTCTGGCTTTCTTGGGACACAAAGTTACCTGTATCGATTCGGATGAAAAAAAGATCGCGCTTCTACGCGCGGGCAAAACACCAATCTATGAACCGTATCTGACGGAACTGCTCGCCGAAGCGGCTCCGAATCTTCAATTCTGCACGGATTACGCTTCCGCTGTTCCGCATGCGGATGTCATTTTCATCGCCGTAGGAACACCGCCATCCGCCAACGGCAGCCCGGATTTGCGGCACGTGTCGGCAGCGGCCAAGGGCATCGGCCAGCACTACGCCGGCGAGTTTACGGTGGTGGTGAATAAATCCACCGTACCCATCGGCAGCGGCAACTGGGTAGACTCCATCGTTCGCGAATCGTACGAGCAGCACCATGGCAAGAAAGCAAATGGACACTTCTCGGTGGCTTCGAATCCGGAATTTCTGCGCGAAGGCACAGGACTGCACGACAGCCTGTATCCGGATCGCGTGGTAATCGGTTCCGACGACCCGCGATCGCTCGAAATGCTCTACTCGCTGTATCGCCCGATTCTGGATCAGACCTTCGCGCCGCCGCCGTACCTTCCGCGCCCCGAAGGAATGGGCGCTGTGCCGCTCATCTCAGCCGATCTCGCTTCAGCAGAATTGATCAAATACGCAGCCAACGCTTTTCTGGCTTTGAAGATCAGCTACATTAACGAAGTCGGCCAGTTGTCCGAAAAAGTGGGAGCGGACATCCAGCAGGTGGCCAAAGGCATCGGCCTGGACGCGCGAATCGGAATGCGCTTCCTGCAATCCGGTATTGGATGGGGTGGTTCGTGTTTCGGCAAGGACACTTCCGCGTTGGTCTCCACAGCAGCGGAATACAACCTGACGATGCCCATCGTGTCGGCGGCGCGCGAAATTAACAAGCGACAGCGCGAGCGCGTAGTGGACAAATTGCTCGGCGAATTGAAGATTTTGAAAGGTCGAACCATTGGGCTGCTGGGTCTGGCCTTCAAACCCAATACCGACGATCTGCGCGAAGCTCCGGCCATCGATATCGCGCGCAAGCTGGTGGAGCGCGGCTGCAAGGTGAAGCTACATGATCCGGTAGCGCTGGAGCGCTTCAGGCAAGAGTACCCGGACTTGGCCCAGTTCGGCTGCGAGACGGCTGACGATGTATTCGAGGACGCCGACGCTCTGGTGTTGGTCACCGAGTGGCAGCAGTATCTGGAGCTGGATTGGGAAGCGCTGGCTGGCCGCATGCGTTCGCGCATTGTGCTGGATGGGCGCAATGCACTGGATCGCGGACGGCTGACCCGGTTCGGATATAAATATCTCGGAATCGCGGGGTAATCGTATAGAACGGCGAACGCTTGGCAGGACGGGGCTCGAAGTTGGGCGGCTGGGTATGGCCGCCGGCTACGGGGTGCCTGCTGCCGCCGTGGAGCGCGCCTTCGAGCGCGGCGTGAACTACCTGTATTGGGGCAGCGTCCGCCGCGGACCGTTCGGGAAAGCGCTGCGGAATCTCAAGTCGCAGCGCGACCGTATGGTGCTGGTTCTGCAATCGTATTCCCGGGTCGCGGCATTGATGGCCCCTAGCGTTGAGATGGCGCTGCGCAAGCTCAACTTCGATTACGCCGACGTTCTGCTGCTCGGTCTGTGGAATCACCAGCCACCCGCGCGAATTCTGGAAGCTTCGACGAAGCTGCGCGAGCGCGGCCTGGTTCGTCACATCGCCATCTCCACCCATCATCGACCGCTAGTGGCCGAGCTTGCCGCCGATCCCAGTGTCGGCATCGTTCACGTCCGTTACAACGCCGTCCATAAGGGAGCCGAGAGCGAGGTATTTCCGTTGCTGCAATCGAATGGCGCGGGGCCGGGCATTGTAGCTTTCACAGCCACCAGTTGGCGCCAGTTGATGAATCCTAAGAAGATGCCGCCAGGCGAACGCGTGCCCACAGCCACCGATTGCTACCGCTTCGTACTGTCGAATTCCAGCGTGGATGTATGCATGACGGGTCCATCAAATGCAGCCCAGGCCGACGATGCGCAGCGCGCCGCAGAGCTGGGTCCAATGAATGAAGAAGAGCTAGCCTGGATGTGCCGCGTGGGCGATTTCATCCACAAGCATTAGAGAAATTCTCAAGCACCGCTCGCGGTTCGGTGGCGGAGCCGCGACCGGGTGGGGCAGGCGCTTTCGCCTGCCAACATCTTTTAACTACGGCTCCTGCGTTATATCCGCGACCACCGATGTCGCAGCCGATTTCGCCAGATCGATGTGAACGAATACTGCGTTCCCAGGCTGGACCACTAACGCCACGGAATCACCTCTCACTCCAGCTGCTACGCGACCCTCAGCCGGCGCAACTCCATCCGCATCCGGCGCCTCGAAAAGCGTGACTTCGGACCCCGGCGGAAATGTTTCTACACAAGGAGAAATCGGGATGGTCCAATTGCGCCAGACGCGGACTGACTGCGCTTCACGCGCTGGAATCGTTCCTAATCGGGATTGCTCTCGACCTTCCGTCCCTAAGCCGAACGGCGCTGAGACGCCGCCCGCTTCCGAACAGCGAGTCCGAGTGCCACCAGACCAGTGGTCCAGATCGCAGTCGAGGGCTCTGGAGTTGCGGCGACAATCGTCCACGATCCCCTGCCGTCCGCGAAGTTTAGAGCGTCGGCCGGGTTACCGTTTGTCGAGATGTACAGTTGAGGATAACTGGGCCCAACCAGGACATTGTGAACGGTCAAGAATTGGAAGCTCGCAAAACCAGGGAACACATTG
>Ga0210388_10004260_pt1 | contig 11217 bp, 12 predicted proteins | sample IncBWC19OmetaG_FD_155485 | JGI IMG/M metagenome (GOLD analysis project Ga0210388, IMG submission 155485) | Forest soil microbial communities from Barre Woods Harvard Forest LTER site, Petersham, Massachusetts, United States - Inc-BW-C-19-O ...
CCGGCGGAGGCCGAGACGTTCACGGTCCAGTGGCAGGCGCAGCCGATGTCGGAGCCGCGGCCTTTTTCGAAGGTCTGGAAAGCGCCGACCTTGTTACCAAGCTGATGATCTTTGCCTTCGGTTGAACCCAGCGCCGCATGGAATTCGTAGTCGAGTCCTTCGGCAGCGAAGTAACCTTTGTCTTCCGCAACCCACTCCTGGAGTCGCATGTGCGGCGCGATGACGAATTTATCCATCCGTACCCCCGGTACTCCGAATTGCCAGCTATCTTACGCAATCCGGGCAGCCAGGACAATCGCGACCGGGGTTTCGCCGCGAAGACCGCGGCGAAAAAATTCTAGGGAACCGAGACTGCGATTTGACCCGAATAGCCGCTCTGCACGCCGGCATCAACCGACGTGACCACGTAGAAATATTCCGTGTTGGCCTGAACGGACGCATCCGTGTAGTCAACCGTGGAGGCGCTGCCGATTTTCGTGTAAGGGCCACCGGAAACCGTGGAGCGATAGACGTCATATCCGGAGACGCCTGAAGATGCGCTGGGCGTCCAGCTGAGATTCACGGAATGGGTGCTTGGCGTTGGCGCCGCGACGCCGTCGCCCGAGACCGCAATCGTGATTGGAGAATTGGAAGCATTGCTGGCGACGGCGACGCTACCGGCGACGGCACCCGCTTTGGTGGGCGCGAATTTCACGCTAACAGCGGTGGCCTGCCCCGGGCTTAACGTCACGTCGGCGGCGCCGCTGGCCGAAACTCCGGTTCCCGCGGAAGAAACCGTGGAGATCGTGACACTCGAGTTTCCGGTGTTCGTCAAATTCACGGTGGCTGTGGCGCTGCTGCCCACGGTGACGTTGCCGAAGTTCGCGCTTGTGGCGCTGGCCGAGAGGGTGGCCGTTTCGCTGACGCCCGTTCCGCTGATGGGCACCGAGATGCTTGAAAAATTCCCGGTGACGGTCGCAGCTCCCGAAACAGCCCCGGCCGATTTCGGCGAAAACTTGATCGTGAGCGTCGCCGCGGTGCCCGCGCTGACAGCCACAGGAAGCGTGAGCCCGCTGACGCTAAACCCGGTACCTGACGCGGTTGCCGCGGAAATGGTGAGCGGAGTGGTTCCGGCGTTCTTCAGTTGAATTGTCTGCGAAGTGGTGGCGCCAACCGCCACGCTGCCAAAGCTAGCACTCGTCGGAACCGCAGAGACGGACGGCTGCGCCCCTGAGCCAGTGATCCAGAGCCCGAATAGACTATGTGCGGCGTTGCTCGAGAAAATGACGATTCCGTACTGCGCGCCAACCACCGTCGGCGCAAACTTGATCACGAAGGTCAAGCTCTGGCCCACGGACAACGTTACCGGCAGCTTGAATCCGCTCATGGTAATCGACGCAGAGGCGCTGAATTTCTCGTTATTGAAGATGATGGGCGCGCTGCCAGCATTTTTCATGGTGACGGACATGGAGGTGCTGGTGTCCACGTTGACGTTGCCGAACTGGACCGCGTTCGGTGTAACGAGGAGCTGCCCGCCGGCTTGCGGCGCGTGAAGCGACAAGAGCGCCGTTAAAAGGATGGCGCCGATCAAAAAATGGCGCCGGGCGATATAGCGACGGAGCTCGTTGCTGGGAAAACGAGCGTCACCGACGTGCGACGAATTTGAATCTCGGTACGCTTGAGCTCTCATGCATTCGAGCGTATTCGGTCGAGCAATCCCTATCTACGGGTCTGGGGTATCAAAAAAGTACAGCGGATTTCACCGTGACCAGGTACAGGAAAGGTTCAGAGGCAGCGGACAGGGTACGGTGGTCCGCTCGCGCAGGCGATGGCGACCATTGGCGACGTAGAACCTGTACGCTATACTGGGCAGCCCGGCTGTATGCGCGGGGCCCGCTATATAGGGTGGGGGTAAGTTCGCACTGGGCGCGCCGGTCGTATCCGTCACAAAGCCAGGTACAAGGTCCATTGTCCGAGCCGATATCGATTCGCGCAAAATTGCCCCAAGCAGGTAATCTCGACCATTCCGCCGGCGCTCGTAACAAGAGTGTGGCGGTGATCGGCGGTTCGGCGGCAGGGTTGTTCACGGCATCGCTGCTGGCGCGGCGCGGCGTGGATGTGCGCGTCATCGAGCGAATCGAATCGCTCGAGCCAGAGGCTCGCACGCTGATCGTGACGAACCGGATGCGCGCGCTACTGGGCCGCGCGGCCGAGGGCAGCATCGTCAATCAAATCAGGCGCTTCGAGCTTTTCACCGACGGCCGCGCCGCGACCATCGCGCTCAACCATCCTGATCTGATTATCGAGCGGCAGAAGTTGATCAAGGGCCTTGCGGAGGACGCACAGAGTGCGGGCGCCACGATCGAAATGGGCCGGCGATTTCGCGCGCTCGGGTCCAATAGCAGCGGTCTGCGAGTAGAGGTGGAGCGCTGCTCGGACGGATCGCAGGAGGAAATCCACGTGGATGCGGTGGTCGGCGGAGACGGCGCTTCCAGCCGCGTGGCTCGATCGGCTGGATGGGCTCCCCTGGAAACCGTACCGTTGCTGCAGGCGATCGTGCCGTTGCCGACCGACATGGCCCCGGACACAGTGCGCGTCTGGTTTGTGCCGCAGGACACGCCGTATTTCTATTGGCTGATTCCCGAATCGCCGACGCAGGGCGCGCTCGGCGTGATTGGCGAGTCCGGGTCCGACACCAAGCGGCGGCTCGAGCAATTCCTCGAGAAGCGAAGGTTTGATGCGATCGAGTTTCAGGGCGCGCGCATTCCTGTCTACAAGCGATGGATTCCGGTAGAGCGAAAAATCGGCAACGGATCGGTGTACCTGGTCGGAGACGCCGCTGCGCAGGTTAAAGTTTCGACTGTCGGCGGAATCGTGACTGGATTTCGCGGCGCACTCGGGGTCGCCGAGGCGATTTTGAACGGCGGTGAGAGCCGCGAACTACGCGCGTTGCGTCGCGAGCTCGATTTCCACCTTCTGCTGCGCCGCTCGCTGCACGGATTTCAGCAGTCCGATTACAGTTATCTGGTGGACCTGCTCAACGATCCCGCGAAACAATCTCTCGGCAATGGTTCTCGCGATGACGCCTGGAAGATGCTGTGGCGCGTTTGTCTGCGCCAGCCGCGCCTGTTGCTGCTGGGACTGCGCGGATTGCTGATGCGCAACCGCTTCGATGAAGCCCGCGTCGAGCCGAGCGCGAGTGACGAACTTATTTCCTAAGACTTCCGCATGAGTTTCCGTCGCAAGATCCGGATCGCCGCAGCCATCGTGTTCGCCTTTCTGTGCTGCATGGCGTTGGTCGTATTTCGCGGAGCGGGTCGTTGGCTGGTGCGCGAAGATCCGCTGGCGAAGGCCGATGAGATCGTCGTACTGAGTGGGACCATGCCAGCGCGGGCGGAAGAAGCTGGAAGAATTTTTCAAATGGGCTACGCGCCGCGCGTTTGGGTGAGCACGCCCGACTCGGCGCGCGAGGAGCTCGCGGCGATGGGTATCCCCTTCTCCGGCGAGGAAGACTACAGCCGCGCCGTCTTGATCCACGAAGGCGTGCCCGCGGCTGACGTGAACATTTTCCCGCAACCGATCGTGAATACCGAGAATGAGATCGAGGAAATCTCCGCTCAGATGCGCCGCGATGGAAAGACCAGTGCGATCGTCGTCACGTCGCCCCAGCACACGCGGCGCGTGCGCCTGCTTTGGAGCAAACTCGCGGGAAGGAATCTACGACTGATCGTACGCGAGGCGCCGCAAGATCCGTTTGACGTCGACCACTGGTGGCGGAATACGCGGGATACTTTTTCTGTTGTGCGGGAACTGCTGGGAATCTTAAACGCGTGGCTGGGGCTGCCGGTGCGGCCGCATTCCTGAACGCGGGCCCGAGCGTGGCGCTCGGCCGATTATTCGCGCGTCCCCAAAGGTATCGCGGGACTATCGAGAATTTTCCACTGCTCCCATTCGGACTTTTGCGAAAGATCGCGCAGGCGCAACTGCCAATCGATGCCAGTCTCCTCGTCGCGATAGAAGTAGAATGCCTGCCAGGAATTACCGTTCCCGTGATGAGTGTTCGCCGCATTACCCTTGCCGGAGGGGTCGGCTGGATCGTGGCTGCGAAACTCTGCCAGGCTGGCCGAGTCGAGCGGTACGCGGAAGAAGATCACGTCGCCGACGTCGGCTGCAGCTCCCGGCCCGCTGCCTGGAACTTCCGATCGCTTCCCGAGGCCGACAAAATGGCCGCGAAGCTCGATCGCATTCGCGCGCAGCAGGAGCTCGAGGGACGGCGGTCGCTCGATTGACATTCTCGAGCGCGCCAGAGCGAGTTCCCAGAGCGAGAGTGCTTCCGAGCTCGTCGACGCATCGGAATAAAAATCGAGCGAACGGTTCTGCCAGCCTGTGGACTTACGATCCGGGAGAACCTCGGTGATGGTAGCTACGGTGTGGCTGCGCCAGCGCTCGAGCTTGACGGAGCCGACGAAGCTGCCAAACTCGCGTATGAACCGGCGGTCTTCCTCGCTCATGCTAATCGTTTCGCGCCAGAAGCGATCGCCAAGGTTGAAAGAAAAAGTGAAGACCTGCTCGAGCGGAAGCGGCGTCGCTTCGCTCAACCGGCGGCGCCAGACGGGATCGGCCATTTGTTCAAGACTCTGCACGCGATCCAGTAGCTTGCCGATCGTCCAGGCCTGCTGGCGCAGCAATCGCTGCCAATATTGCGCCAGCACATAAAAGACAAAAACGACGATCACCGCGATGCCCAGCGCCGGCCACAGAATATCCATTCCGCCTGCCCCCGGAACTGATTCGAATCAGACGCGCCGCCCTGCGGATGCGCGGGATTCTACTACCAAATTGCGACCGCGCCTATCGCGCGGCGATGGAGGGGCTGCTCGGTTTCGCGAAACAGCTGATGGGTGGAGGCAAACATTCACCGTCCGCCCGGAGGGCTGGAAAGGTCCGGCGAAAAACCAGGCGTCTACTTTGTCGCCGTAGCTCCAATGATCTTGATGTTGTAGAGCACCGTGCCGGTCGGATACAGCGTATCGCGAAATTCCGCGCTTTGCGAGTCGCCGGGATCGAGCGTGAGCGATGGAATCGTACCCTTGTTGTCGCCCAGTCCCCCGCCATTGGCGTCGAGATAAGTCGTCTCGTATTGAATATCGCTGTAGGTATAGACCTGCGACGTATTCCGCAGCTCGACCGACCACATCGCGGTTGTGCCCGTATAGTCCTTGTCCAGCTTCTTGCTCACGACGCGCAGATCCTTCGCGGCTTCGGCATTCGATTGCGCCGGAGCGGCAGCCGCCGTGGAAGCGGGCGCCGGACCGGCCGACGAGTCTTTCCTGGTCATGAAAAATACGACTCCGCACGCGATCACGACCAAGACGACCAAAATTCCGACCCACATTCCCATGCCACTGGATTCGCCCTTCGTTTCTGGTGTTTCAAACATGGTAACGACCTCCGCCGTTTCGCGGGAAGGTAGCACGATGGCCTCTGGGGTTCAATAGCGGCCCGACTGGCGTGTCCGACTGGCGGCGGCTGGGGTTTGTGCGTCGCGCGAAATTCGTCTAGCCTATGCCGATGCAACCTAAGGAACTGGTGCGCGTGTGGATCGATGCATTCAACCGGGCCGATGTTGACGCACTCGTGGCGCTCTACGAAGAGGACGCGATCAATCATCAAGTGGCCGAAAGCCCAGTTCAGGGACGCGCCGCCATCGGTGGAATGTTTCGCAGAGGGTTCGCGGCCGCCAAGATGGTCTGCATCGTCGAAAACCTGTTTCAGGACGGAGAATGGGCCATTCTCGAATGGCGCGATCCGCAGGGTCTGCGGGGATGCGGTTTTTTCCAAGTCCGCGGGAACAAGATCGCTTTTCAGCGCGGCTACTGGGACAAGCTTTCTTTTTCGAAATCGCACGGGGTGCCGCTCGACGCCTAGGTCGGCGAAGTAATGATTTTGGAAATTCCCATGCGCTGAGTATGATCGGACTCCAAAACCGCATTTTCCCGGTCGGCGCGATTGGCGCGCAAAACGAGGAGTGATTGATGACCACAATGAAAGCCGTACGAATTCACGAATACGGCGGGCCGGAAGTGCTGAAATACGAAGACGCGCCCAAACCAGAAGCCGGGGTGGGAGAGCTGCTGATCCGGGTTCACGCAACGAGCGTGAACCCGGTGGATTGGAAAATTCGCGCGGGTTACCTGCAACAGATGCTGAAGTACAACCTGCCGATGATTCCGGGATGGGACGTTTCCGGCGTCGTCGAAACAGCAGGACGGGGTGCCCACTTCCAGCCGGGCGATGAGGTATACAGCCGGCCGGACATGTCGCGCGACGGGACCTACGCAGAGTACGTGATCGTCAAAGAATCGGAAGTCGCGCCGAAACCGAAATCCATCGACCACACGACGGCCGCTGCGATTCCGCTGGCCGCGCTCACAGCCTGGCAGGCGCTCTACGATGCGGCAAAAATTGCAACCGGACAGAAATTGCTGATTCACGGCGCTGCGGGCGGTGTGGGAACTTTCGCGGTGCAGCTGGCGAAACTCAAAGGCGCATACGTGATCGCCACTGCATCGAAGAAGAACCACGATTTCCTGCGTTCGCTCGGTGCGGACGAGTGCATCGATTACAACACGACGAAATTCGAGGATGTGCTCCACGACGTCGATGCGGTCCTCGACACGATTACCGGCGAAACGATGGAGCGCTCCTGGAAAATCGTGAAAAAGGGCGGCATCCTGGTCTCGATTCTCGAACCGCCCAAGCCGGAAAAGGCCGCGGCGCACGGCTGCCGTTGCCATCACACTTTCGTCCAGGCGAATGCCCAGCAGTTGGGCGAGATCGCGAAACTCGTCGATGCGGGAAAGCTGAAAGTAATCATCGAAAAGGTGTATCCGCTCTCCGAGGCGCGCGCTGCACAGGAATCGAACGCCCAGGGGCACACGCGCGGCAAAATCGTGCTTCGAGTCGTGTAGCGATCCTTCGTGCAACTTCTCAGCTACGTCGGCGGCGTGGCGGCCGTGTGCACCACGGTCGCGTTCATCCCGCAAATCCTCAAGATTCGGCGCCAGGGTGGCGACGACCTCGCCTATCCAATGCTTACCCTCTATCTCGCCGGCACTTTGCTTTGGTTCATCTATGGGCTGATGTTACACGCCGCCGCCGTGATCCTTGCCAACGCGGCCACGTTCGTGCTGGTGGTAGTCGCAGTCGTTCTGAAGGCAACTCATCCGCGGGGCTAGCCGGGGCATCCGGCCACTTCACTTGCGTTGTGCAAGTCAGATTGATACCTTCGGGGGCGTGCTCCGAAAGGTGAAGCCAAGCCGCCGCCGGTCGGGCTGCCCTGTCAGCATTTCGCTGGAAACATTGGGTGACCGTTGGTCGCTGCTCGTGATTCGCGACCTGATGGTCCGCGGCTACCGGACGTTTAAGCAGTTCGAGCAATCCGATGAGCGAATCGCGACTAATATTTTAGCGGACCGGCTTCGGCGGCTCGAACGAAATGGAATTATTAGCGCCGAGGCGGACCCAACCGACGGGCGCAGGATGAATTATCGCCTGACCGAAAAAGGAATCGATCTGGCGCCGCTGCTGCTGGAGCTGCTGATCTGGGGCGCCCGGAACGAAGAAACGATGGCACCGGGGGAGTTGATCGGGAAGATGGAACAGAATCGCGAAGGCGTGATCGCGGAGGTGCGGCGGCGATGGCGCGAGCGCGATTCGACGCCAATGCTGCCGAGTTTTGCAAATACCCGGCCAGCGCGGAATTAAATGAAGGGAGCAAGCGATGCAACTGAATCCGTATCTCAATTTCGACGGAACGTGCGAAGAAGCTTTCAAATTCTACGAGCGCTGCTTTAACGGGAAAATCACCACTTTCGTGACGTTTGAGGGCGCAGGCGACGTGAATCAGCTCCCGCCTGGCTGGAGCAAGAAAATCATGCACGCGCACATGATCGCGGGCGGACAGATACTCATGGGTTCGGACGCGCCTCCTGGCCGTTACCACAAGCCGCAGGGACTTTCGGTGTTGGTCACCGTGGAGGCAGCGGCGGAGGCCGAACGGGTTTTCAACGCGCTGGCCGAGAACGGAAACGTGCGCATGCCGATCCAGAAAACATCGTGGTCGGTGAAATTCGGAATGGTTACCGACCGGTTCGGTGTGCCGTGGATGGTGAACTGCGCCGCGGCAGCAACTACTGCTGCGTAGTAGACCAACATTTGAAAGGAACGATCGATGAGCAAGGTGCGAGTGTTGGTGGGAACGCACAAGGGCGCGTTTATTCTGACGTCCGACGGCAAACGCGAGAACTGGGAAATCAGCGGACCACATTTCGCTGGCTGGGAAATCTATCACCTCAAAGGCTCTGCAGCCGATCCGAATCGTATCTACGCCTCGCAAACCAGCGGCTGGTTCGGGCAGATCATCCAGCGCTCAAACGACGGCGGCAAGACGTGGGAAACGCCCGGCGGCGAAGCGATGCCGACCGGTGGCATGCCTCCTCCGCCGAGCAATAAATTCGCCTACGACACGTCGGCGGAAACCGGCAGGCCCCTGACGACGCACCAGTGGTACGACGGCACGCAGCACCCGTGGGAATTCAAGCGCGTATGGCACATCGAACCGTCGCTCCACGATCCCGATACGGCGTACGCAGGAGTCGAGGATGCGGCTATTTTCCGCACCACGGACGGCGGCAGGTCGTGGCATGAGCTCCCCGGACTCCGCGGACACGCCAGCGGACCCAAGTGGCAGCCGGGCGCCGGCGGCATGTGCCTGCACACAATCGTGCTTGATCCGTCCAATCCAACACGGATATTCGTCGCGATCTCGGCGGCGGGAGCGTTCCGCACCGACGACGACGGCTCGACTTGGAAGCCAATCAACAGGGGACTCCGCTCGCAATACATTCCCGATCCCGATGCCGAAGTAGGCCATTGCGTGCATCACGTGGCGATGTCGCCGAAGAAACCGGGTGTGCTGTACATGCAGAAGCACTGGGACGTGATGCGCAGCGACAACGCCGGCGATGAGTGGCGCGAAGTGAGCGGCAACTTGCCCACGGATTTCGGATTCGTGATCGACATTCACGCGCACGAGCCGGAAACGATCTACGTAGTGCCGATCAAAAGCGACTCCGAGCACTTCCCCATCGACGGAAAACTGCGCGTCTATCGCAGCCGCAGCGGCGGCAACGAATGGGAGCCGCTGACGAACGGGCTGCCGCAGAGCGACTGTTACGTCAACGTGCTGCGGGACGCCATGGCTGTCGATACGCTCGATTCTTGCGGCGTCTATTTCGGCACAACCGGCGGACAGGTGTACGCTTCGAAAGATTCCGGCGACAATTGGGCGCCCATTGCGAGTCATCTGCCGCCTGTTTTTTCCGTCGAGGTGCAGACATTGCCATGATCCAGGTCGTGCTCCCGGCGCATCTGCGCACGTTGGCGCACGTCGACCAGGAAGTGTCGCTCGAAGTCGATGGCCCTGTCACGCTGCGCGCGGTCCTCGACGCCCTCGAATCCCGCTACCCCATGCTGCGGGGCACGATCCGCGATCACCTCACCCTGCAGCGCCGCCCCTTCCTGCGCTTCTTCGCCTGCCAGGAAGACATCTCGCATGAGTCACCCAACAAGCCGCTGCCGGAGTCTGTGGCTGCCGGCAAGGAACCTCTCATGATCATCGGCGCCATTGCCGGCGGCTGACGTTTCGGCCGCTCTGCGGATTCGTGCTCACTTGCATACGTCTGCGCGATTGGGATATAACCGCGCGCAGCCCCGCAGAAAAGCGAAACGCAGGAAGGGCTTGGGGCGTCACACAACAGCAGAATTGACCGCGAAACACCGGGGGAGTGTCTGATGAAATCCGCTTGTTTGGCCGTACTTGTGTTGCTTGCCGGAATCTTTGCCCCAGTGTCTCACGCGCAGGACGATACGGCGACGCCTGCTCCGCCCGCGCAAGGCCAGGCGCCTCCGGCTTCCGGAGGTGCAGCGGGGGCCCCGGCCGCTCGTCCCGCAGCGCCGCCTCCCGGCATGTTCATGGCAGCACCGCTTCCGCACGGCACGGTGCAAAACTACAAGCCGGTGACCGATGAAATGCTGCTGAATCCCGGCCCGGAGGATTGGCTCCAGTTCAGCCGCACCTATGACGCTTGGCGCTACAGCCCACTCAAACAGATCACGACGAAGAACGTCTCGAAGCTCCACATCGCTTGGGTGAAAGGCTTGCCCAGCGGCACCACGGAGACGATTCCGCTGGTGCACGACGGCGTCATCTACACAATCGCTCCCGGCGCGGACGTGATGGCGATCGACGGCACCAACGGCGACGTGATCTGGGAATATCACCGCACCTACAAGAATCCGCAGCTAGGCTCGGCCGAACGCACCAAAGCGCTGGCCATCTACAAGGACATGATCTATTACACTGCGCCCGACGGTTACGTCGTCGCGCTCGACGCCACCACCGGAAAAGTCCGCTGGGAGACCTTCAAGACAGATACGCAAAACACCTCGGGCGCCATCGTCGTCGAAGGCAAGGTCATTTCCGGCGGCACCTGCGGCAAGGGACGCGAGAGCTGCTTCATCGAGGCCGACAACGCCGACACCGGCGAAAAAATCTGGCGATTTTACAACGTCGCGGGCCCGGACGATCCGGGCTACGCCTCGTGGAACGGCGCGGACAACAAGGATTTCACAGCCTCGACGTGGGGGCTCCCCGGGAATTACGACCCGATCCGCAAGACGATCTATTGGGGCATCGCGAATCCGTCGCCTTACGAACGACTGGCGCGCCATGGTGGAAATCCCGACGGCGTATCCCGGACGGCGCCCGCCGATCTCTACAGCAACTGCACCGTTGCTCTCGATCCCGAAACCGGCAAGCTCAAATGGTATTACCAGCACCTACCCGCCGACGATTGGGACACCGACCACACACACGAGCGAACGCTGGTGACCACCACTTACAATCCCGACCCAAAGTCCGTGAAGTGGTACAACACCGAAGTGCCACGCGGCTCGAAGCATGACATCGCAGCAATGGTCGGTGAGAGCGGCATCATGTTCGTGCTCGACCGCAACGACGGTAAATTCCTCTGGGCCGAACCCGTGCCGGTGGACGCGCCGAACTTGGCGATTTCGAATATCGATTCGAAAACGGGGGCGACCACGATCAACTACGACGTGGTGATGAAGAAGCCCGGCGATCACCACGTGATCTGCTACTGGAACGGCCGCAGC
>Ga0210388_10004261_pt1 | contig 11216 bp, 9 predicted proteins | sample IncBWC19OmetaG_FD_155485 | JGI IMG/M metagenome (GOLD analysis project Ga0210388, IMG submission 155485) | Forest soil microbial communities from Barre Woods Harvard Forest LTER site, Petersham, Massachusetts, United States - Inc-BW-C-19-O ...
CCAAACCACCACAACCGAGGAAACCCACACCACCGACACCAGCCACCAGCCACCAGCCACCAGCGACAAGTCCCCGGCCACCGACCACAAGTCCCCAGCCACCAGCAACCAGTCCCTCGCCGGCAGCCCCCAGCCCCAAGCCCCCAGTCCCGAACGGCGACTGGAGCCAAAGGCTCCATTCGGCGCTCCTGGAAGCGGGCATGCAATTCACTGCGGACGCGATTGAGCATTCACAAATCGCAGAGGTGAACAACGAGCTGCATTTTACGACACCCGAAGAGTTCCGGCTGGCCATGAGCGAAAAAGATATCCTGAAGATCGTGCAGAAGGTGGCCGGCCGTCCTATGCGCGTGAAAACGACATTTGGAGAAGGGACTGTCACTCAGAGCCTCAAGCCGAAGCCTCTGGACGACGTGTCCGAGCGCGCGCTCGCGCATCCCGAGGTGAAGCGCTTTCAGGAGATGTTCCCCGACGCGCAAGTCCGCGTGGTCCGAAATCTAAAGGAATAGTCAATTTATGAAACTTCCGGGAAACATGCAGGCCATGATGAAGCAGGCCGAGCAGATGCAGAAGAAGATGCAGGAGGAGATCGCGCTGATCCGCGTGGAGGCCACCGCCGGTGGTGGCATGGTGACAGTAGGGATGGACGGCAAGAAGATGGTCACCAAGGTAAAGATCGACGCGGAAGTGGCCGGCGACGTGGAAATGCTGCAGGACATGATGCTGGCGGCGTTCAATGAAGCGTCCAAAAAAGTGGACGAAGCCACGCAGGAAAAAATGGGCGGCCTGTTGGGCGGGATGGGCCTGCCGCCCGGGATGTTCTAGTTGCCTGATTTCGCCGAACCCTTAGCGCGATTGATCCAGGAGTTCAAGCGCCTGCCTGGCATCGGCCAGAAGTCGGCGCAACGGCTGGCGTTTCACGTTCTGCGGACTCCGCGCGAAGATGCCCAGCGCCTGGCCACCGCGTTGGTGGATGTGAAGGAAAAGCTGGGCTTGTGCGCCGCCTGCAACAACATCAGCGACGGCGAGCTGTGCAATTTCTGCCGCGATCCGCATCGCGACCGATCCTCAATTTGCGTGGTGGAGGAACCGCACAATATTCTTCCCATCGAAACCACGCGCCAGTTCTCCGGCCTGTATCACGTACTGCACGGCTCGCTTTCGCCCTTGCGAGGCATCGGACCCGAGCAGCTGCGCATCGTAAATCTGCTGGAGCGAATTCAGGCCGAGGAAATCCAGGAGTTGATCATCGCCACGAATCCGACAGTGGAAGGCGAAGCCACAGCCGTCTATCTTTCGCGCCTCATGAAGCCGCTAGGGGTGAAAGTGACCCGCATAGCGATGGGCATCCCGGTAGGCAGCGATCTGGAATTTGCCGACGAAGTGACCATGGGGAAAAGTTTAGAAAATCGCCGCGAAATGTAAAATCCGGTGACAGGATACTAAATTCCCGATTTTCGGAGGACGCATCACGGCGGAGGCAACGCATATTTAAGCTTCACGGGCATTGGGCGAAATCGGGAATTGAGTATCCTGTCACCGGATTATTGGCAGCGGGTCGTGTTCCCGCAGCCCATTCGCGCTCAACGAACCGATGTTCACATCCACCATCTGATTCGCCGCCCGCCGCGACGCCAGTTCCACCTTCAAAAAATTGTTCGACAACGCGCCTTCTGCCAGCGTAACCACGGACAAGTTCCGCCCGATCATCGAATTTCGGAATTCCAGATTCTTCCGCGCTCCCAGTTCTCGCAGGATCCGATTGCGCTCCTTGCGCACTTCCATGGGGACTTGGTCCGCGCACTCGGCCGCCGGCGTTCCGGGACGCTCGGAATAAGTGAAGACATGCAAGTACGTGAACGGCAGACTTTCGATAAACGCCCGGCTCTCTTCAAATTCCGCGTCCGTTTCGCCGGGAAAACCGGCCATCACGTCGGCGCCGATGGCAGCATCCGGCATCCAGGCCCGCGCCTTGCGGATGCGCTGCTCATAGTGCTGCGGCCTATACTTGCGGTGCATGCGCCGCAGCACGCGATCGGATCCCGATTGCAACGGAGCGTGGACGTGCTTCGCGATCCTGGGCGAAGACGCTACAAGTCCCAGCAGATCGTCGCTCCAATCCATCGGCTCTACCGAGCTGAGCCGCAGGCGTTCGATGGCGGTTTCCGCCAGCAGCGTTCGAATCAGATCCGTAAGCTTGCCCCAACGTCCCAGATTAATCCCGCTCAGCACCACTTCGCGGTATCGTGCGGCAAGATTACGGACTTGCTGCACCACCTGATCCGCCGGGGCGCTTCTACTGCGACCACGCACGAAAGGGATAATGCAAAACGAGCAGCGATTGTTGCAGCCGTCCTGGATCTTGAGATTGGGCCGAGTGCGGTCACCGCTCGCATCTTCCACCGGCGCGGAAAGAAAATCGTTCTGGGCGAAAATATCACCTACGCGGATTTCGCCGTGATAAGGGACCTCCGCCGGCTCGCTCACAATATCGGGAATCTGAATCTTATGTGAATTACCTACCACCCAGGCGACGCCCGGTAATACCGCTATCTCCTCTGGTGCACGTTGGGCATAGCACCCGGTCACCAAAATCCGAGCCTCCGGATTCTCCCGATGCACGCGCCGCACCGCCTTGCGAACGTCCTCGTCCGCAAAAGCCGTGACGGTACACGAATTTAGGACCACCAGATCAGCCTCGACGGCGCAAGGAGCCGCGCTGAGGCCACGGTCCAACAAAGCCGCTTCGAGCGCCGCTCCATCGGCTTGCGAAGCGCGACAGCCAAAATTGTGGACGTGAAAACGCTGCACCATTTGATTGTAACTAAGGTGTGAAAACGGGACGGCACGGCCGATAGATGTTCAGGTATGCCTGATCGCGTTTTATCTCAGGAAGAGATCGATGATGTTTTCAGAAATCTCCGGGACTCGCCGCAAGACGATGACCCGGCCAAGCACGCGCAACCTTACGATTTTCGCAGGCCGGACCGGATCGCCAAAGATCAACTCCGCGCCATTCACATTCTGCACGAGAATTTTGCACGCAGTCTGGCGTCCAGCCTCTCCGCCTATCTGCGCGCCTACGTTGTCGTGAACCTGGTTTCGGTGGAGCAACTTTCGTTCATGGAATTTTCGCAATGCCTGCCGTCGCCCAGTTGCCTGGTTTCGCTGGGGATGAAGCCGTATGAAGGCAACGCGGTGCTGGAGATCAATCCGGGGCTGGTCTTTCCCATTGTCGAGATGCTGCTGGGCGGAGGCGCGCGATCCGTTCTCAAGGTCTCTCGAGAAATCACCGAGATTGAACAGAGCGTTTTGGACGGGTTATTCCGCATCACGCTACATGACCTGAAGACGGCCTGGCACACGGTCACGCCCATGGAATTCACCATTGAAGCGCATGAAACCGAACCGCAGCTCTTGCGGATTCTGGCGCCCAATGAAGCCGTAGTGGCGGTCAGCATGGAAGTCCGGATTGGCGACAACACCGGGATGATGAACATCGGCATCCCTTCCATCGTGGTCAAGATGCTGCGCCACAAGTTCGACCAGCAATGGTCCGTGCGCAAGAGCGAGTCGACGGAAAAAGAACAGGCGCGGATTGTCCGGCTGATTCGTCCCGCCAAGATGTTTGTGGACGGCCGTCTGACGGGCCCCACCATGCGGGTGGAAGACCTGATGGACCTTAAAGAAGAGGACGTCCTCACCTTTGACTATCCAGTGGAGCGCCCGCTGGACCTATCCGTCAACGGCAAAATCAAGTTCCGGGGAGGCGTCGTCAGCACCGGCCGGAAACGGGCGTTCGAGATCGAGGAAGCGTTCAAAGCCGGGTAGAACCAGTGCCCGCGTTCACTTCCGAATTCTGCCCCTCTTCCGAGGAATCGCTTCCGGTAATCAACCGTGCGCCGCGGTTGAACGTCAAATACAAAAACCCCCACTGGACGAAAACCAGCACACGGTTTGAGAATTCCACCAGATACATCAGGTGAACGAACAGCCAGGTGAGCCACGCCAGAAGGCCCGACATATGCACTGGACCAATTTGCGCCACCGCCGAGGCGCGGCCGATGACCGCTAAATTACCTTTATCGAAATAATGAAAAGGAGCGGCCGTCTCACCCCGCAGCCGCTTCTGAATCAGCTTTGCGGCATAACCGCCTTGCTGCATGGCCACCTGCGCGACTCCGGGAAGCATATTGCCATCCTGCTCCAGGTGCGCGAGATCGCCGATTACGAAAATTTCGGGATGCCCCGCAATAGTGCAGTCCGGATTCACCAGCACACGTCCAGCTCGATCCAATTGCGCCCCGGCGCGCTGCTGCAAGATGCGGCCAAACGGGGAAGCTTGCACTCCAGCGGACCAGATCACCGTCTTGGCCACGATCCGCTCAGACCCTCCGGAAGTTTTTACTGTCACACCCGCCTGGTCAATATCGGTAACGAAGGCATTGGTCCTGACGGTTACTCCCAGGCGCTTTAGCGAAGCTTCGGCTTTCGCCGAGAGATCCGGTGGATAGGCGGGCAGCACCCGGCTCCCGCCTTCCACCAGCCAGATGACCGCTTCTTCGGGCTTGATGGAGCGGAAGTCGCGCCGCAACGTATCGTGCGCGATTTCACCCAGGGCGCCGGCCAACTCCACTCCCGTGGGTCCGCCTCCCACCAGCACAAACGTCAGCCATTCGCGCCGTATCTCCGGATCGTGTTCCTTTTCGGCTGCCTCGAATGCGTAGAGAATCTTGTGGCGGATTTCGGTAGCCTCTTCAATGGACTTCAGGCCCGGCGCCACGCGCTTCCAATCGTCATGGCCGAAGTAGGAATCCGTGGATCCTGTGGCCACGATCAGCGTGTCGTATTCCAGGTCTCCGGAATCCAAAATCACTTTGCGATGCTCAGCGTCCAGGTCCGTAGCTTCGCCCATCAGAACCTGGGTGTTTTGCTGCCGGCGGAAGACCGAGCGTAACGGTGATGCAATCTCACCTGGTGACAGCGACCCCGTAGCGACTTGATAGAGCAATGGCTGGAAGAGATGGAAATTCCGGCGATCCAGAAGGGTCAATCGCACTGGGGCCTTTCGCAAAGCCTTGGCCGCCTAGAGCCCCCCGAAGCCGCCGCCGAGAATAAGCACTCGATGGGTGGATTCCATTGACCCTCCTGTCCCCTCGCTCACGCGCGGGGCTACATTACACCGGCATCCTGGGCACACCACATGGCCCACACCACACGGGACGCCCACACCCCGCATCGCACGGCCCGCACCATTCGGCCCGCAGCACACGGGGCGCCAACACCGCCCGCACCACACTGCCCGTACCACACGGGGCGTCCACGCGACGCGCGCTTCATTGCGCGACACGCCACGCCGACACTCGCCCAAACACTCCTCGCCGATTTCCGGCACGGGTAGCCCCGCGCGTCAGCAAGGGGACTTCTCTTTTGTAGATGCTTCTTTCACTATCATAGGTTCAGGATGAAATATCGCACGCTCGGAAAGACCGGCTTTTCTATTAGTGACATCGGATATGGAGCTTGGGGCATCGGAGGAGCCCTTTGGCAGGGTGGTAACGACGACGAATCCCTCCGCGCCCTGCACCGCGCCATCGATCTGGGAATCAACTTCATCGACACCGCGCTGGCCTATGGCGACGGCCACAGCGAAAAGCTGGTGGGCCGCGTGGCGCGCGAGGCGAAGAAAAGAATCTACATCGCTACCAAGGTCCCGCCGTTGAACCAGGAGTGGCCGGCCAAGCCGGGAATCGGTATCGACAAGGTCTTCCCGTACGAATACATAATGCGTTGCACCGAGACCAGCCTTCGGAACTTGAAGGTGGACGCCATCGATTTGCAGCAACTCCATGTTTGGAATCCCGCCTGGTTTCATAACGACGATTGGCGGCGCGCTTTTGAGGAACTAAAAACATCGGGAAAGGTACGCGCGGTGGGCGTCTCCATCAACGACCATCAGCCCGATTCGGCGCTGGAGCTGGTGCAATCCGGCCTGATCGACAGCGTCCAGGTAATCTACAACGTCTTCGACCAAGGCCCCGAGAAAAATCTTTTCCCGCTGACGCAGAAAATGAACGTCGGAGTGCTGGCGCGCGTGCCGTTCGACGAAGGCAGTCTCACCGGATCCATCACCGAAAACTCTACATTCCCGGCGGGCGATTTCCGTTCCGAATATTTCCGCGGCGATCGAAAAAGACAGGTGGTTGAGCACATTTCAGCCCTGGAACGCGACCTCGACATCACCCGCGAGTCGCTGGCTGAGGTCGCCTTGCGCTACACAATCAGCCCTCCGGCTGTTACGACCACCATCCCCGGAATGCGCACGGTTCGGAATGTGGAAAGAAACGCCGCAGTGTCGGACAAGGGTCCGCTGGATGAGGCCGCCCTCAAGATTTTGAAGCGCCACGCCTGGGACCGGAACTTTTACGACTAAGTCGTCCCCTTGCTCACGCGCGGGGCTACATTCCTTGCAACCCGAGCACGCGCACCCACCCGACGTAGCCCCGCGCGTCAGCAAGGGGACAGGCTCAAGCGCGTGAGATGTTCTTCAGTGCCTCACGCTTGCTCAATGGACTGAGCTGCTTCTCATGCGCCTTCACAAACCGAAGCACTTCCTTAGTATCCGTCCAGGCATACTGCCGCAGAGCCCATCCGATGGCTTTCCGCAGAAAAAATTCTGGGCGCTGGAGCGAAGGCCGCATGCAATCGTACAACAGCTTCAGATCCGTGTTGCCCTTGAAACCTAGCTGCGCCAGTATCGCGCTGCGCCGTTTCCAAAGATCGTCTGACACCGCCCAGTCCCGCAAAATTGCCGGTAATTCTTTGGGGTATCGCCGCAGCAGCTCTCCCAAGCGGTGACTGGCGATGGAATCCACGTAATCCCACCAGGCGCCGGTGGTAATCATCTCCTCGTACAACGGCAATGCGTCCAAGGTCCGGAACTTCTGATAGCTTCGATGTCCCACCAGCTCGATCACCGCGTACCGTTCTTCGCGATATCGGGCGCCGCGCCACAGTTCGAGCGCGGTGTCGCGCCATTCCTCGAACGAATTCAGCGGATATGCCACCAGCACGGCTTTGGCGGCTTTGCGAAACGGCACTGCCTGAATCCCCAGATAAGGCATCGCCGATTTCATGTATGCCTGCATCAAAGGAGCTTTGGAAGGATCGGCCAACTCGCGCAAAGCCTTGCGAAGGGCGCGAATCAGCTTTTGGCTAGCCGTCCGCACTACTCGTAGCGCAGCGCGGTCATGGGATCAACGCGCGCGGCGCGAATGGCCGGGTACAATGCCGCGCAGCAACCAATCAGCGCCACTCCAGCACCCGCGCTGAGTAGTGTCCAGGGATCATCCGGCGCGACGCCGTAGAGGATTTTTTCGAGGCCATGTCTGGCTAGATACTCGAGCGCCCAACCAATTGGAACGGCGATGGCAACACGCTTTAACGCCTCGCGAAGCACTTGGCCCACCAACCTTGACGGAGTGGCGCCCAACGCCATTTTCACTCCAAATTCCGGCGTCCGCTTCATCACCGCAAACAGGCTGACACCAAAGAGTCCCGCGGCGGCCAGCAATAATCCTAGCGACGCCAGGCCGCCCGTCAATGCCGAGGCCATCAACTCTTCAGAAAGGGCCACGCGCATATGCTGCGCCATGGTGGTTGTATCGAAGATCGTAAAGCTTGGGTCGGCTGACCGTATTGTGGTGCGAACCATGTCCGTCAGCAAGCCAGGATCTCTGCGCGATTCGATAAAGATAGTGACACCGTCAACGGGCATCTGAGCAAACGGAAAGTAAAGATAAGGAGCGAGCGGCTCCTTGAGATGGATGGTAGGGCCGTCTTCTACGATTCCTACAATCTGCCGGGCTTTACCGTTCACCTGCACCCACTGGCCGATCGGTTCCCGATCCTCGAAAAACCTGCGGACGAACGCAGCATTCACCATCATTACGGCAGTTGTATCGGGCCCGTCGGACAGATTAAAAGCGCGCCCCGCGAGAACGTGTGCGCCGGTGGCGGCAAAATAATTCGGACTGACCTGATTGAAGCGCAGGGAAAATTCAGGCTGCGAAGGCATCGCGATTTTGACGATGGCCCCACCCCCTGAGCCGCTCAGCAGCGCGCGCCGCGCCCAGGCAACCCGCTCCACCCCCGGCAGGCTGGAGAGCCGGGACGCAAGCACTTCGACCCGCGCGGCCGCCGTGTGGTGCGTATTCGCCCAAGAACCCGCCATAATGAGCAGCTTTCGCTGCGGGTCCATAGCCGGCCGGATCTTTGATACGTTTTCAAGGCTGCGCCACACCAGCGTCGCGGAGCAAGTGATCCCGGTGACCACCGCCATCTGCGCTACAACGAGACCGGTCAACCATCGCGACGATTTCGTGGTCCGAGTGCCTGTCAGGCCCGGCATTACTTGTTGCTTCCAGGCATCGCGCAAAGGAATCAGCGCGCTCATGCTCATCACCAGCAACAAAGAGATGGAGCTGAAAGCAAATGTTCGCGCATCCAGTCGAATGCCGTAATCGAGGTATCGCCGTCCGGCGTAGAGCAGCGCCGGCGCCAGGCGTATCAGCCATGCCGTTATCAGCAGGCCCAAAACCGTTCCGGCGACACTCAGCAGAAATGTCTCGGCCAGATGCGTACGGGCCAGCTCGCCGCGGCCGGCTCCCAGAGCCAGCTTGATCCCGGTCTCGCGGCGCCGGCTCTCATTATCCACCAGCCGCAAATTGGCGACATTCGCAGCCGCCACTGCCACCAACAACACCAGCACCGCGAGATAAAGTATTTTGACTGGAAGCTGCTGTTCCTGAAACGCTTCAAATCTTGCCCGGCGTTCCGGTCCCGGCGCGCGCCCTTCTTTTTCCACCTGACGCAGAATGGCGTCGGCTTCCGAACGCGCCTGATCCAACGTGATACCCGGGCGCAAGCGTGCCAGCAGTTCAAAATCCGTGCTGCGCGGGTCAGCCAGATTCACTGATCGAAGTGCGCCGGATGCCGTTTGAACGGGAACGAACAAGTCCACGCGGAGTCCGCGCTGAGTACCTTGCATCCCGGGCGCGAGAACCCCGATGATCTGCAATTGGGCGCGATCAACTACAAGCACTCGCCCGACGATCGCCGGATCGGTCCCTAGCGCCGCTCGCCAATAATGATCCGAGATCACCACCGTTTGGTCGCGCCCCTGGCCGGCGTGGAACACATCGCCGAGTGCTGCCCGCACGCCCAGCGCGTCGAAGTAGTTATCGGAAACCTCGCCAGTGATGGGAAAATCATCACGATCCGGCAGCTTCACCACGGGACTTTGCCGATCTTCCGCGATGACATCAGTGAAGGAGTGAGCCTGGGCGCTCAAGGCTCGATACTCGATCCAACTCAATTGGTCGGGCCGCTGATCGCGGGTCATCACGTAGATCCCCGCCAGACTGTTAGGATCTCGAAATGGCGCATCGCGCAGCAGCACCGCATCCAAAACGCTGAAGCCGGCAGTGCTAAATCCAATAGCCAGCGCGAGTGAGAGCAGGGCCAGCGCTGTTACTGCCGGTTTACGCACCATCCCGCGGCCGGCCAGACGGAGATCGCGCCATACGTGGTTCATACGGCCAGCATACACCCGCGTGTGGGGGGAGGTTGCTAACGTTGCCAACCTGCGCGGCGATTGTCAATCGGCGATGGAACAGGCGGGTTAACAACCCGCCGCAGGATGACATCCTGCCCCACTAACCTACTCGTAGCGCAAGGAATCAATCGGATTGACGCGGCTGGCGCGGTTAGCTGGGGCATAAACTGCTGCCAGCGCCACAATGCCCAAAACCACGGGAACCGCAACGAAGACCGGCAAGTCGTGCATCTGAACGCCGAAGAGGAAGCTGGTAATTAACCGCGCCAAGCTCCACGCCGCGGCAAGACCAGCGACTACGCCAGCCACTGCCAGGCTCATCCCCTGGCGCACCACCATGTTTCTTACGTGATGCGACTCCGCACCCAATGCCATGCGGATTCCAATCTCGCGCCTGCGCTGCTCTACTGTATATGCCATGAGTCCGTAAACTCCGATTGCGGCCAACAATAGCGCCGTGCTTCCGAACACAGTCATCAGCAGCATGGCGAACCGCTGTGGAGCAGTCTGGCCCCACACCACCTGCTCCATCGAAGCGACGTCGGTCACCGGCAAGCCCGTCGAATGCCGTAACTGTTCCTGAATCGCTGGAATCATTCTGCGCGGCTGGCCTTCGGTCCGAACCAGCCATGCCAGCGGCAGCATCCGGAGAAAGAACGCATTCTCTGCATCCGGGAGCTGCGCCTGCGGGATATACATAATTGGACGCGGTTTGGTATCCAGTCCCTCGGATCGAATATCGCCGACGATCCCGATAATCTGCCGCACCGGCTCATCCTTGAACTCCTTCATCCCGCCGGCCCGGCCAATCGCGATCCGTTCTCCGAGTGCATTGCCGTCCTTCCAATATTTGAGAGCCATGCGTTCATTGATCAGCGCCACTGCCGGCGACTTTGAATCGTCACCCGCGTTCAATGATCGTCCGCGCTTTACCGGGATTTTCAACACCTCGAAATATCCAGGTGAAACGGTCGCCCACCCAGCGGCTTGGTTGGCTGGCGTGGTTGCGCCTGACTGGCCTACAATATCGAAATTCATATCATAGGTGCCCTGCGCTAGCGGCAGGCAACAGGTGGCGCTCGCTGCCGTCACGCCTGGTAACGCGCGAAGCTGCTCCGTTCCAGTGCGAATCGCATCCGCAACGCTCGCCGATTTCGCATACTTGGGACCAGCCAGCGAGACATTCATGGTCACTACATTATTAGCGTCAAATCCCGGATCCACTGCGTAAAGAGCGGCGAAGCTGCGAATTAACAGGCCGGAGCCGACCAGCAGAACTACCGCGAGGCTCACTTCGCTAATCACCAGCAACGCGCGAGCCTTATTCTGCCGCGGGCCTCCGCCCGAGCGCCCACTTCCATCCTTCAAGACGGCATTGAGATCCGCCCGTGAGCCCGAGAGCGCGGGGAACAGGCCAAAAATAATTCCCGTCCCGAGCGATATCAAAAGCGCGAAGCCCATTACTCGCCAATCGATGGTGACGGCCGTTCCGTTCTCACCAACCATCGACAGCCCAGCGGTGTTGATCGCAAGGAGCACCCGAATCCCGCCGTAGCCCAGCAGTAATCCAAACGCCCCCCCGACCACAGCAAGTAGCGCG
>Ga0210388_10004262_pt1 | contig 11216 bp, 17 predicted proteins | sample IncBWC19OmetaG_FD_155485 | JGI IMG/M metagenome (GOLD analysis project Ga0210388, IMG submission 155485) | Forest soil microbial communities from Barre Woods Harvard Forest LTER site, Petersham, Massachusetts, United States - Inc-BW-C-19-O ...
CGATTTCGCGGTCAGAAAAGCCGATGTGCTGAACTTTGGATCGTCGCCGATCGAAATGCTCTCAGCGGAGATCGAGCCGCTGATGAGAGAGAGGCTCAGATTGCCGAGCTCCACTTTGCGGCCCAGCGCTTGCGAAGCCTTCTCTTCAATAGTGGGACGGAACTTGTCGACAGGAATCAGAAATGGGGCGATGACCACAATAAGGATCAAAACGACGACTACGACACCAACGATACGAAGGGTGCGTTTCATGACAGTCTCCAATTCGGCTGGGCTGGGTGACGGAGTGTGATTGATGATAGCACGGGAGCGACGCAACAATGCCGTGACTGGGGACACTCCGGCGACGCCTGCCGCCCCGCTAAGTTCGCAGGAAAACTTCCGCGAATGCCTCGGTCTGCTCAGAAGGCAGAACCTGAAAGAAGTCCGCCGGGCAAGCGAAAAAAGATACGTCGATAAGACGTCCCCCAGCATCAGAAAACGCATGATAAGATGCCGCGATGAAAACTCCGACTAAGACTATGCTGGCAACGGCAATACTCTTCCTTGTGGGTCCATCCGCAATGGCGCAAATCCAGCAGGACCGCGCGAACCTCCCCGACGCGCCCACGCCGAAGCAGGACCAGACCAATCCCGCCCAGAAACCCGACAAAGACAAAAACGTCTGGTCGACGCCGATGGGTTTGATCACAAGAAAGTCGTACTTTTATCCCGAGTTGGCCACCTCGCCTGGTCCCATCAGTTCGCTCCAAAAATTCGAGCTTTTCTTCGACAAAAGCATATCGCCTCCCCAAATCCTGAGTTCCGCGGCCGCTTCGGGAATCAGCCAAGCGCGGGACACGCTGCCCGGCTACGGCGAAGGCGGCGAAGGCTATGGAAAGCGATTTGGCTCCTCGATGGCTACGGGCGCTTCCAGCCATTTCTTTGGAACATTTTTGCTGCCGTCGATTCTCCGCGATGATCCCCGCTACTTCGTGAAGCTGCATTCCGGATATAAGGCCCGGGTTGCCTACGCGCTGCGCCGCTCGGTCGTGATCCGCACGGATTCGGGGAAAGAAGCTTTTAACCTGCCTGGAATTCTGGGGCCACTGCTCGCGGAAGGCCTCGCGAACACGTATCTCCCGGATTCGGAACGAACCACGGGAAAGACCTTCGAGCGCTACGGCATTCGCATCGGCTTCAGCGCGGCGAACAACATCGTGAAGGAATACTGGCCGACCATTTTCAAGCGGCTCCGCATTGGCAAGGTGGCTCCCGGATTTGGCCCTGATAAGCCGCAACAACCGCCGCCCGCTGCCCCGCCGAATTGATGCGCGGCAACGGCCCACCAAAGGGCCACTCCGCAGCGGGCTTGGAACGTATTACAATAAAGAACTGCGGGGCTGTAGCTCAGATGGATAGGCCAACGGCTTTCTGAGTTTTGAGTTGACGTTCTTTTGCGAGCAAAATGATAGCAATCTTTGCGCTTGTCGTTTACTTTGCAGGCGTTTCGGTTCTTGCGTTCCTCATCCTCTCTTACGTCCCCCTCTTCCGGCTGACGCCTGTTGATTTCCTACTATTTGTGATTGGAGCGTGTATCGGCATGTTCGCTCTGACGAACTTATATGTGGGTGTCGGAACCTGGTTAGTGCGGGTTCTAAGAATTCATGCGAGCGAAAAGGCTGGCTGGGTGGGTCTCCCTCTGGTCTTGGCTGGATCGGCACTGGGCGGGTCAGGCTTGGTTTGGCTCAAGATGCGCTTTGCAAAACCGCGAACGAAGTGAAAACCCCTCCCATAGCCCCGGTTTGGCACATGCCGCGAAATCTCATTTGGCGAATGGTGACTGTACACGGGAGCCGCATGATTCGTAGTAAAATCAAAGGCGCGGGGCTGTAGCTCAGATGGATAGAGCATCGGTTTCCTAAACCGTATCCACACCTGCAAATCGCCACTGTTTATGCAGGTTCCAGCAAATTTCGTTGAGTAAAGTGTACTAAAACTGGTGGGCCTGGCCAGGTTCGAACTGGCGACCTAGAGGTTAGGAACCCCTCGCTCTATCCATCTGAGCTACAGGCCCTCAAACCGCATTTTAGCATACGGAACGAAAGGCCACGACGTCCAACGGCCTTTTGCGGCCCGTCCGGCCGGTCAAAATACACTCTCACGTCGAAATTAATTGCTTATACAGTTGACACAGGACCGCCCCGGTTGGCATACTTGCAACAAGAGAAGTTTGTACTTCTCCTCGCCACGTCTACCAAGCACCGCAGTGTTGCTTGACCTACCACTAGCGATAAAACTCGGCAAAACGCTCTAACCCACCTGGGATAGCTGCGTTCACGCCTCGGAGCGACCACGCCCATGAACGATGCATTGCTGTGCCCAAGTACTAGTTTTTGTACGTTTGCCGCCTGCAAGCAACCTTACCACCCTAGAAGTAAGGTCCATCGGTTCTGCTCGGCCCAATGTCGTGCAGCGGCCCATTACCTTCCAGCAAAGCAGGCAGTGTTAAACCGTAAAAATGCCGAATTCGCAGCGCGCAACCGAGACCGCACCCTCGATTTTGATGCTCGCTACACCGTTAGCCACTAATCACAATGCAATCTGAAAAGGAGACGAGATGGAAACTTTAGTGCAAGAAGAAATCGTGCAGCCACGAGAAGACCAGACGGCAACAATGGCCGACGACTGGTTGGCTCAAGCTGATGAACTTGCGACGCGATTAAAAGCAACCACGGCTGCAAGCGCGGAGGTTCGATTCGCGATAGGCGACTGGCTCAACAGATACGCCGACCGCGACGACGTGTACACTGTCGGCGAAAAGAAGTTCAAGAAGCCTCGCAAGCAACTCGTTGATTACGCGAGCACGGCGCGTCGAGTGCCGGAAGCCGCGCGTACTTTTGGGTTGAGCTTCAACCACTACCGTGTCGTCGCCAACACTGCTCAGCCGGACAAATTCTCGCACTGGCTTGAATACGCCGAGAATTTTCATCCCAGTTGCGAGGACTTGCGAACGACAATAATTGCGGAGGCGGGGCCCACAAAGCGGATAAGTGTTGGGCTGCCGGTTGAGGTTTACGACCTGCTCGAATCTTTCGCCAATACCAACAAGACCACCCTGCAAGAGCTGGCAGGAATTTGGCTTCAAGAGAAGGTAAAGGCTGAGCTTGCCATAAAGTTAAACGACAAAGGACCTAACCCGTGGACGCGATGGGCTCAATTTTCGCAAGCTGAGCGTCAGAGCAAACCATCTTCGACTGTACATACAGTGACTGTAGATACAGTGGCTGTACAGCCAGTGGAGGAGACGGATGCGAAGGAGAAACAGGCAAAGAAGGCCGCACGTGACGAGGAAGTTGCCGCCCGGTGCAAGGCCTACGTGAAGGCAAAGCAAGAGGGCAAATCACACGATGAAGCGCAAGAGGCGGCAAATACCGCCGGATTGGAAGTAAGAAGCAAGCAACATTCGGCACACCGTGCAGACATCGCAACGGTAGAGACTGAATTCACACAGGAGGTAGAGGAGTTGGAGTCTCCTTACTGCGTTTGATTGACATTTCCTGCTTGCCATGTCGGCGCTACATTGCTGATACTGACGGCCAAAATAAAGTAGTTGGTAGGTTTGGATTGCTTCAACCTCCGGCGGGCTAACGGCACCGCGCCGAAAATCCCAAGCAAAATTCAATCAAGTTGGTTTTGAATGCTGAGCCCATCAGACATTCTCACGCCTGAGCAAGTCGCTCAGATGTTGCATGTCACTCGCGGATGGATAACCTCCAAAACGCGCCGTAGCTGCGGCGACCCGCTGCCGCATTTCCGAATCGGAAAGTACATCCGTTTTTCTCGCCCTGCCGTGTTGGAGTGGCTGGAAAGCACGGCTGTCCCTGTTCCGAAGCGGCGGCGTTAATTCTCAAAGTCTCCAGTGGCCTTGCCATGAACGCGGAGTTGAAAATGTTTTTGTTGCGGCGAACGCTACGTTGATTTCAGTTCAGCGCGCCTTGCGTTGGCCGTGACACTGAGAAGCAATAATAAGGTCGGCTGCCGAACCGAACCAATCGCGGCAGACGCTTCATGCCAGAAGCGTTAGGGAACTGAACAGGATAATGACGATGAAGCGTGCTGTACCAACTTTCTTGCAACACAAATCTTGGGGTGCGGCAACACCCCAGGCTCCGTCAGTCCTGTTCGCCCTGCCGGCCACTTCGGTCGGCAGGGTTCCCTTTCTAAAGGACTGACATGGCACGCCAACTGCATCCCACGCTTGGTATTTTCGACAGTGACAATCCTGAAAAGCTAGTCACGAACTTCACAGCGATTCCAACATGGTTCGTTGACGACCTAATTCGAATTGGCAAAGGCATACCGTCGTCGTTTTGGAAATTCACGTTCGTCCTCATGCGCGAAGTCCTTTCGGCGGTGGAAAAAGACGGCGACAAGTTCGTGAACACGTACGTGTGGAAAAGCACGTTCGAGGATTTCAAAGAGAACTACGACCTCGGCGACCTCGCAGTACAGGATTGGTCGAACGCTTACTCCGTCTCTGGCCTGTTCGGAATGGTAAAAGGGACTCGCAAGCATCCGAAGGACCCTGCCGGAAAGCCTACCGTGTGGACCTACAATCGCGCAGCAACGCGCCGCGATTGGACTGCTTTCGTGCTCGCGCTGTCAACGACGTTGAATCCTCCGGACGGTAAGCGAATGGCGAGACACGGGCGGGTTGATGACGTTGATGCCTCTCATGCTTTCAAGTTGCAGCTCTCACTTCACGTTGACAGAGCCCGCGCAAGCAAAGTAGGTGCGCCGCCTCTTCCTCCTGTAAACAGAAATCGCATCGAGGAATTCCTGCGGCGAGGATACGGCAGGCGGAACGATGATGGCTCGATTGAATACACCTACAAGAAGCCAAGTTGGGAAGGCTTGAAGGAACCGCGCCGCGAAGACCCGGACACTGGCATGGGATTTGAGTGATTCACTTTCACGTCAAAGTGGATGATTTTTCGATTCACTTTCACGTCACGGTAGATAAGCGACAAATCTACCAACAAAAATGTGGCAGATGAGGCCAAAATCTACCAACTAAACGTTGGCAGATAACGCCAAGAATCTACCAACAAAAATGTGGTACTGGTTTAGATAAACCCCCTAACTATCAAGCACCTCTAAAGCGGAAAAAGCGCCAGCTAGAGTTGGCCGATGGATGGAAAGACGGATGAAAGGCAACACCAGCCCATAACTGAAAGGAAGTTGCACATGGCCGAGGAAATCCACGCGGCGCAGGCCGTAGCACGCCGAACGGCGAAGCGTCATGCAAGCAACTATCAAATACGGCTACGGCCCTGCGACAACGATTGACAGCGCCGAGAAACGCAATGAGGCACGCAAGCGCAAGTGCGCCAACTCAGGATGCAGCCACTACGCCTACGATACTGCGAACTCGGAATTTCCGTTTTGCAGCCAACGATGTCGGAAACAGGACGACCGCAAAGGCCCGAACTGAGATGAGTAGCTTTCATTCATGCAAGACGAAAACGCTGCCGTCAAAAGGAATTGCTGGCGACGCTTATTTCAACATTGACACGCGCGAAATCTTCATCTGCATTGCTGACGGTCGGCTAGTTCCTCTAGCTGGCTTGCTTTCAAACTATCCCGGCGGGCCAGTAGGTGCGGACGGGCCGAAAGGCGACAGGGGCGAAAAAGGCGACGCAGGGATACAAGGCCAGCGCGGCGAAAATGGTTTGATGGGGCCGGCAGGAGCCGATGGCCGGAACGGAAAAGACGGCGAGCGAGGACAGCCGGGCGTTCAAGGTTTGCAAGGTGAGCGAGGCGAGAATGGCGATAAGGGCGACAAGGGAGATACAGGAGCGACCGGCGCAACTGGACCTCGTGGAGAGCAAGGGCCGCGCGGAGACGTGCTTATCGTTGACGACGCTGCGGTGCAAGCCGCTGTGAAGAAACTGCAAGCCGCAAAGCTGAGGATTCAGGCCAAGATTCGACAGAAGGCGCTTGAGTCGAACAATCTTCCGCCAGCGATGCGAACGATTTTACAAAGCCATTTGGCCGAGATTGAGAAAGAACTGAACACATGATGAACTCAGATGCCCGGCTGCCAGCAGGAGTATGGCTGTACGCGAACCGGCTGCCAGCAGGACTGACCGACGTTGAGATGCAAGATTTTCTCGCCGAGCGTGGCATAGGTTTGACCCTCGACCGAATCAGCGTTCGGAACTACGAAGACGCCGGTGGTAGCAACGCGAAGATAAGCATAAGCAACGAGGTTGTGGAGAGTCTTGTCAACTGGGTCATCAACTCGGACAAGATTCGCGGAACGCACAAGGTGGCTGCAAACCTACCGTCGACTGCATTTGGGCCACGAGAATGAGACGCCGAATACCAGTTCTCGCCCTGCCACTAGATATAAAACTGGACGACATCCTATTCGCTCCGGACGCCGAAGAACGAAAAGCCTACGCTTGGGAAACTCATCGCAGGGCGGCGCTCAAAAGGCTCGAGCGATTACGAGCAACGTGGGAACGCCAAGACCTCGAACGCGCGAGGAAGCGCGCGAAAGATTTACAGGCACTCGTTGAAGCCGACCGGAAATTTGTTGCCGCAGAAAACGACCGACAGGAGCGCCGAGTGGCCGCTGAACAAGAGACCAAAAAGATTGCAGATTATTACTTACAGGAACAGCGCAAGGAACTGCTTGCGAGGCTTGCCAGAGCAACAAAGGAAATTTCGGCGGATGTCTGCCGTTCGGAACGCGAAAGATTGATGCGACGTGGAGTCGTGAGAGGTCGCAAGTAAAGAAGCCACGAACGGATTTGATGCGAGAGGCAGGCTTAGAGCCGAACCTCATAAGGAACAATTGAGGAATTGTCTCCTTACTTCTTCAGCCAAAATCCAAGAATTGTTCCGGTCAGGCCGAACGCCCAATTTCTTGTTGTGGGGTCAAAGCCAGGAATGAGGATTACTGCGAGAGCGGCCGCGAGTACTGTTCCGCTGACGCAAACCTGCATCCGGTATTTGAGGTGTGTAGGCGGTCTTTCGAGCTTCATCCTTATTCTTATACAACTCTCCCGGGCCAAGACAAGACAATTCTAAAGCCTGTCGGATGATGCTGTTACGGACAAATGTACTATTCTCGCCAATAGGAGGGTTTTTGTACTGCAATCTAACTTTCAGCTCTTTTCTGGCCGCACGCGAGAGGCAGGGCTGAAGTCCACGCCTCGTTAGAGGGATGCCATAATTAGCGACGGAGTGGTGCTAAAATGCACCCATGCGTGAGTGGTTAGCCAACAACTACACTTGGCTCTTTTCGGGCGCTGCGGTCAGCGCGATTGTCGCCGTCCTGGGATTCTTTAAGTGGAAAAGAAAATCCAACGGCGGTGGAAATGCCTCAACTGTGTCGCAAGTTGGCCGAGACTCCATCGCGTCTCCGGTAGCGGGGCGAGATGTCCACCAAACCATTAACAACATCATCCTCCCGCCGAAGGAATCGGAGAACTCGTCCGAGTTCAACGAGACTCCCAAGCCCAACGACTTAGAGGCGCATGTGGAGAACGTACCATTGCTCCAACGAAACGCCGTCTGTAGCGGCTTCGTCGGACTGAAAGTTAAGTGGCCGGCTGTAATACGGACTCTTTTCCACCACGGCGAAAATGAAGTAGAAGCAGCTCTGAAATACGGGGATAAGAGGTACAGAGGCGGCCTTGACATAGTCGCGAACCTCGACCTTCGGCAGTACACGAAGCTCCGGTCGGTCGTTGGCGGAGAGTTAGTAACGGTCTGGGGCACAATTGTGAGAATGAACGCAGTAGAGATTGAGCTGAGAGTCGACCGACTTGTTTTCGACAGAGAACCGCTAGAGCCAGAGCAGCAAGAGCAGTAGCAAACCCAGCAGAACACGCGAGGAATCGGCTGTTAAACCGCCGAGGAACGACATCGTAGAGCGTTTTGCCGCAGGCTCGCAGATGGGACCTGCGCCCTCCTGATTTCGTTTTGCCACACCGCAAAAGACCGCTCGCCTAGCTCCACACCCTTGCACATGAAACTCCACAGCCAAAAATCTTAGTTTGGGCCACTGTTTCCCACCCTTCACAAATTTTGCAACGCCACCCTACGCGCTTGCGATTCGCTTCCCGGCTAGATGCTGTGGCAGGGTGCGGGAACGCGCGCAACCATCGGAACGGGCTGCGGATTGCCATGCCGTCACAGCCGGAAAGGAAACTTGAAAGGAAAAGAACATGCCAGCCAAACGAAAAGTATCGGATGCCTACATCACAAAAGTGTGGGAGGAACTTCGTAGCATCTCCCGCGCAGCGAAGCGCGTAGGGATGTCATACGTGGGAATCGCTCGCCGACTCCACAAGCTCGGATTTGTCCGCACCAAGACCGCGCGCTCGCGATAACGAAATTCGCTGACTGACCTGGCGGCCGGTCGGCGAACGTCGAGGGCCGCGTTTCGCGGCGCGGCCCTCTCTTCCATCCGCTCGGAGAAACGAACATGGGACGCCCCGCAAAAACAATCCGACAGCACCTTCTTCATGGCTCTGTTCCTCAAGGCAAGCCTGAGAAGGCCAGCGTCTACTCTGGCGGTCGGCCAAAAATTCCTTCCCACTTGTCGCCTGCGGCTCGCACCGAGTTCAAACGCGCATGCAAGATTCTGCTCGACCGCGGCACCTCCACGCCGGGTGATTTCGTGACGCTGGCTGTCTATTCGGAAGTGTACGCGCGCTGGATTCAGGCGAAACAGGAAATCGGCGACGAGCTGATGATTGAGACCGCCGTTACCGATAACAACGGAACTCTCCGAACCGTTCGCCGCCTCAATCCTTTGCTGAAGGTCGCTGAGGCATGTGAGTCTCGCATGTTGAATCTGGCGAAGGCGCTCGGCCTAACGCCGATGGACCGTGAGAAGGTCAAGCAGGCCGCAGTGAATGCCGACGAGGAAATTGTTCCCGGCAGCATCGCCCATCTCCACCCTGAGCTTCTTAACGGCAAGGTCACGGAAATTAAGCCAGTCCAGTTGAGTGACGACGAACTGGCGGCAGCGTTGTGTGAGGACGAACCAGATGCAGATGCAGATTCAACTCTGTAAAGAGATTGGCGTTCCGGTCCGCGACTTGGAACTGATTGAAATTTATCAAGTCGCGGGTCGAATCATTGACGACGAAGCACTTCGGCAGAAAGCCATGAAGTACTTGGACGGTTCAATCCTGCCGCCCGACGCGCGCCAGAAAGCCATTGATGAGATGAAGCCAGCCGAACGCGCGGAGCTATTCGAGAGGGTCATGGGCGTTCTGCCAATCAAGCGCAAGCCATAACACTGTCTAGTCGCTACGAAGGTCGCGGAACCGCCGCGTTGAAAAGGAACCACATGCTTCTCAAACCGAAGGGCAGTACAAATCCTCACGACCAGTTTCACGTTCCGTTCGGCATTGGAAAAGCTCTCTGCCTGACTGGCGTCGTTGAGGAAGTTTCTGTTGCGCCAAAGTTCGACCCGATGTTCGTAAAGCCCACGCGCTGGCGCGTTGTCCAGTTTGACCTAGACCTGAGTTCGCAAGCGCCGATGCTCGCTTGGTCGTGCGAGTGCTGCAATCAATCCGGCCAGCAGGAATCCATTCGTGGAACCGCAGCCGAGACCGCAAGGTTCCAGCATTGCGGCGGCGTGGAACAGTGTCCCGCCGATGTGGCTGCGCAGTACGAACGAGCTTGGGGAGCGTATGAGGCCGCCCGACGCAAGCCAAAACCAAATAAGGAGGCCAACAGTGGCAAAGTCTTCTTCGTCAACAATCGCTAAGAAAATCCGCGGCTATGCCGCCCGATTCAGCGTCTTGAGTAAGCCGCTCGCCGATGGCGTTCGCGAGCGCATTCAACCCGGAGCCTTTTCGCAGGTTCTTCGCAGCTCACCAGATGTGTGCTGCCTGCTGAATCACAACGCCAACCACATTTTGGGCCGGACAACTTCCGGCACGTTGCGGCTGAGCGAGGACTCCGAAGGTCTTCGGTACGAAGTGGATTTGCCGCCGACCTCGTATGCCGCCGACGCGGCTGCCGCTGTGAAGCGAGGCGACCTAAACGCCGCCAGCTTCGCATTCAAGCTCGAAGACGGCGACGCCAGCTATGCCGAAGAAGTCGTTGACGGCATCCGCTGCATGGTCCGAACCATCAAGAATTTTTCCAAGGTGTTTGATGTCAGCCCTTGCTCCCAAGCTGCGTATGCCGGCACTTCGGCAATGCTTCGCAGCGAAGGCGTGGAACGGCGAGTCACTCCTATCCAGCGCGTGAGCCTTCGCGTGAAGCCTTACGAAGGTATGTCTTACGAGGCAAGCATCGCGAATCGCAAAACAGTAGACCACTACCGCCGTGAATTGCTGGAACTAATTTTCGAGTAAATCCAATCAGAAGAGGAACAAGTGAAAACACGATTCGACCGAGACATTGTTGAGGCTGCCGGAATTGACGCCAGTGCCTACACCGACGAACAACTCGCCAGCTTCGCTGACGACTTGGCGGGGCATGGCCCTGTTCATGCAGCCGCAGTGAAGTTGGCTGTGCGCTCGTTTGCTGCCGAGGTTATCGCTGAACTTAGTGGCGAGGCGCAACGCAAGGCGCTTCACAACACGATTCTTCGACGCTGCGGTCAAGCACCGCTTGTGTTGAAGAGGTATTAAACCGACCTTCGGCGGCTCCGAAGGACAAATCCAATTGAAGGAGCAACACCATGACTATTGATTTGAACAGTTTGTCCAGCCTTACATACGAGTCGCTGGAACTCACGAGAAAGAAAGGCGAGTGGACGAAACGGGATTCGCAGAAGGCTGCGCTTCTCTCTTCCATGATTTCCGCCATCAAGAGCGGAGCGAATCTGTCCGACCTACAATCGCGCTCGCCGGAGAACCAGCTCTTGGAGGCTCGCGCTTGGCAGTCCTTTGTCGAACGGCGAGACATGGTGGAGGGCGCGCCGATGCTCTCGCACATCGGAACCTATAGCGGCCTCGGCTATTTCGTGCCGACCGGCTTCTATCCGAAGCTCTTTGCTGCAATGGGAGCGCATGACTTCCTGTTCAACGATGAAGACTGCACGGTCATCAAGACCGACGACGGTCGGCCAATGACCGTTCCGGTTGCTGGGGACATTGAAAACGTTGCGACGCTAACCTCGGAAGCTGGTTCGCGGTCGAGCGTTGACTTCGCTTCGGTTGCACACGTGGAACTCGGAAGCTACAGCTTCTCGT
>Ga0210388_10004263_pt1 | contig 11215 bp, 10 predicted proteins | sample IncBWC19OmetaG_FD_155485 | JGI IMG/M metagenome (GOLD analysis project Ga0210388, IMG submission 155485) | Forest soil microbial communities from Barre Woods Harvard Forest LTER site, Petersham, Massachusetts, United States - Inc-BW-C-19-O ...
CGGCGCCGCTCGTAGAGGCACGGGCGCCCTCGCCCGTGGTACCGAGCGCAGCTCGGCTGCTCTCTTCTCCGTCGCCCGATTTCTTCATCAGCTTCAAACGCTGCATCACGCCGAAGCGATGTTGCTCGTCGACAATCACCAGGCCGGGATTGGCGAACTCAACTTTTTCTTCCAGCAGCGCGTGCGTGCCAATCACCAGTTGCGCGTTTCCCTGCGCAATGTGGCGGCGGATCTCGCGCTTGCGGTCGGCTTCGAGCGATCCGGTCAGCAGGACGATGCGGTAGCCGGCGTTCTCCAAAATGCGGCGCGCGGAAAAATAATGCTGCTGGGCCAGAATCTCGGTCGGCGCCATCAGTGCCACCTGGTAGCCGTTTTCGATGGCGATGATGGCCGCTTCGAAGCCCACGATCGTCTTTCCCGAACCCACATCGCCTTGCAGCAAACGGCGCATGGGATAAGGCTTTTCCATGTCCCCGGCAATTTCTTTGAGCACGCGCTTCTGCGCGGCCGTGGGATGGAACGGCAGGATTTTTTTGATCGCAGCCCGCACTCGATCATCCAGACGAAAAGCGATTCCGGTCTGCGCCTTGAGCTGCTGCCGTTTCAACTCCAGCCCCAGCTCGACGAAGAAAAGCTCGTCGAAGATCATGCGCAGGTGCGCCGGAGTGCGGAACGACTGCAAGTCCTGAAAGCTTTCACCGGGCTCGGGCCAGTGCACGCTCCACAGCGCGGCACGCGGCGAGATCAATCCCAGATGCGCGCGCACGGCGGCGGGAATCGGCTCGGGCAAGTCCGGTGTCAGATTGTCGAGCGCCGTGCGGATGACACGACGAAACCAGCGTGGCGTAAGCCGACCCTGGCCAGCCGACTCGTAGATAGGAACGATCCGGCCGATTTCAAGCGATTCGGCGGCTTTCTTGTCGGCGCCGCTGTCGCTGCCATCGTTGGCATCACCAAGAATTTCGAACTGCGGCTGCACGATTTGCAACTCGCGGCTACGCTCATCCTGTTCGACCTTGCCATAGAGGGCGATCATCGCGCCGGCTTTGAATTTATCCTGAAGATAAGTGGCGTTAAACCACAGGCAGCGCAGCTTCGCCCGTCCCTGGCCGACGGTGAGTTGAAAAATCGGCATCTTGCGGGTGCGAAACAGACCTGAGTTTCGTACTTCGCCGATCACGGTGGCCATTTCGCCGGGACGCAACTCCGCGATGCCGCGCGGGTTCAGGCGGTCTTCGTAGCGAAAGGGCAGATAATGAACCAGGTCGCCGACAGTGTGGATGCCCTTGGCAGCGAGAATTTCCCCGATCCGTGGACCCACGCCCTTCACGTATTGGACCGGAGTGTCGAGTTCAAGCATGATTGCGATCCCCGACCTGCGGGGGCCTCAAGAATGTTAGCAGGGGCGCACGGCCGGGGGTGGCCGAGTTGAGGTGCAGCGGTGTCTAAATCCTCGGTGCTGGTCAATTTTCTCCAGGCTCTGCTGGCCATCGTGCTGGGCAACGTGGCGTACTTTCTGCTCACGCCGTCGTTTCCGTCCGCAGCCCGGCATCGCCCGTTTCAGATGGACTTGGGTCTACTCGTGGACTTCTGGTTTTGCCTGGTGGCCTACGGATTGATCAGAACCGCAAGAAGGTGGAGATAAGATGGCGGAATGAAAAGTAGAACCTCGGGTCGACGATGCTGGTCGAGAGCATTCTCCCTGGCGCTGCTCTGTGGAACTCTGGCGGCCGCGGCACAATCGGCGCCAGCTATTCGCGTGACGACCTGTCAACTCGAGGCTCGCCCCGGTGCCTACGATGGCAAAACGGTCGAAGTGCGCGGTCGGATCTATTTCGGAAAATTCGATTTCGTCATCGATTCAGATTGCCAGCCCCACGGCGGGAGAGTATGGGTTGACCTTGGTGGCGATGTCCGGGCGCCGGGCGCGTATTGGGGAATCTCCAGTTCGCTGCCCAAACAAAAGGGCGTAGATGTCCGGGTCAGGCGCATCTCCGTTCCTCTCGTACGCGACAGCCGGCTCGATCAATTTGTGAACGATGTGGGGGCCACACGATTCCGCAAGCCAAACGGTGACGCGTGCGGCTCGGAATGCCTTTTCTACGAGGTCACAGCGACAGTAAGGGGAATGTTTTTCTCCGGCACCAAGGGCGGCTTCGGGATGGAACGATGCTGTCATCTCCTGGTCATCGAAAGCGTTCTCGGCGTATCGTCCAAACGAACTCGCGTTCCGGCGGGCGGAGAGTTTGCCTGCACTTCTGATCGCTGGCAACCATCTGCGGAGGAATGGAAAGCGTTCTCGGCAAAGCCGGCGTGTTCCCTCCGGGAGAATTTCAATAACTGCTCGGTCTATCTCGCGAAACATTGGGGCGACGCCATTAGAGCCGGAGATCGGCTTGACTATCCCGGCGATTGGATGTCGCCGGACATGACGCTGTCCTATAAGTTTGCCGGAGGCTTCATTCAGGAGCGCGGGCAGCCGATGACGATCAAACCATCGAGTACTGTGACCCGCGAGAGTTGTCGCGCGGTCACACTGCCCCTACCGGCATCCGACCCGATCCACTGCGATTTCTTTCGCTCAGGCTGGCTGGAAGACAAAAATGCAATCATAGCCGTCGAAAAAGAAATCGCCGCCGGTAAAGCGGACTGGCGATTAACCGACATGGTGCAGGTCGGCTGGCTGGCCTACCAGGAGGTCGCCGAGGGGCAGAAGCTGACGACCGCAACACTGCCTTCCGCGGGCTGCGAGCAAGGAACCATGGCCGAGACCAACCAGCCATGGGCCGTCTGCAACTGGTTGTCTCGCGACGGTTTGCGGGAGGTCATGGTCGACTTGCATAAGCCGTTATATCTGAAGAAGCCCGGCAGCTTCGACAAGGTGCCATGGGTCGCAACCGGAACAGAAGCCAACCAGTGCCACCCGGAGCGCTGATCCGCCGTGGGCGTTAACGGGTTACTTTGGGCACCTCTCTGATTACTGTCCTCGCCTTTACAATCCGTTTGGAATGGCGAAAATCGCAGTCTTGTACGACGCGGGCCAGGCTGTCCTCTCGACCTTTGACTTGGACGAGGTGTTGCAGCGGATTCTCGGCATCGCGCGTGACTATTTTCACTTACCGAACGTGGCCATCCTGCTGCTCGACAAGGAGGCGCAGCAGTTGTGCGTCCGCTCGCAGATTGGCTGGGACCCCGGTAAGGACAGGATCTGCTTAGGACACCACGAGGGCATTACGGGAGCATCAGTTCTCAAGAAGCAGCCGGTCTACATTCCCGACGTCAGTAAAGACCCGCGCTATGTTTGCGCCGCCCAGTCCACCCGCTCCGAACTCGCGATTCCGCTGATGGTGCGCGATGAAGTCGTGGGCGTGCTCGACTGCCAAAGCGACGAACTCAACCATTTCGACCACGAAACCATCGAGCTTTTGACGTTGTTTTCGACCCAGGCCTCGATCGCCCTGCAGAACGCGCGCCTGTATTCGCTCGAACGGCAGCGGGCGCGGCAACTGGAGGCCATCAATACCATCGCCCAACAGAGCACCGCCGTCATGGATCTGGAGGATCTGCTGGCGCGCGTGTGTTACGTGATTCAACAGGCGTTCAAGGTGCCGCACGTTTCACTTTTCCTGCGAGAGGATGGCGACCTGGTAATGCGGGCTCATGAGGGCACGCTGACGCTGTGTGCCGCTCCTGGCGGGCGCCTGCCAGCGGACCGTGAGCCCTGGTCCCGCGTGCTGGCGACAGGCGGCACGCTCATTGAAAAGGACCTGACCACTCCGGACTCTTTCAAGTTATATGTCGAATGCGCTTCCCGCATGTGCATTCCGCTGATCTCTTTCGGGCAAACGCTCGGCATCCTCACCCTGCATAGTTCGGAGCGCAACGCCTTTCGGCAGAGCGAACTGCAATCGCTGGAATCGGTGGCGGACATTTGCGCCAGCTCCATCCAGAACGCGCACTACGTCGAAAGAATCCGGCAGCTTTCTTATCTAGACGGCTTGACCGGCATTTTCAATCGCCGCTTTTTCGAATTGCGCATTCTGGAAGAAGTAGAGCGCGCCCGCCGCTGCGGCACCGGCATGGCCGTGGTCATGGTGGATATCGACCAGTTCAAGAAGTTGAACGATGAGTTCGGACATCTGCTGGGGGATGAAGTCCTGCGGCAAGTCTCGTCCCTATTTCATCAGCAGTTGCGCAAGATTGACGTGGTGTGCCGTTATGGTGGAGAAGAATTCGCCATCCTGCTGACGCAGACTAACGCTCAGCACGCGTTCGGCGTGGCCGAAAAGCTCCGCAAGCTGGTGGAGAGCTGGCAATTTCCGGGAGTTCCTCGAACCGTCACGCTCAGCGCCGGCGTGGCCGCATTTCCCGATCATGGCACGACCCGCGACGACCTGATCCGCGCCGCCGACACCGGGCTCTACGCCGCCAAACAAGCCGGTCGCAACCAGGTCTGCCTCACCGCGCTGGCGCGCAAGACATCAAACGTCAACTAGAAACGTCAAGCAGCCGGCTCATATCTCCAGCCAGCTTCCGGTCATCTCGTGGCGCATGCGGTCCAGTTGCATCCTGAGCTTATCTTGCTGTTTCTGAAACTGTCCCTTCAACTTCTCGGATTGCTCACGCATCTTTTTCTGTTCACTGCACAAGGACTCGCGGGCGTCCTTCGCGGCCTTGCGGGCGTACTCGGTGGCCAGTTCCATCTGCGGCCGGAGCTTGGCGATCTGCTGTTGCAGTTGGCCCAGTTCGATCTGCGACTCGGCGTCGATCTCCTGATCGTCGCTCTCTTCTTCCAGCAGGTCGCCGGTCTCTTTGCGCTCGGGCAGCGCCAGGTTCAGGTTCTGCTCTTTCTTGTCGCGAATCACGCCCACGTTGACCGAATTGCCGTTGCGCGCCTTCACCGCGTGAGTAAAGTCGCTGGTGTCATGCACCGGCTCGTCGTTGACTTTGACGATGACGTCCCCGGCACGGAAGCCGGCCTTCTCCGCGCGGCTGCCTTTCTCGACCGAGCGGATCAGCACCCCGTTTCCGTTCTTCACGCCAAAAAACTCTCCCAGTTGCGGCGTGATGTTTTCCACCATCAACCCGCTGCGAGCCGATGACGTAACCACCACCATGTTGATCGACGGAATGTCGATGTCGGGCATGACGTGGATATCGGGCATCGTGAAGTTGAATTCCTTCGCTTTAGGAGCGGTCATCGAGAATTCTTTGTGCTTGTCGGCCAGCTGCAACTTCACCGTTACCGGCTGACCGTCACGGCTCAAGCCAAACGTAACCACGCGTCCCGAGGGCGTTTCGTGGATCATGCGCCGCAACTGCGCTCCACTCTCGATCACTGTGCCGTTCATGCTGACGATGACGTCGTGCTCCTTGATGCCCGCCTTGCCGGCCGGAGCATCCTGGTCGACCATCGTGACCTCAACTCCCTTTTCTTCTTTCAGCTTCAGCGCGCTCATGCGCTCAGTGGTCACATCGGTGATGTCGACCCCGAGGTAGGAGCCTGTGCCGCCATCTTCGCTGGAGAGAAACCAGGGCTGCGCCGAAGGATCCACCGACCAGCTTTGTGCGGCATGCGAAACACTGAGAAGTAACGGCATTAACACGATGCTCGTCAGAACATATTTGCGCATGGTCATTCCCCTCCCCAAACTGAATCTGTGAATCAGGTTGAATTGCTGATTGATGACTTTTGACTGCTGATTGAAAACCAGCCCGCCGTCCGCGACTTGGCTTTTCAATCAGTAATCGGTAATCAGCAATCAACAATTTCTCGTCAGCGCGCGCGTCGAAAACAGATGTCGCCAGTCGCGGTATGCACTTTCAGCGTGGGGCCTCCACCGTTCAGCCGACCTTCCGCATTCAGTGTCTTGGGCTCCCATTGGTTGCCTTCGCTGCTGACTCGGATGTCGGAAAACTCCGAGGTGATGTGGTGCCCGTTACCCATGTCCACGCTGGCGCGCACGTTGATAGCTACGTCGTCGGCAATATACACCGTGATGTCACCCGCGCCGGTCTCGAGATCGGAATCCATGCGTTCGCTGCCGGTGTTCACCAGCTTCACGGTGATGCCGCCCGCGCTGGTTTCCGCTTGCGCCGATGGCACTCCGTAAAGTTCAATGCCGCCGCCGCCGGTCTCCGCGTGCACGTGTCCCTTGCCCGAAGTCAGGCGGATACTTCCGCCGCCCGTTTCGATTTCGGCCGAGCCGCCAATGTCGCTCAACTCCACGCCGCCGCCGCCGGTCGAAACCTTGACCTTGCCATTGCACTGGTGCAGTTCGATGCTGCCGCCGCCCGTTTCAATGACCGCGCCCTGCGCGCCGGATTGAATCTCGACGCTGCCGCCGCCGGTATCGGCGATGACCTTGCCATTGGCGTGGCGAACCTGGATGGGACCTCCGCCGGTGTGCAGAGCGAGATCGCCGCTTACGGTGCCAATATCAATGGAGCCGCCGCCAGTGTCGACGTTCGCGCCGCCACCGATATCGTCGAGGCGCATTCCGCCGCCGCCGCTCTCCGCTTCCACCCGCCCCGAAACTCCCGTCGCTTCTACGTTTCCGCCGTCGGTTTCCAGCTTCACCAGCGCCATTTCACGCGGGACCATCACGGAAAACTGGCCGGAAAAATGCCGCGGCTCCTTGCCACCCTGCCAGTCGCCCACGATCCATGCCGTATCGCCCTTCACCCATGCGGTTACTTTGTATTGCTCGAACTGGCGGCGCGCATCCTGCTCAGAAGAAGATTTGAAGTTCGTATGAACCACATAATTGATGCCTTGCTGCTGCCCGCCATGGACGACGACCGAGCCCATATCAACCTTGACCCGCAAAACTTTGACCGCTGCCAGCGACCCTGTAATTTCCTGACCCCAGGTTCCGCCCTCGCGGGAAATATGTGCTTCCTGCGCCCAGCCCATTGGAACCAGGGCCGGCGACGCAGTCAGAGCCAGCAGCACCGCCAGCCCAACGACTTGTAGCGAACGTTTCAATTCAATCCACCTCGATTTTCTCGCGCCATTGAGGGACGCATATCGTGCCGAAATACTGTTTCGTCTGCGCTCTTGGGTCTTCGGTCTTCGGTCGTGAGCATTCGATCTAAGCCGAATACCCAACCCCCAAGACCTAAGACCGCCTTCTACCTAATCAATCTCCGGCAACTGCGCCAGCATGGTCCGCGCCTGCGACTTGATGTACTGGCTTGAATCCTTCGCCGCCAATGCCATCAGCACGCCGCGCACGCTGCCGTCTGCCTTCACTGGTTCGATCAGCCGCAGCGCTTCAATGCGCACGCCGGAATTTCCGTCATTCACCAGCGCCCGCAGCACGGCGTCGCGGACATTGGTATCGTTCTTCACGTAGTTGCCCAGTGCGTTCAACGATTTCAGCCGCACGCCCGGATTGGTATCGTTCTGCAGCGCGTACATCAGCGCTTCGCGCACCTGCAGGTCACCGCTTCTCTGCGCCAGCAGATCAACCGAATCGACGCGCACGCCGGAGTTGAAATTGTTGCGCGCCGCGTACAGCAGCAGTTGCTGGATATCCTGATCGTTCAGCGAACCCTGTTTTTGCTGCTCCGATACGGCCTTGTACTTGATGCTGATCTGATTTGTGCCCGGATCCTGGGTAACGGAATCGATGCCGGCAATGGAAGCTTCGGTGGGAACTGGGGTTAGGGTCGTTACTGCGGCGGTATTCGTGGGTCGTGGTCCGTAGAACTTGGCTGTGGTTCCGATTCCCCCAACAAAACCAACAATCAGAATCGCCGATGCCAGCGCGGGAGAGAACTTCATCTGCCGCAGCCAGTTCGACGGATCGAACGCCAGGCGACTGAAGAAGCTGCCTTGCTTGGCCGTCTCCAGCGCTTCCTGCAGGCGCATGCGCGAGGCCGCCACCAGGTTGGGCGTGGGATCAGATGCCCGATCCTGCGCCAGCAGCGCGTGAAACTCCCGCTCCGCCTTCAGTTCGGCTGCGCAGTCCTCGCAGCGGGACACATGCTGCTCCAGTTCATGCCGGGCGTCATCGGCCAGCTCGCCGTAAACCTCAAGCACGATATTTTCGCGAACCCATTCACATTTCATCGTTGCACCCTTTGGGTCTTAGGTCTTGGGAGTTAGGTGTTGGGCCTAAGACCGCAAGATCCGATTACAACCCGCCTCCGCACAACTCCTTAAAGCATGGGGCCCAAGGCCTACCACCTAAGACCTAAGGCCTCTTACCTCATATCCGCCAGCGCGCCGCGCAACTTCTGCGTGGCGCGAAACAACGTGTTCTTTGCCGTCTCTTCCGTCGTATGCAGAATCTCGCCCACAGTCCGCAACTTCAATCCGTGGTAATGCTTCAACTCGAACACCATGCGCTCGCGCGGAGTCAGCTTCTCGAGTGCTCCGGAGATGCGCGCGCCCAACTGCCGCCGCATCAAATCGCGCTCCGGATTCGCTCCCGCCCGCGCGTCCGGCACCTGATCGAGCAGGTCATACTCGCCGCCGGAGGCGTCTTTCGCGACCGGCGCGTCTTCTTTGCGGACGTTTCTTTTCCGCAAATGGTCGAGACACAAGTTGGTCACGATCCGGTAAATCCAGGTGTAGAAGGAACACTCGAAGCGGAAATTTCCGATGTTCTTATAGGCCTTGAGGAAGGCGTCCTGATAAACGTCCTGCGCGTCGTGCTCGGTGCCGGTCAAGTGCAACGCCAGGCGCAACACCGCATGGTCGTAGTGGCGCACGAGTTCCTCGAAAGCGGCGCGGTTTCCGCGCTGCGCCTCCCGGATCAGCATCGTGTCGTCTATGCGGCGTTCTTGTGCGGCCATGCGGCCCCGTACGGGCTCACGGTTCTCAGTGTTTTCACTGACTCTCTCCACTCTCTGGCTTTTCGCTTTCGAGTGCGCCCCGCCGCCAACCGCAAGTGGTATAGCCCATGCACCTGCTGGCATTTCTGTTGTGTCCCTCTACCTGCCCGGTATGTATGCCGTATCCGGGCCTGCACAGGAATAGACGGGTTATCAGTAGAACCGTGAGCAGAAATTATAGGCTGGCCGGGGATATTTGGGGGAGCTAGGTGGTTCTAGGGCAAAGATTTAGGGGGAAACAGAACATCGGTCCGGAGTGAGGATCATGGTTTCGGGGCCGAATTCTACGGCAGCCTGGTTCCCGAGTCGCGGATGACGTCGTTTGATAACTACTTGCCTGTCATCCTGAGCAAAGCGTAAGGACCTGTGCACGCTGCCGGGAGCATCGTTCCTGCCGGCGGGTACATAGGTCCTTCGCTTCGCTCAGGATGACGAGGCTATCGGAGGAACTGCTACCCCGCGACCGCTTCCTTCTCAATCACCACTTTCAAATGCGCAGTCACATCCTTATGCAGCTTGATGGGAACGGTGAACTCGCCCATGGTCTTCAGCGGCTCGTGCAGCTGGATCTTGCGGCGGTCGATGTTGAAGCCCTTCTTGGTCAGCGCGTCGCCGATGTCGCTCGACGTGACGGAGCCAAAGAGCTGATCGTTTTCGCCCGAACGCCGCGTGAACGACACCGAGACGCCCTCAAACTGCTTGGCCAGTTCCTCGGCCTGCGTCTTCTCCTTGGCGGAGCGGCGCACCGAGGCAGCCTTCATCTGCACGATGACGGCCTTGTTGCCCTCGTCGGCCTGAATCGCCAGCTTGCGCGGCAACAGATAATTGCGTCCGTACCCTTCCGCGACCTTCACCACATCGCCGCGGGAACCCAGTTTCGCTACGTCTTCTTTCAGTATGACTTCCATGATGGCTCCAGTCAGAGATCAAATTCATTGGCCACGGATTCATGCGGATCGTCACGGATAAAGCAACCAATTTTAAGAGCCTGATTCGTGAGAATCCGTGGCTAAGGTTTAACTCGCTCGTCCCGCGAACGGCAGCAGGGCGATGTTGCGCGCTTTCTTGATGGCCGCCGACAGACGATGCTGGTGCGGCGAGCACACGCCGGTCAGACGCCGCGGCACGATCTTGCCGCTCTCGGCAACGAACTGGCCGAGCATGCGGTAATCCTTGTAGTTGATGTCTTCGATCTTCTCGACGCAGAACTTGCAGACTTTCTTGCGCCGGAAAAACTTGCGTCCGCCCTCGCGCGGAGGTCCACCGGGCCCGCGTCCGCCACCGCCACCGCCAAACCGCGGGCGATCTCCACCCGGACGATCTCCGCTCGATCGCGGCCTCTCACTCGGTGCCGATTGCTCTGGTGCTTTCGTTTCGTCAGCCATTTTCTTACTCTCCTCAGAATTCTTCTGTAGACCGCAAAGGGCCAGTGATCAGGGGCTCGGGGCTAGTGACCGGTCAGGATCGCTTGCTCCGGAAGCAAGCCCGGAAACCAAGCCTCGGAACTAGGTCTAGAAACCAGTCTCGGATCGCGAAGCCTTAACCCCTGATCCCTAGCCTCTGATTTCTCTACTTTCTCTACGCCGTCGCCGGAGCTTCCGCCGCTGGAGCCGCCGGCTCTTCCGCCGCGGCCGCAACCGGAGCTGCTGCTGCCGGCTGCGCGCTTACTTTCTTGCGTGCGTCGCGCAGTGCCTTCACCTTGTCCAGACGCTTCTGCTCCTCGTCCGTGCGTACGGTGAGGAACTTGATGACCTGCTCGGTCACGCGCAGACGGCGCTCCAGTTCGTGAATCACCGCGCCTCCGCCCTCAACCACCATCAGGACGTAAATGCCCTCATGGAAGCGCTTCACGGTGTAGGCCAGACGGCGCTTGCCCATCTTGTCGACCTTTTGAATACTTCCACCCGCCGCGGGCACAATCGACTGCAGCATCGAAATCAGTTTGTCCAGGTCCTCTTCCGTCATATCGGGCCGGACAATGAACATCAGCTCATAAGTACGATTCATTCTGCTCTCCAAATTCTTCGGCCACAAACCGGCCACGGATCTCACGGATTGCCACGGATAAATCAAGAAGATCTCAGGGGTTCTGATCCGTGAGCATCCGTGCAATCCGTGGCTAATCTTCTTTCCGGTTGAAGCGATTCATCGCCGCCGCCGGACCCTCTTTCAAAATCACTTTCACCGCTTCTTCGGCAGTGTCCAGAATTCCGTCCACGACCGACAGTTCCGCCTTGCGCAGCGGCGACAGCAGATAACCCTGCCCGTCGCTCACCTTGTGCTCCGGCGCGACCCCAATCCGGATGCGCAAAAAATCCTGCGTGCCCAGTGCGCCGATGATCGACTCGATGCCGTTATGCCCCGCCGAACT
>Ga0210388_10004264_pt1 | contig 11215 bp, 8 predicted proteins | sample IncBWC19OmetaG_FD_155485 | JGI IMG/M metagenome (GOLD analysis project Ga0210388, IMG submission 155485) | Forest soil microbial communities from Barre Woods Harvard Forest LTER site, Petersham, Massachusetts, United States - Inc-BW-C-19-O ...
TCGCTCACTTATCTAAGCGCAAGAACGGTGGAGCGCGAGTCTTCCGAGAGTCAGGCACTGGTCTCGATTGGCGCTATCGCTCTGCTGCCTTGCGCGATTATCGCGGTTCTCGCGCGAGGCGAAATAGCTCGAAGCTACGGACAGGGCTCGGGCAGTTCGCACTCATTCTTTTTGGAGTGGCTAATCGCTATCGGCGCGCCCCTCTGCCTGGCTCTCGTGATGCGCGGCCGTGCGGCGTGGATGAACTGCGTCTCCGCCTTATGGGTACTTGGGCTGGCTCTTGTCGCCCCTCACCACTTTTTCCATTGGGATGACTGGGACGTCATGGGTTTTTACGTATGGGCCGCTGTGGGAGCGGCTGGGCTCATCGCCTGGGGCATCGCGGAACGCAGGCGCGAGCGAGTTAATCTGGGCGTCGCGGCATTCGCCCTAACGGTTCTGTTTTTCTATTTCTCCAGCGTGATGGACAAACTCGGACGCGCTGAAAGCCTTTTTGGCGCTGGTGTGCTGCTGCTCTTTGGCGGCTGGGGACTGGAACGCGTCCGACGCCGTCTCGTGGCGGGGCTGGGGGTGGTGCCATCATGAACCAACTTCAAAAAGGTCTTCTCTTCGCGGTCATTCAAATCCTGCTCGTTTCCAGCCTCGGCGCAAAACTGCTCTGGGACCGCGAGACCTTGCCGCGAGGCTGGGCCGCGACCCGCGGGTACGATCCCGATCTGCCCATTCGCGGGCGCTATATCAACATATCTTTGTTGGTGAAAGCGGATCGAGTTTTCTCCGCCCTGCCGGGGGCGAACGGCACGGCTCCGGTATACAGCTATAACACGCAAAATGTTGAGCTCACTGTAGAAAACGGCCGCGTCGTCGCCAACCTGGCTGATCACAATACGGGTCTAACTGTGAGCGGACCTCAACGACAAGATGGAGAGATACTCGCAACGCTCTCGCCTCCGCTGGTCTACTTTCTTCCGGAACACGCGGCCAACCCCATTGCTGGGCGGCCAACCGGCACGCTTTTCCTGGAGGTAACTCTTCCCCGCAAGGGACCGCCTCGTCCGATTCGTTTTGGGGCGAAAATGAACAACGAAATTGTTCCTCTGGGAACGGAATAGCTTCCGTATCTTTTAGGCTGTTGAAGAGCGTTTGTTCCGAGGTCTAGTTAACTTCACGGACCTGCATGGCCTGATCGATCGCGAGAGTAGGATAACGAATCGGCGAACCCGCAGCAGCTGGAGCGTGGCTGGCCGTGACACTGAAGTCCCCGCCAGAGCATTCGATGGAGTAGGAATAACCATCCCGCTCGGAGCGCGCCAAGCCCAGCGAATTGGAAGAAGTAAGTTCGTCCAACGTCGCGCAATGGCCATTCTGTGCGATGTAAATCCGTTCGGCCTGCGCAATTTGCAAAAGGTCACCGCGAACTCCCGTTAGACTGATCGCCTGCGTGGGAGCCGTGCCGGCATCCGTCACAGGCATTCTCCGCAAGGAGTATTGGTACACGCCAAACCCAACGGCGCAGGCTACAAGAATGGCAACCAGTGCTCGCATCTTCCAATTTTCTTCCCGCTTCGCGCGGCCTGCAAGTGCCATGTACCGCTTCGTGCGGAACGAGGCACTGGGTAGGCCTTCGTCCTAAGTTGTTCAAACGGGGGGTAGTGACTGCGCAATCTCCCGCCGGTTTCCAATTGACAGAAAATGCGCCCTCCAGTAACAACAATAGATACTACGTATCGCGGCAATTTTTTTAGGAGAGTCCCCGATGAAAACAAAGTCCCCCTTTGCCCTGGCCCTGGCCTTTTCGCTTTCGCTCATGATCGCTGTCCCGGCAGATATTTGTGCCGAGCCTCAAGGCGCGGGACAAAGAGCCGGTGAAATCGCCAGGTTAATCCCGTCGGTGAACATCGCCCGCGGCTCCAAGACGCTCAACGCTTCTGTGAAAACGGCTGTCGACTGGCTGGACGTGGTGAATACCAAAGCCGATGGGCGCGCGCGTATCGCCCTCGAAGATGGCTCGGTTTTGAATGTGGGTTCGGATTCCTCGATCAAAGTCGTAAAGCACGATGCCGGAGCACAACAGACCGACCTCGAGCTGGCCTACGGCAAGCTCCGCACGCAAGCGCAAAAAATTTCAAAACCCGACGGAAAATTTGAAGTTCATACCGCCGCTGGCGTGGCCGGCGTAGTGGGCACGGATTTCTACGTGGGCTATGAAAACAACGTGATGAACGTGGTCGCCTACGAAGGCTCTGTGCGTGTCTGCAACCTCGCGGGAGTTTGCGTGATGTTGAAGGCCGGCCAGATGACCAACCTGCGCAGTAACGACAATTCCGCGCCGGCCGAGCCGACGCAAGCCCCGCTCAATCTGCTCGTTGCCGACAGTAAGGACACGACAGTTGAGCCGCCACCGGGCCGAGGGCTCGAAAATGGGGGACACATTGGCACAGCTTGGGGCGTTACGATTGGCGTCCTTGCGGTAGTACCCATCGTTGTATTGGGGGTTCTTGCCTCGCATCACACCAACGCCCCCACTCCATTGAACCCGTGCCAAAGCAACCCTGCCAACTGCGGCTAGGCGCTTTGGGGGTCCGTGAAGCATGGCCCATTTCTGACCCTGTCTGCACAGTCGCAGTCAGGGTCTCTTTACATCGGCTCATGCAACTTGGGGGTCCCGGCAGCCGTCCAATAGGTGTGCTTACGAATTGAGTGTTTCGAGCCCGGCATTTTGTGGCGCTACCCGCTGTAGCGTACACTGGATGTTTAGCTGTTCCGTCTAACTGCTAGTGAGGCAATCCTTGACTATTCCTGTCCGGCATCACCTGAGTCTCCTTTCGTGCGCTTTTGCGCTTCTTTCTTTTCTGATTCCCATCGCGGCGCCCGTGGCCCAAGCCGCGCCCCCGCCCGATACGCAAGCCAAGAAATCTCCTCTGCTTGCAGCGCTGCAAGCGGAGCTCGAACGCTCCATGAAGACCTTCAAGGCTCAGGATCCCCCGGCGTATTACATCGGCTACACCATCACGGATACGCAGCGCGCGGACGTCTCCGGCTCCAACGGCGCGCTTCTCAATAGCGCCGAAGCGCGCAACCGCTGGCTGGAAGTAACGGTGCGCACCGGCAACTACGAAACTGATGACACGCATAAAGTAGGCGAGCGCACGCAGACTTCCGCCGGACCGGGCACTTCCGTGCCGCTTGATGATGATCCAGCCGTTGTCCGTCGCGCCGTGTGGCTCGAGACCGACAGCCAATACCGTGCCGCGGCAGAAGCTCTAATCAAGATCAAGACCGGAAAAGAAGTGAAAGTGGACTCGGTCGAAAACCGCGCGCCGGATTTTTCGCACGAGCAGCCGCACACTTCCATCGGCCCGCAGGTTTCCTTCACGCTGGACCGCAAGCCCTGGGAAGAAAAAGTCCGCGCGTACACGCGCACCTTCCGCGAATCCGCCGCGATCATCAATTCCATCGTGACGTTTACCGCGCAGGCGCAAAACGTCTTGCAAGTTACCAGCGAAGGCACACAGCTGCAGTTCGGCCAGATCCGCTACCGTCTCGAGCTGTTCATCCAGGGCAAGGCGCCGGACGGCATGGACATCGATCGCTACTACAATTTCGATTGGGTGAATCCGAGCGACGCTCCCGACGACAAAGCGGTGCTCTCCGCCCAGACGACGATGCGCAAGGAGCTGGAAGGACTTGTCGTCGCGCCCATCAACGAGCCTTCGGTTGGGCCTGCGCTTTTGACTGGCCGCGCCGCTGCCGTCTTTTTCCACGAAGTTTTTGGCCATCGCGCCGAAGGTCATCGCCAAAAAGATGCCGCGGAAGGCCAGACCTTCGCCAAAAAAGTCGGCGAACCCATCTTGCCGAGTTTTCTGAGCATCGTGGACGACACCACGATGAAAAAGCTCGGGAAGGAAGACCTCCTCGGTTACTACCAGTTCGACGACGAAGGTGTTCCGGCGCAGCGAGTAACGCTCGTCGATCACGGAATCCTGAAAAGTTTTGAAATGTCGCGCTCTCCGCTCGTGGGGTTTCCCACCTCCAACGGACACGGGCGCCGGCAATTGGGCGCCACCCCTGTTTCCCGGCAGGGCAATCTGATTGTGGAGAGCAGCGAGACCTTCACCAACGCGCAACTACGCGCAAAGCTAATTGAGCTGATCAAAGCGCAGGGAAAACGCTTCGGGCTCTTGATTGACGACATCGCCGGCGGTTTCACATTCACCGGACGCGGGCAACCGCAAGCTTTCCAAGTTCTTCCGCTCGTCGTCTATAAGGTTTTCCCCGATGGCCGTCCGGATGAATTGGTCCGCGGAGTGGATATCGTCGGAACGCCGCTGGCCGCGCTCAAGAAGATCGTTGCCACCGGCGATACACCGGAAGTCTTCAACGGCTATTGTGGCGCGGAGTCTGGCTCGGTTCCCGTTTCCGCCGCTTCGCCCGCTATTCTGACGTCGGAATTGGAAGTCCAGAAAAAAGAAAGCTCGACGGATCGTCCGCCGATTCTCCCCCCGCCCGCACATGATCCCGTCAAGACGGGAGGCCAGCTGTGAGGCGCGCGCAGGTATTCTCGGGATTCGCAATACTCGCGGCGGCGCTTTGTTCCAGCGTTTCTTCCCGCGCACAGGTAACAGGCACTGTCCAAGCGCAAGCTCCCAAGGACAACGATCACACCCTGCAATCGATGCGGGACGAAATGGCTCGCTCGAAAACACGCCTCGAACTCCAAATTCCGGGCTCGCCGCAGCCTCAGCGCCCGTACTATTTGGAATACCGGCTGCTTGATCTCGACGTGCGAGAAGTCGTCGCCGAATTTGGCGCGCTGGAATCCACCTCGCACACGCGCAATCGCTTCATGGATGTGGTGGCTCGCGTCGGCGACTACAAACTCGACAGCTCCAATTTTGTCAGCGATGACGGCTTCCGCGGTTTCATCGGGCCGACCGGCTCCGTCGGCATCGATCGCGATTACGATTCCCTGCGCCAGGATCTCTGGATCGCCACCGACCAGGCTTTCAAGGAAGCGGTCGAGACGTATTCGCGCAAGCAGGCTTACCTGAGCAGCCTCGCCCGTCAATCCGACATCGACGATTTTGCAAAAGTGGCCTCGCTGCAACTTGTCGAACCTCTCGTTGCGCCGGACTGGAGCAACCGCAACTGGGAGCAGGAAGCTCGTGACACTTCCGCCGCCCTTCGCGCTTTTCCGCAAATCTACGAATCGCGCGTGACCTACTATCTCGTCTACGCCACCGAGTATTTGCTTACCAGCGAAGGTACGGAAATTCGCACGAACCGCTGTTTCGCCGCCATCGAAGCGGGAATGAACACGCTCGCCGACGATGGCATGCAGATCAATCACATGTTCGCCGCTTACGCGCCACGGCCCGCGGACCTGCCAAACGTTGAGGCGGTTCGCAAAGCCTTGAACGTCACCGGCAGCGAACTGATGGCTCTGCGTGCCGCTCCCCCGGCGCAGGACTACAACGGCCCGGTATTTTTTGAAGCGCGCGCCGCCGCTCCGCTTCTCGCGCAAGTGCTCACACCGGCGATCAATGGAGCTCGCCCTCCGGTTTCGTTCACGCCTGTGATGGAACAACTCCTCACCGGCCTTGGCGGAAAAAGCGATTGGGTCGGCCGCATGGGCTCGCGTGTTTTGCCTGCGAACGTTTCGCTGGTGGACGATCCCAACGTGAAAGAATCCAAAGGTAGTCCATTGCTGGGCGCTTACTCCGTCGATGACGAAGGCGTGAAAGCGGAAAAAGTGACCATCGTGGACAACGGCAACGTGAAAGAACTCCTGATGTCGCGCCGGCCTGGCCCGGATTCCGACATCTCCAACGGGCATGGACGCTCGGCTTTCTTGAACGATGCCAAGCCGACGATGAGCAATCTCTTTTTCAAATCGACGGAAACGCAATCGCCCGCCGATTTGAAGAAAAAATTTCTCGACGAATGCCGTTCCGAAAAATTGCCGTATTGCCTGGTGGTCCGTGAGATGGACAATCCCTCCATCAGCCTGCTTCACCAGGATGATTTCTCCGAATTGCTGGCGAGTTTCGGCGGCGGCGCTGGAACCGGCGACCGTTTGCCGCTCATCGTCTACAAAATCTACCCCGAAGACAGGCGCGAAGAGATGATTCGCGGCGCGCGCATCATCGGCTTGAACACGCGCATGCTTCGCAACCTTGGCGGCATCGGCAACGACGACTTCGTTTACAACTACATGCAGAGCCAGGTATCGGGCTTTGCGGGAACAGCACTCGGTGCGTTTGGCTCGGCGCAGAGCGGCCTGCCCGCATCGATGGTGGCTCCGTCGCTCCTCTTTGATGACCTGGAAGTGCGCGGTGCACGCGGCGAACCCAAGCGTTTGCCTTTGCTGCCCGCACCGTCACTCACTGCGGACTGAGGGCAACCGCCAGTTGCATATCCGCAGGCTTGCGTGCCTGCAAGAATCAGACACATGAACGACCTCACACGCCGCGCCTTCATCTTTGGCACTGCCACTCTGGGAGCTTACGGTCTGCTCATAGGTGTTCAGCGGGCCTGCCGTTTTGCGCTCGCTGACGACAAACCCGCCAAGACCGATCCCGGTCCCGTACAAATCGTGAAATTCGCCGATGATGGAACACGTTTGAACGTGGAAACAGCTTCAAAAGTTAGCAAGAGCGACGCCGATTGGCGTAAATTGCTCAGCTCGGACGCCTTTGACGTCACCCGCAAGGCGGACACCGAGCGAGCCTTCAGCGGCGAGTACTACAACAATCACGAACCGGGCCTTTACCGCTGCGCGTGCTGCGCCAACGCGCTCTTCAGCTCGGATACGAAATTCGACTCCGGCACGGGCTGGCCGAGTTTTTGGGCGCCTATCGCCAAGGAAAATGTCGTGACAAAAATTGATTTGAGTTTTGGGATGCGCCGCGACGAAGTGCTTTGCGTTCTATGCGACGCGCATCTGGGCCACGTCTTCGACGACGGGCCAAAACCCACCGGCCTGCGCTACTGCATGAACTCGCTGGCTCTTCGCTTCATTCCGCGCACAAAATCCTGAATGCCAGGAATGAAAATGCTCCAGCCACAAGGCAGGTAGGTTTTCGTTTCTTATTGCTTCACGTCCGCCAGCAAATCTTCGTAATCGTTGATCGAGACGCGGTCGATTTTGCCGGGAATGGTGAAGTCGAAAGGCTCGTTCGCCTTGGTCACGCCTATGAGGCCCATTTTTACTGTCTTGTCCCCAATATGGGCGTAGAGTGGAACAGCATCTTTCCAGGTGTCCGGCACTCCCGCCCGATCGATGGCTCCTTTGATGTGCGTCTTCCCGTCGGCAGTCGCTTCCGTCGTGGCATGGAAGGTGTACTGCGCTTCGCCCATCCCGTAGACATATTGATTGAAGAACCAGTCCATCTTGTGGTTGCCGTCGAGGTCCATGCCGTGCGACATGTGCTTCTCCACTATGGCTTTGAAATCCTCCGTGGAGGCAGCTTTGTTGTCGAACGTTTTGCAATAGTCCTGCATCATTTCCTTGAACGCATGATCCGGGTCCTGGTCGCGCGGGTTCATCATCTGCATACGCAGCATCTGCAGGACGTAGCCACCCTTTGAGTAAATCAGGTCTTGATACGATCCTGGTCCCGTGATCGACGAGCGGATTCGCTGGCCCATCCATATCGGCCCGAGCGATTCCACCTCGTGCCCATTCACGTCATGGATATGCAGATTCTCTTTTTCCTTTCGCCAGCGTAGCAAGTACTCCTTCATGTTCTGGCGATACTGCACATACAAGTTCCCGGAAAATTCTGCGAATCCCTCGGAGAGCCACTGGTCGTGATAGCTCTTCCATCCCACGCGGTGTCCCCACCACTGGTGCGATGTCTCGTGCCCGCGGAAAAAGTCCGTGAGCCCGGTCTGATCCTTGAGCCCGATGGCATTGCGTTGGGTGGAATCCAGAAAGGATGCGGACCACAAATAGAGAAGGCCCGGCCAGCCTTGCCCGTAGGAATAGCTGATGGGCAGGCTCGTGACGGAAAGATGCTTGTATGGAAAAGGTCCATACCATGCCGAATAAACGCGCACCGCGTTGGCGATCTCCGTCCCCATCGTTTTGGCCATGATGGAGGGGGACATAGACCCGACGGCGGCTTCCTGCGCCCCCGGGCCTTGCTCAAAATAACGCTGCACCATCGTCATCACATCGTCGGGCGACTTGTTGGCATAAATATCGATGTTGACCTCGCCCGCTTTGTCGTTGGTCACCTTGTAGTCGCCGTAAGCAAATCCGGCCACGGCCAGAGGAATTTCGCTCTTCCAGGTCGTGATTCTGGTATTTCCATCCACCGTCTCGCTGGTTTTCTCGCCAGTCGCTACCAGGGGCGAGTTCTTCGGGCTGTGAAACGTCAGGTCGAAGTCTGCGCGCGCCGAAAAGCTATTGGGCCTCTCCGGATACCAGCCCGAGCTTTCGCAGAAATAGTTTCCGCTGCCGGCCTTGCGGATCGCTCGTTTCCCGCCGTAGTGAAAATCGAGCGAAAGTGGCGTTCCGACGGCGAGAGGGTGGGCGAGAATCACGGCCACGTAATCGCCATAAGACTGGCTGCGGTCCTTTGTCTCTCGCGATTGATAAAACGTCAGCGCATTGTTGCTGGAATCCTTCACGGATTCGAGGCGCAAATTGGAGTCGAGGTCAAAGATGAGCACGCTTTGCCCGGCGAGACGCGGCTCGAGATCGAGGTGCGCCGTTGCGTTCAACTCCGCGCCAGACGTGACGTTGGCATCAATCTTATAGCTGCGAATGACGAAATCTTCCTTGGCTTGCGGATCCTTCCACGCTTCGGCGCTAGTGCGCCCGGCCGGAAAACTCATCCACGTGTCAAATATCTTGAACGGTCCCACGTCCACCCAGCGCCCGACCGTCATGTCCTCGGGTTCTAATGTGTCGTCGTGGACTTCCACCCAGCTTTTGTCGGTTTTCAGGTCCGCGAGAAAGTAAGCAGTGCGCGCTTGGTCGGCGGACAAAATACTTTGCATCAGCCGAGGCATGGACGATTCGCCCAAGTCCTCGCGTTCCTTTTGGCGCTTGGCATAAAGATCGTCGGAAGCCGGGCCGGAGGCCTGCCATTTCACTTGTTTCGCGACTTCTCCAAGCAATCCATCCGTGAAGCTGAACGTAGCATCGCTGAAATCCACGTTGAGCCTGTCCTGCTTGGTGAATAGACGGAGTTGCTGAGCCTCTTGCGGATTCGGTGGTATCGCTTGCAGGCGTCCCTTGCCGTGAAAAACCGCGCCAAAGACGACACCATTGACTGGTTGCGTGAACTGGATCGTCCCATCCGTCAGGATGATGTGTACGTGGTCGCGGACGATCTCGACATTCTCCGCATGAGCGGATTTGGCAGGGTCCATCGCCGGCGCAGAAAGCGCATTCCAGACCGTCGCGGCTGGCGAATTTGCGGGCGCTTGTGCGGAACCGCCTGGCGTGAACGCGAGCATCCACACGAAAACTAGAATCACGGTTCGGAACTGCAAGATCATGAGGAGGGCTCCCACCAAGCCGCAAAAAGGTACCTTAGTCTTAGCTCGCACGGCAAGTGCCAAGAGTAATACGCGTTCTGCCATCGCAATTCCAGAGAATTCTACCCATGCGTTGCCGCGCCCCGGCGCCGAACTACAGGTGCGTACAGGGCATTTCCCCGGCTAAGGAAACTCCCGGCACTTAAGGTAGTCTAGTCAGACGGTGATGGCGGCTCGGCAATTCGAGGAAGCGCGCGAAAAGCGCAGAGCGGCGCTCTTGAGCGTTGCCTCCGCCGCCTTGCTGGTTTCCTTGAAAGCGTTTCTCGTTCTTCGCACCGGCAGCCTGGGTGTCCTCTCCGAGGCGCTGCACTCCGGCTTGGACCTGCTCGCGGCGGTCATCACATTTCTTTCCGTGCGCGTCTCGGACCAGCCAGCGGATGAACGCCATCCCTACGGTCACGGCAAGTTCGAGAATTTCTCCGCCTTCGTCGAAACGGCGCTCCTGCTCCTGACCGCGCTCTACATCATTTATGAGGCGTTTAATCGGATCTTCTTCCATAGCGTGCATATCCAACCGAGCCTCACCGCAATTCTCGTGCTTCTCGTGGCCCTTGCCATCGATCTGACCCGAGCCCGCGCTCTCAAACGCGTTGCGCAGAAATATTTGAGCGAAGCGCTGGAAGCTGACGCACTCCATTTCTCGACCGACGTCTGGAGTACGATCGTGGTCATCTCCGGAATCGGTCTCGTCTGGGCCGGCGAAACCTGGAACTTGGCCTGGCTTGCCTACGCCGACGCTCTTGCAGGCATCGTTGTCGCCGCCATTATTCTCTGGGTCGGCTCGCAACTCGGCAAACGGACCCTCGATGCGCTCCTGGATGTCGCCCCCAAGGGTTTGCAGCAGGAAATCGCCATGGCGGTGGGCCGCATGGACGGAGTACTGGATGTTGACCGGGTGCGCGTCCGGCGCGCTGGTAACCGGCACTTTGTGGATGCCACGGTTAGCGTCGCTCGTACTGCCAGCCTCGAACAAGTGCATGCACTCAGCGACGCCATAGAAAAACGCATTGGCGAAATCGTCCCGTCGGACGTCATGGTCCACGCCGAACCCCGCGCGCCGCAGGGCGAGCATTTATTTGAAGCCATTCGCGCCGTCGCGCAACGCATGGGCCTGGCGATTCACGACGTAACCGCCCTGCAACACGACGGTCAACTCTTCATCGAGCTGCATCTGGAAGTGGACGAAAACCTGAGCTTGCGCGATGCACATCGGCAAGCTACGGAACTCGAAGAAGGAATCCATAAGCTGCGCGATGGCTCAACCGACGTGACCATTCACATTGAGCCACTTGGCCGCCACATCGCTACCCCCGATGCCGGCGCAGGAGAAATGAAGCAACTCTCCCGCGCGATCGAGGGCTTTCTGAATACCTTGCCCGCCGAATTCGACGAGCTCGTCAACTGCCACGATGTGCGCGTGCGCCAGGTGGAGCATCACATCTTGGCATCGTGCCATTGCACGATGCGCGGCGCGCTGCCGATTACCCAGGTGCATGACGTGACCGCCGCGCTCGAAGACCGCGTGAAAGAAAAGTTTCCGCAAATTCACCGCGTCACTATTCATCCCGAGCCCGTCGAAGAAAAATAATCCGCCACAGTCGCTCGTTTCACGAATCCCGGCTGTCTTGCCGATCTCGTGAATACTTGTCCCGCCAACGCCAGG
>Ga0210388_10004267_pt1 | contig 11210 bp, 11 predicted proteins | sample IncBWC19OmetaG_FD_155485 | JGI IMG/M metagenome (GOLD analysis project Ga0210388, IMG submission 155485) | Forest soil microbial communities from Barre Woods Harvard Forest LTER site, Petersham, Massachusetts, United States - Inc-BW-C-19-O ...
GGCCAAGCATAGCATTGGAGGGGCCATGCCAGTGTGAGGTGAAGACGACTTGACGTGCCAGTATACGCTCGGCGACATGGCATCATCAAGGCCAACATGCGTCGATGCGAAGGTGTAACTGCTCTCGTCATCAATTAATCACTCCAGGTTGGTCAATGAACCCTTTTTGGTTCGGTCTCACCGAATTCTTTTAGAAGTTCCGCGCTGCCACCTACTTGGATAATGACATTACCGGTTTCACTCCGGCGCTGCAGAAATCTGTGCGTCCCGTAAAGGCTATTTTTGGTTAATCCATGATTCACCGCCGCTCATACCTACACTTTATTTTATGGTCTACGTAGTTGATGTCTTAGTTAACATAAATTTAGCAATACATCACAGGCCCTTAACCATTTTGTGTTGCTAACAATGTATTAAGAGTGTTTTGTTTTATTACATTTAATTCCCAGATTGGGTTTTTCCTGATGTGGGGAGGAACGACGGGTCGCAACCCCATCATTAGTATACACGCAAGAGGCGAGAATAGCTCACCTGAAACCGTCTCGGCAGCACTCACGCTGCCTGAATCCGTTCCCATCTGCTTGCCACTCCCTATCGCTCCTACTAGTACGTCCAAGCCCAGTCCTTCAACCCCATCAGTCAAATGTAGCTCTTCACGAGCCATACATGAGGTTAGAAGAACGAGAGGCTCGACCTCTGAGTCTCAAAACGCATCGGAACGAGTTCAATTGACTCGTTCCCAAACATGTCCGAGCTCGTTGAAGCCGGATTCCGTTTCTATACCTCGGGAACTCCAGAGGAACACCCTAACAGACAACGAGCTGTCCAAGGCTCGTAAAGCTGATCCCCACCGGAAACCTCCCTCGGAATTGATAACGGAGACAGCAACGACTGTCTCCCGTACTTTGTTGAAGCCTGCTATGTGTATTGAAGATCGACAATTGCCTGAATTGTCTGTATCTGTTGGAAAACCCGCCAAGCCCCGAGTTGTTGCCACCGCCATGTTACACGTTCCTAGTTCAAAGGTCGCGTCCAGGTTAACTCCTCGAATGGAAAACGCGATCGTTAGTACAGAGGAACAAGGCAATACATCAGAACACACACCTTCGGCCAAGACAGCTCTCACGCTATCTAATCTCTCGCCTGTCCCCCTTTTACGGGCCCACCCTTCAAACTGGCCCATAAACGAGCCCAAACCATCCCTCTCAATCGTTTCCAGATGGCGCAGCCCTAACGTCGTCAGTACGAAACAGCTAGTGAGCAAAGGAGCTCACCAGAAGGTTGATGCTCGTACTGGAGCATCTTTACCAACCGCCAACCGGCCATTTGGCAAACCACCTTCGCCTCCCAGCTTAGGAGATTCGGTACAGCTCAAACAATTAGTTAAACCACTCGGAAGTTCGAAAGAACTTCCCGAAAACAACCCGGAATGCTCCGAAGAGCGTTCCATCCTATTTGGACGACTTGCCAACGAACAAGTCAATTGCCTTTCTCTTTCGGGTGAAATGGGGGAGGAACGGCTGGTCCTAGACGCCGTTATGAGTATACAAAAAGAAAATAATGAAGATTCCTCACCTGAAGCTTCGGCAGCCCCTACGCTGCTAGTATCCACTCCCGTCATCACACCCATCCATCCTGGCCCTTTGCGACAATCTTCTCTTGAAGGAATACACCTGCAAGCAAATCACGTAGCCATTCAGAGAGTCTCGACTCCAGAGACTCAAAACACGCTCGAACGAGTTCAACTGACTCGTTCTGCAGCTAGTCCGAGCTCCGTAAAGCCAGACAATCATCCTGAGTCTCCATGCTGCCATTCTCCACCCCTGTTCCCTCGTCCATCCATCCTGCGCCAACCGTATCCATCCGTCCACCTTCGGACGAGCGTTCACCGCCTATTGAGGTGGTGCCCAGACGACATATCCTCAATAAATTATCATCGTCGAGTGATCCACACTCACCTTATGTCGGGACTGTTCGAAGACAGTCCCAACAACTCTTAACTCCTTCGAGGAATGAAGGAGAACAGCTCGCGAGAGCTGCTGCTTATATTCGGAAGCGTATTAGTCGACGCTCCCTCACCTATGACGAATCCGTTTCTTGTACCCCGAAAAATCCACCTGACAAGATTATTAAGCCCGAATCGGATTCTAGACGACTGAATACACAAGTCGTCAATAAAGAATTAGAAACGAGCGTAACGATATGCTCACCTGGATCTGAAGGCTCGGAATCCCTTCCTGTACGATCCGAAGCTGTTCCTCAGCAATTCGAGATCTGGAGAGCTAACGAGCTCTCCCTTTGGTATTCGGACTCCATCTCGCAGCATCCCAAACTTGTGTGCAAAGTTGCCCAGAACGACACGTTAAGGTCAAGAGCTTGTCGAAGAAGCCCTTTATATCCGAGAACTGCCGGACAAGGCGGGAATACGACAGCTAGATCAGTTTGCTGTCAATGATAACGGAATGAGTGTGAATCCGCACTCACCGGTACTCAATACGGCCCTCACGCCGTTATTCTCGTCCGCGTCCACCTATCCTGCGCAGGGTTCTCTATCCTTCCAGCCGAGACCCGTCTTGCTTGATTCACATCGGCTAGTCCATCCGTTCACACAGTTGAGCAATGTTAAGCTCGACCGGTTTCATACATCCCGACAACGTCCTTGGGATGTCATCAACATGTTAATCAGTTTGACGAGTCCCATCCAGTACTCACCTGCACCTGAGTCAAAGACCGAGGGTACCAACCCTTCTCCCTTCTCATCCGAGACAGGAGAAGTTCCCCTCGTAGTACCCACAAGAAGTTCCACGACGTTTCACTGGAGCAGTAGTTCAACAGCGCAACCTATGCACCATCAGCAACGTGACGTTCAGTACTCACCTGATTGTGACTTCCCCTGCGGTCCTCTACCGCGTTCACGTACACCAGCTGATTCCCGGCAGACTTTCTGAGGCCGCATTTTCTTTCTCACGCTCTCTAGCCTTAGTCTCAGACTCTCAGAACTGCCGACAATGCCTCTGCACTCTAGGTCTTCCGTGTCTCCAGTTCGGTTCAAAGCTCCTCGTAGATCGGCTCACCGGGCTAGCAAGATACTGGTGGTAAGTTGCCTTTACAAAAAATTGTAGATATTAATAGAGATTTGACGATTTCATTCACAGCAGCAACCGCCACACCGTGTTAGGTCCACATCTCCCTCTCCTGTTCGTTCCAAAGCTAGAAATAGGATGGAGGAGGTACGTCGACTCTACAGAATCTCATTCTGGACCAAATTTGACAATTTCTTTTTTTCAGCGGCAGGAGCGAGGACGCGCGCGCTCTAGGTCTTTGTCGCCTGCACCTCCTGCACATAGGTCCTGCCGCTCGCTCTTTCGGTCCGATCCATCTTGAAGATTTGCTGGACCCTGAAAAATCTTCTGGAAAGGGAAACAAAAAGGCTACTAGTACTAAGAATCGTGAACTTCCGGTGAGTCATCCCTCCTTTGACAATCTTATAATGGAATTCACTGTTTTCCCAGGAATGCAGCAAGGAGCAAATGGTTCTCGTCCGCTACACCCCATATCTTCAGTTGTCCAGCGGCACTGCAGGGACTTCGCAAACTTTATGATCGTGAGCCAATTGATGTTTCTGTCTTTGTAACTCCCGGAGCGCGGCCAAACACGAGAGTGTCCTGATTCCTTGCCCTGGGAGCATCGAACATCTAATTGCAAATAAAGAGTACGTTTCTCTCCTCTCTAACAGAATTAGAACGCTGGCGGTCTTTCATGAATCGTTTATCCTATAGTCCACTACACTATGGTCTCATTCCCTCCATTGGAGGGGTTTCTAGTACATACCTCCCTGGCAGCATCAGCGCATTGACATCTACCTCATCCATCTCATTAGTACGAGAAAATGCAAATAGTGGGGTTCCTTAAGTTATACAGTGGATAGCCATACCCATCCCCTTTTGCGTGACTCAAGTGGATCCCTCGTACTTACTACTAGTATTGCCCCTCATATAGTCTACCGTACTTAAAAACCTCTCGACTTGTTATTCCATGAGTTGATGACTAATCATATGCTGGTTTATCGGACTTGAAATTTAGGCCCCGCTACGTGTGTAATTTTCGAGAGGCCACTTATCCTAACGAACCTATACGATTCCCCCTCCCCAAACACCAACCCATTCTGACTGCTAAACACATGGAGCCCCACCACCATTCCAGGTCTGTTTCACCTTCTATCTCTCGCAGAGCCCTAGACGCAATGTCGGGTGGCTTAGACTCCGAGTCTGCCAACATTGGAATAGACACTTGTGTCTCCAATGATGCTGATTTCAACAGAAAAGCCGATGAACCCATTGCTTTCACTCTGGCTACTGGTTCTAACCCTCTTGCCCTGGGCCCTCATACCATGCACCCTGCTACTATGGAAGCTCTTCACACTGTCGCTAACTTTGATTATTCCTCCATCACTCTTCCCAATCATCACCTCTCTACGGAACAATTAGGCCTGGGGCTTGAGGGTTCCAATGTTGCTATGTCATCTGGGATACCCCTGTCTCATGCTGTACCCACGTCATCTGAGATACCCCTGTCTTATGCTGTACCCGAGGGGCCTATCTATCGATCTGCAAATAGCTGTAATATCAAGAAGGTCTGTTCTTGTATACTGTCCTTCCTTGGTTTCTCTTTTAAATAAATGTGTAGAACTCGGACGCATTCATGAGCGAAGACTCGGATCTTCACTCCATCTTTTCCGATTTCGATAAGCTCACAGATAGTGGCTCGGATTTGCACTCCATCTTTTCCGATTATGATAAGCTCACGGATGATGACTCGCCGAAGCCACGTAACCAACAATCGTCAAGGAGACACCAGTCAAGCTCAAGTACGGCAAGTACGGAGTCACGACGTAACACTGAGTTTCGTCGCAACCAGTTTAGAGTCAATACTACTGTGCGTGTTGGACACTGTTTCTTTCCCTTTGTGTGACAGTTACTCACAAAGCTCACATCTTCTATGCAGCCGCCATTGTTGGCCGACCAAGAGTCAAGCTCAGAGGTAGATATCAACGAAGGAAGGAAACGAAAGAAGGTTGCTCCGAGTCGGAGGAAGACAACTTCTTCCGTTTGGGGTGTGTGATTTCTGTTCTGCCACATGGAAGTCAGCTTATTGTCATTTTTCATATTCTCAGTTTGCGATGAAAATGCTGTGTACTCTGCCCTGGCTGACGCCAACGCACTTACGTTACTGGTACCAACCGGTGACAAAACCGCAAAACTATCATGTCTCGGCGATGGCACCAGCTGGTCACTTCACTACTGCGGGTTGACCATGCAGTGCAACCATACTACCAATCCCGAACCCTCGTGTTTCGTTCTTGCCAGCTGCTCAGTTCTCAATTTCCTAGGTCTCTACTGGAGTCCAGTACTCACTTGTCTCATTTGCCCTGAAGAACGACGTGCAGTCCCAGGTGCTTCATTAGAAGATTACCTTGAAAAACGTAACATTAAGGACTGTCCATTGAACACTCTCCTCCAACACCTTTCTTCCTTTACAGCTATCAATATTAAAGATGACCTGGAAACTCTGTACAATTGTTCCCTTCGGAGCATCATTGTGGATCGCCCAATTCCAGGGCTGCGATATGATGCACACCTCACTCATTACCGTTGTCCGGAATGCTTCAAGTGGTGCACAACTCTCAGTGGCCATTTTAAAAGTCACCACTCCACCTTATCGAGGTCCCATAGTTCAGGCAATCACTACTCTCGCCAATTGTCCATTGTGCTAGATTCCTCCAAACCAACTTTGCGCATCCCACTTCTCATTGCTGGTACACCCAAACCTGAAGTATCTGGTCCACATCTGGATGCCATCTCTTCAGAGTCCCCTGAAGCTGACAGTGATAGGGTTGAGCACTGGATGAGCTTAGACTTCAGAAACCCAACAGGCCCAACTGCTCCCACCTTAATTAGTGGCCCCGTTGATGGATCATATATGTTCACAATTAAAGGCGGGGATGACCACTGTTTGCATCTTGACAGCAGTTGGGGCCATTCTGATATGATGTACACTGGCTGTGCTGTTCTATCGTTCTTTCAATGCTTTTATTCCCCTGTTCTTCGTGCCATCATCAATCCACGGAAGCAACGTCTCCTTCATTCAGATTCATTTAAAAAACACATTAAAAACCGAAGCAACAAATACAAACCTATTGCTGACAAGCTTCACGATCATGTCGCCGAGGCCTTTGACTTATGGGCAGTTTTTACTGCAGAAAAGCTCTACAAAGAAGTTCACCAAAACCTTATTCTTCCCACAACTATCATTGGCTTGCAAAGTCCTACATGCAGGTATTGGTGTTCAGACTGCAAAATGTCGTACACAACACCCATACATCATGTCAGAAAACATCATCATCCAGGGACACTTGCAACAAAAAAAGGAGCAGAAAGAGTGAATGTCATTGTTCTCTGGAAAGAGCGGCCGTTTTCTGAATATACTGTTCGGGTAGCTGCAAATCCACACCTATTGCTATCTCCCCATAAGCCCATTATCATTTCTTTTGATGAAGCACCTCACCTGGAAGAATCTGGTATAAATGAGCTTGTCAAGTCTTGGGGAGAGTTTGATGTCCAGGAGGTTCTGAGTCTCATCACCATGCCATCAGAATATGTACCTTCTGATGAGGAAAGCCAACCTAAATCATTGGCCTTTAAATCAGAGGCCTTTCTAAAGGCTTTCCACAAAGTTACAGGGTCTTACCTTTGTAATGCACAGCACCTCATCCAGGAGCGACACCCAATCGTACGGAAAGCACTGAATGGTTTCAATACCAAAGGGTATGCCTGACTATTGTTGGTAGAATGGAGTGCTGATTATTACTAATCAGAGGTGACCGAATTATTCATGATGTTTCCAATGAAACAATCTTGGCTTGTCGATCCAGTTCCACTAGAGCACTCAGTGTGGCACTGCGGTACACATACAAAACACTGATTAATCAGCAGAATGTATCTCAATCTTCAACTCCACTGCTTGGCAAGTTTAGCCTAAGCTCCATCCTGGGGATGGACATGATCCACCTAATACAGGACCTTGTGAGGCACATTGACCAAACCCCAGATGTTTCAGACGAAACATTTCTCATGCATTTCCTCCACAAGTTCCTCATCACATCCTTTACTGAGAAGCTGCCAGATTCAAAGAAGATTGCCTCACTTTGGGAGCTCTCCACTCTTTTGGCCAATATGTGGGATAATAACAACAAAATCACATTCAAATCACCAGAAGTCACTCTGACCCTTCTTTCACATTCATTTCGAACTGCTCGTTCAATGCTGGTCCACTGTGCTGTTGCTGGAAGTTTCACACCATCTATGCTCAAACCATATCCATGTAGTAATACTGAGGCACCAGAGTCAGACACTGCCATCAGGTCAGTTTCTAATTCTTGAAAACAGGTTAGTAGCTGAAAATACTTAATATGTTTAGATTTCTAGCAGCCCAACAACAGTACTTGAACCCAGGAGGAGACTTCCTGTATGGAAGACTCCGAGCAATCTGGCGACTTGCTTTGCAGTACCGCAAGGGAGAACCATATGTTTCAGAGCAGTCACACTGGTCAGGCTCCACACTCATTTTTTCTTGGCGATTCATATCGGATAAACACATTGAGGTTCAAAAGTATCGAAAGCAGGTGTTTCACCTTGTAAGGCAACATGAGCGCATCTTCATGAACCTATTCCCGACCTCCTTCATTCCTCACCTTGAAACCATTCAAATTTCATCATTTGTGGATGATGAAAGTGCTGATTCGATCTTCTCCATACCAAAAAACCAAATGTTCCTTTCACCACTGGTGGAGAAATTGATTAAATGCCTGGAGGAGGAGGATGTCTCAAAGAATCAAGTGTTCCAACGTTCTCAGGAATATCTTTTTTCCCTTCTTACCATCATATACACTACCACTGGCACCCCTCCCAGAGCATTCCAACTTGTGAATTTCCGCTATGCTACAAGTGGCACGATAACCAGGAATTTTCGGCTCATAGATAAAAGGCATGGAGTGTTTGTGGGTGCCAGAGCGACTAATTCCAAGACAAGTCCCAAGTCTAGCACTCCAATTGATATGCTTTGGTTGCTCACTAGGGAAGTTACTCAAACCCTGCTAGTATTCCTTGGGGTGTATCGCCCTGTGGTGGCTTTCTATGCAGCAAAAGTCCCAATATCTACAAACTCAGACTGTTTGCAGCCATTGGACACCCATATATTTTGCAACCCAGGGCGAAAGCAGTCCATCATTTGGAGTGCTGACAATGTTGAAGATCACCTAAAGAAAAACAGTCCCCTCCAGGTTGAAGCATATGCCCACAGCCTTATCATGACCCAAATAATATCAAGATTCTTCATGCCACTGCTGAATCATCTGGAATCTGCTGTTTTACTTGACAAGCAGTCCCAACATGCAACACACACATCAAGACACCATTATGCTGTTGAGCGCCTTCAAAATGTCACTGGCAGCCAATACTGCACATGGGAGAAACATGTCATGCTGGGGCAGGCAATTCATGCCTTCTTCCATCTCTCTCCCCCCATAGCAAATTTAGATGTTCATGCAAATACTCTTCAAATACTTGAGGATGATGTTGCTGATGTTGAAGATGCTCTCTATGTTGCAAGACATGCTATCATGCAAACATACCAGCTAGCAGCCCTTCCTGCTGAGAAGGTGTCCATCAAAGTTCGGTTTCTCATGAACACCCTTCCCAGATTCTATCATGATACCAACCAGCCAGTCCACACCCCAGAGCAGCAAATTCTCTCAGAAGTTGCTCAGGCATTGAAGGACTCTGATGACTCTGAAGGCTGCCCTCTACTAGGTGCTGATGATGCTCAGCTGAGACGCCTTGCAAAGGCTGGCATTTTGGTGAGTGATTTTGATATACAGAAATATTTAATTTACAAGACTGAAATGTCTCATAACAAGATCACAATTGCTCTCTCAGAGTGGACAACTGGAGAACTTGTCCCTTGTTCTGGCCAACTTATCCTGTCGCTTGGGGACTGGGCCCCAAAAGTTGAATCATTGCTTTCTGATTTGCGTTGCTACAAGGAACAGCATCCCAATTCCTTCAATTGGATCACAGAGAAGGGCAAAATCTTGGAAGATCAGGATGCAGGGGAGGACATTGTTCTGAATTTAGTATGTACTTAAATAACTTAATAACTCCTGAGGCCTCCTATTTGGAGGTCCTAAAGGGTTCTCCCATCTTGATGAAGGTCTTGATGAATATGTACAATAGCTACATAGTAGCCCCATTACATCCTCCCCCACATGATTGCATTGTAATCTTAAGAAATGAATGCATAAAGTTGAATTCTCTTCAAAAAATGTGTCTTGAGATAACACTCATCACATCCTCCCCCACTTGCCACAAGTCACAGGGCAGTGTATAAAGGTATAAGGGGGAGGGTTGCATACACAAACTTGCTTGGGAGGGATTATAAAGGGAAGAGACCGATGTTTTCACCGAAGTAAAAATAGAATTTCTCTCAGAGGGCAAGGGGATAATGAATATAATGTATCCCCGATGAAAGCGAACATCCGTGATGCTGTTCTCTTGGAGCTTGAGCCTGCAGAGCATTCGACGTGTAGGCGCGTCGAAATTCGGCGTGCCTTCCGAGTATGGAAGGTAGTCACGCATATGTGACAGCAGGCTAAGGTAGATGCTTCGAAATGAATTGCGCTAGGTTGGGCATAGGCATGGAGGGTCCCGACGACTTGAGTGGGATGCCTATAATGAGGGCATTGCTTGTGCGAAGTTTGAAGCCGAACGGTTGAGATAGGGACGTTCCAGAGGCTTTCGACGTAAAGAGGCCGGTACCGGTTGAAGGGAAGTGGCCGGTATCCGGTAGTCATGTGACGCGCACAAGATACGTAAAGTCCATTTACCGCTAGGGGCTAGCAATAGTCCAAGAGGGGAGCTCCAAGTCCAGGAGCTCGCCGAGAATCCAATACGGCGTCAAGAGCCGTGCGCTATCCGGTGGCGATTGAGAAGAGAGAGGAGGAGGGAGACGAGATGGCCATATGGGATGGCTAAGGCATAAGGTGCGTCTCTTTGATCTTTTCTTTTCCTCCTTTTGTTGCCTTCGGCTGGCTGACCTTATTGCTGGGCTAGGACATGATGAACTCCAACGTTGGCCGACGACCGATGTCCAGGGATAGGAAGTGGGGAATGGGGACCAGATACACATGGTCCCGGGATAGCAGAAGGGCTTCTCCCGCACACAACGTGCTTTTGGGAGAAGGAAATGGTACAGACACCAGGTAAGCGCCTGATAATGTTCCTGTTGACGTGGCCGACTAGTGTCCGAGCATAGGCGCGTATAACAGGTAGATAGCGAGGGTCTGATCTCTCGCGCGTTTCGACAGGAGGGAACGGGCTCAAGAACGGCCTGTTTGACGTTATCGATGGAGGATTGAGCTGAGGGAATGCGAGAACGGATGCGATAGAGCGAGACGAGATGAAGGCGGGGATTCCGGGAAAGGTACGTTCTTTCCTTTCCTTTCCTTCATTTCTCGCTGATCGGGTCTTTCAGCTTTGTCTTATCGATTCACAGGACTCAGAAGCGAGTCCTTTATGGATTTCCCACCAAATGGACGAGAGGTGAGAAGAAGGTGATGGGCCAGCTTCGGGACTAGGCAAGTCCTGTGGTTCTCTTTTGCTCGTATGTCTTTAATGACTACATCGTATAGGCGCAGTTGCTTGAACGGGTCGACCATCAACGTCAGGAGGAAGGGACTCGTTCGAGTCCCGAATATATACGGAGAGCTCGTAGGAACTCTCCATCGTTTTGAACGATGTGATTTTAACTAACACGCCCAGCGTCTCTTCCCCTTCAAGAGAAAAAAAGACGGGCGTATGAACTGATTGAGTGAACTCTCGTTTGAGTTCCCGTGTAAGGTTGAGAGTATAGCAGGTAAGTTTCTTATACCCGAGAATGATAATTCGTTGACGACGGTGTAGCGTCGTCGTTTTGTCCGTTGTGATTGGCTTATGGCCGGGAGAGCGAGAGTAGACAAAGTAGATGAGGGATGGCTGCGAAAGAGCAGCTTTGGCAGCAGGTGCATTTCGTTTTTCTACTCGTTTTGTACTGTATTAACCGCGTCATATAGATGCAGTTATCCCGGTTCGTCGGACGTTAAGGAGGAGGAGGACTCA
>Ga0210388_10004268_pt1 | contig 11210 bp, 7 predicted proteins | sample IncBWC19OmetaG_FD_155485 | JGI IMG/M metagenome (GOLD analysis project Ga0210388, IMG submission 155485) | Forest soil microbial communities from Barre Woods Harvard Forest LTER site, Petersham, Massachusetts, United States - Inc-BW-C-19-O ...
AAACTCACCTCATTGCCTGGTGAACAGATTGCTATTTTGACCTTGCCACCGGAAATTGCAGTAAAGCAACTCATGGCATATATTAAGCAGAAACCGAATACAAAAATATTAGGCATTCTGCCTTTTCACTTACTTGTTTATAATCTGGTTGATCCTGAGAAGGAAGCAGAAGATGTAGTATTGAAGAAAAGGAAGATTGACGATAAGAATAAGAAAATTGATGAAAAAAATATAATAAGGGAGCAGCAGCATAAAAAACTAAAGAAACATAAGAGTTACAGAAGAACCTTTGGAGAATGGCTTATGAGTGTTGGCGAACCACCCGTAATACTTGATTCTGTACTTATAAGAAATTCAGTTAAACAACTTACGCTGCTATTGCAAAGCAAAGGTTACTTTGAATGCCGGGTTTCAGATTCAGTGCGTGCAAAGGTTCACAAAGCGGTAGTATTATATTATATACGATTAGGTAAACCGCACAAAATTAAAAATGTACAATATGAAATTGAGGATCCGGAACTTGCCCCATTCATATTTGCAGATTCTGTCAGCTGTCTTATAAAACTGGGAGACAACTATAATGCCGATAATTTTCAAAACGAAAGGGAGCGAATTACACGTAAACTGAATGATGAGGGGTTTTATGCATTTTCTAAAAGCTACGTGCATTACGACATAGATAGTAATATGGGCCACCATCAAATGAATGTTATTATTGGAATTAAGAAGTATGCAGTACAGGATTCTGCATATAGAGATTCAATTATAGAAACACCCCACAAAAGATTTTATATTAATAATATGTATGTGCAAATGCAGTATAACCCAGCAACACCGAATGCATTGGGCACGCTAGATACTTTAATGGTTGATAGTACGACTTTCCTTAACCCTACAGGACAGCTTAGGTTTCATCCTAAGCGAATTTTGGCAAAAATATTTTTCAGGAAAGGAGACCTATATAGTATTTCTAATGTTGAGTATACCTATACAGGCCTTTCTCAATTAAAGGTATTCAGGTATGTTAATATTAAGTTTGAAAGGGTTTCACCTCAAAGCAATCTGTTGAATTGCTACATACAGTTAATGCCGAACACAAGGCAATCAATTGCCCTTGAAGGAGTTGGGAATAATACTGGTGGGGCATTAGGGGTACAAGGTGACTTGGCCTACCAGAATAACAGTATATTTAAAGGTGCGGAATTGCTGCAAATTAAATTCAAATATGGTCTTGAGGCGCAAACATTGCTTTCGGGTACTTCACAAAGTACAGATGTGGGCAAAACACTTTCGCTAAATACAATTGATTTTGGTCCGGAAATAAGTTTATCGGTACCCAGGGCATTAATTCCATTTACCATTATTCCCGTGAAGCCCAGGGCTAATCCGCAGACCGCACTTAAATTCACATACGATTATCAGCAGCAAACCGAGTACACCCGCGAGATTGCAACTATAGGCTATCACTACGATTGGAATATGACTGATAAATGGCATGTTACATGGAAATTTATAGAAGTGAGTTTTGTAAATGCAATTAATTCAGATGCATTCTTGAATGCTATAAAGAACACGGATAATTTTATTCTGCTTAGCAGCTTTACCACCCACACTATAAATGATGGTGGTGTTACATTTATTTATAATGGCCAAAATCAAACCAAGCCACACAGTTTTAACTTTTTAAGGTTAGATGCTGAACTTTCAGGTTTCGTGCCCCATTATGTAGATCAATCTTTAAATGCGCCTGACAAATTGTTCGGTAATCCATACTCACATTATGTATTGGGGCAAGTTGACTTCAGGCATTATTTCCTATTAGATAAGGAAGAAAAGATTGTAGTTCGTGCATTAGCAGGAACAGGCATTCCTATTATTAATGATACTATAAAGGAACTTCCATTTGATAAAAGTTTTTGGGCTGGTGGCTCAGATGATATTCGTGCATGGGCAGCAAGAACACTTGGCCCTGGCGGGTATAACTTACCGGCTATAATTGCACAAGTAGGTGATATTAAACTAGAGGCGAACATAGAATATCGCGTAAGCCTTATAAAGCTTTTAGGATTGGGATTCTTTATTGATGCAGGCAATGTTTGGTTACTTAATAAGAACCCTCAGGAGCCTAATGCGAACTTTTTGCTTACCGGGCCAAATAACTTTCTGAATCAGGTAGCTGTCGGAGGTGGGATAGGTCTTAGGTTTGACTTTACGTACTTTGTTTTCCGTTTTGATTTTGGTGTACCATTCAGAGATCCGGCTAAACCTGCAGGGCAAGAATGGCTATTCAACACTCCTTTGCTTAACCGAACTGAGCTTAATCTGGGTATAGGCTATCCTTTCTGATACTATACTTCCTACTTCTATTTATGAAGGAATTAAGCAAATAGTTAATATTTTTAGCTTTTATACGTTATTAAAGATAAAATAGCCTCTGAAGTATAAGATTTTCATAATATTCATTCTATTGGCCTATGTAAATACAATTCAGGCTCAGAGGAAATTTTTGCTAAATATCGTTGTTAAGGATACAGGAGATAAGGCATTTCACTTACCCGATTACCAGAGAAAGTTTGATAATGTGGCGCAACGGTCACATGAAATGCAGAAGGTTCTATTCTCATTATATGACAATGCGTATTTATCTGCTTCATTTGATAGTACTATAGAAGATACTTCGCAAATCACCGCTTATATATATCATGGTAGACAATATGAATGGGCTTATTTGAACAAAGGGAATGTAGATGAGGAAGTATTAAGTCAGTTGGGATTTAGAGAGAAGGTATACTTACACAAACAGTTCTTTTACAAAGACGCGCTTATCCTTATGGATAGGGTTGTGTCGTTCTATGAAGACCACGGCTACCCCTTTGCACAAATTCATCTTGATAGTATAAAACTGCAAAGCAATACTGTTGCAGCAGTATTAGCGGTACAAAAAAAGCAATTGATTAAAATTGATAGTGTTGAAGTAAAAGGTACTCTAAAAATTTCTGATCAATACATATACGGATACCTTGGTATTAGGCCAGGCGATCTGTATAACGAATCAAAGATACGGGCTATAAGTGCAAGACTAAAGGCACTTCCATTTTTAATGGAAGCAAAGCCTACACAAGTAATTTTCGTTAAGGGAAAGGCAATAGTATACCTTTATCTAAGCAGGAAATCAGCAAATCAGTTTAATGGTATAATAGGCATACTGCCTGACCCAGCCGGAAAAATTACTATTACAGGAGATATAAATCTTCAGTTACAGAATTCCTTTCACAGGGCTGAAGAGATAGGATTCCATTGGCAACATTTACAGCCGCTCACCGAAAACCTGATGTTGCATTTCAGCTATCCTTATTTGTTTAAAACCCCATTCGGATTTGATGAGGACTTTAAACTATTTAAGCAGGATACAACTTATTTGCAGACGGATGAGAAAATAGGGATAAAGTATTTGATGACAGGTGGAAATTATTGGAAGGTATATTATGAAAATATTACTTCGAGCTTGTTATCAACATCTACCCTGGTATACCAAACAACGGGTCTTCCGCCTTATGCTGATAATGTTACACAGTTATATGGAATTGAGTTTAAAGCAGTGAATCTTGATTATATATATAACCCAAGGAGTGGATATGAATTGCTGGTAAACGCAGCGGCAGGTACAAAGACAATAAGCAAGAATCCTAAACTAGACCCAGCAATTTATGAAGGATTGCAGCTTAACTCAGATGAATACAGAGCAAGTATAAATGGGTCGTATTATATACCATTATCAGTGCGCAGTGCACTTAAGTTGCAAGCACAGGGAGGGTATATCAATGCTCCATCATTATTGGTAAATGACCTATATCGCATTGGGGGATTCCAGGTACTTAGAGGATTTGATGAGCAGTCAATTTATACTTCAGCATATTCTGTTGGAACAATAGAATTCCATTACCTGCTCGAACAAAACTCCTTTATGTTCGTTTTTTATGATCAGGGCTGGTGTACTGAAACACTGGCTTCCACCATATCATATTTTAATGATACACCCTTTGGATTTGGTGCAGGGATGAACTTTCAGACCAAGGCAGGAATATTCTCTATTTCCTATGCTGTAGGTAAAGACCTGTCTAACCCAATAAATTTTGGGCAGGGCAAAATAAGCTTTGGACTGGTAAATAATTTTTAGGAAAGAACCTTGATTCTTAGTGGTGAGGATTTTCGTGCCCCTCGCTCTTATCTTCTTTCAACAGGTAGTACATACCTGCCATTGCACCTATTCCACTGAATAATACACCAAATGTGCTTAACCCGTGTGCAGCAGCGTCAACGTCTAAAACTGCAAAACGGAAAGGAAGTAGAAAAGTAACTGTGAAAATAAGCAGTGCTATCCAATGGTTCTTTTTCATATAGGTGTGATTTTCTATTGACAAAAATAGTAAAAATGTAATTCCTGTTACAAAAAGGTATTAATTGAACAGTTTAGTTTGGTTTCCACCAAAGAATTTTTCTGTAATATTCATAAACTCCTTATGTACATGGGTATTGCTGGCTACAATTGTTTGTCCGAAGATGTAGTCATTGTCGCCTTTAAAATCAGATAAACTTCCACCGGCTTCTTTAACTATGAGTGCTCCTGCTGCTACATCCCATGGCTTAAGCCCATATTCATAAAATGCTTCAAAACGGCCACATGCAACATAGCAAAGATCAACTGAAGCTGAACCAATACGGCGCAGGCCCTGGGTACAAGTCATCAGGTGTTTGAACATTTCCATATACTCGTTCTGCTTGCTGAATCTATTGTATGGAAAACCCGTAGCGATAAGTGAATCTTCCATTTTGTTGCAAATAGACACATGTATAGGCTGTTCATTCAGTTTTGCTCCTTGACCCTTTATAGCAGAAAAGCATTCTTCCAGGTTTAACTCATGAACTACTCCCAATATGGGTTCATTATCTTTCACTAAAGCAACACTTATTGCAAAGCAAGGTAGTTTGTGGAGAAAATTGGTTGTACCATCTAATGGGTCAATAACCCAGGTGTACTCTTTTTTTTCTGTTTCACCGCTCTCTTCAGCTAATATCCCGCTACCCGGTAAAATGCGGGTAAGGCCTTCTATTAAAGCTTTCTCAGAATTCTTGTCAACGTAAGAAACAAGATCGTTAAATCCTTTTTTTTCTATATCCGATAATGAGAATTTATCCCTTTCATTAAGTATGAACCTGCCTACACCCTGAGTGAGTGCAGTAACTTTATTGCAGATATCATTCAGTTGCAATTGCATTCTTTGCTCTTTTATTAAAGTAATATATGCCAAAAATACCCAGCAGGAAAAAGATGGGCGATATTATTTGCGCCTGGGTTATCTTAAACCCAAATATGTCATATTTCACATTCACTCTTATAAGTTCAATCAAGAATCTCTCTACTCCATTCATGGCAAGATATATTGAGAACATTACGCCAGGGGCAGTTATCTTCTTTCTTAATCTCCACATTATAAAGAATAGTATAGCGCACATTACCGTTTCGTAGAATGGTGTAGGAAATACCGGATACTTAAGCATCAAGCAATATTTTTCAACACAACCGGGTATAGATACAACCTGATCAGATGGTAATGTGTTGCCAATAACATTATGGGGGTAGTTGAAAGACCACATCCAGTCAGGTAAAAAGCTCATCCAGCCCGGTTTGGGGGCAAGATTAGCTATACCCCAATCACCGTCACCTGCCATTTGACATCCAATACGTCCAACGGAATATCCTATCATCATAGCGGGTGCTGCAGCGTCCATAAAATGGAGCAAACTCATTCCTTTCTTTTTTATATAATAAAGTACAGATATTGAACCTACTATTAATCCTCCATATACAGTTAAGCCACTAAATGAGAATAAATATTCAACCGGGTGTTTTATAAAGTCACTAAAGTTTTCAAGGCCATCGAATAATTTGGCACCCAATAACCCTGCACCGGCTGATATAAGTGTAACGTTACCTGTTAACTGGTATGGATGAACTGTCTCATCTACCAATTTTGGTTCTGGTAGCCTTTGCTTTTCTTTTTCACGATAACGCATGTAGGTGTAAATGATACCTAGTATAAGCCCACCTAGTATGTTTCCTTTTAAAGAGAGTATGGCTCCTTGGGTATCATTTGTAAAATCGGTAAAATTAAGAGCTATGTATACTAATTTGTAACCTATAATGAAGGTCACAATAAAAGCTTCGAGAAGCTGGTAGATGCTGGCTTTCTCTCCTATAAATACCTTCTTGGTAAATGGGTGAATCAATCCATCCCTTTCTTTTCGCTGTAGCTCTTTTGAGAATACATAACTGGCAGTTAAGTAAGCAATGGCTACCATGCAACCGAACATCTGGACCATTTTAAGCCACTCCCAGTGTACTCCAAAAAGGTCGGCGAACATGTAATATAACGATGCGTACATAAATCTTAAAAGGTTGCAGAAAGCTGAACCTGTTCTTTGGGTTCAGTTATTGTTAAAATATCAGTTGCCACAGTTCCATCAGTATTAATGGCTTTTAAAAAGACTTTTGCAGTTCCACGTACCAAAGCTGGAGTAAATTCTGTTCTTATGCGAATATAGTTATCAGTATAACCATGCAAGAAACCATCCTTCTCTTCGGTTTCAAAGAGAGCAGTTCTTTCGGTGCCTATGTTCTGCTCATAGAAATGGCGGAACTTTTTCTCCGATAATATTTGCAGCATACGGTTCCTTTTCTTGCGAACTTCCTTAGGCACCACCTCTCTGCTTTCTGCTGCAAGTGTATTTGCACGTTCTGAATAAGTAAAAACGTGCAGGTAAGAAATATCCAATTGATTCAGGAAATTATATGTTTCATTAAAATGCTCATCTGTTTCACCGGGGAAACCAACTATAACATCAACACCAATACAGCAATGCGGCATTAGGGATTTTATCTTGGCAACCCTATCAACATAGAGATCTGTTAAGTAACGGCGGCGCATCTTTTTCAATATGTCATCAGAACCTGATTGCAATGGGATATGAAAGTGAGGAACAAATTTCTTTGAATTGGAAACCCATTCTATGGTTTCGTTCTTGAGTAAATTAGGTTCAATAGATGAAATACGAAAACGCACATTGGCATCGGTATTTTCTAATGCCTGAACCAATTGGTGGAATGTTTCAATATGTTCAGGGGAACCTGGTTTGTTTATTCCAAAGTCACCCAGGTTAACGCCTGTAAGCACTATTTCTTTTATTCCTTTTTCAGCAATTTGTTCAACATTATTAACTACGTTTTGAATGGTATCGCTACGGCTTTTACCTCTAGCTAATGGTATGGTGCAATAGGTACAGCTATAATCACAGCCATCCTGCACCTTCAAAAAACTTCTTGTTCTGTCGCCGGAAGAATAAGCGGAATGAAAAGCCAAAGGTTGTTCTATCTCGCAGGAATGTATTTCGGTTTGGGCTTTTTTATCAAGGTCTTTCAGGTAATTTGCAATGTTGAATTTCTCCGAGGCACCCAATACCATATCCACGCCTTCTATCTTCGATATTTCCTCAGGTTTTAATTGGGCGTAGCAGCCAATAATGGCTATAAAAGCTCCTGGCGAACGAGATAAAACATTGCGTACAATCAGCCTGCATTCTTTATCAGCCTCATTGGTAACTGAACAGGTATTAATGATATAGATATCAGCTTGTTCTTTAAAATCAACCTTCCCAAAACCTTCCTCTGCCAGTTTTTTGGTAATGGCAGATGATTCCGAATAGTTGAGTTTACAACCCAATGTATGTATGGCAAATGTGGCCGCTTTATCCATAGAACAAAAGTATACATTTGATTGTAATGCGTGATTAATAGATTCGTGTGGTGATTTATGCTGTTTTATTCATCATGGCTAAAGCCGTAGGTGTGTTGTGACGAATAACCCCGACCTTAAGGTCGGGGTTAGAAAAAGCTAATAAAAGAAGGGGCTTTAGCCCTGAGTCTGTCTACTCATTCAATTTCGGGTTACTCTTGTCAACAAATAGTGTTTGATAACGCGTGAATACCACCCCAATTTAACATACTGAGTGGCTGTATCTTTGTATGTAAATTATACCAGCTATGTTCAGAAAACTATTGACAGGCATTGCCATATCCACTCTTGTGTTCCTTGCTTCATGCGGACCAAAGAACCATGGTGAGGATGAGAATGTATTTAAGTATAATGAAATGGGCGATGTTACCTCCCTCGACCCGGCTGCTGCACGTAGCCTTGAAAATATATGGATAGATAACCAGATATATAATGGCTTGGTAGAGATCGATGATTCATTAAAGATCCACCCATGTATAGCTAAGTCATGGGATATAAGTAAAGGTGGAACACTTTATACTTTCCACTTAAGGAGTGATGTTTATTTTCAGGACGATTCTATATTCCCCGGTGGCAAAGGCAGGAAGGTAATAGCTGAAGATTTTGTACATAGCTTTTTTAGATTGTTCGATGCAAGGGTATCGGATGCTACAACGCTATTGGGAGATATAGACAGGAACTTCCCAGGCACATATCAAGGCTTTAGTGCAATCAACGATTCTACCTTTAGCATATACCTTAAAAAGCCTTTTGCTCCTTTCATGAATATTCTATCCATGAAGTATTTCTCGGTTGTAGCAATAGAAGCAGTAGATAAGTACGGACAGGATTATGGAGAGCACCCAGTGGGTACCGGCCCGTTTAAATTAAAGAGATGGGCACACGGGCAAAAACTTGTACTTACCCGCAATGCCAATTACTTTGAGAAAGATGCACAGGGCAATCAATTGCCGTATCTCGATGGGGTAGTGGTGTCGTTCATTAAAGATATGGAGACATCATTCCTTGAGTTTATTGATGGTAATTATGATATGGTATCCGGTATCGCTGCTATAAACCCTAAGGAAGTATTTACTGCTGATGGAAAATTGAGAAAGGAGTTTACTGACAAGATTTATATGCAAAGGGTACCATTTATTAAAACCGATTATCTCGGCTTTATGATAGACCCTAAACGTTTGCACGATAATGTGCCAACAACTATTAAGGCAATTCGCCAGGCAATTAATTATACCATAAACCGAGATGAACTTGTTCGCTACTTACGTTATAATGTGGGTATTCCGGCAACCAATGGTTTTGTACCTCCGTTTCTGCCTGGCAATAAGAATTCTAAAGTAGAAGGATATACCTTTAACCCTGATAAAGCGAATGCACTACTGTCGCAGGCAGGCTTCCCAAATGGTAAGGGATTACCTGAGATAAGCATATTTATTCCTGATGACTTTAGTCCTATTGCACAGGCAATACAGGCACAATTACAACGTGCAGGTATGAAAGTGAACATACAAAGGGAACGCCCTGCAGTACTTGCTGAATGTGTAGTAAGCGGACAATGTTATTTCTTCAAAAAGTCGTGGGTAGGTGATTACCCCGATGCAGAGAATTTCCTCGCGCTTTTCTATAGCAAGAACTTCTCGCCTGAAGGTGTAAACTATTTCCACTACTCAGACCCAAAGTATGATTCCCTATACGAAAGTGCCGTTGCTGAACCAGTTGATTCTATTCGTAACCGTGAATACAAGACTATGGATGAAATGATTATGGAAGCTGCACCAGTGGTGCCACTTTACTATGATGAGGCAATACACTTAGTGAATAAACACATCTCAGGCCTTCCAATCGATCCTCGAAACTACCTTGATTTGAGGCGAGCCAAGAAAGTATTGGCAGAATAAAAAATGGTATAGTTCCATTCTGTAAACACTGGTAAACTAAACATGAAAAAAAGAATTGTAGTATTTATATTGGTATTTGCAGTTTTTGCAATTGTTGGATTTTATAAAATATTTACAGAGACTGATTTTACTCCTCCTAACCATTCAATTCCCAAAAAATATATAAGCCTTTTTTCTGATAGCTGTATAAGGGGTATGACTTTTATATTATCAGAGACAAATAAATCAAATGAATGGAGGGATACAGTCTCTTCGTTCTCTCTTTATAATCGTTATCGTGTTTTGGTTAGTAAATTAAAGGATACTACTTCACTTGACTTAAATAATTATATAAAGCAAGAAAATATTTCGTCTTATTGGTCGTCATCATTAAAGGTGGTTAATAGTTATTCATTTGGAGTGTTTAACTTAGAATACTTACCCAAAGAGGAACCACAAGATAAAGATGGGATTATTTTTAGGTATTGTTGTGATGCCCCTAAATGCTTCATTAATCAAAAAGATAGAATTTATTTTAGTGATTCGTTTGGTTCAATTTCGATTTGTAAAGGAAAGAATGGTAACGCTGATTTTATATTTAATGTATTACCTTTAAACTCACCACAGTTAAGTGTCATGTTTTTACGAAAAAATAAAAACATATATTTTATTACAATGGCACCCATTTATAATGGTACTAAAATGGATTCCAAATTGTTATGGGATTGCGTAAAATAAATAACCCCGACCAAATGGTCAGGGTTATATTAAGTTTCCCCCTATCGGGGGGATTAAGGGGGGCCGCCGTTACGCCTTTACAGGAGCCATATTCTTAATGATCTCTGTGCCAAACTCTGAGCATTTCAACAAGGTTGCACCTTGCATTAATCTTTCAAAGTCATAGGTAACATGCTTAGCAGCAATTGCCCTTTCTAAGCCACTGTAAACTAGGTCAGATGCTTCGGTCCAGCCTAAGTGCTCAAGCAACATAGCGCCAGATAAGATAACTGAACCCGGGTTTACTTTGTCTAAGTCAGCATATTTAGGTGCTGTACCGTGTGTGGCTTCAAATATAGCGTGGCCAGTTACATAGTTAATGTTAGCGCCCGGTGCAATTCCAATTCCACCTACTTGTGCAGCAAGCGCATCAGATAAATAGTCACCATTCAGGTTAAGGGTTGCAATAACATCAAAATCTTCAGGACGTGTAAGCACCTGTTGAAGTGCAATGTCGGCAATAGCATCCTTAATTAATATTTTGCCGGAAGCAAGTGCGGCTTTTTGTTCTGCATTAGCAGCTTCTTCGCCTTTATCTTTCTTGGTCTTTTCCCATTGGTTCCAGGTGTAAACCTTATCACCAAATACCTGTTCGGCAATTCCATAACCCCAGTCACGGAAAGCACCTTCGGTATATTTCATAATGTTTCCTTTATGAACTATGGTAACCGATTTACGTTTGTGCTTAATAGCGTACTCAATAGCA
>Ga0210388_10004269_pt1 | contig 11210 bp, 8 predicted proteins | sample IncBWC19OmetaG_FD_155485 | JGI IMG/M metagenome (GOLD analysis project Ga0210388, IMG submission 155485) | Forest soil microbial communities from Barre Woods Harvard Forest LTER site, Petersham, Massachusetts, United States - Inc-BW-C-19-O ...
CGTAGGGATAAAAGCTCGGGTTGGAGCTGGCGGGGTGGCCGAAGGCGCTGGCAGCGGCGATGCGGCCCTGCTCCATAGAGACTGAGGCCAGCGAAGGAAAGCCGACCACGTCGCCTACTGCGTAGATGTGCGGCGCACTGGTCTGGAAGTGCTCGTCGACGGGAATGCGGCCGCGATTGTCCGCCTCGATTCCGGCGGCGGCCAGGTTGAGCTCGTCGACAGCGCCCTGGCGGCCAACGGCGTAGAGCAACGCGTCACCGGAGACTTTTTTCTTGCTCTGCAGATTGGCAACTACGGTGGCGTCGGGCAGCTCCTCGACGCTGTCCACCTCTTCGCCGAGCCGCATGGTGACGCGGCTGTCGCGGAGGTGATAGCTGAGCGCCTCGACTATTTCGCGGTCGGCGAATTCGAGCAGGCGGTCGCGCTTTTCAATGAGCGTGACGCGGACGCCCAGGACGGCAAACATGCAGGTGTATTCGACGCCGATGACGCCGCCGCCGACCACCATCAGCGAGCGGGGCAGTTCGGGCAGATCCAGAACCTGGTCGCTGTTGATGATGGTGCGGCCGTTGATGGGAACCTTGGGCGAGTCGGCGGGCTTGGTGCCGACGGCGATAATGACGCGGTCGGCTTCAAGAACCGCGTCCGAGCCGGGACCTTCGACGCGAATCTGATTCGGAGAGGTGAAACGGGCCACGCCGTGCACCACGTCGATGCCGTTGCGCGAGAGCTGGGCCTCGGTTACGTCGACCTCGGTTTTGATGACGGCCTGGACGCGAAAAGCCAGGTCGGCCATGGAGATCTTTTCCTTGACCCGGTAATTCATTCCGTAGAGCGAGCGGTAGTTGTAGCCAGAGAGATGCATCACGGCTTCGCGCATGGTTTTGGAGGGGATGGTGCCGGTATTGATGCAAACGCCGCCGACAACGGAACGGGCCTCGACCACGGCCACGCGCTTCTTCAACTTGGAAGCAGCCACGGCAGCGCGCTGTCCGGAGGGTCCGGACCCAATGACAATGAGGTCATATTTGACGGCGCTCATGCGAGTGTTTCCCCCCGGGGGTTGTAGCCGGCCTTAGCTTCGAAGTGCTCGTCCGGAAAACGGTGCAGGTCCACAACCGGAGGCTATCACGGCATGGGGCCTCCGGAGCCAGGCAGGTTCTGTGAATTATGGGGTATTCGAGTTCAATTTATTGACGATAGACGATTCCAGCAAAGGCCGTGCGCAAGGATTCGGTATCGAATGGCTTCATGAGATATTGGTCAGCTCCAGCTTCCATCGCACTCCGAATGTGCTCGACATCGGTCTCCGTGGTGCAGAAGATCACGTTAGGCGCATTCCCGCCCTCGCATTGCCGCAACGAGATCAGGAATTCCAAACCGTCCATGACTGGCATGTTCCAATCGAGAAGCACCACGTCAGGCATCCGTTGCAGGCACTTTTCCAGAGCGTCCCTTCCATCCTCGGCTTCCACAATTTCTAACCCCATCCCGGTAAGCAGCTTGCGCGCAATTCTTCGCACTACGGCAGAGTCGTCGACGACCAGGCATAACCTGGAGGCCATATTCGAAAGCAGATGTTCACCGACTTCACCCTTGATTGAGTTCAACACGGTTTCTCCCTTCCCTTTTGGCCTGGTAAAGAGCTGCATCCGTTCTTCCTATCCAACTGGCCAGCGAATCTCCCGGCTCATAACAGGCAACTCCGATCGATACAGTGATCGGCGTCATATGCGGAGTCAAAACCAGCACGACAGGATCCCTGGCCAGCGATTTACGAATATTTTCCGCCACTGCCACGGCGGCCCTGCCACAGGTGCGCGGAAGGATGACTACAAACTCCTCGCCGCCATATCGTGCAACGTGGTCCTCACCCCGAACCGTTTGCTGCACCGTCTTCGCCAGGTGTCGAATCACGGAGTCGCCGACCGGGTGTCCCCAGGTATCGTTCACCCTCTTGAAGTCATCGATGTCGATCATCAGTAGCGCCAGATCGTCGCCGCTGTTCATGGCATCGCCGGCCATGCGCCGGATTGCCGAGTCGAAGGATTTCCGGTTTGCCACTCCGGTCAGCCCATCGATGGCGGCATCCCGAATCGCATTCTCGAGATCGTGCTCGAGCGCTTCGATCCTGTCGGCGGAGGCGCGCATGCGGAGCGACACGAACTCGCTTCGCCCGGCCATCGTCTTGCTCCTCTGAACCAGGTCCTCAATGAGCTCAATCAGTTTGCCCAGACTCGCCCCCATGTCTCCCGAGGCCAGGTCAACCAGCGCGTCGCCGAACCGGTGAGCGCCAACGCTGGCGTCAAGAGCGTCAGCTCCGGCCAGGTTGGCAACCGCAACGATATCCCGCAAGGTTTTCAGCGCCAGCAATGAAGTCGCGCGCACTGCCTGCGCCTCCTTGGCTGGAGAAAAGAATGTTGTGTACAGGTCCTTCAGCCTGTCTTCGCTAAATCCTGCGTTATTCGAGATGATGACATCGATGGTTCGCTGCAGATTGGGAATGAGTCCGGCGTGATATTCAAACCAGATCGTGAAATTGGCAGGCGAAGCTGGCACCCCGAGTTGCTGCATAGTCGTCATGGCGCGGTCCGCCAAAAAACCGGCTTCAACAACTCCATCAAGCGACATGCTCAACCCCTATTCGCGTGCTGAGATTTGCCGGCGAAGCTGCCGCCGTGTTGCTTGCCGCCGACGTGTTGCTTGCCGCCATCGAGGCGAAACTGCCGGATCATGGCGTCGAGATCGCTGGCCAGCGAGGCCAGGTTCTTCAACGCCTCCACGGCTTCCTCGGCGCCCTGCGCGGTTTCTGTGGAGAGCTGAGAGATTTGCCCGGCGGACTCAGAGATCTCGCCGGATGCAGCGGTCTGCTCGGTGGCCGCGGTGGCGATCATTTGAATCTGGTGCTCCACCTGCTTCGACGACTCGATGATAGCTTCCAGGTTTTTGCGGGCATGGGCTGTCTCATTCATGCCCGACTCAACCGCCGAGCGGCTGTCCTGCATCACATGCAGAGTCTCGCGCGTTTCGTCCTGGATGCTGCGGATGGTGCCGGCAATTTCTTCGGTTGCGCCCTTGGTGCGCTCGGCGAGGCGGCGAACCTCACCGGCCACGACGGCAAAACCGCGACCATGTTCGCCGGCACGAGCCGCTTCAATGGCCGCATTCAGGGCCAGCAGATTGGTCTGCTCGCTGATCTCCTGAATAACGCTGACTACTTTGCCGATTTCTTCTGAGCGATGCGCCAGAGAGGTCATTTTTTCAGAGACTGTGCTGGAAGCGGTGGCGATCTTTTCCATGGTTGCGGCGGCAGCCTGCATCACAGCGCCGCCCTGAGCGGCAGTCTCGGCAGACTCGCGGCTGGCCCCGGCCGCGCTTTCGGCGTTGTGGCTGATTTCGCCAATGGTCGCCGTCATCTGCTGTGCGGCGGCGGCAATCTGGTTGGTCTTGCTGGATTGGGTGTGTGCGTTGCCGGCGCTTTGCACTGAGCGGGAGCTGATTTCCACTGTGGCGGCGGAGAGTGTTTCCGCGCCCTGGGCAAACGACAGCATAACGGTCCGTATCGCCGCGACGCTGACATTCAACGCTGCGGAAAGGCGGCCGATTTCATCGCGGCCGAGTTCTTCTACGCTGACCGTCAGGTCTTTTTCCGCCAGCCGTTCCAGCGCGGCTGTGGCGGCGCGCAAAGGCGGAGCTATGGAACGCGTCAGGATGACGCCGATTCCGGCGCACAAGAGAACGATCAGAACGGTAGCACCGATGCTGACCCAAGTCGCCCTGGCGCTACCCGCGGTAGCTTGGTTGGCATCTTCCGTTCCCTCTTTCTGGTTGAAGGCGATGTCGTCCTTCACTGCCGCGAGGGCCGCGACCAAAGGCGTCGACGCCGATTCCGACGTGATCAATGTCAGCGCCTCGGCGTTCTTGCTGGCCGCTTTAAGGCCGGCCGCGCGATTGCCGATTTCCACGTATTGTGCGAAGGACGACTTGAACCTCTGGGCTATCGCATCCTCCTCAGGGGAGTTATCAAATGGTTCGTATGCTTTCGTCTCCGAAAGATATTCCGAGAGCCCTTTTTCGCGTTCCGCCTTGTTCACTGCCGAACAATCCGCGGTCAGGCAGGACGGCAACACAAGATCTTTTCTCCGCACATCGTCGATGGCCGACTCTATCGCCACTAAATGGCCCATGGAAGGAACGTCGTCGCCGCTGATTTCCAGGCATTTTGAGGAGATGGTACGAAACGTGATGAAAGTGTAGATGCCCAGCCCGATGCAGAGGCAGCACACAAGTCCGAAGGCGAGGGCGAACTTGCGGGCGATGGGGAGATTGCCGAAGGACGACATTGAGGGAGTTCCTTTCACTTTCCAGGCCAGAACGGTTATTCGATACGGCTGCTCGATGGTGTAGCGCCCGCAATGCTTGCGATGCGGCCGTCCGCGAGTCTCCGGACATGGACTTCATCGGCGGCAAAGAGAAGAACCTTAAGGCTCCCGACGTAGCCGGCACACTCTAACGATGACGCCAGGATCCCGGCAAATCTCCTCTCTCTTCAAATCTCCTTGCGTTGAAATATCCCCATCTGCGCGCGCCTGGAAAGCGTCGGCACGGCATAGAGAATCGTTGCCCAGGAGTTCCAATTACCTGGGTCATCTTCGATCCCCGGATCTTCGTTCGGACTCATGAAGTGACCCTCATGTTCGCCGATGAGTCCTCCAGGCTCGGAGGGAATCAATGAGGATTCGGCAATGTGCGGCTTTGTTTTTCGGCTTGGCGGGGTTCGCAGCTGTTTTGGACGCTGCGCCGGCGGCTGAGACGCCGAAGGAAGTAGTTTCCACAGTGGTGGTGGCGGCCAGTGCGAAAGACGGCCAACCCGTGGAGCCAGTTCTGACGCGGGCCGCAGGCGTTGTGCTGGCTGCATCACAGGAGGCTCCCGATGCTTGCCTTCTCGCCGAAGTTACCGCTAACCCGACGCGGCCGAATTGGGATACTTCGGCGTCAACTACGCAGTGCGGGATTATCGAAACCGATTATGGATGGATGAGCCAGCCGATGGGTTCGGGAGTGAATCAGTGGATGCTGATATCCAGCATGCGCTATGGTTTGACGCCGAAGCTCGACCTGCGTTGGGGGTTGACCAACCACATCAATCAAAGCGGCGGAGGAACGCAGTCTCTTGAAGGAGTGGGCGACCAGTGGCTGAATGCGCGCTATCGCTTTGTTGAACAGAGCAAATGGATGCCCGCCGTGGCTTTTGACTACGGTTTCAAGATTCCCATGGCCAATCCCGCCAAGGGTTTTGGTTCCGGATTCGTCGACCACCAGTTCGCGATGATCGCCAGTCGCGACCTGGGCAAATATCACTTTGACTTCAACACGGTGGGTACGGTTGTGGGCGGGAAGCAGGGGCACGACGGAGCCGCGCAATTTGGGCTGGCGCTGACGCGGTCGGTTACGCCGAAACTCTCCTGGATTGCGGAGAGCTATGGCGGCCCACAGCCGGGGACCTCAAATCGTTTCGGCGCGGCGTTTGCCGGAGCATCCTATATCCTGCGTCAGACTCTAGTGGTGGATGGAGCCTATTCGCGCACCTATACTGCGGGTTCGCCGCGGCAACAGTTTCTATTTGGCTTTACGTTTGCCATGCGTCCCAGCTTCTCTCCGTTGCCAAAAGGCTCGTCGTTCGCCCGCCTGCTGGGGCGATGAGACGGCGCCTGCTGCTGGTGAGTCGCCTTTCACAGCCTTGTCAGCGATGCGGTCAATCGATATTCTTGGGACCTCTCGCGCCCGCTGCCTGGAGGCGCATTGGAGATGAGGGTTCTCATGCAAGGATTTTGGTTGATGGCGCGCCGCGGGCTTGTGGCGCTGGCGTTTGCTCTTTTGCTTTTTGCTGCTGTTGGCCGGCTGATGGCGCAGGCGGCGCCGGCTGCTCCGCCCGCAAACACAACAACTTCGCCACCGGCTGCTCCCGCGGCTCCGCCACGATTCACACCCACGCCGGAGATGCTTGCCATTCAGGCTGCTTCAGAAAAAGACCACCAGCGCATGATGGACCTGCTGGGGATCAAGGAGCTGCGGCGCGGGGCGGATGGGGATGTCAAGTCGCCAAATGCAGCCAACTACGATGAATCCAAGGCCGACGTTTACCCAAACATTCCCGACCCGCTGCTGCTCAATGACGGCAAGCGCGTTACTTCAGCCAATGTCTGGTGGAGCAAGCGGCGCCCGGAGATTGTGGAAGCATTTGACCGCGAGGTTTATGGCCGGGTTCCGGCGAACCTGCCCAGGGTGACCTGGGAAGTGGTGAGCACCACCCAGGAAAAGAACGGCGACGTAGCCGTGATTACAAAGCAGCTCAAGGGCCACGTGGACAACTCCATCGATCCGGATATCAAGGTGGATATCGACCTGACCCTCAGCACGCCAGCCAACGCCAAGGGGCCGGTTCCGGTGATCATGGAGTTCGGATTCAGCCGCGAGTTCATGGCGCAGATGGCGAAGCGGTTTCCACCGGCGGGTGGCGGCCCGGGCGGTCCTCAAGGAAGTGCGGGCGCAACCTGGCAGCAACAAGTGCTGGGGAAGGGGTGGGGCTATGCGGAGCTGGTTCCGACCAGCTATCAGGCGGACAACGGAGCGGGCCTGACGGCGGGCATCATCGGCCTGATGAACAAAGGGCAGCCGCGCAAACCGGACGACTGGGGCACACTGCGTGCGTGGGCATGGGGCGTGAGCCGCGCTCTCGACTACTTTGAGACCGACAAAGCCGTGGATGCCAAACAAGTGGGACTGGAAGGCCATTCGCGCTACGGCAAGGCGACGCTGGTCACGATGGCCTATGAGCCGCGGCTGGCGATTGCTTATGTGAGCTCTTCGGGCGAGGCAGGGGCCAAGCTTTTCCGGCGTGAGTTTGGGGAGCAGATCGGCAACGTGGCCGGCACACAGGAATACCACTGGATGGCGGGGAATTTTCTGAAATACGACGGGCCGCTGACGGTAGCGGATCTGCCCGTGGATGCGAATGAGTTGATTGCGATGTGCGCGCCTCGGCCGGTATTTGTTAGCGGCGGGGCTACCCAGGGCGACGGCTGGGTGGATGCAAAGGGCATGTTTCTGGCCGCGGCGGGCGCTGGGCCGGTTTATACGCTGCTGGGCAAGAAAGACATGGGAACCACCGAGTTTCCGCCCATGCAGACGACGCTGATCGATGGGGATATCGGCTTCCGCCAGCACTCCGGCGGGCATACGCCGGGGCCGAACTGGCCTGCGTTTATCGCGTTTGCAAGCAAGTACCTGCAGGCGGCGCCGATAGCAGCCGCAAACGCGGCCGCGCAGGTACATCTAACCGCAGAGCAGGATCACCAGCGGCTGATGGACCTGCTCGGCATCAAGCAATTGCGCCCCGCTGGGGAACGCGACGCCAATTGGGATGAATCCAAAGCAAACCAGTATCCCAACCTGCCCGACCCGTTGGTGGAGAAGAGCGGCAAGCGTGTGACGACGGCGGAAGAGTGGTGGAAGACGCGCCGCAAGGAGATCGTGGCGGACTACGACCGCGAGATTCTGGGGCAGACTCCGGCAAACCTGCCCATGGTGAGTTGGGAAGTTGTCAGTTCCGTCCACGAGACGATCGGCGATGTTGCAGTGGTTACCAAGCGCCTGGCCGGCCACGTCGACAACTCAAGCTACCCGCAGATTCCGGTCACGATCGATGCCACGCTCACCACGCCCGTCCACGCTGCAGGCCCGGTGGCCGCCGTGCCAGTACCTGTCGTGATGGAGTTGGCGTTTGGAGGTGAGTATAAGGCGTCGCTGGCCCGCCCCATTTCCGACAATCCTACAGACGCCCTCGGCAACTACGGCCAGACCTGGGAGCGCCAGGTGCTCGCCCGCGGCTGGGCATTCGCCGTGCTGTCGCCCATGAGCTTTCAGGCCGACGACGGCGCCGGGCTGACGGAAGGAATCATCGGCCTGATGAACCATGGCCAGCCGCGCACGCTCGCGGACTGGGGCTGCCTGAAAGCCTGGGCGTGGGGCGCGAGCCGCCTGCTCGATTACCTGGAGACCGACAAGAGCCTGGACGCAAAGCAGGTGGCCATCGAGGGCCATTCGCGGCTGGGGAAGACGGCGCTCGTGGCGATGGCGTACGACAAGCGCTTTGCAGTCTTGTTTACCAGCTCGTCCGGCGAAGGCGGCGTCAAGCTTTACCGGCACATCTACGGCGAGCAGCTCAGCCACCTGATGAATACCCAGCTTTACCAGTGGATGAGTCCCAACCTGCTTAAGTATGCGGGACCACTCACGCCCGGGGACCTTCCCGTGGACAATCACGAACTGATCGCTCTGTGCGCTCCGCGTCCTGTGTTCGTAGGCGCGGGACTGATGGCGAGGAATGAGCCCGGTAAACCCGGAGACGGCTGGGCCGATGCTGTTGGAATGTTTCAGGCCGAAGTAGCCGCCGGTCCGGTCTACCGCCTGCTGGGCAGGAAAGACCTTGGCACCACGCAGTTTCCGTCCACCGAGACGGCATTGATCGATGGCGACCTGGGTTTTCGCCAGCACTCCGCCGGCCACACCCCCGCGCCCAACTGGGCCGCATTTATTGCGTTTGCGAGCAAGTATCTTCGAGCGCCCGGAGCGGGGACGACGGCTTCGGCTGAGGTGTCAAATGGGCGATGAATCCAGAGCAGATCGGGTATTACGAAGCATCGGGAGATTCTCAGTGCGGCATGTTGCGAAGCAGGAAGTCTCCGAACAGAGGGACGGTGAAGGCAGTATCCCCATATGCGGGGCTATAGATCATTCCCTTCTTGATTATGCTGGACCGAATAGGCGCGATTGATTGTGGTTTTACGCCGAGGGCGGCCGCGATATCTCCCGACCGCTGATTCCCATCTCCCAATCCAGCCAAGGCGCGCATATACTCCTTCTCGCGAGGCGTGAGTCTATCAAATCGAACGCGAAAGAAACTTTGATCAAGATTGGCGATAGCCAGCTTGCTTGCTGCTTTGATGTTGTCCACGGATATAGGCGAGTCTTTGGCAATGTTCCAGGCTTCATGCCCCCATTGTTGCAAAAGTACGGATAGCCTTGCGTCTCGCGGAGAATTTCTTGAATCGCCTCTTCCGTGAATTCAACTTCATTGGAACGAACCGGACTCTGCAAGGCACTTGCAGAATCGTGCTCGTTAAGCTTTCCGATGTGCGGGAAATCGAACAAGCGCTCGGCGTAGGATTTAGACCTTCCAGTGAGTCCAACAATTTGCGGTAACCCTGCACCGATCAGGGTCAAAGGGAGGTTTCGCTGATTGATGCGGTGGATCGCCATGATCAGAGCGCTGAGTTCCTTCTCATCCAAGTACTGCAGCTCGTCCACGCAGATTGCGACAGCCGTCTTTCTGTCTGCTGCGGCCTCCCCAATGGCGACGAATAGCTCACCAAGATCAACCTCGAGATCGCCGCTGTCTCCCACTCCCAATTCAGGATCGATTGAGACCTCAATCTCGGATATCTTCACTTTCAAGCCTTTGATAAAGCTGCTCAGTACGCGAAACCCACGCTTGACCTTATCGCTGACATTTTCTTGCGCATCCAGAGAAAAGAGAATTTGGCGGAGCGGAGGTATCAACAGTTCCGCGATGCGCTTATCTTCATGCGCCTCAATCAGTACAGATTTGAAGCCATCATCCTTAGCGGCTTCCCAAATTCTGTTCAACAAAACGGTCTTACCCACGCCACGCAGGCCAACCAGAATCATACTCTTGGCTGACCTGCGACTCTTGATGCGGGCCAAAGCGATGCTTGCTCCGTTTAGAACGCTGTCGCGGCCAGCGAGTTCTGGAGGCTGCGAACCGGCGCCAGGCGCAAAGGGATTTGTCCTCGGGTCCATAGTTATAGCAAGTTTAACCCGGTTTATGCTGATTGGGCATAAACTCCGTAAACTAGGTATTAGTTCTTTGAGATGGAATCTCACGCAACCAGATCCAGGGTCATTAGCCTTGTAATGACACTGTGCATTGACTGGCGGGAGCCCGCGCCGTAGGCTCATATCATGGAATTCAAGGTAAGCGAACTAGAGCGGGAACCGATTGACTTTGACCTGGAACTGCCGCCGGGCGACGTCGATCTGGGCGAGGAAGCGGAGCAGGTTGGGCCGTTGGCAACGGAGGGCCGGGCGGAGGTGCTCCATGAGCACCGCGGGCCCAAGGATATCGTGGCCGACATCCGGCTGAAAGGCAGTTTTGCCGGCAAATTCCAGGTGCCGTGCGCGCGATGCGTGGAGCCGGTGGAGATTCCGCTCAGCGCCGAGTTCGACCTGATCTTCCGCCCCGCGGAGGCAGATTCCGAGGCCCTGGAACGGTCGATTACAGCGCCGGAAACGGAAATCGGTTATTATCTAAGAGACAGTCTGTCGCTTGAAGATGTGCTGCGTGAGCAGGTGCTTTTGTCCCTGCCGGTCAGGACCCTGTGCAAGCCTGACTGCAAGGGACTTTGCCCGCGCTGCGGTGAGAACCGCAACTCGACAGCATGTACCTGCGATGAGGGTCCATCCGACCCCCGCTGGGAAGCGCTGTCTGGGCTCCGCGGCCGGATCAAGTCCTGAACATAACTTCAAGAGATTGAGGTGTTCCGCCGGAATTGCTGGGGCTGGTTGCACTGCACTGCGCTGGCCTGAGGCGAGAAGCGGGCGGGAACACGAAAGGAATTTGTCATGCCTAATCCGAAAAGGCGCCACTCGACGCGCCGTACCGCGCTTCGCCGTTCGCACGACTTTTTGACCGCCGTCGGCGTGTCCGAGTGCCCCAACTGCCACGAGAAGAAGCTCCCTCATCGCGCCTGCCCCAAGTGCGGCGCTTACAAGGGCCGCGCCGTTCTGGACATCAAGGAAGCAGCCAAGTAGTCTGAGCACCTATGCTCACAGACATCGTTCTTGACGCCGTAGGTTCCGACAAAGCTCCTGAGCCGGAGATCCGGGGGGCCATTCTGGCCTGCCGCAGCCTCCCTGTGCGCGTCCACCTGGTTGGGCCGGAGGCGGAGTTGCGCGACCTGCTGGACGAACACCTGGACAACGAAGACCTGCCTATCGTCATCCACCATGCTTCGGAACGCATCGGCATGGAAGAGAAGGCGGCGCACGCGGTCCGCAGCAAGAAGGATAGCTCCATGCGGGTGGGGCTCAAGCTGGTGCGCGAGGGAAAAGCGGCAGGCTTTGTGACT
>Ga0210388_10004270_pt1 | contig 11208 bp, 8 predicted proteins | sample IncBWC19OmetaG_FD_155485 | JGI IMG/M metagenome (GOLD analysis project Ga0210388, IMG submission 155485) | Forest soil microbial communities from Barre Woods Harvard Forest LTER site, Petersham, Massachusetts, United States - Inc-BW-C-19-O ...
GTCGCGCGTGAAGCCGTACGGGTAGGGCTGCATGTTCTCTCCCTCGCAAGCGAAGTTGTACTCACTCTCCATGCACATGCGCTTGCCGAGCTTCTTGCAGGTGCGGTCGCCATCACGCCAACTGTGGTGGTTAGCCGGCAGCGTCTCGCCCGCCTCCGTGTACTCGTGCTTGTCGATGCAGAAGCGCATCGCTTTGCGCTGCTTCGATAAGCACGTCGATGGCCCGTACTCAGCACAACGGAAGTATTCATAACGACCTTTGGGGTCGAGGTACTTCTTGCAGTTGAGGCGTACATCGGGGCAGTAGTTGCCCTCGACCAAGGCCATGCCCCCGCCACAGCCGGACTCGGGAGGCTCTTCCGCGCGCGGCGCGCTGGTTAAGGCGACCAATGCTTCAGTCGTCGCAGGCCGGGCGACGGGCCCATCATCTTGGTTCGCCGCGGGCCGCGCTGGCGCCGGCTGCGCGTTGCCACAGCCGCCAGCGACACCGGTCAGCAGACCGAGCGCCATTCCGATAATCCCAAGGCACCGCACAGGAGCCCGGACTTTTCGGTGGCCCGCCCGTTACGTCAAGGAGTTTGTCGGCGGGCCGGTTTGCGGGGCTCGAATCAGAATATATTACGAGAACAATTAACTCTGTATTTACATGTAATTAGCTAACAAGATTAGATCTAATTTCTCGATCTCGGATGCGACTCAGGTGGCCGCAGAGCAGCAGCGCACGCCGACCTGGATGTCCTTGTAGTAGTCGTCGTGCGCGGTCGTAGCCGGCCGACAGCGATTGCGCGCGGCCATCCACCAGCCACCCTTCAGCGCGTTCCGATACGGCTCGACGTGAGCGCTGCCCTCGCGCAGCACCGGCTCGTCCATGTTGCCCGCCATGTTGTACACCCCGAACGGACTCACGCAGCCCGGACGCGCCGCGGCTGGCTCGCGACGATCGGCCAGGATTTGATAGTGCGGGTTGGGCTCGTACAAATCAGTCCGGTCCTGATTGCACGTCGCTTGGCGTGAGAAACCGTAAGGGTACGGGCGCATCTCCTCGCCTTCGCAGGCGAAGTTCCACTCGCTCTCGGTGCACACCCGCTTACCGAGGCCAGCGCAGACCTCCGTCGCTTTCTGGAAGCTCGCGTAGTTGAGCGGCAGCTCTTCCCCTGGTGCCGTGTACTCGTAGCGGTCGATACAGAAGCGTTCCTTCACTCGCGAACCGGCGCAGCGTGCCGGCGAGCGATACTCCGCGCAGCGAGCGAACGGCAGGGTCTCGTCGTCGAGCCAGCGCAGGCAGTCCTGCATGACCTCGGTGCAGTACTCGCCTTCGACCAGCACCATGTCACGAGGGCACGCGCCGCTTGGATCTTCGACGGGCATGACGATGGGTGCCGGCGGTGGCACCTCGACCGCGCTGCGATTGGGTGGCGGCGCGCTCGAAACCGGAGCGTTCCGTGCCAAGGCTTCGGCAGTTGCGGAGGTCGGCGCGGGTTCGTCGGCTGCTGCGGCGCGCGACCAGCCTCGCGAACGCGCTTCGGCGATCTGTTCGAAGGCCGCGCCGAAGGTCACCTGCAGAAGCAGTGCAGCGAGAACTCCCGCCAACGCTTTTCGGACCATGGGCTTCGACTGCGGTCGATGGTCGCGCCTCGCAGCCAAAAACAGCAAGTTCTCGGCACTGCTCGCGACCTGACCCGGAGCCAGAGACTCCACCATCGTACGGCTTATTTAAGCACGGGCCTCGCGAGCGCGCCACAAACCGCACGTCACGCTGGATCACTCGCGTACGACTACGCCAGTCCCCTCACCCATGTCCGCACCTACATTGATGCCATGCCAGCCTTTCGGCACGGGTGGGTCCGTCCAATTGAACACGTAGCGCGCGTCGATCGGCGCGAGGTTGATGCAGCCGTGACTGCGCGCAATGCCGAACACGTCGTGCCAGTACGCGCCGTGCAATGCGTAGCCCGAGGCGAAGTACTGAATCCACGGTACGTCCCGCAGCTCGAAGTCGGACGAGCCTCGGCGCATCGTGATGCCGTATTCCGGATCACGCCCCTTGTCGATGTTTGCCAGCCGACGGCGGTCCTCTTCGTTCAATGATTTGGCGTCCGAATTCTTCAATCGCTCCGTGGTTTCGGCGGCGTTCGCGCTGAGCTTTGCGCTGTGCCCACGCGAACCGCCGGAAACGCTCGAGTTCTCTTCGGAATCCATGGCGGCCGCGATGTGCTTGCTCTGTAAGCGAAACGTGCCGCGGAGCGTGGACAGCGTCTCCTTGGGGTCGCCGAGCTTGTCGCGACCGGTCGAAACTAGCGTCGCGAAAACGGCCTTTTTGCCTTCGTACAGCACGAGCACCTGTTCGGTGATCGAAACGTCGATCCACTTTTCGCCTTTTTCAGCGAAGTCAGGCCACGTGGGCGGCTTGTCGACCACGCCAATGTCCTCCGCGCGCAGCCACACCGTCTTGTCGCGCGCGGTTTGATAGAACCGCTCGCCGTGTTTGATGCGCGCATTGCCGCTCAGCGGGACGACCGCGCGGCGCGGGATCGCGTCGGCGGCACGCACTTCGTCTTTGCCTTTGATCAGCTTGTACGTCGTGACATCGGTCTTGTTCACCCAAGCGAACGGCATGGGCATCTTGTCGCTGATCTCCAGACCGTGAAACGGCGAAGCCGAGTCCGGTTTCAGCTTGCTCGTGGGCACTAGCCGCATGTCTACCGTGGCGGCGAAACGGCGGTGCACGCCTTCGTCCTCGGTGTCGAACGCGCCGATCAGCGACAGGCCGGTCTTGCGTCGTACGCGGTCGGCGAAATACGCATATTGCGGCACCGCATAGCCCGACACGTTTGCGATCTTGCGGCCTCCGTCGAGCCAAAACGGAATCGGATCATTCGGGGTTTGCCCGCCGAATAGCTCATTTTCGCTGAGCTCGGGAGACGGCTTGAAGCCGGGCTTGGGCGCGAGCCCAGGCGGCGCGGCACCGTGCGCGTCGAGCGGGATGTCATTGGAGCCGAGCTCCACCTTTTGCACATCGGTTCGATTTTGCTCGAACCAAGTCAGGTGCTCGTCGAGCTTGAACTCGCTCTTCTCCTGTTCCTGATGCGTCGGGATGCGCAAGTACTGCGGAGAGGTCGCGCGCACGAAGCCATAGCGGTAGGGCAGTGGCTTGTCGAGGTCGGGACGGCGGCTCGCGGCGCGCACGATCGGCGCATCGAGATCCGTCGTGGCTTCCTCGGTGCACACGTAACCCATTGGGAAGACGTGGAACCACTGCCCTTTGCAGCCTTTACCCCGAGTCGGCTCTGCGTCGCGGTCGACGACTCCGCCGAGCCGGAGGTAACCGAGCCGGCGCGAGCCAATGTCGGGCAGCTTGTAGACCGTGGTGGCGATCGCCGTGGCCGCGATCTTCGGCGAATCGGTGGGCGCTTGCGTGTCGAGCTCGCCGTGGTCGACACCGCCGAGCGCGCCCGAGGCCGCAGGAGCGGCGCTGCCGGACGCGGAGGGTCCAGGGGCGGCATCGGACGGCGTCTTGTGGTGACAGCACACCACCAGCCAGGGCAGCGCCGAGCCGACGGCGACGGCGACGGCGCGGAGGGTCCGCAAAAGCGCGTTCACGCCGGGGTTCTAGGGCAATATTTCGTCCGGCGCAAAGTGGGCGAGCCCGGGGTTAGCCGGGCCCTTTGCCGTCCTCGCCGAGCTCCACGCCCATGGCGCCCTCGGGCATGGCGGGCAATGCGCTCGGATCAGTGCCGGGCCCGACCCAATACACCTCGGGCACCGGGTAGTACGTGCTGGTGTAAAAGCGGAACCGGCGTTGACCATCCGGGTAGGTCGTCCGCACCGTGCTGAGCACGTCGTAGCCCCAGATGCCCTTTTGGTGGCGCTTGCTTTGGTTGGGCTCGAAGCCAGGCTCCACCACGATGCGCCGCATGAACTCGTGCTTCTCCTTGACCTCGGCGAAGTGCTCGACTTTGCCAGGCGGGTCGCGACCCAGTAGCTCGACGCGCAGCGTCGTGCGCGTCGGCAAAAAGGCATGCAAGATCAGCGGCGTGTCGTACGGGTTTCTCAGCTTGAGGTCGAGCTCGCCGTCGATCACCGTGGCGTCCAACCCAAGTGGCGTGTAACCGCTTGGGCGGCTGTGACTGCGCCGCTGCACCACGTCGAAACCGCCAAAAACGGCTGCGGCGTGCAGCGTGCTGGCGACTTGGCACACGCCACCGCCGACTCCCGGCTCGAGCTCGTCAGCGACGATTACCGGCGCGAACGTGAAGCCGCGCTGCACCGTGCGCGGGCCGACCGTCTTATTGAAGCTGAACACTTCCCCCGGCGCGACGACCGTGCCGTTCAGGTAGCGCGCGGCAGTAGCGATGTTGATCGCGCGCGGCCCTGCGTGGTGGGTGAAGTCCGTGTCGTAACTAGAGAGCACGCGCGACACGTCGACAGCGCGCAACATATTGGCCGTGACACGTGCGGCGACGGGCCGCGTGAGCACCTCGAAGACCACGCCGTCGTCGCGCCCGCCGCGCGCCATGCCGAGCAGCGAGGCGCCAAGATCGAGCTCCTGACCGGGGACATCCGGCACACGCGCATGTCCGGTTAGATCCAAGCGCGCGTCGACCGGTTCGCGCTGCAGGCCCGGTGCGAGGGCTGCCAAGCGCTGCGCCGCGCGCTCGCTGTCGAAACGAAATACCAGGGGCACGTCGTCGATCGCTGAGCTTGGCCGAATCAGGCCGCGCAGACGCGCCAGCAAACTGGGTCTCGGGGCGACCGCGGCGGCGGCCTGCGCGGTTCGCGCCGCGTCGAGCGTCAGGCCGAGCTCCTCGAACGAGACGTCGAATGCGCCGGACTCCGTGAGCAACGTGGCGCGTCGAGCCGACGTGACGCGAGCGCGGCGTTCGAGCCAGCTCTGAAGCGGCTCGTGCTCGGGGGGAACTTGTGCGCCGACCAGGATCCCGAGGTCGCGTGTTTCCCAGTCGAGGAGACGTGGGCGGGCCTCGACCGCAACTGCGGCCAGCACGGCACCGCCGAGGAACGCGACCCAGACTCGCACGCCCTTTTAGGTTAACGCCCCGCGTCGCGCTGGGCCAAGCGCTTGCCAGCGAGCTTGACTTGGCCCACGCCCCACAGCAAAAACGGACAGAGCGATGCAGATCACGGTCAATGGCGAGCCACACGAGATTCCGGGCGGGACCACTGTACGCGGCTTGGTCGAGATTTTGGGGCTCACGGATGGTCCCGTCGCGGTCGAGCGCAACCGCGAGGTCGTGCCGCGCGCCGAGCACACGAGCACCGAGCTCGGCGCGGGGGATGTCGTCGAGATCGTGCATTTCGTGGGCGGCGGCTGAGCGCTGCCAGATGCCTGAGCGCTAGCCCGAGCTGCCCTGGTGCGCCCGGGCGACTTCGACGTAGCGCGCGGCCAACATTCGACCCTGCGTCCATTCGCTCTCGCGCAGCTCGCGCACGACTTTGGCAGGTTGTCCTAGGACCAGCGTGCGCGGCGGGACTTTCGTGCCTGCGGTGACGACGCTGCCTGCGGCGATCAGCGCCTCCGCACCGATCTCGCAGTTGTCGAGCAAGATCGAGCCCATGCCGATCAGCGCGCCGTCGCCGATGATGGCGCCATGGATGACGACGTTGTGTCCCACGGTCACCTCTTCACCGATCACCGTGTTGGAGATGCCGTAAGACATGTGCAGCATCGACAGATCTTGAATATTGGAGCGCGCGCCGATGCGGATCGCTCCAACGTCACCGCGCAGCACGCTGCCGAACCAGATACTCGCGTCCGCGCCGAGCTCCACGTCGCCGATCACGCGCGCGGTGTCGGCGATGTACACGCCTGCGGCGAGCTTCGGGAGGATGCCTTTGAACGGGCGTACCGTCTCGTTCATCACGGCCCCGCGACGACCGGCAAAACGCGGCGCAACGGCGCGAGCGGCGCGGCGAGCGCCACGTGTGCTCTCACGCGGCTCGCGTCGACCGACTCGACCTCGCCGCGCAACGAGTTGTCATACGCTTCCGTAACGCGAACCGTCACCATGTGCCCGATGACGTCGTCCGAGAACGCGAAGTGCACGATCTCGTTTTGCTCGCTGCGGCCCATGAAATCGCCATTTTTCCCGCGGCGTTCGACCAACACCAGCTCGCGTTCGCCAACCAAGCTCGACAGGTGTTCCTTCCGGTGGCGGTCCGTGAGCGCGAAGATCTCTTCCAAACGGGCGCTCTTCTCCGCGGCGGGCACGTCGTCCTCGAGCTTGAGGGCCGGAGTGTTCGGGCGTTCGGAGTAGGTAAATCCAAAAAAACCCGTAAAGCGCACGCGCTCGGCTAGCGCCAGCGTCGCCGCGAAATCCTCCCGGGTTTCGCCGGGGAAGCCGACGATCACGTCGGTCGACAGAGTCAGCCCGGGCACCTCGGCACGCAGCGCGCTGACTCGCTCCACGTACTCATCGACCGAGTAACGGCGCAGCATGCGCTTCAGCACTCGATCGCTGCCGGATTGTACGGGCATGTGCACGTGTCTAGCCAAGGCCGGTAGATCGCGATGCGCCAAGATCAGCGACCAGGTCATGTGCCGTGGGTGCGGGCTCGTGTAACGCAGGCGATCGAGCTCGGGCACGTGCAGCACGATCTTGCGCAAGAGCGCCGGAAACTCGCTCTCGTCTTCCAACGCCACGGCTCGTAGCGTGTGTTTGAAGTGCGTCTCCCCTGCTCCGGGCGCGGTCGCGAGTGAGCCTTCCGGATCGCGGTAGCTGTTCACGGTCTGGCCGAGCAGCGTCACTTCGCGCACGCCTGCGTCGACCAGGCGTCGCACTTCGTCCAAGATCTCGCGGGCTGGCCGGTAGCGCTCGGCGCCACGCGTGTACGGCACGACGCAATACGTGCAGCGCTCGTCACAGCCCTTCATGATCGTCACGAAGGCCGTGACGCCCGTGCGACCGGGTTCCGCGCGCGCGCTCAAGAATTGCGGCGCGTCGAGATCGAACACGGTGCGGATGCGAGGCGGCGCGCCCAATTCGATGTCCGCGAGCAGGCTTGGCAGCTCGGGGATATTGTCCGGGCCGAGCATGAAATCGATCTGCGGCATGCGCCGTGCGAGGCGTTCGCCCTCTTGCTGAGCCATGCAGCCCGCGACGCCGATCACGAGCCCTGGCTTGCTCTGCTTGAGCATGCCCAGGCGACCGACCTCGCTGCGCAACTTCTGCTCGGCCTTTTCTCGAATACTGCAGGTGTTCAGCACCACGAGATCCGCGAGCGCGGGCTCAGCCACTTCATGGTACCCGATGCCGCGCAGGACCTCGCCGATTCGGTCTGAATCGTGCTGGTTCATCTGGCAGCCAAAAGTGATCAGGGTGTAGGCCGGCATGACAAAAACTGCAAAAACCGCGGGGCGGCGCGGCAGGTTAGCATCAGACCGAGCGATTGGCAGCGCCAACGCTTCCCAGGTCTCTGGCATGTTGATAGAGGAATGCCTCAGATGACGCGAAGGAACCCGACATGAGCGGCAATTATCGGACCTTGGTCGAGCTTTGGGAGAAGAGCACGGAGCTCCACGGCCCGCGCGAGCTATTTGGAACCAAGCTCGGCGGCGTCTGGCGCTGGATCACCTACGCCGAATTCAAGACCGAGGTCGATGCGCTACGCGCTGGCTTGGCCGCCCTGGGCGTCAGAGCGGGCGACCGCATCGCGATGATCGCTGGCAATCGCGTGGAGTGGGCGGCAGCGGCGTACGCGACCTTCGGGCTCAGCGCGACGTTCGTACCTATGTACGAGGCGCAGCCGCTCGAGGACTGGGCCTTCATTTTGCGCGACTGTGAGGCGAAGGTCGTGTTCGGGTCGACGGCCCAGGTGCTCGAGAAGCTAGCGGAGATTCGCAATCAGCTCCCGCAGCTGGAGCACATGATCGGTTTGGAGCTGCCCGAGGCGGACGCGCGCTCGTACAAGAAGCAGCTGGCTGTCGGTCGAGCCGCCCCACGCCCAGCCGAGCACCCCGCGCCCGAGCACCCCGCGTGCTTCATCTACACGTCTGGCACCACCGGTCAGCCCAAGGGCGTCGTGCTCTCGCATCGGAACATCGTCAGCAACGTGATCGCGTCTGGCGAGATCTTCCCACTGCGCCCGTCCGACCGCTCGCTGGCGTTTTTGCCTTGGGCTCACGCGTTCGGTCAGACCGCGGAGCTGCACATGTTGTTCAGCGTGGGCTGCGCGCTCGCTCTGAACGACGAAGTGCCGAACCTGGTCGCCAATCTGGCGGAAGTGAAGCCGACGCTACTGATCGCGGTGCCGCGCATTTTCAATCGCATTTACGACGTCGTGAACAAGCAGATGCTCGAGCGGCCGAAGCCGATTCAGTCGCTATTTCACGCGGGCATCCGTGCGGCAACCAAGAAAAAGCGCGGCGAGTCACTGACGCTCGGCGAGGGGCTTGCGCTCGCGGTCGCTGATCGCCTGATCTTTTCGAAGGTGCGCGGGCGTTTCGGCGGCCGTCTGCGGTTCTCGGTCAGCGGCAGCGCAGCACTCGCGCGCGAGGTCGCTGAGTTCGTCGATGCGCTCGGGATCTCCGTATTCGAAGGCTACGGGCTCACCGAGGCGAGCCCCGTCGTGAGCGCGAATTGTCCGGACCATTGCCGCATCGGCACCGTGGGCAAGCCCTTGTCCGGCGTGCGCATCGAGATCGACCGCGCCGCCACCGGTGATGAGAAGAACGGCGAAATCATCGTGTATGGCGACAACGTGATGCTTGGTTATCACCACCGTGAAGAAGAAGAGCGCCAGATGCTGATGCCCGACGGTGGCCTGCGCACCGGCGACATGGGCTTCGTCGACGACGACGGCTTCTTGCACATCACGGGGCGCATCAAGGAGCAGTACAAGCTCGAGAACGGCAAATACGTCGTGCCTTCACCGCTCGAGGAAGAGCTCAAGCTGTCGCCCTATATCCTGAACGCGATGTTGTACGGGCTGAATCGGCCGTTCAACGTGGCCCTGATCGTGATCGACGAGGCGGCAGTGACACGCTGGGCGCAGGGCAAGAAGCTCGAGCTCAAGGACGCGCTCGGTGACGCTGCGGTGAAGGAGCTGATCGCCAAAGAGCTCGAGACGCGCGCGCAGCATTTCCGTGGTTACGAGAAACCGAAGGCTTTCGCGCTGATTCGCGAGGACTTCACGGTTGAAAATGGCCTGCTGACACCGTCGCTAAAAGTGCGACGGAAGCTGGTGCTCGATCGCTACTTGCCGAGCCTCGAAGCACTGTACAAAAAAAGCTGAGCAAGAAAGCGAGCGCGCCTTGACGACCAGGGTGGCGCATGCGAAAGTCTCGTTCGCCGGGCGCCGCATCATTGCGCCCAGCGTTCGCGCTGTCTCTGGAGTCGCCGCATGAAGCTGCCCATGTCCAATTCGAAGCAAAGCCTGGTTGCCGCCGCGCATGGCGGGCCCGTCTTTACTTTGGCTTTTCGCGGCAGCGCGGCACGCCGGCAAGCAGTGAGTTAGAGCTTCGCTCCTCTGCTTCCAGGCAAGCCGCGGCACCGCAAGGTCCCGCGGTTTTTTTGCATTTTCAGTCCTGTTTTTCCGCTCGAGGTCACCGTGTCCGCTTCAGTCAGTCCCCACAACGTGTCGCCTAGCTCGTTGTTTCGCGAATTGGTGCAGTTGGCCTGGCCGATCACCGTCTCGACGTTGTCGTTCACGGTGATGACGGTCGTCGACACGGCGTTCGTCGGTCGTTTGGGCCCGGCCTCGCTCGCCGGCGTCGGCCTCGGCGGGATCGCGCTGTGGACGGTGATCTGTTTTGGCTTCGGGCTACTGCGCGCGGTCAAAGTACTGGTCGCGCAGGGCGTCGGCGCCGGTGATGGCGACGGCATGCTGCCGTTTCTGGGTGCAGGCCTGTACGCGGCGCTCGCATTGAGCGTGATCGCGATCGCGATTGGGCTGCCCGTAGCGCATTGGCTACCGCGATTTTCGGCGAGCAGCGAGGCAGGTCGCGTCGCGTACACGTACATGTCGATTCGGCTGTTCGGCGCGCCGATCGTGCTCCTCAGCTGCGCGATTCGCGAGGCGCGTTACGGCTTTGGTGATTCACGTTCTCCGATGTACGCCGCGCTCGCCAGCAATGCCGTACACATTCCCTTGAACTATGCGCTGATCTTCACGGCTGGTCTGGGCATCGCCGGCGCGGCCTATGCGACGCTCTTCGTGCAGCTGCTCGAGCTGTGTTGGATGCTGGTCGTACAAGCAAAGCAAGGCTTGGGGCTGCAAGGCACGCGGCTGAGCCACGTGCTCGAGGTGTTCCGGCTCGGCGCTCCCATCGGCAGCGAGTTCTTACTCGGCGTGGCCGCCTTCTCTGCGCTCGTACTCTTGATTGCGCGCATGAGCGAAGCCGATCTAGCGGCACACCAAGTGTCCCTACAAATCCTACATTTTGCCTTCATGCCCGCGGTCTCGATCGGCGACGCGGCCTCGGTGCTGGCAGGTCGAGCGGTCGGCGCGAACAACGACCGCCGCGTGCTGCAAGTTGCGAAGACCGCGCTCTTACTGTCCTGGTTGTACGCCAGCGTTTGCGCACTGGCCTTCGTGTTTGGCGCAGTGCCGCTACTGCGCTTATTCACGACGGACAGTCAGGTGCAAACCATCGGCGTGCATTTGCTGTACGTGGCCGCGGGTTTTCAGCTCTTCGACGCGGCCAATATCGTAGCCCGCTCGGTGCTACGCGGCACGGGGGACGTGCGCATTCCAGCCCTGCTCTCGATTTGCTCGGGCTGGACATTCGTGCCCGCGCTGACCTGGTTTTGGGGCATGCATCACGGCTTGGGCGCGGTCGGAGGTTGGCTCGCGCTGACCGTCGATATCTGCTTTGGTGCGTTCTTGTTTTGGTGGCGCCTGGCGCGGGGCCACTGGCTGCCCGCCGCCCGCAAGTCGCGCGAGCGCCTGGCGCGCGAGCCGAGCGCCGCCTTGCTGCCCGCAGCCGAATGACCCGGTCACGGCATGTCCCCTCGCGCTCCGACTCGATGCTCGGAGCGCGAGGACAACGTGCGCTGCGCGTCGCGCTAAGCGACGCCGAAGCGTGTCACTTCATGACCGGCACTAAGGGTGCCGCGGCGGCCGGCTTGGCCGCGGGTTTCTCAGCGGCCGGCTTGGCTGCTGGTTTCTCGGCGGCCGGCTTGGCCTCCTTTGCAGCCTTGGTTTCCGCAGGCTTCGGCATCATGCCGAGCTGCGCTGCGACCGCGGCTCCGT
>Ga0210388_10004271_pt1 | contig 11207 bp, 11 predicted proteins | sample IncBWC19OmetaG_FD_155485 | JGI IMG/M metagenome (GOLD analysis project Ga0210388, IMG submission 155485) | Forest soil microbial communities from Barre Woods Harvard Forest LTER site, Petersham, Massachusetts, United States - Inc-BW-C-19-O ...
GGGAGCCGCGGACTGGGATGCGGCGGTCCCGGCCGGCGTGGACGCCGTCTGGCTGATGGGGGTCTGGGGGCGAAGCCCCGCCGGGCTGGGGCTGCGAACGCCAGTGCTGAGCTGCAGGCCTCGTTCGCTGAGACGCTCCCGGACCTGCGGCACGCCGATGTCATCGGGTCGCCGTACTGCGTACGACGCTACGTCATCGATGCCGGCTTCGGCGGCCCCGATGCCCTGGCCGTGGCGCGGGCCGCCCTGGCGGCGCGTGGCCCACGGCTGATCCTGGACTACGTGCCAATCACGTCGCGGCGGATCACCCGTGGGTGACCAGCCGTCCGGAGCTGTTCGTCCGCGGCGACGCGGACGACATCAAAGCCGACTCGGCGGGCTGGATGACCGCGGCCAGGCAGGTGCTGGCCCATGGCCGGGACCCGTACTTTCCGCCCTGGCCTGATGTGGTGCAGCTGGACGCGTTCTCCCCGGCGCTACGCGCCGCGGCAGCGCAGGCGCTGGCTGATATCGCCGGGCAGTGCGACGGAATCCGCTGCGACATGGCGATGCTGATGACCAACCAGGTCTTCGCCAGGACCTGGGGCGGGCCGACCGGGCCTGCGCCGGATGCGGAGTTCTGGCCGACCGTGCTCGGCGCGCTGCATACCCGGCACCCGGAGACGGTGCTGATCGCCGAGGCCTACTGGGACATGGAGTCGGCGCTGCACCAGCAGGGCTTCAACTTCTGCTACGACAAGCGGCTCTATGACCGGTTCTTGGGCCCGGACGCCTCGACCGTCCGCGACCACCTGCGCGCCGACCTGAGCTACCAGTCCCGCTGGTGCGCTTCCTGGAGAACCATGACGAGCCCCGCATCGCCAGCTGCCTTCCGGCCGACGCCGAACGGGCCACGGCCGTGGCCATCGCCACGCTTCCCGGCGCGACCTTGTGGCACGAAGGACAGTTCGAGGGCCGCCGGGTGCGGCCACCGGTGTTCCTGTCCCGCCGACCGGATGAGGTACCGGACCTTGAACTCGGCGCTTGGTACCGCCGCCTGCTGGCTGCCGTCGCCGATCACCACGTACGGGCAGCCGCGTGGCGGCTGCTCGAGGCCGGCGGCTGGCCCGACAACCAGTCCTGCGCCAGCCTGGCCGCCTGGTCCTGGGCCGGCGAGCGCGGCAGTGACCGGCATGTGGTCGTGGTCAACCTCTCCGGCCAGCCGGCCCAGGCGCGCATCCCGCTGGACTGGCCGGACCTGCCCGGCCGCGGCTGGCAGCTCACCGACATCCTGAGCCAGAGCATGTTCGAGCGGGACGGTGGCGAGTTGGCCAGCCCAGGGCTGTTCGTTGACCTGGGACCGCTGCAGTTTCACCTGCTCGCCCTGCGATGACCGAGCACGGCCGGGACGTGACGCCCGCGTTCAGCTGGCTGCCTGGCCTGCAGGCGGTTCGGTCCTACCGGCGTAAGTGGCTCGCTAAGGACGTCATTGCGGGAGTTGTGCTCACCACGCTGCTGGTCCCGCAGGGCAATGGCCTATGCGGAGCTAGCAGGCCTGCCGCCGATCACCGGCCACCGCCCTCATTCGGCACGCCAGCCGGAGCACCGTCACGGACGTCTTCGTAGCGGGGAGACGATTGAAGCGTGGCGGCCAACTGGTAGATGTGAATCTGGCCGATATCCAACGTTCCGCACACGTGGCGGCCGCCGCGGTCATGGAACGCTCGGGCGTGGACAGCAGCTGGAAACCCGAATTGCCCGCTTGATGCATCCCCGGCCATACTGGATCGACGTCTCGCTGATTGTGCTGGCGCCGGATCAGCCCTTGCACTCCCCCGAAACCGAACCCGGCCAGGTCGAAGGCGACCTTGCTTGTTCAGGTCAGCTCGGACGAGTCCAGGCGGCGGCGGCCGATCCGTTCGATGCGCATGATCACGCGCTCCTCGGGATCTGGGCAGCAGACCAGCGAGTCACGTTCGAGCCAGTCCGTTTCGGGGAGTTGTCGTTGCTTGGCTGGCAGCAGCGGCAACACCGACTGGAGCGCGAAGATGCAGAAGTGCTTGCCATCCGGCAGCCGCAGCTCGCTGCTGTTGACCAGCTCGAACCAGTCGCCGACGGCCAGCCCGCACACCGAGCGTCCCTCGATGTTCTCGACGGTGACCCGCAGGTCGAACAGTTCCATGTCGGTCATGACATCACCTCTCGAAGCGGGCCAAGACCGAGCGGCCCGAGACGTAGCGCGTGCATGTGGAAGGCACGCAGATCGAAGCCGGGTCGGCGTTCAGCTGCGTCGCGCGCCTGCCGCCACAGCTGCGCGCCTACCCGGAACGCGAGTGCCTGCGCCGGCCAGCCGAGGTAGCGGTCGACCTCGAAGCGGGCGGTCGTCTCATCGACTCCGGCGGCCTCGCGCAGCATGGCTACGCCAACTGCCGGCGTCCAATCAGCTGCGTCGGTGAATCCGTTGCCCGCCGGGATCGGCAACCCCAGGTGCAGCCCCATGTCGATGACGATCCGCGCCGCTCGCCACCGCTGCCCGTACAGCATGCCGAGCCGCTCACCAGGGTCACGCAGCAGCCCGAATTCGTCGGCGAGCCGCTCGGCGTAGTGCGCCCAGCCTTCGACGTAGCCGTGCACATGCGCCATCGACCGCTGCCACGGGTGCAGCCCGGGCTCGGTCATCGCGACGGTGATCTGCAAGTGGTGGCCAGGCACGCCTTCGTGGTGGACGGTGGTCACCTCACGCCAGGTGTGGGACGCGCCATCGGCCGGCGGCGCCCACCACACCCGTCCCGGGCGGCTGAAGGACAGGTCCGGCGGGCTGTAATACATGACCCCGGACGCGGTCGGCGAGATCCGGCATTCTGCGCGCCGCGCCACCGTCGGCAGGTCGAAGTGCACCCCGTCGACAGCGTTGGTGACGTCATCGAGGCGGCTCTGCAGCCAGCCGGTGAGCTCATCTGACGTGGACAGACGACGCGCGGGGTCGGCGTCCAGCGTCGCGGTGGCAGCCTCGATCGAATCGTGGCCGAGCTCGGCCGCCACCTGACGCATCTCGGCGGTCAGCTGAGCCAGCTCATCCCAGCCGAACGCGTAGGTCTCTTCCAGGTCCACGTTCTCGCCGAGGAACGCGCGCGATGTAACCGTGTACAGGCCGCGACCGACCCCATCCGTCTTCGGCGCGCGAGGCAGCAGTTCGCCGCGTAGAAACTCGACGAAGCGCGCCGTCGACTCGCTCGCGGCGGCGGCGCCCGCGTCCAGGCGATCTCGCCACCGTGGATCGCGGTAGGCAACCAGCCGCCGGTAGAAGTCATCGGTGCCGATCCAACGCTCGCACTGCGCCGCGACGGCGAGTACCTGGCGTGCGGCCGCTACGTGTCCGGCGTTCGCCGCCGCCCGCAGCGTCTCGGCATAGGCGGCGATTGTGCTCGGGACGCGGGCCAGATGTTCGGCGACCCGCTCCCAGTCGGCTGGGGTCTCGTGCGGCAGGTTGTCGAAGACTTCGCGGACCTGTTGCATCGGCGTGGCGAGCGGGGCGAGTTGAGCGGTGGTGAATCCGGCGTCGTCGAGCGCGACCTGGGCGTCCACGCGTTCGCGTAGTGCCGCGCCAAGCACCCGTTCGGCTGGCGTCGGCGTCCCTAGCGCGTCAAGCGACCGGTGCGCCCGCCGGTACGCTTCGCGCCGGGCCGCGAAGTCGGCCGGCGCGAGCGCTGGCATGACGTTCCCCGGCTCCATGCCCAGTGCGTCGGCTGCGGTCGAGTCGATGGGCGCGAGGTCGTGCAGCAGTTGGTCGGCGATCTCTGATGCGGACATTCGGTTCATGACGCCTCGCGCACGCCGGGTAGGACCTTCTTGCCGATTAGTTCGACGCCGTACATGTCGGTGCGTCCATGCGGGCTGCCGAACTCGACCCGACTCGCGCCGGCCTTGAACACAGCGGCCACGTGCTCCGCGACCGCGGCTGGCTGGCCGGCGAATGTGAAACGGTCGAGCAACTCGTCGGGGATGCAGCGGCCAGCAGCGTCGGCGTCACCGCGAACGAGCGCAGCGCGCAGTGGGACAAGCACGCTGTCGGGCACTGTGACGGTGGTGTCGAGCGGGGCCACTACGTCGAGGTAGACGGCCACTTGCGCGCGGGCCATCTGCCGGGCGGCGGCATCGTCCTCGTCCACCACGGTCACCGCGCCGGACACTAGGCCGACCGAGGACGGGTCGCGGCCGGCGGCGCGACAGGCTTCGTCGAGGACGGCGCGGACATGGCGGATCATCTCCGGGTTCGCGCAGCCGCCGAGCTTGACCTCGTCCGCGCAGCGGCCGGCAAGGGCCAGGCCGCGCGGGCCCCAGGTACCCAGCAGGATGTCAAGGGCGTCGCGCCGTCGTGGGTATGCCAGGCGCGTCCCCGCTGCCATCGGGAAGATCTGGCCGTCGTAGGCGGAGTCGTCGCCGCGCAGCAGTCGCCGGACCACTTCGACGGCCTCGGTCAGGCGTAGAAGTGGTCGAGCGGGCCGGATGCCGACGCGTTCGAGCCAGGTTCCGCGAGCCAGTCCGACATAGGCCCGTCCGTTCGAGGCGAGGTCAAGCGCGGCCGCTTGGCCCGCGATCTCGACCGGGTGAAGCAGAAAAGGGTTCAGGCAGGCGGCACCGAGCCGGAGGCGTGTCGTTACCCGAGCCGCTTCGAGCAGCGGGAACAGTGAGGGCTGAAAGCCAAGATCGTGGAACACCGAAATGCCGTCGAAGCCGAGTGACTCCGCCATGACGGCGAGGCGGGCGTAGTCACCGGCCGACTTGTCGGTTTGAAAACCGAGAGTGACGTTCATCGTCTTGCGCCGAGATCCGGTGGCAGGGATAGACACATCACGGCACCGGTGGCGTCACGGCGAGCAGGAAGACTGCTTGCTCAAGGCTGCTGTCGCAGAAGCGATGTGGCAGGCGTGAGTCGAAGGTCAACGCTTCGCCCGCGACGAGGACGTGCCGCTCCTCTCCGATCTCGACGACAACTTCTCCCTCCAGCACGATGATGCACTCTGTGGATTCATGGCCACGGCGTTCTGAGGAGCTGACGTCGCCTGGTTCCATGGTCGCCATGAGCACCTCAAGGTCTCCGCGGCCGGGAGTGAGTCGCTCGTAGGTGATCTCGCCGAGCGGCGCGGTGAGACGCATCCGCTGACCGGGGCGGGACAGGTGCACCATCGGGGCGTTCGGCTCATTGAATAGTGCGGAGACCTCGGTCTTGAAGACGGCGGCGAGTTTGCGCAGGGTCGACAGGCTGGGGTCGGTGACGCCGTTCTCCAGTTGGCTGAGCAACCCTGGTGATACCTCGGCTTCGGCGGCCAATTCGCGCAGCGTCATCCCGTGGCGCAGGCGCAGCTCGCGCAGTCCTTCGCCCAACATAAGTGTTCCGTCCCTTCAGGGCTGCTCTGCGTGATGGGTGACCTGCCAACCCTCACGGACGGTCCCCGCACGTCGGTCACCCGGATGATCGGCCTCCCCTCGAGATGAGCCTCGATGTGGTTCGCGAACCCATCCGCGCCGGATGCCAGGTGCGCGATCATCTCGTGGCTCGTCCATCCTCGGCAGGCAGTGATCGCATCGGGTGGCGTACGGTCCAGGGTGTCGAGGAACGCATCCGCCTCACCTGGAGAGTCCAGGTCCGTGGCCGATAGCCTCATGACGCTCCGTCCATGTGCGATCGACCCGGGTAGGCCAGACCGGCGTGGATCTGGCCGACAGGCCACCACCGCATCACTATACTTACACTAAACAGAGTTCGATCATGCTATACCTCCGCACGGGCGGGTGCAGGCGGAGGACAGATTCCCTGGCGCATATGGAGGGCTTAATGCGCGCGTCTGCGGAGATGCTGCTGCACCACTGCACCGTGTTCGACGGAGTGACCGACGAGCCGCTCCCCGGAGCAGCGATCCGGATTCGCGACGGGCGCATCAGCGACTACGGACCGGAGCCCGCGGTCCGCGCCCGCACGGCGTCATGCTGCCGGGACCTGGACATGGGCGGCGCGTTCGTCATGGCGGGCTTGATCAACATGCACACTCATTTCTCGCTCTCCTTGCCGGGGCCGGGCGGCGACCTGGTCAGCCGGCTGGGTGCTCACGCTCTGGCCCTTTACATGGCGTCCGGGGCGCATCGAACGCTGAACTCCGGCGTGACCGCGGTGCGTTGCGTTGCCGAGAAGGACCACGCCGAGTTCGCGATTCGGGACGCGATCGACGCGGGTTGGCTCCAGGGCCCACGCATATTCACGGCAGGGCAGGCGCTCGTCTGCACCGGCGGCCACGGCCACCTAGGCACCGACACCCTGGAATGCGATGGCGCGGACGATTTCCGACGCGGGGTGCGCCGACAGATCAGCGCCGGCGCGGACCTGATCAAGGTGATGATTTCCGGCGGAATCGCCGGCGAACACGAAGCGCTCGACACGCCGCAACTGACCGGCGAGGAGATGGCCGCGGTGATCAATACGGCGCACGCTTGGGGCCGGAAGGTGACCGCGCACGCGGGCCCGGCTGGCATCATCGAGCAGGCCGTGCAGCTCGGCCTGGACTGTGTGGAGCACGGATACCAGTTGACGAGGGACGTCGCCCTGTCGATGGCTGAGCATGGCACCAGCCTCGTGCCGACGCTGATCGTCACTCGATGCGGCGACTTCTTCGACTCGCTGGGCGTGCCGGAGTGGATGCAGCGCCGTTCGCTCGGCGCCGGGCCACGTCACGTCGAGAGCTACCAACTGGCTCTGGCCGCCGACGTCACGGTCATGCTCGGTAGCGATATGCCACCGTTCCAGGCGATCGAGGGTACGACCGCGACGGTACGCGAACTTGAGCACATGGCTGCATACGGGCTCACGCCGACGGCCGCTCTGCGGGCCGCCACGATCGTGCCGGCCCGCTGGCTAGGGGCCCACGACGACATCGGCAGCGTCGAGCCCGGCAAGCACGCCGATCTGATCGCGCTGGACGGCGACCCGACCGAAGACGTGTCCGCCCTGCGCTCGCTGCACTGGGTGATGAAGGGCGGCCAGGTAGTGCGCGACGACCGGATCGGATTGTCTGTGTGACGAGCAGACCAACTCGCATCACCTGCCCGTAGAGCGACAGCCGGTCGACGAAGGCCTGTTTGCCGACTTCGTCGATGATGACAAGGCCCAAATGCGGGTCACCTGGTCATGACCACTTCTGTGGTTTGAGTGAATTGTCCGGCCTCATCTCGGCGGGTTGAGGAGTCGCGCGGTGCGAGCATCCCTGGCGGCCGGCTGACGTGCGGTCGCCGTCGTCGTCTCATGCGCTGGCCTCGCGGCGGGGCGCTGCTTGCCGAGGACGAAAAGATGAAGGATGCTCTTGTCCGGCATGCAGAGGACACGCTGGAGATGCGAGCTGCCGCCCGGAGCTTTAAGAGCCAGCCCGTGCCGAACAACCTCTCGGCAACCTTCCAGGTGCTTCGTTGCAGTTCCAGCGTCGGCCGCCACACCAGTTGCGGCGCGGATGTACCGCTTAGGGCCGACCTGGACGGCGGCGGGCGTAGGCGACGTTGACGACGGCAATGGCGACCCAGATCAGCGCGATGAGGATCACCTGGGTAGTGCTCACCGACCTGGTGCTCGTCAGAACGGACGCCCGGAATGAGCCTAGATCGAGCTCTGCTTTGGGTGCGACTCCGCTGGACGACCAGGACTGCAGCGTCACGGCCGTCGCACCGATGCCCAGCCCGATTGAGCCCAGGCCCATAGCCAGGTTCGTCCATGCGGCTACGGCGGGCTGGATGCCCCGCTGCGCCAGCCTCGCGTCCACTTGCTTATCGATCTCCGAGCTGATCCTCTCGACCAGCCCCTCGGCCACGGCGCCGTCGTACTCCTGGCCGAGCTCCGTATGTACGGCCGCCGCTGCGGCGACGTCCTCGCGTGCCCGTACGTCCATCCAGCCAAGCTATATCGCGATTGAGTGCCTGACAACGTGCTACGTCGCGGCTGAGCTATATTGCTCTGGCACGCCGGTCAACCGTGCTGGCGGTGGCCAGCGGCTCGCAGGGTGGATTCCACCGCCTCCGTTCTGTCGTTCCTGGGTACGACAGGGAACACGACAGGGATGTCCACCCCGGCCTCACGGTAGGCGGCTACTGCGCTAGCCACTAGCTTCTCGTCTCCGACGATGCTGATCGCGTCCAGCATCCGGTCTGAGACGCCCGCGACGGCCGCTGCACGATCACCGCTGGCGTAGGCCGCCCGGACCGCCTCCACTTCGTCGCTGAAGCCAGCTCGGGCGAAGCCCTGCGCATACGCGTCAACCACCACGTAGGAGAACAAGTCGAACCGTGCGTAGTCCACGGTCGCGTCACGATCGCCGACGCCCACGTGGACGTTGGCGTAGACAGTCGCGTTGCCGCCAGCACGTACCCGTTCGACACACCACGGCACCTGGCTCGAGGCAGGTAGTTCAACAGAACGCCGTCCGCCTCGGCCCCGCCCAGCTGGAGCATCTGCGTGCCGACGGTCACGCTCGAAGGCGACGCGAACGGTGCGCCGCACCCCGATCCACGACCTACGCCGCGCGGCGTCCATGTCCTGGTCGAGACTGGCGACGATGCGCCGCGCTTGCACTGGTGAGCCCGCCGGCGAGCTGGGCGTCGCCTTCGTCACCCATGCCACGCTTATTCCTCGACGAGCTGCTGGCCGCCGTCGATGTCGAAGGTCGCGCCGTTGATCGCGGTGTTGGTCATGAGGTGGACGGCGAGTGCCGCGATGTCGGCCGGGCCGACCACGCGGCCGATCGGCAGCGTGGTCCGGAGTTGCTCGCGGCGCTCGTCGATCCGTCCGCCGAGCAGCGAAGCCGACCACGGCGTGTCGACGAAGCCTGCCGCGATCAAGTTGACCCGGACGGACGCGACTTCGAGCGCGAGGCTCCTGGTCATGGCGCGAAGCGCGGCGGTGAGCGCCGTGCTGAACGCGAGGCCGGCTGTCGTTCGGCGGCCACCGTTGCCGCCCAGGAACAGCAAGGTCCCTCCGGGGCGGACCTTGCTCGCGGCGTGCCGGGCGACCTGCAGCGGCAGCAGGAGACGGGCGTCGACGTCGCGGCGGCCAGCATCGAGGTCGAACTCGGCTAGCGGCATGTAGCGGGGACCGGGGCCGGTGACCAGCAGGTGGTCGACGGGCCCGGGCAGCGCGTCGAAGAACCGCTCGAGTCGGCCGAAGTCGGTGGCGTCGAAGGCGGCGATGCTGGCTGCCAGCTCGAGGCCGACGCGGTGCAGGCGCTCCGGGTTGCGGGCGGTGAGGATGATGTCCGCTCCCTTGGCGCGGGCGAGCCGGGCTGTCTCGAGCCCGATGCCGGAGCTGCCCCCGATCACCATCACGGTCTGCCCGAGCAGGTCACGGTCGCCGTGCACGGGTGAAGAGTTGGTCGCGGCGGCCATGGCTCCTCCAGACCTCGTCGCTCGCGTCGGCGGTTCCGTACCACTCTTCCGCTCCGGAGGCTGTATCGCCCCCGCGAGACACCCTGGGCCGATCCCGTGGTCTGCGGGGTTCCGCGTGCCCGGTCGCCGATGTACGCTCTGCTGGTACCGGCGGCAAGCAGTCTCGGGACGATGCAGGGAGGCCGCCGACGAGTCAGGATCCCCGTCCGCCCCCCGAGCTCCTCGGACGTCGCAGCGAGTGCGAGGCACTCGACCGGCTCTTTGCCGACGCGCTCGCCGGACAGAGCCGGGTCACCGTTCTACGGGGCGAGGCGGGCGTGGGCAAGAGCGCGCTGCTGGGTTACCTGTCCGACCGGACCGCCGGCTGGCACGTTGCCAGGGCCGTCGGCGTCGAGTCGGAGATGGAGCTGGCTTATGCCGGCCTGCACCAGCTATGCGCGCCGATGCTGGACCAGCTCGGCCGGCTGCCCGTTCCGCAGCGCGACGCGCTCGCGACGGTGTTCGGCCGCAGCGCCGGCGCCGCGCCCGACCGGTTCCTGGTGGGGCTGGCCACGCTGACGCTGTTCGCCGAGATCGCCGAGCAGCAGCCGCTGGCCTGTCTCGTCGATGACGCGCAGTGGCTCGACCACGCCTCGGTGCAGATCCTAGGGTTCGTGGCCCGGCGCCTGCTGGCTGAGCGGATCGCGGTGGTGTGCGCCGCGCGGACGGGGGCCGGCGATGATGTTCTCGCCGGGCTCCCTGAGCTTTCCGTCCGCGGCCTCGGGGACAGCGATGCTCGCGCGCTGCTGCTGGCCAACGTGCCCGGCCCCCTGGATGCCGTTGTTTGCGACCAGATCGTCATGGAGAGTCACGGCAATCCGCTGGCCTTGCTCGAGCTGCCGCGCACGTGGAACGTCGCGGGCCTGGCCGGCGGATTCGGTCTTCCCGGGGGTCAGCCGGTCGCTGGCCGGATCGAGCAAAGCTACATCCGCCGCCTGCAGTTGCTCCCTCCCGACACTCAGCTGCTCGTCCTCACGGCCGCCGCCGAGCCCCTCGGCGACCCGGTCCTGCTGCACCGGGCCGCAGGGACGCTCGGGATCGACCTCGCGGCAGCGGGCCCGGCACAGGACGGCGGGCTGCTCGAGCTGGGCGGGCACGTCGAGTTCGCGCACCCGCTGGTCCGGTCCGCCGCCTACCGCTCGGCCGCCGCGGAAGACCGGCACCGCGTGCATCGCGCCCTGGCCGATGCGACCGTCGCCGAGACCGACCCGGACCGGCGGGCCTGGCACCGCGCACGCGCGACCCTGGGACGCGACGAGGAGGTCGCCGCTGAGCTCGAACGGTCGGCGGCCCGTGCCCAGAGGCGCGGCGGCGTCGCCGCGGCGGCTGCGTTCCTGCAACGGTCCGCGGAGCTCACCGTCGATCCGGCGCGGCGCGCGGAACGCTCACTGGCCGCGGCGCAGGTGAGCTTTCAGGCCGGTGCCTTCGACGCAGCGCTCCAGCTGGCGGCCGCGGCCCAAGCCGGACCGCTCGACGGGTTCCAGCGCGCCCGCGTCGACCTGGTGCGCGGCCGCGTCGCCTTCGCGTCAGGCCGCGGGAGCGATGCTGCCGCTCGCCTGCTACTGAACGCGGCGAGACAGTTCGAGCCGTTCGACCCCGAGCTCGCACGTGAGACCTACCTGGTCGCCTGGGGCGCGGGGGTTCTTGTCGGGCCCGTCGAGGGAGACGACGTCTTCGGCGAGATCTGCCGCGCCGCCCGGGCGCTCCCGCCGCGGCCAGGCCCGGTACGTCCGCTTGACCTGCTGCTCGACGGCCTCGCTTTGCTGACCACC
>Ga0210388_10004273_pt1 | contig 11207 bp, 8 predicted proteins | sample IncBWC19OmetaG_FD_155485 | JGI IMG/M metagenome (GOLD analysis project Ga0210388, IMG submission 155485) | Forest soil microbial communities from Barre Woods Harvard Forest LTER site, Petersham, Massachusetts, United States - Inc-BW-C-19-O ...
CCATCCATACCATGCCGAGGAAGTTAGCAAGAACAGGCGGCCCCGAAGAGAAGCAATCGGGGATATTTTGATTTTCGCCCCAAACGTAGCTTGTCGTGCCCTTGGTATTGGTGGCCGGAAACTTCGTCCAGCAAATGTTGTCATCGGCCTGCCTCCACGCTAGCACATAGTCGCCGCCTAAAGTCGTTGCCGCGGGCGAGCTAGCTGTCTTCGCCCCGGGAACTTTCTGTGGATCGATAATCATTGTATTTGTGTCCCGACCAGAGGAGTTTCCGGAAGGCATTCGCTGATGACGGGGGGAACCCCGGTCCCCGAAGGTTGAATTGATGCCATAATATTTCTTCTCATACACTGTTCTTGTACTTCTCAAACCGGTTCGCCAAGGTTTGTCGCCTACCACGCGTAAGTTGTCACTCCCCTAAAGGGGGGAACCGCGACGGTATGGTTATTGCTATCAGCGATGTTTTTTGCCATCCTGGAGGTCACCCAGTGCGAGCAGATCAACGATGGGAGTAGCATGGAAAGTATCAGCAGCGCGGATCAGCAAAAGATTTCCGTTTTTGTGCGGGAGTTGTATTCTCTGGGCTCTGTCAACGCGATCTTGGACCGAGTTGTTCAGAGCCTTAATAGGCTTATCGCAGTGAACAGTATCTTCGTGCCGACCTTTGACCTGAGAACGAAGATGATGTCCGTGTTGGCCGACAACATAGGTCCTGAGCTTCACAGATTGTGGCCGACATTAGTTGCTCTCCGGTACGACAATCCTGCGCTTATCTACCATTTGTCTCATTCGACGGCACCAGCTTTTACGATGGGAGATCTTCTTCCGCGGTCTCAATGGAAGAAAACAGCAGTGTTCAATGAATTCTATGCAAAACTGGGTATGCAGGAGCGACTTAGTGTGAGCTTGCCTTTCGCTAGACCTGATTCTGTGGCGGTGGTCGTCCACCGAAGCCGCGGCAGTTTCACTGAGCGGAATCGGAGGGTGCTAAACCTCCTACAATTTCACATTTCGGAAGCGTGCCGAACAGCGAAGCTGCATGTCGTTCCTCCTTCCGCTTCAATAATCGATGCGATTGAATCGCTCGTGGGTGGAAGCATCGTCACACTGAACTCTAGTGGCACAGTCCAATTCTGTTCTGACCTCTCCCAAAAGTATTTTGAGAGCTTTTTCCCACGGGAAAAGTCATTTCGCGCGGGCCTTCCCGAAACAGTTGAAAGGTGGGTTCGACGAGAAATGTCAGCTTTTTACACTGACGAATTGGCGGTCCGGCCGCCGCATTCTTTAGACGTGAGGCTTGGCGAGAGAAGTCTTCACATCCGACTCGCAACGACAATCGACAGAACCGTGCACATTCTTTTTCTACGAGCCGAAGATCCAACATTGGAACTAGCGAAATTGGGTACTTTCGAGTTAGGCGCTCGCACAACTGAAGTTCTCTATTGGTTAGCGAAGGGTAAGAGAAACGAGGAAATCGGTATCATCCTAGGAATGGCACCCGAAACGGTGAAAACTCATCTGAAAGCCATTTTCTATCGTCTGAAAGTAGAGAACAGAGCAACAGCAGCCTCGATGATTTCAGAGCTTCTGGCTCGCACTTAGAGAAACTTGGAGCGCTTACCGTGCGGTCAAAAAAACCATCACCGGAGGCTGGATTTTCAGACGGTATAAGGAAGAAAATCAGACAGTCTGTTCAGAAAACTGAACGCCTTAGAGACGATCTCTAAAACGGCCATGTCGCTGTCTAGAACCGATTGCGATTTCTGGGCTAACAGAAGCTTTGCAAAGCAACTATGGTGACGGAGGGATGGCTAATTATTACTCCTCGTTAAAGTCGTGAGGAGGAGGCTGATGCACGAATTTCACGGGTACCGGGCGAGTTAACAAGTCGACATAAAACGCGTAGAACGCGGCAGTATTGATGGCAAAAATCACCGTTGATTCCTGCAGCAGACCGATGGCAGGAAAAGGATTAGATGTGTACGGGATGGACTTTCCGTAATTCGCATCGAAGGTGTTGTGCATGTCGACCCATATTCCTTGTTTCCTCGTGGCAAACTCCGGGTGAACAAAAAACCCCAAAGCGTTAGTATCGTAGATAAAGGTCCCGGGACTGACAGAAGGCCCAAATTCCTGCGTAAATAGCTTGGTAATAATCGTTTGAGGTCGGTGAGTGGCAATCTGATTAAACACAGCTTGGGTTAAGGGGACGTTGTTAGTGCAATCCAGGGGAATTATAAAATGCGGGACTACCGCGCGCAGCACGATCTGAGTGGCGTCAGGATCGAACCACCAGTTAAATTCCGCATTGTCAAGATACGCGTTACCCGGCACAAATATCTGTCCCGCCATCGTTACGATCTGCTTAATCAGCGGAACAATGGTCGGATCCTTTCGAATCGCCAGCGCCACGTTGGTCGGCGGCGCAATCTCTAGAATGGTAACTTCGTGAGGATAGCGATGGATTGTTTCAATAATGAAGTCGACAGCATCTTGCCTTGCAGGCTTGGTGTGGGTGGCGAACCCATCGGGCGGTGGAACCAATTGATTGGGACTCGGCTGGGGGTGCTCGTAAGCACCCACATAGTCAATCGGCTTCCCAAACAAGTGTACTTCGTAAAGGTACGACTTATAATCGTGGAGGAGCGGATACTGCGCACCGACATAAACCCTGACCGTATTTTCAATTCCCAGACGTTCTACCGCCTTGAGACAATCAGAGACCTCTTGATCTCGCCACTGGTTTCCCGAGGGAATGGTAAACCCAAGTAGGTCGATAGTGCCCTGAGCGTAGAGCTGGGCAGCCATCGCGGCGACTTGTCCGTCATCACCTATGGTATTGAAATCGGTGTCTATGATTACCTTTGCAGGATCTGCGAAACAGGGCATCGCTCCAAGAGATAAGCAAAATAGAAAACTACTTAGAATGAGGGGAAGCTTCATGCGATTACTCTCCTTGACGTCAACGTTAGTGCGCCTTTGCTCTTTTATTATCTGGCATCGAGCAAAAGACCGGACGACGCCGTAGAAACCGCCGTCGGACGGGAAAATATCTGATGATTTAGTACAGATTACGCTACAAGCATGCAATATATTTCGTTACCAGAGACTCAGATTTTTCCTGAGTTTTTTGTCCTGTCAAAGTGTGCAGGCACGGCAACCTTGGCGTCCGATCACTCTCCAGGTGCCTGGCGCTCAAACTCAGCTGCTGGTAGGTCGGGGCGTGCCTCGTTCCTCTTGGGCCCGATACCTGTATTGCATCATGCACGGTCAAAATCGACCTGCGCCGATCGGAGGCTGCCTTGTCCACCCGCAAACCGGACAATGAGCGCCAAGAGGAGACGCGACTCAAAGTGATTCACCTGCCTGAACCTTCCATCCTATAAAAAGCGGCAACTTTGTTGCTCTAAAAAAGATGAAAAAGACCTAACACTCCTTTCGGTAGCTTGACACACACCACGGGAGGGCGAGGCCTCATCTCCGGAAGACAAAGCAATTGTGGAAACTTAGCTCCATTCTGTATTAGAATCCTTCACCACATTTATGAAACCTAAATTTCCCCAGAGCATCCAGACCTTGGCCCTTAGCCTCCTGGCCTTGGCGTTTCCATTCAGTTCCGCCCACGCGGAAAATGCAAAGAAACCGCGAATTGCACTCGTGATGAAGTCTCTGGCCAACGAATTTTTCCAAACCATGGAAAAAGGTGGCCGAGATTATCAAGCAAAGAACTCGGATAAGTTTGACCTGATCTCCAATGGCATCAAAAATGAAACCGATGTCAGCAAGCAAATTGACCTCGTCGAGCAAATGATCAACGAGAAAGTAGACGCGATCGTCATCGCGCCGGCTGACTCCAAGGCTTTGATCCCCGTCTGCAAGAAGGCGCAGCAAGCGAAAATCCTGGTCGTCAATATCGACAACAAGTTTGATTCAGATGCGTTGGAGCAAGAGAAAGTGAAAATCCCGTTCGTCGGCCCCGACAACCGCAAGGGTGCGAAAGAGGTTGGCGATTATCTCGGCAAACAATTGCAACCGGGAGCCAAGGTTGCCATCCTTGAGGGTCTCCCTGGCGCCTTCAACGGTATCCAGCGAAAACTTGGGTTCGAAGACGCCGCCAAAGAGTACAAGTTGGATGTGGTAAGCTCTCAGTCCGCCGACTGGGAAACTGCAAAGGCAAACCAGGTTGCTTCAGGAATTATCACTCAACATCCTGAAATTGTGGCCTTGATGTGTGCGAACGACAGCATGGCACTTGGCGCTGTTTCCGCGCTGCGCTCGGCCGGCAACGGAGACAAAGTGAAGGTTGTTGGGTTTGACAATATCAGCGCCGTTCAGCAGCTGATTAAAGAAGGAAAAGTGCTTGCTACCGCGGATCAACACGCTGACCAGCTCGCCGCCTTCGGCATTGAGTACGCACTCGACGGATTGAAGAACAATGAACTCCCGACTCAAGACAAAGAAACCAAAGTTGATCTGATCACGGCGGAAAACCTAAAGTGACTGCCCGTTGGTTGAGTCCCCAAAGAGCGCCGGCCAAATGCCTGGGACGTCACCGCAGCTCGAACCGGCACGTCTCATGACTGTTTTGTTACAGACGCAGGGCCTCGCGAAATCCTACGCAGGCCCTGTTCTCTCTGACGTCAATTTCGATCTGTACGCCGGCGAGGTTCACGCGCTCGTGGGCGAAAACGGCGCCGGCAAAACCACGCTGTCTCATATTATTGCCGGTTTGCGAACTCCGGACGGTGGCGAAATGCGTCTGGACGGCAAGCCCTATGCCCCGGCCGATAAGCGCACTGCGGAGGAGCAAGGCGTCCGTATCGTCTTGCAGGAACTCAATCTCATCAATAATCTCAGCGTCGCGGAAAACCTCTTCCTCGAACATCTCCCTAATCGAGCCGGTTGGATCCGGCGATCCCAGTTGGGGAAAAACGCCCAGGCTGCGCTCGACCGAGTCGGACTTTCTGATCTCGATCCCAACATCCTGGTGAGGCGCCTGGGCATCGGTCAAAAACAGCTGGTCGAAATTGCCGCCGGTCTATCCCGTCGGTGCCGCTTGCTCATTCTGGATGAACCGACTGCAGCGCTTACCTCGGCTGACACCGAACGTCTGATGGCTCAGATCGAGAAGCTGAAACTCACTGGCGTCGGGATTATCTACATCTCACACCATCTGGATGAGGTTCTGAAGATCTCCGACCGCATTTCGATTTTGCGCGACGGAAAGCTCGTGACGACCCGAAAACGGGGAGAGATCACCATTGAAGAGACGATTCGACTTATGGTTGGACGCAATCTCGAGGACGCGACGGCGGCAGATCATCGTGAAATGGGTTCCGTTCTTCTCCAGGTGGATAAGCTATCTGCGCCACCGTACGTCACGGATGTCAGTTTCGATCTCCGCGCCGGCGAGATTCTGGGTTTTGCGGGGTTAATGGGGGCCGGGCGGACAGAAACAATGCGCGCTCTTTTCGGAGCCGATCCGCGAGCTTCCGGGCGTCTCGTTCTGGATGGGAAGGATATATCGGCGCAAATTCGTTCGCCGTCTGACTCCGTACGGCTTGGGATAGGATTTCTAACAGAAGACCGAAAAGCACAGGGTCTCCTTCTGCCCACGCCTGTGCGAATGAACGTCACACTCGCACGCCTGGGAGACGAACTATGTGGTCCGGGAGGTTGGTTACGGCGAACTCGCGAAAACTCTGTCGCTGAAAAGTGGGTACAACAACTGGGGATTCGTTGTTCGTCGATTGAACAAACGGCAGGCAACCTCAGTGGAGGTAACCAGCAGAAGGTCGTCTTGGCGCGATGGTTGTATCGAGACTGCCGCGTTTTGATTTGTGATGAGCCGACACGCGGCATTGATGTCGGAGCAAAATTCGAGATTTACCGACTGCTGAATCAACTCGCTAAAGCCGGCAAGGGCATCGTGGTCGTCTCATCGGATCTGAAGGAATTGCTCGCCCTTTGTGATCGCATCGCGGTTCTCTCGGCAGGACGTCTCGTCCGGTTTTTCAATCGCGGAGAATGGACGGAGGACCAGATCATGGCGGCCGCTTTCAGCGAACTGACCGCTTAATCCAAAAATCTCCCAAGCCAAAGCGCTTTTGAAATTTTTATGGATAAAGACTCACCGAAACTCCCACCGTCAGTCGCCGCAACAGCCGGGAAACTTGTGCGTCGAAGCAGCCAGACACGAGAAATTCTTGAGAACTGCCTGGGACTCGTTGCAGTACTGATCCTCCTGATCGCCGTCTTCAGTTTCGCGACGAAACACTTCTTTTCGTTCACCACCTTCACGACGATTGCCAATCAGATTCCCACGGCGGTGCTGATTGCGGTTGGAATGACTCTCGTTCTGATTATCGCCGGGATCGATCTTTCGGTCGGCTCCGTTCTCGCGGTCAGTGGCGGTGTCCTCGGTATTGCTCTCGTCCATTGGCATCTGCCGCTTTTCATCGCCGTGCTGCTGAGCCTCCTGGTTGGCGCGTTCTGTGGATTTATTAACGGAGCAATTACGGTTCGATTCCAGCTCCCCTCCTTTATTGTTACCCTCGGCGTGCTCGAGGCCGCTCGAGGGGCGGCGTATCTGGTGACTAATTCCCAAACTCAATACATTGGGGCGCAGATTGAACAGGTGAATGATATCACCATCTTTGGTTTATCCTTCCCCTTCTTCGTGGCGATCGTTGCGGTCGTGGTTGGCCAGTTGCTTCTCACGGGCACCGTTTTCGGCCGGTATCTCATTGCGCTCGGCACCAACGAAGAAGCGGTTCGGCTTTCAGGCATTGACCCTCGTCCGATCAAAATCGCCGTGTTTACCCTCAGTGGCGCACTCTCCGGGCTGGCCTCGGTGGCCTACTGTTCGCGTCTCGCCTCGGTTGATCCTAACGCGGGAAGCGGCTTCGAGCTGGAAGCCATCGCGGCGGTGGTTATCGGCGGCACCAGCCTGATGGGTGGCCGCGGGTCGGTCGTCAATTCACTTTTTGGGGTGCTTGTTATATCCGTCCTGGAAAATGGGTTGGCGCAATTGGGGGCACAAGAGCCGGTCAAAAGACTGATGACGGGCGCTGTGATTGTAGCAGCGGTTATCGTCGACTTTTATCGCAGCCGCCGTGCGGACCGCAAGGCCCAGGCGGGGAATTGACGGGTTCGGTGTCCACAGATGCTCGTGTAAAAGCGTTGACGTCTCATTTTGTTTCCCTTTACGGATGCTCAACCGCCGGCACCATTTGCACGCAAACCGGTGAACCCACTTCCACCGATTTGCCGGTCGGCGTCAGGGTGCCGGTCTGCAGGTCCCGTCTGAAAATCACCACGTTGTCGCTGTCCTGATTGGCGACCAGCAGAAACCTACCCGTCGGGTCGATGCAAAAGTCCCGAGGTTTTTTTCCTAAACTGACCTGGTGACCCACCGGAGTAAGCGTCCCGGCTTGCGCGTCCACCGAGTAAATCGCCAGCTCGTTCGCGTTCGCGCGGTTGGACGCGTACAGGAATTTCCCGTCCGGCGAGAGGTGTAGGGCGGCTGCCCCGATGTCCCCCGGCCAAGGTTCGTCGGCCACCCGAACCGTCTGGATTGGCTGCAGGCGCGCTGCGTCGCGTTTAAACGCCACGACCGCTTCGCCCATTTCTTCAATTAGGTAGGCGAACCGGCCATCCTGGCTGAACGCCAAATGCCGTGGCCCAGCGCCTGGGGCAACGACGGTAAACGGCGGCTCCGCCGGGCGCAAGGGAAACGCCTGGCTGCCCGGCTCGCAACGGTAGGAGTACACCCGGTCCTCGCCCAGGTCCGTCGCAAAAAGAAACTGGTTATCCGGGGAAGGCAAGACCATGTGCACGTGCGCGGCTTTCTGACGTTCCGGGTTCGGCCCGTGCCCGACGTGGCTAAGCGTTTCGACGGGACCCGCGAGCGAGCCGTCCGCCTGCACGGCCAGCGCGGAGAGGCTGCCGCTGCTGTAGTTCGCCACAAAGAGGTTTTGGCCGTCAGGGGACAGGCTCACATAGCAGGGATCCTCGCCCACGGACGGCACCTTGTTGATAAACGTTAAGGCACCCGAGGCGGCATCGAAACGGAAGGCGCTGACCGCGCCTTGCTCATTGCCGCAGCCATGCAGTTCATTGACGGCGTAGACGAACTTTTCGTCCGGACTCACCACGAGGTAGGAAGGGTTGACCGTCTCGGCCGGTGCGGCGAGCGGTTGCAAGTCACCGGTCTCGGCGTCAAAACGAAAGCTGTAGATGCCTTTGCTTTTACCGGAGGTGTACGTGCCCACCAGCACGTCGAAGCGGCCGGTGGGTTCGGCACCTTGGCTGTCCGGCACGCCGCTGAGCCAAGCCCAAACGAAGCAAAGAACGGTGACGGCCCTTGTAGGGTAGAAATTCGCCGAATGAAAACCTCGACGCTGCTTGTTGATAGTTGGGGGAGTTGGTTGCATAGCAAATCTCATAGGTTTTAACAATTCCGAGATAACTGCTTAAGGATGGTAAAGCGGTGAGGTTAAGCTGCCGAAGCCTTTCCTTTTTTGGGTGAGGATGATCTCTAGGGGATTAGGTATATTAGCATCACGCTGTCCAGTGAAGCCTTAGCACAAGCCCACGGCGCGCCAAGGCCCAAGGATTGTCTGCACGGTTTTTTAGTTACATAGAGTTTTCCGCACGATGTCGATCTAATTCTTAGCCCTATTTTGCGCTCGCCGGTATGCTTGCAGGCTCACGGGTGGCGACTGCACATCACCAAACGCCGGCAGCGCGCCTTCAAGGTGGGCCTGACTTGGATCGTGGAGCGCCGCACGTTTGGGTGGCTGGCCAGAAATCACTCCTTCCTCCTTCAGCATCACGATGAAATTGAACTTTCAACACGTCAGAATTTCCCATCTTGGCTAGCTGGGCAACGGATGGGTTGCCCCTAAATCGAGGTGCGTTCCAAAATGCCCAGCAGCCAACGAAGAACCCTTTTGAAGCCAACGGTATGCCTCCTACTTATGAGACGATGCACTAGTCGCCCGCAACCGAGCCAGACCCAGCACGCCATCAATGAATGGCGTGGGCACCCCGACGGGCAGGCCGATGTCATGGGTAACTGTCAGCAGTGCGTCAAGCTCGACCGGATTGTCCCGTTCCATATCCTGCAACATGGACATCTTGAACGAGCCGAGAGCCCGGATCATTCCGATCATTTTCTCAATGGAAGTACTGGCCGGCGTGCTCGCTTGCATACCAAGCGCCGCGCCTATCCGTGCTGCCTCTTCCATCATCGAAACACAAAGCCGACGGACCAGTGGGTCGTCTATGATACGATCGGAGGTCGCCGAGGTCAGCAAACTGATTGGGTTCATGCTAAGATTGCCCCACAATTTGAACCAGATGTCGTGTTGGATATTGGGACTCTCCCGGGAATCGAAATCGGCGCGCCGAAGCCAGTCGGCGAGACGTGCCAGCCGAGGCGTTGGCCGGTTGTCAGGCTCGCCGACCAGAAGTTGGCGGCGGATGATGCCTGGCTCGTCAACGGAGGCGGCAATGTGCAAGACGCAGCCGAGCACTCGCCTTGTCGGGATGGCCTGACTGATTGTACCATCCGGGTCAACCGCCTTCAGATGGTGTCGGGCGAGCGGGCGCTTGGTGTTGAGGAAGAACCACCAGGGCACGCCGTTCATTGCGGTAACGACAGCTGTCTTAGGGCCGAGCAATGGGCCGATCCTCTTCGCAATATCCGGCAGTGAAGGCGCCTTAACCGCGATGATCACATAGTCTTGCAGTCCAACGCAATCGTTGTCCGAACGATCACCTCAGATGGCCTATAAATCTGCAGAAGCCTGGCCCGGTCTCATCACGCCTTTCTGCAAGGAATGTCATCAAGCTGCCCATGTACCACGTCGATGAATCTTGCGATGGACTCTCTCGGATATTATTGCTCAATGCCCTTTCTATCGCATCTGCCGGATTACACGGTAAATCGTATCTTTCTTCTCGCACTGATAGTATTCTGTGATAACAGAACATGAAGAGCGTGGGCCCTAAAATCCGTCATTTATCCTGTCAGCCCTGGGCGATCCAATAGCCTGTCTCTCCCCCGTTCCGCGACACCTCCAACCACTCCTCTTGATGAGGAAGCATCGGGGCTACGGCGTGCGTCCCTGCGGCTGTTTCTTTTCTGACGGGCTTGCCTCCATCAATGCACGGATCGCCTCTCGCTCACTCTGCACGAGTTCTCGAAAAGCTTCTACCGTGGGCGACGATGGCACGCCCCGCCGCCAATTCAATCGCAACTCGATGGGCGCCGAAGCTGGCTGCAAACGGCAAAATAGAAGACGGCCACCTGCTCGGACCAAGTGACGTACACTGCCGGCGACAATTGAGACACCGATACCCGACTCGACAAGGAGCAGGACCGAGGATGTGCGGTCAGGCTCGTTGACCACGTGCGGAGAGAACTTGCCCGCGCGGCGGCATAGTGCGAGCACTTCGTCATATACCCCCGGAGCTTCTCGCCGGTGAAGAAGCACAAACTTCTCACCGGACAGCCGCTTGATGGTTATGGTCCCGCCAGCCGCCAAATTCCGAGCCAAAGAATGCGCGGGGGCCAACACCAGCTGCAAGTAATCTGTATAGACAAGTTCCTCATGAAATTCTCTGCTCAGCTCGGCGGGCAATGGTCGTGAAAAACCGACGTCAAGCTGCCCTCGGTCAAACGCCTCGATTTGCTCAGTGGCCGTCAGCTCGAGCAGCGTTAATTCCACATCAGGGAAACGCCGGTGGTACTCCTGCACCAAGGCAGGTAGGAACGCCGCGGTGGCGGAGCCGAAGAATCCGATGCGAAGTTGCCCTACTTCTCCCAACGCGGCGCGTTTGGTCAGGCGAACCGCCTCCTGGTTCCGACGCAAGATTTCGAGGGCTTCAAGCCGGAAGATCTCGCCGGCGGCAGTGAGACGAACCGTGCGTCGGTCCCGGAGCAGCAACCGCACTCCAAGTTCCTCTTCCAGATCAAGGATGGTTTGACTGACGGCGGGCTGGGCGACGTGAATCCGGCGGGAAGCCTCCGGAGAAATTCAGATGCTCGGCCACGGCAGTGAAGTAACGCAGGTGACGCAGTTCCATCTCGGACACGCAGTCTATCGCCAAAAACTCTTAGAGCCAGAAAAACATACGATTTCTCAGAGACGCCGGCGGGTGCGATAGCAAGTGCATGGACAGTAATAACCACACCCCA
>Ga0210388_10004275_pt1 | contig 11201 bp, 15 predicted proteins | sample IncBWC19OmetaG_FD_155485 | JGI IMG/M metagenome (GOLD analysis project Ga0210388, IMG submission 155485) | Forest soil microbial communities from Barre Woods Harvard Forest LTER site, Petersham, Massachusetts, United States - Inc-BW-C-19-O ...
ACCCAACAGCTCAGTAGTAAAGCAGGCAGGGTTGTCGGCGGCGTTGATTTCGCGATCATCATCATTCCCCGGGAGAAACAGGCGGAAATGCCTGCCCTCTTGCAGAGCAGAATCTGTGCCAATGGGTATCTAATTGATTCTTATCAATATTTCTTGCGAGGCAGCGCGGTGGCGAGTCCGGTGAGGAGACGGGGTGTCTGAATTGCGGACGCGGGCTGGGCGACGGCGAGCTTAACCGGGGGAGCGCCCTCACCCACGGCACAATGCGGTACTCCCAGTCGGAATTCGCCATTTTTTCGGCACGCCCTGAACGTCAGGTCACTCGCCATTAACGACCAATCGGTCTATAATTCGGGTCGTGACACTGCATACCTCGCCCTCAGCGGCGCGCGGCCGGCCGCGAGAGTTCGACGCGGAGGTCGCAGTCGAGCGCGCCATGCATGAATTCTGGTCGCGCGGCTATCACGCCACCCCGCTTGCCCACTTGCTTCGGGCAACCAAGCTCTCGCGTGGCAGCCTCTACGCCGCCTTCGGCAACAAACACGCGCTGTTCGTACGCGCGTTGGATCGGTACATCTCTGACGCACTGGCGCGGTTAGATACCGAATTAGACCCGCATGGTCCGGCTTTTGCCGGCGTCCGGACCTGCCTGGCTGGCTATGTCGAGCGCACCAGCGGCGCCAAGGGCCGGCGCGGATGTCTGTTGGTGGCAACGGCCATGGAACTAGCCGGCCAGGACACCGACGTCGAGCAGCGCGTACGAGGATTCTTCAAAACGATGGAGACCCGGTTGGCGGCGGCGTTAGCCCGCGCGCAAGCGGCAGGGGAATTGGCCGAAGGTCTCGAACCTGCTACCGCAGCACGCGTGCTGGTTTGTATGGCTGAAGGCCTGAGAGTAGTCGGCAAACTCGCGCCGGAACGAGTTATAACGCAAGCCACGGTCGACGCCCTCCTCGATCGGTTCGCTCGTTAGATTTCAACGTGTGTTGGCCTGTCCGCGAATATTATTCCCGTCCTCCTGGTAGTCGACGCATTCATGCTCGCGCTCGGCGCAACAAAAGCCTCAATTGCCTTTGCCAAAGTAAGGAGAGCAGATGCCCGTAGATCGCAAGAGATTCTCGTCGTGCCCGATTGAACGGACTCTGGCCGTCTTGTCCGGAAGATGGAAGGCGGCGGTTGTCTGGAATCTGTTCTCTGGTAGCAAACGATACTCTGATCTTCTACGTCTTGCCGGGAGAGTACCGGAGCGAGTTCTCACCCAAGTTTTGCATGAATTAGCGGACGACGGCGTTGTCCGAAAGGCAGCGGGACACTGGTGTCTAACCGAGCTTGGCTCGGACCTCATCACCGCCATGAATGGCCTGTCGGCGTGGGGTTTGCTGCACTCTAGCGCTCGATCGGAGCGCTGAGAGCGGAGAAATTACTCCGTGGATTTGCTTCCCGACATCAGTACATACTGCTTTTGAACGGGTGGCTCGAAGCATGGCGCTGCGACACGTGCAAGCGTGCGTTTCTACCCGATCGCTTCATCAAGGAAGGGCTCCTAACTCGTGATGACTGAACAGCAGATCGTAATAATCGGTGGCTCCGAAGGGATCGGGCTCGCGGTCGCGAAGGCGGCACGTACCCTCGGAGCTCGAGTTCTCGCCGTCTCGAGAACCAGAAAAAAACTCGAGGCCGCACGCGACGCGGTGAAGGGCTTGGAAATCCGCGTAGCTGACATCAACGACACCGCGTCGATTCAAGAGCTTTTTTCCGAGCTCGCGAGCATTGATCATGTCTATATTGCGGCTGGTAGCACCAAGATAGGGGGTCCGCTCGATCACCCGCTCAACGACTTTCGCCACAAATTCGATGAACGCCTCTGGGGCTCGATTGACGTGGTTCGCGCCGCGCATCCTCTCATGCGTCCCGGTGGGTCGTTTACCTTTACTGGCGGCCTCTCTTCCGACCGCCCCGTCAGTGGAGCCTGGGTGTCTGGCATTGCGACCATGGCGACTGAGCAATTGGCGCGCGTTCTGGCGCTGGAGCTTGCGCCCATTCGCTTTAATGCCATATCCCCCGGTTATACAGATACCCCGATGTGGGACAACATCTTTCCGGAAAACGGTGCGCAAGCGCTCAGCGACGTCACCAAGAAGCATCTGATTCCCCGTCTGGTGACCGCAGATGAAGTGGCCCAGGCCGTACTGCTTCTTATGCAGAATGGAGCGATCACGGGTGAGACGATTCACGTCGATTGCGGCGCACGGTTGGTTTAACGCCTGCTACGCCGGAACACTAATTCCGATCCCGCTCCAAGTTACTCAGCTGGCGTTGACAGCCACTCCTCCGTGGACCCGTAACGGTCGGCGACGCCAACGATACGCGGTGCCGCTTCACGCACCTCCGCGCGGGCGGGTTCCCAACGCATCAGCAGCCACGCCCACTCGAACTGATGACCGGGTTCGACGAGCCGGCCTGCAAGGTCGGGGGCCCGCGTCCATGACTCATCGAAGGGGCCTGCCATCGCCAGCGACGAGTGTTCGATACAGCCCATCGGCGCGCCGGTAGCGGCTCAGGAAGTAACGCAGGCCTCGGGCGACAACACCTTCTGCATCGCCTTCCAGACCAAGCTGGACGCGCTGGCAAAACCAAAGCCCAGCGCCGAATTCCGCCTTATATCTGTTCCTCCATCCTTCCCACACCACCCGCCCCCTTCTGTCCTCTCCCCAAATAGCAACCAACACAAAGGAAAGGAGTCGAGAGAAACAGATATAATGGCTCCGTGAGATCCTCAAATTCAGAACTCCGGGCCGAGCTCGGAAACGCCTTGACCAGCCTGCAGGGTTCTCTGCGACACCTGGCGGATTACTTGCAACAAGAAGCGCGGGATACCTGGTTTTGGCAGTCTCCTGAGACCTCCTCCCCGAACCGGACGGCGAAAGCGCCACAGGATCTATCTCGAGAGGAGGCGCTAAAGCGCATCGCCGCTGGCATACAAGCCATCAAGTACGTGGGAGATCAAGATCCGCACGAGTCTCGAATCTATCCAGGAATTGTGGCTGTCTCCGACGCGGGCATCTCATTGACCGACGCGGTTAACCACCACAAGACAACCCTGGCCCGCGTGCTCCGCGATATGGATGGGCGAACCGAGGTTGGAACGGTGGACCCAGGTACGGGAGAGCGGGGCGAGAGACCGCTGCGGGAAGTTGCCCTGGAGGCGTTCTACTTTCGCCGCCTGCAACACTGGCAGGCGACGCGGCGTCTCGAGGTGTTACGAGAGACGCCCAAGATCATGGGCACACTGGAGTACGTCGGATTCATGTGGGCCACTTCTCGGGAAGTCCGCCGGACAACACGAGAGGCGCTGATCAAAGAGGCGAAGACCAACGAGCGACTTATGAGCGAGGAGGACGTGGATGTGCTGACGCGCTTGCCGACCCATGAACCTCTCGCAATCGTTCGCCCAGGCCACACAACACCGAAAGCGAACATCCGCTGGATCTCGCGCAACGGTGCACCGCCGACCACAAAGGTGCGAATCGCCGTGCTCCCCCTGATCATGCTGGGCGATCATCTGCCAGAGCGTCTGCGCAAGCTTCCACCGGTCCCGCCACCGAAACATTCGCGCGCGGCCCGGACCGACATTGAAATAGAACCCACTCCCCTGCTCAGAACGCTTCCCGTCCACCGGTATCTCAAACCGCTTCGGGCCGGAAAACGGCAACAGGAGAGCCGATAACACAGCACTGAGCCCGTCGACAGCCAATCACATACATTTTCCACTCGGCGCGACCGCCGCAGGGGTGCCGCTGTCAGGTGCGCCGCTTCGTGAGAAAACCGGGTCGGCCGCGGCCGGCGTCCGGGGATCCATTACAACACCGGGCATGGATATTTGGGATGGACGCTGTCGGCGGCGACGGCAGAGATCATCAGCGAGACGATGCATCAGGACCTTTGCGAGGCACGATCGGTAGCCTCCTCGAATGTTTGGCCCTGATTTGGAGGCATTGAGTGTGGACGCTACCGCTTCGCCCGCTTGCTCTGCCGGCTGAGCGTCGGAGCCGGACGCGACGGCTGTTCGTCTCGGGAAACATTGTCCCCCGATGGGCTCGCGCCGTAGCGAAGCCCGTCGACAAACAGCGAAACTATACGACGCGCGTGATCAGGTCGGTCAATCCTGGCGGACATGCACAGACTCGCGACTGCACCAATAATGTCGTCAGCATCGACGTCGGTGCGGACCTCACCGGCGGTTGCCGCGGTCTCGAGGAGGATCTCGAGGGCAGGCCTGAGGCGTTGATCGAAATAGGCAGGTAAGGTTTCGAAGGCCGGATTTCCCGAATGCAGGACTGTCGCGAGCCCACGCTTGGTTGCGATGAACGCCGCGAAGCGCTGAATCCAATGCGATAGGGCCTCGAAGGGCGGGTGCTCCGCGGCGAGAACAGGTGCGGCCGCCGCGCAGGCGTCGATTTCGCGCCGAAAGACGGCTGCGACCAAGTCGGAGCGCTGCGGAAAGTGGCGATAGAAGGTGCCGACGCCGACACCCGCCTTGTCCGCTATCTCGCGCACCGGAGCGTCCGCTCCGGACGTCGCGAACACCGCCTTGGCTGCCTCCAGTAAGGCGTCGATGCTGCGCTGTGCGTCGACACGCACCGCTCGACCGGCGCGATCGCGTGGCTGCGAAATATCTCTTCTGTCGTCTTTTTTCGTGCTCACCGGATTATCTCTTGTGAAGCGGAACTATGTTCCATATAAGACGGAAGAGTGTTCCGCTTTGGGTATAGCGCAGCAAGACGGCGTTGGCCACATATTTATGCAAAAAAGGGAGAATGCGATGCCGGACAACCGTGTCGCCCTGGTCACCGGGGCTAATCAAGGAGTCGGTCTTCAGGTCTCAAAGGAACTGGTGGCGAAGGGTGTCACTGTGCTGGTTGGGTCGCGCAATTTCGAGCGTGGCGAGGCCGCGGCCAACGAGATCGGCCCAGGCGCCATCGCGCTGCAGCTCGACGTGACGGATCGGATTTCCATCGCCACCGCGGCGGAGCGCATCCGCAAGCAGTTTGGTCGCCTCGACCTGCTCGTCAACAACGCGGCTATCTCGAATACGAGAAAGGGCAGCTTGTCGCTCCAGGAGTACGCGAAGATCACCCTCGCGAGCAACGCGTCCCTCGATGAAATACACGCGGTGTGGGAAACCAACGTGTTCGGCGCCCTCGCCGTTTACCAGGCGATGCTGCCGCTCCTGCGCGAGTCGTCGGATGCCCGCATCGTCAACGTGTCGAGCGGCGTCGGCTCGCTGACGACGAACGCGGACCCGGCCTTTCCGTACCACAAGTTCTACGGTCCGGTGTACCCTGCGTCCAAGGCGGCTCTCAACGCGATTACGCTGGCCATGATGGTCGAGCTGGAGTCGACCGGCATCAAAGTCAACTTGGTCTCCCCGGCCTTCACCAAAACAAACCTCAACGGTTATGCGGGAACTGAGTCTGTCGAGGATGGCTCCCGCGAGGTGGTGCGCATTGCGCTGCTCGGTCCTGATGGCCCGACAGGTACATTCACGCGCTGGGAAAACGTGTCGATACCCTGGTGATCAGTGACCGGAAACATAACGGTTAGTGACGGAAGGCCCGCGAGACATTGGACCCGGATCACCCCTCGGGGGCAGCCCACCTCTGGGCACTAACATTCACCAGCGCCTCGAATATAGCCGGCGTGCGTTCCAGGCGGGCGATCGTTCGCGCGCCTTCGAGGGCGGCTACCAATGCGGCTGCGGTAGAGGATGCGCGCGCGGGAGCGAAACCGCACCCCCTGAAATGCTCCGCAATAATCTCGGTCGAATCAACAAATCCGCGCGCCACCCGTTTGGTCAGCTCAGCGTCGAGCGCGGGCAGCTCATTCGCCAGATTTTGCATTAGACATCCATACTGGAAATCGGAGGCGACCATTTCGGCCGCGAATGTGCCGAAAATCTGGTGAACAAAATTCAGAGCATCACCCGGCGTATTCGCCGAGATATTCCGCAATACAGCGATTCTACTCGCAACGTAATGATCGATTGCTTCTTCTGCGAGCTGTGTCTTGCCGCGTGGAAAGTGAAAGTAGAACGATCCTTTAGGCGCGCCGCTTTCTTCAAGGATCTGGATCAATCCGGTCGCAGTGTAGCCTTGGACGCGAAACAGTCGTTCGGCCGTGGCAATCGCGCGAGCGCGTGCGTCAGTCTTACGTGGCATACCGTGAACATAACAAGTTTCGCTTGACGCCGCTATGGCAACCACCATACTATGCCGACCGCATACTATGGTAGTTGCCATACTAGCTGGATGACTCATGACGAAACGCACCGTCCGCGTGCAAGCGCTCTCTTCAGCTTTCAAGCCATCGGCGTCCCGACGAGCCGTCTTAGCGATGGGCGCGGCCAGCCTGGTTGCGGCTTCACTTCGACCGGCCCGCGCAAACTCCATAGGAGGAACTGATTTGACCGCATCAACCTATGGGGAGGGAACGCTTCCCAAGGGGGTCCGCTCGCGCATGATCCATGGGGTCAACGGCCTCGATGTCCATATTCTCGAGGCCGGTTACGAAAGCCCCGGCCGGCCGCTGGCGCTGCTTCTGCACGGCTTTCCGGATTTGGCTTACGGCTGGCGACACCTGATCCCAATTCTGGCTGACGCTGGGTACCATGCCGTGGCGCCCGACCAGCGGGGTTTTGGCCGCACCACCGGTTGGGTGAACGGCTATGACGCCCAGCTAGAGCCCTTCAGCCTCTTGAATATGACGCGTGACGCCCTCGGATTGGTTTCGGCGTTGGGGTATCGGCGTACGGCAATGCTCGTCGGGCACGACCTCGGCTCGCCCGTGGCGGCCTATTGTGCGCTAGCCCGACCTGACGTCTTTCCCTCGGTGGTGCTGATGAGCGCACCGTTCCCCGGTCCGCCGGCGCTTCCGTTCAACACCGCGGAAAGCGAGGCATCGTCGGTTCAACCAAACACTGAAAATCAAAAGTTAGCGGCCGCGCTGGCGGCGCTCGATCCGCCCAGAGAGTATTACCAACAATACTTGAGCACACGGGAGGCGAACTATGACATGTGGCACCCCCCTCAAGGCTTACACGCGTTTCTTCGTGCATTTTTCTACGTCAAGAGCGCTGACTGGCCGGGAAATAAGCCGCATCCGTTGAAGGCGCGAACCGCCACAGAACTTGCACAAATGCCCACCTATTACGTCATGGATCTCGGCAAGACGATGCCCCAGACCGTCGCTCCATTCCAACCTTCCGCCGCCGAGGTCCTGGCCAGCAAATGGCTCACCGAGCCGGAACTTGGAGTGTACACGGAGGAGTATGGCCGCACTGGGTTTCAAGGCGGCCTGCAAGCTTATCGCGTCTATTCCGATCCTGACCTAAACGCTGAGTTGCGCCTGTTTTCGGGCAAGACGATCGATGTCCCGTCGCTCTTCATCGGCGGGAAGAGCGATTGGGGTACCTATTCGGCGCCGGGCGCGGTCGATCTTATGAGGACGAAGGCGGCGACGAGGATGGGTGGTATCGAGTTGATCGACGGCGCCGGTCACTGGATCCAACAGGAGCAGCCGGTTCGGCTCAGCACGCTCCTGCTCGCCTTCGTCAAGGAGGTAGGTGGGGCCGATCACACCAGCGGTTAGGGGATAAAAACTGCCTTGGCGCCGGGAACGGTTTCGTAGCTCATGGCAGCATCAAACTGATCGAGTCGGAATTCCTGCCCAAGGCGGGTCTCGAACAGTGGATCATCGATAAAAGCCTGAATGTCATTAAGGGCCGCGTCGAGTCTTTCGACATTACGAACCGTCGCGCTTTCGAAGTTGCTGAACCGCTTCAGCGTGAGGTTTTTCCTCATAAACAGCACCGAGGGGAGCGATATTGGCGTCGCTCCTGCCAGGAAACCGTAAAAATAGATTGTGGAATTCATGGGCAATATCGGCGCAATGCCGTCGATCAGCTCTCCGCCCACGCCGTCGAAGACCGCCGTCGTGCCAAGTCTGGCGGCCAGATCGGCGAGCTCGCTGCGAAAGCCTTCCTGCGCGACGACGACGTGCTCGATACCTCGGCGTTGCAACTCCGCCTTGGCCGCTGGGGTGCGCACGAGGAGTATGGCTGGTATGTCCCGCCGACGAGCTAGCGCCGCCAGTGCGTGTCCGGTAGCCGAATTGCCCGCCGTAACGATCACGCCCCCAAGCCGTTCCGCCACGACTTCCTCAAGAAACGCGTAGGCCGTCATTACATTGACGAGCGATCCACAGTAGGCCTTGACCTGGACGTGCTCGGGCAACGGCAGGCAGGTCCGATAGGGAACCTGCGCTCTCTCGCACCAAAGTCCCATGACCGGCACGTCGCGTTGCAACGATCGGTAGATCGCCACCGGCCTGCCCGCGTATGCGGGAGGAACGGAAGCGCCGACAGCGACCACTCGGCCCGACGCACACGCTCCCCAGACTTCATATAGACGCATTGCAGGTACGCTGCCGGCCGCCAGGGGAGTCTTCAAGAAGGTCTTGTCACCGTGATTGATGGCCGAGGCCTCAATGTCGACGAGGAGATATCCGGGAGGTGGCTCGGTCGGCGTGGGAATGTCCTGGAGCTCCAAGGCGCGATCGCGCGTTACGCAAATTGCTTTCACAAAGAATCTCCTAGGTTGCCGTGGAGGCCGCACCAAAGTAAATTAGAGCTAATATACTTTATATTAGCACTAATATTAATTCGGAGCAAAAATGAATTTGCGCCAGGTATTCGATGACCTAGTACGACTCGAAACCGATCTCTGGAACGCGGTTGACGCTCGCCTGCGCAGCGAGACCGGCGTTCCACTCGGGACTTTCAATGTGCTGTTGGTCTTAGAAAGTACCGCCGCGTGTCGTGTCAACGATATTGCGGAGAAGCTCGCGATCACCGTAGGCGGAGCCAGCCAGGCTGTTGACCGGATCGAGCAAAAAGGCCTTTGCAAGCGGCAACAAGACTCTGCCGATAGACGCTCGTCCATCGTCTCTTTGACGGCTCTTGGAAAAGGCAAGCTTTCTCAGGCGAGCCCCGTGTTTGATGATGAACTCGGGCTATGGTTAAACGTACCTGGGACACAAAAAGAGTTTCAACACTTTACGGCTATCCTCGCGCGGCTGCGAGCCGCAGCCTCGGAGCGGAATAACCCCCGCTCCTAAAACTGATTGGTGTTTTTTCACCGAGAGCAACGGCCACCGGTGGCCGCTTTGAGACATCCGAACGCGAATAGCCCCGGATTCTCGGCCAGGACGGCGGCATAGCGCGCGGGCCGCCGGTCGGTGAACTGCGGCCCACCCATGAGGAGTGCAATGCGCAAGTTGGGGCCGAGCGCCCGAATAAGGTGCGCGGCCGGATCCTGTCGCGCCAGGTCCTCGCAGCTCAACACCGAGCAGATGTTATGTGGATTTACCAGGTGTCATCACCCCCGCCGGCCCGGAACAGGACTGTCCGGAGCTGACAGGATGCGAATGAAACCTAGTGAATCGCACTACGGGACTCACTGGCCCAATTTTCCCGCTGTAACTTTTGCCAAGCAGCCGCCAAATGCTCTCGCTTGAACATCCGGCGTTTACGATCGTTCCAGGAGTAGACGGCATCAATCGCTGCGTCCGCCGAAACCTTCGCGTCGGGGTCCCGGCACATCACCCAATGAATCGAACTCAACAGCTCCAGTCCATAGGGATCTTCATATCCCTCAATGAGTTTCCTCACACGAGCCATGCGTGCCTGCAGCTCTGCCTCTTTTGCGATGTACTCACGAGCCGCCTCGGCAGCACCGCCGACCAACTCGATGGGCTTGTCCGGATCGTCTGCGCCATCGCCGTAGCCGGTTATCATGTGCCCTTCGAGCTTAATGAGAACGTGCCGGAGATTCAGCGCGTAGGGGCCATACAATTCCGCTTGATAGTTCAATTTCAACTCCTGACCCGCCTCTTGGAGGAAATACATCAGTTTGTGGATCTCCAAGAGCGTGACATTGGGGTCGAAGAGCCCTTGCAAGTAGTCGTCTATCAAAGCGATCAAGGCGGCGCGACCCAGCGTGAGTTCGGGGCTTTTGGTTCGATTTGGCATATCGACTGGCGCAGGCGCACCCGACGGAGCAAAAAGCTGGACGTGCACTTCGGGACTATTCTCGAAAGCTTTCTCGATCAGTGGGCGTACCTCATTCCAATCGAGTCCACCGTGACCACAACCCAATGGTGGAATCGCTATCGATCTGATCTTCAAGGCGCGGATGGTTGAAATGAGACTTTCCAGCCCTTTGCTGATGTCGCCGAGCCTACTGCGCGACTTCCAATGACCTTTCGTCGGGAAGTTTATGATCCAGCGTGGACCCGACTCCAGGAGGCCGCCCAGATCGAACACGTGCATTCTGCCGAGCTCGACGCGCCCGGCTTTGCAGTCAACAGCATAAGCCTTGTACATCGCTGGAAACGCTTGGCGGAATTGAAGTGCGATGCCTTTGCCCATCACACCTTCGGTGTTGACGGTGTTAACCAAAGCATCCACCTTCGCCGCCAGCAAATTGCCCTGCACAATTTCGATCATTTTAGTAATACCAGCTGTTTTCCACGACGACCTGTGGGTGCGGACCTGGGAGTTTCTCGAGAGTTGCACTGACCTCGTCAGCCGTCTGCGCGTTGTGGCAGCCAATCGCAGCGATGGATATCCACTCGAATTGGTCGAGAAGCAAGAATTCGGCCTGCTTTGCACTCATTTTGCCCTGCCATTGCCGTGTCTGAATGGCATTCCAATCCAGAGTTTCGAGCGCCTCGAGATTGTTACTGAATGTCGCGTAACCTGCACCGGCGTTGACGTCGGAGATCGCCCACGGACGATCTAGTTTGAGAGCAGCAGCAACCGAACTCACCAAATGTACTATATCGGTTTGGCAGCCCTCCAGACGCCCTGTATTGCCCTTGTTCACCGTGAACAGCATCGGGGAGCGAGGACAATAATAAAAGGGGACGAATTCGCCAACAAAGCGATTGTCACAGCATGGCACACGGTACTGCGTCATTCGACGCTGCTTAATGTTCGGGTAGCCGATGACTTGATGCTGGACTGTCGCAAGGCCAACGTCGGACCGCAGCCCTCCACTGGCAACGATGAGAGCGAGGTTGCTCACGTCCGTAATGTGGTAAAGCAGCGTTTTGGTTAGATCGCGCGCCACGAATTGCCTCTA
>Ga0210388_10004276_pt1 | contig 11201 bp, 8 predicted proteins | sample IncBWC19OmetaG_FD_155485 | JGI IMG/M metagenome (GOLD analysis project Ga0210388, IMG submission 155485) | Forest soil microbial communities from Barre Woods Harvard Forest LTER site, Petersham, Massachusetts, United States - Inc-BW-C-19-O ...
ACCTGGGCAACGCAGCTCACGCAATCGAGCGCGCAGCATCCGCCGTACCTGACCAGCAAGACAGACACGTCGAACGTCATCTTCATTTGGTGGTACGCGCACCACTCGCGCATCGCGTTCGACGGCGCGAACTACGCCGGTTACTACGGCGCAGCAATCAGCGTCTCACAAGCCGGCTGCGTGAACATTCACCAGGGCGACGAGATGCGCGTGGTCGACCCGAGCGGCAATCTGCTCACTGGTCACAACAGCTTCGATTGGGGCTGCAGCCACAGCGGCTACGAGCGCATCGTGTGGGACCCGAGCGCCAAGAAATTCATCACCGTGTGCAAGAACGACGCGCCAACCGGCGGAAAATCCGGGCGACTCGCTTTCGCGCCGGCCACCAGCACGATCTACCCGCTCGACCTGTACTACTCGAACATGGGCAATATCACGCTCGCCAGTGGCGGCGGCTACTGGTTAACGACGAGCGATATTCGCGCTGGCCAAACGCCGAACATGGACGGCTTGGCCGACGTGCACCTCTTGCACTTCAGTACCGGCGCGCCCGACAAGGATCTCGTGCTCGCAAGCGACGCCGGCTTGAACGACCGAGCGCCGCACCTCACTCAATACGGCGCGAGCCACCTGCTCGCCGCGTGGGACACCTCGACCGCCACAGGTGACCTCACTGCCAAATCGCCGAACCGCAAGCTGTACGTGCAGGTGCTCGACAGCACGTCTGGCGCGGCGGTCAGCTCGCCGATAGCAGTGCCGGTGTTGAACAACCGCTATCAAGAGATGAAGCCGTTCCCGGACGGCAGCGTGGCTTACCCGGCTCCAGGTTCTACGAGCACCAAAATCAAGATTCTGCGGGTCATGCCCTGTCAGTGACGCTCATCGGCCGTCAGATTTTTTGATGGTCACGCGTGCGCCGCGCGTCGCGGCCCAGCCTTCGGCGTCGCGTTGCGGCGTTTCGGCCCTGACACCGGCCCGAGCAGGCGCGAGCCGTGGGAGAGCTCGCGCCTGCCGCTAATTTCAGCGCTTCACTTCGGTCCGGCGTTGGCTTGCACGTCCGCCTGAACGGCACTGGCGGACTCCGCGCTGAACGAATACGGCGGCGCGAACACCGAGCTCGCATTCAGGTCCGCGGGCGATTTGCCCGACGTGCCCGAGTACAAGTTGCTGGTCGACTTGGCGACGCTCTTGGCGATGCTGCTGTTCACGTAGCTCGTCGTGTCGATCGGGGTTTTTACGCCGATGAACGCGTTTTCTTCACTGCGCACGTTGGCGCCGACGCCCACGCCGATGCAGTAGTCGTCGCCCGTGTTTGTCCACAGATCGTTGTACAAGTGCACTTTGCCGAAGCGGATGCGCGGGGCGCGCTCGACCACGTTCTGTGCCCACCAATCGTGGTGAAACGTGATGTTCAAATGGCCCGTGTCCTCCGAGCCATTGCTGTCGCTGTGTCCGATCAAGTCGGAGAAGCGATGGCCCGCAGCGCCAGTGTCGTTCGGGTCGCTGCGCTTCGTCGAATAAAAGAACTTGGTGTAGGAAATCGTAATGTCGTCGGAGGCGTGTGTGATGTCGAGGTTGCCGTCTGATCCGTCCGAGATCGCGCTGTGATCAATCCAGATATGGTGTGAGTCCTTCTCGATCGTCATCGCGTCCTGTCCGTTTTGGCACTGGCCGCCTGTCGCCGTGTTCACGTCCGGCGGCGCACAGTTGTAGCCGATGACGTTCAAATTCCGGAGGATGACGTTGCTCGAGCCCTTGAGCTCGACGTGGCCATTCAAGGCATTGTTGCCCGAACAGCCGATGATCGTCTTGTTCGAGCCGATGGTGACGGTGCCCTGCGCGAGCTTCCCCTGCACGTAAATCACGGCCGCCGTCGTGCCTTTTGCGGCGCTATTCAACTGCGCGAGTGTGGTCACCGTGGTGGCCTTGGCGGTGCCGCCGCCGGTCGTCCCGCCGTTCTGCGTTGCCCAACCGGTGGGCGTCGGGCTCTGGGTGATGAATGAGGGGACGCTACAGGTGGTCGCCGCCTGGTCCACAGAATCCACTGTTTCCTCTGAGGGTTGTGCGCTACCCGAATTCCCAGCGCCATCTGCACCGCTGCAGCCACCGAGGAAGGCAATGACGCACACCGCAAGCGCGGTCGAGTTCGCTTTCGACATTTAGATTGCTCCTTGAACGATCAGCGCGCGCACTAAGCACCCGCTCTTTTGTGAGAGTGAGATGCCAAGCACGACTCGATCTGTCAACGAGTTCCGTATTGGCCCCACATATCCAATCTGCGTGAGTGATTGTCGAAGTCGACGCCAGAATTTTGCGTACGCGCTACAGCCATTTCAATGCGGTTCATTGTTTGAGCGAAGAGTGCTCTCGCTCATGTGGCGCGGTCGCTCTGCTTAGTAAATAACCCTTTAGGGTTATTGCTTGTGAGGCATCGGACGAGCTCGGGCAAGCGCAGTGAGTTGGCGAGTGCGGGCCGTCACACTGCCCACGACTCGACTCGACGTGCCGTGCTGTCGCGCGGTCCACGCGCACTCCGCGTCTCGATCCGAATCCCAGCTCCGATCCAGCGATGTCAGACTTTTCCTTACGCATAGAATCACCCTAGCGGGTCAATAAAATCACTCGGCGAGAACAGGAACGCCGCATCCGGACACCAATGGAAATGCTCTTACGAAGTCAGCGAGTATTGCCGCGAGCGTTGCCCGTTCTGTGTGTCGTCGCGTTGTCGGTCGCGCTCGCGGCCTGCAGCTCGAGCGCCGGTGATTCGTCGAACAACGGGGCAGGTGACAACGCGGGAACCGCCGGCGCGACGACGGTCGCTGGCGCTTCGTCCACGGGCGGTGCAAGCAACGTGACGAGCGGCGCCGGCTCCGGCGGCTCGAGCTCGAGCGCGGGTAGTCCCGGGAGCGGCGCGGGAGCCGGTGGTGCATCGGCCGCGGGAGCCGGCGGCATGTCCGCCAGCGCTGGTGCGGGCGGTGGTGCCGACACCTTCTGGGACCCAAGCAACATCCCAGCCGCGAAGAATGCGCTGATGTTCAAGTTCTTGAACCGAACCAACGGCAAGTACACCGACGACCAAGTGTTCTGGGTCTTTCAGAACAGCAGCATCAACGTCAACGAGAGCCACTCAATCGCCGAACAGCCGCTGTATGACATGCCCGCTAACGGATCGGGGCGCATGTACTTCTACCTCGGGGCGACCAACAGCAAGTATTACGACTTCATCGAGTTCACGATTGGCCCGTCGCAATTCAACGGCAACACCACGCGCGTTGACGCCTTCGGTTTGAAGATCGCGATTCGTTTGCACTGCGCGGACAACTTCGATGTCGCCGTGGGTGAAGATCTGGCGACGTTCCAAGAGGACCGCGCGGTCACGTTCCAGAAATTCGCGACCGAGGCACCCGTCGAATTTCAGGGCTCGGCGATGAGCCAAGCGCCATATCGAATCGTCGAGCCAGGCGCCGCTGGCTTCGACGCGGGCGGCATGTACGCCGACTACTACGACAGTTTCGTCGACCAGCTCTGGTCAGCGAATGGCTTGACCATCACGAAGCCCGGCCCGAACGGCAGCGGCCTCGGCGCGTTTCCCGATATCTCGGCTGCCATCATGCGCCACGTGGGGGCAACCGCCGGCACGTTCTCCGCCGCCGGCAAGTTGCTGAACAACTCGCTCTGGAGCGACAGCACCACCTTCTACACTGCGGCGCCGGCCGACTACTACGCGCGCTTCTGGCACGAGCACGCCCTCAACGGCAAAGCCTATGGCTTCCCCTATGACGACGTGGGCGGGTATTCCTCGTACATTTCGCACGCCATGCCGCAGTACCTCGAGGTCGCCATCGGCTGGTAGGCGCGTGCGGCGCGCGCGCTAGGAAGACGACTTCAAGTGCTGGGCGAGGTAGTGCTCGCGACCGATGTCCTTCACGACACTGGCTTGCGTTTCGAGCCAGTCCACGGACTCTTCCTCTTCTTTGAGGATGCGCTCGAGTAGGTCGCGTGTGCCGTGATCGTTTTTGGTCAGCATCAGCGCGATGCCGCGGTGCAGGCGTTGTACCGCTTCGAGCTCGAGGCTCAAATCGAGCTTGTTCATCTCGATCGGTTCTTCACCGACGCGCACGGGGCTCAGGCGCTGCATGTTGGGCACGCCGTCGAGGAACAAGATGCGCTCGATCACCGCATCGGCGTGCTTCATCTCTTCAATCGACTCGGAGCGCTTCTTGTGTGCGAGCGCGTGATAGCCCTGATTGGCGCACATCTTGTAGTGAATGAAGTACTGATTGATCGCCGTTAGCTCGGACGTCAAAAGCTCATTCAGAAAGTCGATCACTTCGGGCTCGGAGCGCATGTCTTTCGATACCATTGCCCAGAGTTCCAGCGAACCCGAAACGCTCGCGCGGCCTGCGGTAGAGGGGGTCGAGCGGCCCATTTTTACGAAGTCGGACTGGGGGCAGCGCCGCGTGCCCAACGCCGAGGCGCTAAACTGTTGGGATTATGGGCATTTTTGGATGCGCGCGAGCTGGGTGAAGTTGAACTTGATTTTCACTATCAACTCGCTAAGTTTGTGGAGCTCGATGCTCGTGTGTCACTGCCACGCCCTGACTGACCGAGATATCCGCCGCGCGGTGCGCGCAAGCGGCGCGTGCGATGTCGCTGAGGTGGGCGATCAGTGCGGCGCGGCGACCGGCTGCGGTGGCTGCTACGAGCTCGTCGCCGAGATCGTCCAGTGTGAGAAGCGGCGGCTCGCGGTGTTGCCAGCAGAGCACGGCGTGAGCGCGCCCGGCTTGGCGCTGACCGGCTGACGCGAGCTCACGGCTCGGCGTGCTCGAGCCAGCGCAAGTGATGGAGCTCGCGCCGAATCCGGCGCTCGATCTGGGAGTGCCGCGAGGTCCGTGGGCGCCGGCGCGGATCGCTGCGGCCATTTGGCGTACCAGCGCGGACCCAGCGTCGAAACTGGCCGATCAGATCGGCGACCGTCCGCACGGTGCTCAATTCCTGCGACGGCAGCTCGATGGCCGTGATGCGCTCCAGATCCAGCCAGATGACCACGAGCTGGAGCGGCGTTAAGCCCCAGTCGCGGTACAAATCATGCGTCACGGCGATCTCGCTCGCTTGCACGCCGAGGTGCTGGGCGAGCGTCGGGATGACCAAATCGGTATCACGTGAGTGCATTGCACGTCCCTTGTTTTGTCGGCGAAGCTGCCGCGTGAGATGGCAACGCACGACCTGGGCGCGTCGATTCCCGTAAGAAACATGGCGCAACGCGCGGTCACGGTCGCTCGTGCTCGATCTCGTGCTCGAGTCGGTCCAGCCGTTGTTCGAGCGCCTCGCTGCCGAGGTCGTCTCCGGCGTCGGTGGTCTGCGATTCTGCTGGGGGACGCGGCAGGGCTGCGGGCGCGACAGGGTCTGGTTTGCGAGGCAGCGCGAGTGCGGGTCGAGCCGTGCTCGCGCGCTGCTCGCCATCGGTCGCCGAGGCCGAAGTGCAGCCACACGAGCCCAAGAGCGACAATCCGACGCACCACACTCGTAAGCTTCTCAGTGTCCTCACACTCCGTTCGACGAGCGACGTGGCCTCGCATTAGCGAGAAAAAAACATGATTCGTCTGGCCAGCGCAGATTCCGCAGAGCTTACGCATGACAAAGTATCGGGCTGTGTCGATCGGGAAGATCTCGACACCGTTGGCGGTAGCACACAGAACGACGTGTCGCGTCCAACGTTGCTGGACGCCTCAATCGTGAGTGCGGCCGAAGAATGCGCGCGCTCGCGCGTCGGCCGCCAAGCCTCACTTCACGACGGGGATCACCGGTGGTGGCGAGATGTGAATCAAGTTGAGGCCACCCGGGTAGTAGTACGAGGTCGCGAAACCGAAGCCCATCACCTGCAACCCGAGACCGTTCGCGTTGGTCGTGCTGATGCTGTGCACGCCGGTGCCCGAGTTGTCGAGCTTCGCGCGCACGTAGCCCCAGTCCGCGTCGATCGGCGTCGGAGTGCCGGAAAGTGGGTTGCCGTCGAGCGTCACGTCTGCGCCCGTCGGGATGAGCACGTCCGCAAAATTCTCGAGGTAGTCCTTGGGTGCCAGGAACGTGTACTGCTTCCTGAATTGTTGCGGCGTCACTTCCATGCTCATCGACGGATCGCCTTGCGAGTTCATGGCATCCGTTCCGGGCATCTGCAGCGTGCCGCCGACCATGAATGAGGCGACTGCGAACGGCTGATCACCCTCGACGATGAATGGATCAGGGACCATGCAATTTCCGGCCGTGCTCAAGCAATCCGGCGCGGGTTGACCGGTCGGGAGCGGCGGGATCTGCACCATATCGCCCGCGTTGATGATGTCCGGCGCGCCGACGGGCTTCGTGCCGGAGTACGTCAAGTGCGTGCCGTCGACGTTGCCATAGAGTCGCACGACGTGACCGACGGCGTTGCCGTTCGGCGTGGTCGGAGGCACGACGATGTATTTGTTGCCGAGCACCTCGGCCGGCAGAACCGTCTCTTCCATGTGATCGGCGTTGGCTACCGAGTAGTCGGGGAGCTGGGCTATCGCGTTGAACGACACCACTTGCACAGGAGCCGTTGCGTTCACCACGGAGCCGCTCAGATCCGCGTTCTTGGTTTGCGGGTCCGCGGCCCATGCGCCGACGAGCTCCACTACGTCGCCCGCGTTCATGGCGAGTGTGAAGATGTCGTTGGCATTCTTGGCGTCGACGCCGTTTCCGGCCGCGACGCACGTGCCGAGCATGGTCGTGGGGTAGATCTCGGTGCCGCAATTGGGACCGAGTTGTACGGTGACCATGGTGTTGTCCTGAGTGGCCGTGATCGCCGCGCCGCCCGGCACGGAACCCCAATCCATGCCCTCGTTCTTCGAAGAATACGCGAAAATGCGGTAATTCTTGGTCATCGCTGTCGACGGCAAGAGTAGCGACGCATCGACTGACGCCGACAAGCAGCCTGTCGTGTCGCCCGGCGGGCAAGCGCCGCCAGCAGGGTGCGTGTAGTCGAGCGGGTTGAACTGCCACGCCGTCACCGGCACGCTACTCGTCATGTGATAGGCGCCCCCGTTGACGCGCACGGAGCTCGTGAGGCGTCCACCTGAGGTGTTCACCACGGAGAATTCGGGTCCCTTCAGATCCGGCACCCACTCCAGCATCACTGTCTGCAAGCCCCCAGCGGGTACCGTTGCCATCTCATGATAGCCGGACGGGCCGTCCACCGTGATTTGCGCGTCCGTCATGCTGCCGTTCGCGATCACCACCGCGGGCGCGAACTCGGTCCACACCGGGTTGGCGACGATGGTCGGCCAAAAGTCACAGCCCACGTAGCTGCCGTAGGCCGCTGCTGCGTCGCAGGTTTGCGGGTTGCTGCCGTCGCCGGCGTCCGTGTCACTCATCGGACCCGCGTCGCTCACGTTCAGCGTGGTTCCCATGGCGCCAGCGCCGGTCGCGCCACCGACGTTGAGATTGGAGGAGCCTCCACCCGTGCCCTGGCTCGTGACGCGGTCGGCAGTGCTGCCCTTCGAGCCTCCGGCGCTACAGCCGGCGGCTGCGGACAAAAGGGCGATCAGACAGGCAAAAAGCTTGGGTCGCAGCATGGTCGGCTCCGGCGCTGGAACGCTGCGCAAAAAAAGTTAACAACCGCTGGCGCAGCAGGAATGAAGGCATTCTGAGCCGAAAGTGCCGGGACATCGTGATCCAATCCGGCCAATTTCGTGATTGTTTTTGCACAGCATGAAGGCCGCGCGGCGCGAGCCTGACTGCGCGTCTTGGCGCTGGGTCAAAAAATAAAGCAGCGGAAAAGCGGCTCTGGCTCGACGCTCCGCGAGCGCCCGGGCGCAACGGAATGCCGGTCCGTCGGACACCAGCCAAGTCACCCGAAGCTCCTCATTTTCCGGCGCCCCGTGACCGCTCATTCCCTCGGCAAAAAGCCCAAAGTAGCGGCGGCCGATCTGGCCGTCGTAAAAAAACTGCGTGAAGTGCGGAGACACCGCCAGCCCTACACGAAGCTCGCCCGACGCTTACTCGCGAGCATGCTGTCTCGATTCGTGCCGGACGGCGATGACCCAATCGTTGAAATCGGCGCGGGCGACGGCCAATTTCGCGATTGGCTTCCGGAGCGCGTGCTCCACCGTATCACGCACACCGAGCCGCTCTCGATCGCCGCGCGCGAGGCCAGAAAACGGCATCCGCAAGCGCGCATCGTGCGCGCCTCGGCGGAGCAGTTGCCCTTTGCGGATGGTGAGCTCGCGGCGGTGCTCGGGTCCTGCGTGCTGGACGTGGTGCACGACGGCGTTGCCACGGCGCGCGAAATTGCGCGCGTGCTCAGGCCGGGCGGCGTGTTCCTGCATTGGCTGGATATGTCGACGCGGCTCAACGACGCGTTCGACATTCTGGGCAAGGCCGACCTCGTTCCGTTGCCGAATGTTTTTTCCGATCCAAGCGCAGCGCGCTGGCCCGAAGACATGTTTCTCACCGCGCGCACCGACCTCACGTTGGTGCTCGAGATCCTAGAGCGGCACCGTCACCCGTTTGCGAAGCCGCTTCGCCAATATTTGGCGGTGTTCTCGCATGTGCCGCACACGCTGCGTCCGGCGCTGACCGAGTATGTGCAGCTCTCGGAAAGCGGGCCGTTGCGCAGCGCACTGCAGGGCATGTTTCGCTCGGCAGCCGAGCTGGCCGAGCCGCGGTTGCGCGAACGGTTAGCGAGCTTCCAAGGGCGACCGGTGGCGTCGTCGCGCTTCTTCGAGAGTCGCCTACACGGTTTTTTCGCGCCGTTCACTGGGTTCTCTCCCGCTTTCTCGGACATCACCGCAGACTCCGAGCTCGCGCCCGCGATCGCGGACCCTGCGACGCGTTACGTGAGCTCGTGCGTTGGTGAGCACCGTCAGCTCCCCGAGTTGCCAGCGGTCCTTTTGTGCCCCGACGGGCCCTCGCCAGAGGCCGGTCAGATGCTGCGCGAGCTGGGCGTGTTCGTGTTCGTAGCTAGCCGAAACTAAGGCGGAAATCAGCGCAGGCCCTGGGCCAGTAGGACATCTCACGGAAACCCTCCGGCGTGGCGACTAACCGGGGACAAATGGTTGTCCCGGTTTTTGGAGGATCCCAATGGTGAGCTCGAAGGACACCCGGCTGGTCGTGGTGGGGATGAGTGCGCTTTGTGCGAGCGCTGTCATGGCCTGCACGGGCATGGTGACGGGCCCCGGGAGCTCGGGCGACACCACGAGTACCGGCGCCACGGGTCCTGTCACCGTAGTGGACACTCACGGCATCGATCCAGGCGCTTCTCTGATTCACCGCCTGAATACCGCCGAGTACAACAATACCGTCAAGGACGTGCTCGGCACGAGCCAGCAACCAGGCAATGCGCAGTGGGCAGCCGAAGAAACGGCTGACTTCGACAACATCGCTGCGGTGATGGACGTCGATGCCAAACAATATCAGCTCTACTACGACGCGGCCGGCGTCGTTGCCGGCGACGTATTCGCGAACGCGCCGTTGAAGTCCCAGCTCGTGACGTGCGAGACCGCGGACGACACGGCTTGCGTACAGAGCTTCATCAACGCGGCCGGGCTGAAGCTGTTTCGCCGTCCACTCGGCGCGGACGAGGTCGGGACGTATCAAACCGTGTACACGAACGCGCGCAGCGCGACGCTGAGCCACGATGATTCGCTGCAGCAGGTGCTGATCGCCCTGCTTTCGAGCGCAGAGTTTTTGTACCGCATGGAGTTCGACCCGACTCCGAGCAGCACCACGCCGCATCCGCTAACAGGCTACGAGCTCGCCTCGCGTTTGTCGTACTTCCTGTGGCAAAGCGCGCCCGACGCCGCGCTACTGGCTTCTGCGGCGGACAATAGTCTGACCAAGACGGACGTGCTCGGCGCGGCCGTCGACCGCTTGTCGGCTGACCCGAAGTACGAGCGCTTCACGCAGAGCTTCGTCGGGCAATGGCTGGGCATTCGCAACGTGGCAACGCATGGGGTCACGGCCAGCGATTTCCCGGCGTGGACGCCGGCACTCGGCGCGGCGATGGCCACCGAGGTCTACTCGTTCTTCGACGAGTTCGCCAAGGGCAACCGCCCCTGGACCGACTTCATCACGGCGGACGTGAACTACGTCAATGCGGACTTGGCCAAGCTGTACGGCATGCCCGCGGTGCCTGCGGGCGTCACCCAGCGCGTGGAGTTCACCTCCGACAATCGCTTCGGCTTCTTGGGCATGGGCGCGTTCCTCGCTTTGAGCTCGTACGAATATCGCACCGCGCCGACCCTTCGTGGCCGCTGGATTCTGCTCAACTTATTGTGCACGCCGCCCAAGGATCCGCCGCCCAACATTCCCCCGCTAGACGCTGATCCCTCGTCGGTGAGCGCGGCGCAACAGAACGTGCGCGCGCGGCTCGAGGCGCATCGCGCGAATCCGATCTGCGCATCGTGTCACGCGAGCCTCGACCCGTATGGCCTCGCGCTGGAGAATTTCGATGCGATTGGCGAGTACCGAGCAACTTATCCCGACGGGTCGGTGATCGACGCCAGCGCGTCGATGCCCGACGGTACGAACTTCTCGGGCTTGAGCGGACTGGCCAGCTACGTCGCCGCCAAACCGGACCTGCTTCAGTGTGTCGAGCAGGAACTGTTCACGTACAGCCTGGGTCGCGAGATCAACGATACCGATCAGCCGTACCTCGCTGGCGTTCGCCAGACCTGGAGCGCGGGCACGCCTAGCATTCCGTCGCTGATCAAGGGCTTGGTTGGCGCGGACACGTTCCGCATGCGTCACGGCGGATAAAGGAGCGATCGAAAGATGAACAGGTTGATCAATCGCAGAACGGTCTTGCGTGGCGCGGGCGTCGCTCTGACGCTGCCCTGGCTCGCCTCGCTCGCTCCGCGTGCGGCGAGTGCGCAAGCGGTCAGCTATCCGAAGCGATTTTTACCGATCTTTTTCCCAAACGGGTCGGCCGAGTTTTGGACGCCCGCGAACACGGGCTCGGGCGACGCCTGGGCGCTGTCGCCCATTCTCGAGCCGTTGTCCGCTGTAAAGAGCAAGATGATCGTGCTCAGCAACATGGAGAACTACACGCCGTTCCAGGTGCTCGCCGGCGTCGCGACGCTCAACCCGAGTCACGGCCAATGCCCGGGCGCGTTCCTCGCCTGTGTAGACGCAAACGTGGTGCGAGCGCAGCTCAACGTGCAGCAGGCGAACGGCATCTCGGTGGA
>Ga0210388_10004277_pt1 | contig 11195 bp, 8 predicted proteins | sample IncBWC19OmetaG_FD_155485 | JGI IMG/M metagenome (GOLD analysis project Ga0210388, IMG submission 155485) | Forest soil microbial communities from Barre Woods Harvard Forest LTER site, Petersham, Massachusetts, United States - Inc-BW-C-19-O ...
TCACCAGCCGCGAGACCCGCATTGGCGCGTACACGGTCTGACTGCCTGCTTTCGTAACTTGGATTAACCAATTGAAAAAGAATGGCTTATTAAGAGAACTCCAACCTTCTCCATTTCTTCGCCATTTTCTTCTGTCATTGTGCCTTCAGCCCTGCTACAATCCCATCGAAATGCATTCCAAGCCGATGACTTTTCTCACCTTTTGAAGGACGAAAAGGCTCCGGCCACTTCAGTTCGGATTACTTCAACAGGAGATACCTTTAATGGCCATTGCCGACGACCGCGCCAAAGCCGTAGAACTCGCCCTCGCACAGATCGAAAAACAGTTTGGCAAAGGCTCCATTGTCCGCCTTGGCTCCAAGGAAGCCCTTCTGCCCATTGCAGTTATCTCCACCGGCTCCATCAGCTTTGACGCCGCCCTCGGCGTCGGCGGCATTCCTCGCGGCCGCGTCACGGAGATCTTTGGCCCTGAGTCTTCCGGCAAAACCACCATCACGCTTCAGGTCATCGCCGAGGCGCAGCGTCTCGGTGGCCTGGCGGCCTTTGTGGATGCCGAGCACGCTCTCGACCCCGGTTACGCCAAGAAGCTCGGCGTGGATGTAGACAACCTGCTGGTTTCTCAGCCCGATAGCGGCGAGCAGGCCCTCGAAATCACCGAAGCCCTGGTCCGTTCCGGCGCTATCGACGTGCTGGTTGTTGACTCGGTGGCCGCTCTGGTCCCCAAGGCCGAGCTGGACGGCGAAATGGGTGACTCCCACATGGGCCTGCAGGCTCGGCTCATGTCGCAGGCTCTGCGCAAGCTCACCGGCACCATCTCCAAGTCCCGCACCGCGCTCATTTTCATCAACCAGATCCGCGAAAAGATCGGCGTCATGTTCGGCAATCCGGAGACCACCACCGGCGGCCGCGCCCTCAAGTTCTACTCCTCGGTCCGCGTCGATATCCGCCGCATCGCCGCTATCAAGGATGGCGACGTCGTGACCGGCAACCGTACCAAGGTGAAGATAGTAAAGAACAAAGTCGCCGCGCCCTTCCGCGAAGCGGAGTTCGACATTCTCTATGGCGAGGGCATCAGCCGCGAGGGCGACGTGCTCGATCTGGCCGTAGCCAACGACATCGTGGAAAAATCCGGCGCATGGTACAGCTATTCCGGCGAGCGCATCGGCCAAGGCCGCGAAAACACCCGCACCTTCCTCAAGGAAAACAAGGACATCTTCACCAGGATCGATGCCGAGCTGCGCAAGAAGCTGGGCATTGGCGCGGTCAAGGCCGATGTCCCCGCAGTTCCGCCCACCGGACCCAGCGAAGCCAAGGAAGCCGTGAGACCGCGCAAGGGGTAGCCAATCACGCATTTCCGGGAGTGAATTGCCTCGCCTGTAGTCGACCAAGATATATTCTAGCTATTCTATTGCTTGATTTCTATGCTATTCTCCTATCGGAGGGCGAGCATGAATCACAGCGACCAAGTCCGGGAGTTCGTGAAACAGAATTACGTTGCCCCTGCCCGTTTATCTGGGGCCGATACGATTTCCGTCCGCGTGGGCGACGTGCACCGGGCGATGAAGTGGGATTTGAAGAGGGTCGCGCAAGTCTGCTCCGCGCTTTCCACGCGAAAGTTCCTCAACAGCGCCAATGTTGAACTGATTGAAAGAAAAGGTCCGCCCTCAGGTCAGAGTACAACTGTCGAGTTCACCTTTCGCCTGTTGCAAGCGGACTCCAGTTCCGAGGAAAAGCAGGCAGAGGCAAGGCCGGCGGTCAAGGGAGATGCATTGAGAGCCCTTTACGGGATCTTTGCGGAAGAGTTCAAGGCGTTGGGCGGAGGCGACGCTTTCCTGAGAAAGGAACGGGAATGGGGTCCGGACGCATGGGAAAGGTATGAGGCCGAGAAGCTTGAGCGGCAAGAGGCAAAGGCATCTCAATGAGCCGGGTCTATTGGGATTCCATGATGTTCATCTACATGTTTGAAGGAAACCCAGAGTTTGGCCCCGCAGTGAACAGAATCCTCGACGATATTGACCGACGCGGAGATACGCTCTGTACAAGCATCTTCTGCGTTGGAGAAGTGCTAACGGGACCCCGAAAGTTCAACTCATTGGCGGGAATCGCGAGAGTGAAGCAGTACTTTGCAAGCGATTCGATCGATGTCCTGCCGTTCACGATCGAAACTGCCGATCGATTCAGCCTCATTCGTGCCACTACTTCAGCCAAACCGGCAGACGCTATCCATCTGGCAACGGCCGCGGCGGCTGGAGTGGATGTGTTTTTTACGAACGACAACAGACTGCTGAAACTTCATCTGCAAATACCTGGGATCCAATTCATCACGGGGCTGGATGCTCGCATCTACGGCCATGGAACCCCTTGACCTCCGTACAGTTTTGCCCGCCAGTCACGCGCCCTAGCTCCCTTCCGCTGCTAGAATCCCACTAGAGCCCCCGATGAGCGTGAAAGCCCTCTATCCCGGCACCTTCGACCCGCCGACCAACGGGCACGTCGACCTGATTCAGCGCGGGTCAAAGCTCTTCGAGCACCTTACCGTCGGCATTCTCAAGAACCCGGTCAAGAACCCTCTCTTTACCGTCGAGGAGCGCGTCGAGATGCTGAAGGAAGCCTCCAGCGCCCTGGGCAACGTCTCCATCGCCACGTTCGACGGCCTCATGGTCGAATTCGCTCGCCGGCAAGAGGCAACGGCAGTCTTGCGCGGCATCCGCGCCATCTCCGACTACGAGCACGAGTTTCAAATGGCTCTCATGAACCGCCGCCTGGCTCCGGAGATCGAGACCGTCTTTCTCCAACCCGCCGGCCGCTACTCGTTCGTCAGCTCCCGCATGGTGAAGGAAGTTTTCAGCTTCGGTGGTGACGTCTCCGGCCTGGTTCCTCCCAACGTCCTCAAGCGTCTGCGCGCGCGCATCAGCAAGGGCTAGCGGCGTCAGGACAAGCGACTTTTTGCGGAAGTAGCTCGCACGCCTCCGCTTCCCGGTGATACGCTTGCAGGGCAACTTCCCCTCCTCGAATCTGTCCTTCGGAGCGATCGATGACTCTTGCCCGCACTGTGTTCTTTTGCATCCTCGCGTTTGCGTGTTCGTCGGATTATTGCCTGGGAGCCGACAGGATTCTGTTTGCCCGTCTCGGCCCATCGAGCGCCTCGCTTTTCATCTCGAACGCCGATGGCTCTGCAGAGAAGCCTCTCACACAGCCTGATTCGCTTGACTACAACCCATCCTGGTCTGCGAAGGGCGATTGGATTGTGTTCACATCGGAGCGCTCCGGCTCGGCAGACCTCTTTCGGATTCATCCGGACGGAACCGGCATCGAACGCTTGACCGACGACCCGGCATACGACGATCAGGCTGCGTTTTCACCCGATGGCTCCCGAATTGTCTTCGTCTCTACGCGCGCCGGGGGAAGGGCGAACCTGTGGATTCTGGATGCGGCCAGTCACAAAGCCAAGCCGCTCACCAGCGGGAATGGCGGCGATTTCCGCCCTTCCTGGTCTCCGAACGGCGCATGGATTGCCTTCTCGTCGGATCGCGACAGTGACGTTCCCGCCGCCAAAGGCCGATGGGAGCGCCTGCACCTGGTCGACATCTATCTCATCCATCCCGATGGCACCGGCCTCAAGCGCATCTCGCAGCATGGAGGCTTCTGCGGCAGCCCCAAATGGACCCGCGACAGCAAGAGCGTCCTCACCTATTGCATGTCCGCGCAGGAAACCTGGACCTACCGCTTCGGTTCCGAGAACGGCGAGGATAAGCTGCTCAAGATCAATATCGAAAACAGTGAATCGACGCCCGTGACCGCCGGTCCCGGCGTCAAACTGCTTCCCGCAGAGCTTGCCTCGGGAGAGATCGCCTATCTGCGCAACGATGCTACGCTCTCCGGCGTCTTTTACGGGAACGGAAAGCCGGGCCCGAAAGGCGGAGACGTCTTCACTCCCTCGTGGTCGCCGGATGGCGCGCGGGTGGTTTACAGCCGGTGGGTCCGCAAACGCGCTACCGAACCAGTGCAGGTCTGGAGCCGGAACTCAAACTTTGACCTCTACAAGACAGCGTGGTTGCCGGCTTATGACTCGAGCGGGGAGCATTTGGCGATGACGAAGATGAGCTCCGACGGCAAATTGACCAACCTGCTGATTGTCGACGAGGGAAAACCGGCGCGCTCCATCCTTGAGCGGAAAGATCTCATTCTGGCTCCGTCGTGGTCTCCCGACGGCAAGCAGATTGTGGCCGGGGTGGGAGACTTCACCGCTTTCCTCTCCGCTGAGTCGGGCGAAAAGAAGCCGATTGATTTACTCAACGGCGGCGGGCAGGTGGGCATCATCAACGCCGACGGTTCCGGATTCCATCTGATTACCTCCGGCAACAGCAACAATGCATTCGCATCCTTTGCGCCCGATGGCAAACACATTGTCTACCGCACCACCGGCCCTGACGGTGTCGGACTGCGCGTCATGGATATTGACGGTCACAACATCACGACTTTGACGACCGAGTGGGACAATTTTCCCGTCTGGTCTCCGCGCGGGGACCTGATCGCTTTCATCCGCAGGACCGGAACCGATTTTGAGGTGTTCACCATTCACCCCGACGGCAAGGGCCTGAAGCAATTGACCAACTTGCACGGAGTCAACGCTCATCTGGCGTGGTCTCCCGATGGCGAGCGGCTTTTATTTTGCAGCAGCCGCATGGGATTCAAAGACGAGGCAATATTGATTGGCGCGCCGCAACCGTATGGCGAAGTCTTCGTGATGCGCTTTGACGGGACCCAGGTGGAACAGCTCACCGATAACCAGTGGGAAGAAGGCGGCCCGGCATGGCAGCCGCATGCGCCGTCGTCTGGCACACGAGCCGCTGCAACACAATGAGCTTGAGGCGCAAGTCCTTTATTTAAATGGCCACCTGAGATGGGGCAGACGCGGCATGCGCCGCATTGGAGTCCGTCGTTTCCCACCCTTCGCTGGAAAGAAGCGAAGAATCGCGTCATTCTGGACGGGGACAAGAGCAGGGCATATGATGATTTAGCGACTTTGGCGTCAAGTCGAGATATCAGCCCGCGTCGTAACTTTAGATGATCCGAATAGCGGCCGCTGCGATGGTTGGCGGGTAAAGGGTTACGGCAAAGCGGAGCAAAATGAGATCTGAACTGGAGTCCAGAGTTGAAGCACGGTTTGGGGTTCTCCCCAACTTCTTTCGGCTCACCGCCGACGATCCGAAGATCACGGAAAACCTGTGGGAGTTTGCCCAGTTCGCTTACCTTGACAATCCGTTGCCTTCCCTCCTGAAGGAGAGATTGTTTGTCTACTTATCCCCTTTCTGCGAAGTCCGGTACTGTGTCGCCAGACATCTTGGGTTCCTGGTGGGTCTGGGTCGTCCCGCAGGCGATCCGCAGTGCCTGCCGCAATCGGTCGACGAAGTGTTGCCGCTGCTCCGCCAAGATCTTCCTTGCAACTCCGATCTCGATCGGCACCTCGCTCTATGTGAAGAGCCGGGAATGGGATCTTCCCCCCCAAAGCCGGGCAGCGCGCAGGAAAGGGCGATCTTTGCATGCGCAGCGCATGTTTTCCTGAGAACTCCCGATGCGCCGAGAGCGCTGCATGCGCTCAAGTGTGTCTTTGATGGCAAGACGCTGGAGTACGTCAAGCTTTTTCTCACCTTTGTCCGCACAGCCCACTACTGGACTGAGATACATCCCGAACTGGTTATGGAAGACGACATCAATCAGCTCCTGGCAACCCATGAAGCCATTGCTGCGTCTGTGCTTGCAGCTCCGGCCGCATTGCCGGAAGACAAGCTTGCGCGCCGCGTCTCAGAAGATCTGATCTCCCTGCGCGAATTGAACGAGCGACATCTAAAGCTTGAGCAGGACTATGAATTGCTTGGCACCGAGCATCAGAGGACAGAGGATCGCCTGTTTGAAAGAGAGCAGATGCTGGATGACAGTTCCAAGCGCCTGGGCGAACTGGCAGCTATTGTGGAATCCTCCGACGATGTGATTTTGAGCAAGGATCTGAACGGCATCATTACAAGCTGGAATGCTGCCGCCACGCGTCTTTTCGGATATTCCCCGGAAGAGATGATCGGTGCGTCGATTCTGAAGCTTATTCCGGAGAATCTTCATTCCGATGAGAAGACCATCATGGAGAATATCCGTGCCGGACGGCGAGTGGAGCACTTCGAGACCGTGCGCCGCACAAAGAGCGGTGAATTGCTCGACGTTTCCCTCACTATTTCTCCGATAAGAAACGAGTACGGCCGGGTTATCGGCGCGTCAAAAATTCTGCGCGATATCTCCACGCGCAAACGGGTTGAACAAGCCCTGTTGCAGGCGGAAAAAATTGCGGCAACCGGCCGCATGGCAGCGACCATCGCGCATGAAATCAACAACCCTCTCGAAGCCGTAATGAACCTGATCTTCCTTCTTCGTCCGATGATTACTGACCCGGTAGGTATCGGTTACTTCCAGGCGGTCGAAACGGAACTCGGGCGCGTCTCGCATATCGCCAAGCAGACGCTTGGTTATTACCGAGAACATGCTGCGGCAAGCAGTGCCTCAATCGGAGAGATCGTTCTGCATGCAATCACGATTTATGCGCCGCGGTGTAGAGCTGCCGGCATTGAGATTAGGAAAGCGATTAATTCATCGAGGAAGATCGTGCTGCGTCGCGGGGAGATGATGCAGGTGGTGTCAAACCTGATGATGAACTCGATTTACGCCATGCAGGCGGGAGGCGTTTTGTCCATCTCCGTGGAAGACGCGGCGGGGTCCCCGGATGGCATCGTCCTGACCATTCAGGATGACGGCATTGGAATCGCGGAGGCTGACCTGCCACGGGTCTTTGAAGCCTTCTTCACCACGCGCGGTACCGTGGGCACGGGCATCGGCTTGTTTGTCGCAAAACAGTTTGTTGAAGGCCACGGCGGCCGGATTGAGATTGAAAGCAGGCAGAATGGGGAAGATCGCGGCACCACAGTCCGCGTCTTTCTGCCCATATCTACAGCGTATGACTCCCCTGGCGAGGGTGTGCGCACCGAGGATTGATGGGGCAGCGACTTCGGAAGATTGTTTCGCATTTGCCGGAAATCCTGAACCCGCGGTTGCCGAGTTTTCCATGAGAACGGATTATGGCGTTGGTGAGCAGATTTCTCCCCGCTTCATCGCATAGGCCTGCTGCGGTGAGTTGCCGGCCACGGCGATGCTTCGCGAAAATGCCTCGAGCAGTGGACGGGCACGGTCCATTGCTTTGCCGGCGCCGGCCGCCACGATCGATAGCCTGCCATCCGCGGCATCGCCTGGCTGGCCAAACAAATGCGCTGCCACAAAATCGACGCCGCGGTTTGCGTGTTCCGCAGTAAGCCGTTCGCAGAAGGCCACGCTGATGGTGCCGCACAGGATATGAAGCATGCCGGGTGACAGCACATCAATCAACCTGTAGACGCCAAAAAGCACCTCTTCATATGCCGCATCGTCAAGCAGCACGGTGATCACAGCGTCGGCGCCCAGTTCAGCTTCTGCCGGGGTTGCCGCGGCGATTGCGCCTTCATGGATGAGCGGCTTAGTGCGCTCTTCGGTCCGGTTCCACACCGACAATTCGTGCCCCGCGGCGAGCAACCGCAGCGCCATCCGTGTGCCCATGTTGCCGAGTCCTATAAATCCGATCTTCATGGCGATTCCTGTAATACCGGGTGGCAGCAATGTCGTCCACCCAAACAAACTTTCTGGGACGAAATGTCCTGCGCCGGCGTGGTACGGAGCGTCTGAATTGTTCAGTTCTCGCCCGCATCACGCTTGCTATCGATGAGTACATCTCTGCTCGACGAGTCATCCGTTCGCGCAGTACAGGCTGCGGCGTCAGCCGTGCGATCGTGAATCAGCGAAACGGTGTCCGCGAACGAAAGGACTACAGCCGATTTCGAACCCGAGCCGAAATACGAGTAGAGCAGATCTGCATCCGGCACCGCTTCGCATCCTGTAAAGCGATCGCGATTGACTTCGACATTCTTCGTTCCGGTCAGATAGATTCCCGCGCCGGTGGCGCTATCGAAGCTGTTACCGGAGATCTCGATTTGTTGGAAGCCTGGATAAATTCCCGTCACTTCATTCGAGGTATTGTTGTAATTCGAGAAGATATCGGCAAACAACGCGATGGAGGCATTGCGTTCTGGATAGTAATTGGTGCCATCCGCGCTCGCCTGATAGAGCTTGGGCACGTAATTGGTGTGATCCATGGTGTTGTCGCGAATGGCAATATCGGAGGAAGCCACGCTCTCACCGAAGTAGCTGGAGACAATGGAGGCGATGGCAGTGGCCGTGATGTTGCGGAAATGCGAGTTGCGGATGAGCATATGGAAGCCGCCGATAAGGATGCCGCGTCCGAGCTTGTCGTGGATGTCCACGTCGGAGATGTAAACACGGGAAGGCGCGTGGTTCATATTCACCGCGTGGATGCCGGGTTTAAGAAAGCTTCGCGCAGCGTCCAGTTGCACGGTCACGGGGCCAATCGGCCATGGAGGCAGATTGGCGGGGGCGACGGAATCGACTTTCGCGGAGCCAAGGAAGGCCATCGACTCGTCGAAGAAGGCCAACGTGTCGCCCTTATTAGGATTGCCGTCACCACCGCTCATGACGAAAGAGTCGCCGGAGTTGACCGCCGTCAGCGTATCCCAAACCGTGGTGATGTTCATCACGTCGTCGCCTTCCTTCTCGAAGTCGCTGTGCTCGACGACGATATCTCCGCTCATGCCGGTGAAGTGCGTGCCGTCGGCGATGGTGGAGATGGGGCGGCCCTGGCTTGGAGTTTCGCGCACGTCGATCAAAGCCAGCCCGCGCGTGCTCTGGCCGGCCGTGATGCCCATGTACGGCGAGGCGTGCACCGTGGTGTGGAGGATTTCGAGGTCGTTGGTCGTGTAGTCGTCCTGGATGGCAACAGCGGCGAATTCCTGGAATCGTACCAGGACGGCTCGGTTTGGATAGGCAGCCAGTTGTGACGCCACCCACTGTCCTGCGGCGTTCGAGGCCGGATACAGGCTGCCCTCCTTCAATTGCATCGACTGCTGCGACGGGTTCTGCTGCCCACCGCTATTCAGGCAGTAGATGTCGCAGCCCTGGTCGCCCGGGCCGGTGTTCAGGTAGTCGTCGGCCGCTCCCTCATTCTTCTCGCGGTTCCACAGGTTGAAGGCGTAAATGTAGGGTTGGAATCCGGGTGGGATGGGGCTATCCGAATCGAGGACGATGTGCGCCGATCCACTCCCGTCTGGAACTATGGCGCCGATGACCGCAAACAGCGGTCCCCGCCACAGGGGATGCGATGCCACCGGATTTCCCCAGTCGATAGTGAGATTTTCGACGATGACGCGCTGGCTGTTGTAAATGTCGATGCCGGTGGTCGAGCCGGTGAAGGAGAGCGTCGATCCGTTGCCATCGAAGACGAAATCCTGGGCATTGACGATCTGAAGGAATGGCAGGTGGTTGAGCACGTAATTCTGGCTGGGAGGCACATTCTGCGGGAGAACCAGGTGATAAATGGCGTTGGGCGCCAGGCGCACAACGTCGCATCCCGATTTGACGCCATTCGGAGTCAGGTAGGTGGTCAGCGTGCTCCAGTCATTATTGCCGCTGGGCGGCGGCACCTGGCATACGTGGACCGTTGCAGGAAACGGCTCGTCTGGCGATCGCAGCCACTTGGGCGACTTCACGGTGACTGTCGTCTCGTTGCCATTGGCGGCAACAAATCTTCTAACCACATCATTCGGTTCGGCGGTCACCACGCTCCGCTGAAATGTGGCAACCAGAGCATTCCATTCCGAGGGATCGGCCCAATCTCGCCTGCCCAGGCGTCTCTCCGCCTGACCTTGCGTGACGTATTGGTAGAGCGCCTTCTCCGCGGACAGTTCTGAAGCATCCGGATAGCGCGCCTGATATTCCCCGATATTGAAAAATGTTGAAGCGGCACGGCGTTCTTCGATCCCATGCATGAGCCAGTGAATTTGTATGTCGACCTGGTCCAAGGTTCCGTTGTTGTAGGCGCTGCTCAGATCGGGATTGTTGGCCGCATCTACGTAGTAGTTGAAATCGAAGAAAATGGGGTAGCTATCGAAGCCGCCAATTCGCCCTTGATTAAAGCCGTAAGTTACAAATTGTCGAATTGCCTGGTCGCAGGAGCCGGGTACTCCGGGTTGCAGCCCCAGGTCAGGATAGCGTTTTAGATAATCGGGGGCGAAGAAATAAAAGGACGCTCTCAGGCAATGATTGGCGCCGTTTCTTGTCCAGTGTGTGATGGCTTCTGCGTCTGAAGAAAGGCCGAGCCCCGGATTGAATTTGCGGTAAAACTCGGGATTGAATATGCGCGGGTCGGTGAGTGGGTTTTTCGACTGCATCGGAATTACGGCATCGCTCAGAACCAGAGGCCGATATCCTTCTTCGTTTTGTGCTTCCACAGAAATTGAAGGGACAAACAACAGTCCGAAGAGGAACCAGGCACTCAAAAATCTGTTCATTCCACACTCCTGAATTGTCAGAGCAATGTGAATCCGTGGCGGAGGATTCCATGTTGGCGGGGCAGTCTGAAAGGCCGTCTCTATCCTTAGAACCGAAGAAACGCCGTTGAGTTGCGGCGGAATGCAAAATAGTCAATAACTCTTGAACTGCCATTCCTGATTTACGGCGCCCCTGGATGCATTATGCGTTCCGACATCTCCCGCCGAAGCGCACGAGATCCCTCGACAAGCTCAGGACAGGCTTTGAGGCCGCAGATGCTTGAAGAAATCTTTTTCGCCCGCAGAGCCTCCGGCAGCCGAGAAATCTGTAAAGATAAAGACATCATGAGCGTATTGAGCCCTACCAAAGTCTTCGCCGACCGCATCGGCCGCATCGAGGTTTCCGCAACCATGGCCGTCGCCGCTAAGGCCGCAAAGCTGCGCGCGCAGGGCGCGAACCTGGTGGATTTTGGCGCCGGCGAGCCCCATTTCCCCACCCCCCGTCACATCAAGGACGCGGCGATCGCCGCCATTGACGCCAACTTCACACGCTACACCGTCGTTCCCGGCATCCCCGACGTGCGCAAGGCGATCATTCAGCGCCACGCCTGCGACTTCGGATCAGACTACGCGATGGACGAAGCCATCTTCACCACCGGCGGCAAGCTGGCGCTCTTCAATACCATTCAGGTGCTCGTCGACCACGGCGACGAAGTCATCCTG